>Ga0210040_10000780_pt1 | contig 51213 bp, 55 predicted proteins | sample CryGeyCG12114_NA_FD_185462 | JGI IMG/M metagenome (GOLD analysis project Ga0210040, IMG submission 185462) | Groundwater microbial communities from aquifer - Crystal Geyser CG19_WC_8/21/14_NA (SPAdes) (version 2) | ecosystem: Environmental > Aquatic > Deep subsurface > Groundwater | place: USA...
GGGGGGGGGGGGGGGGGTGCGGCCACGAGCGGGGCAGCGAGCGGGCAGCGCCCCGACCTGGGGGACGCGGTCCAGCACCCTGCTCGGATACCGTCCAGAACATGGACCCGAACCTGTACCCCCGCCCCGCAGCACCGGCGGTGAGCCGATGACCAGCCACCCGACGGCCAGCCAGCCGAGGACCGGAGCGGCACCGACCCTCCCCGCCGGCGGCAGCCGCGCCGCCCGCACCGGCCGCAGCCGCGCCGCCCGCCCCGCGCACGACGGCAGCACCCGCCCCGCACGCGCTGCGCGGTCGCGCCGCGTCCCCGTCACGGTCGGCGGAGTCACCGCCATCGTGCTGCTCGTCGCGGCGACCGCGCTGGTCCTCATCTCCTCCGACAACCGCATGCGCTTCGCCGGCGACGCGCTTGTCATCGCGGCCGCGTTGATGCTCCTGGTCCTCGTGGCCGTCATCGGCAGCGTGCCGCGCGTCCTCCGCGACCGGGCGCTGCGCCGCCGGTTCCCGTCGGCGATCGTCGTCGTCGCGTCGCATGGCGGGGCTACCGGCACCGTCTCCCTCGTCGTGTCACCCGACACCGTCTCGGTCTGGAGGGGCGGCGCCCGTCCGATGGTCGAGGTCGCCTGGGACCATGCGCTGGTGCAGCGCGTCGCCACGATCCCGTCGCCGCGGTCGATCCAGGGCGCCGCCGACCTGGTGCTCGTCATCAACGGCCGGGACGAGGTGTTCCGGCCGTTCCGCAGCGCCAGCTCGATCGCGGAGCGGATGCACGTCGATGCCGTGCGCGAGCTCGCCGCCCACATCGAGGGGTGACGGGTCGGGCGTCGGCGCGGCTCGGCCCGCGGTCGCGCATCAGGACTACCGTCCAAAGCCCAGACGGAAGGACTGACAGCATGAGCGACGCAGCAGGCAGCACCGACAAGGCCGACCTCGAGAAGGACATGGCGTACAGCCCGTCGAGCGAGCGCGAGACCGAGGCTGCGCAGACGAAGCAGCGTGACGACGCCGACCTCCGCGACGACGGCATCGACCCGTCGAAGGTCATCTCAGCACCCGGCACCGGCGGCGCGGACGACGCCGGAGACGTCGAGCCGGACGCAGGCGACCTGCACCTGCCGTTCCAGGCGTCGGCGAACGGCGCCGGCGACGAGGAGCACACCTCCCGCTGACCGAGGACACGCGGGCCGCATTCCGCGGACGGCGGGACCCGGAGTGCGGACGCCGCCTGCGCACCTCCCGCTGATCGCGGACGGCGCGCCCCGGGGCGGGCCAGGATCGAGGGGTGAAGACACTGGAGTTGCCACAGACCGACCTGACCGCCTCGGACGTCGTCCTGGGCCTGATGCGCATCAACGACATGAGCGACGAGGACATCCGCACGCTCGTCGGCACGGCCCGGGACGCCGGGATCACGATGTTCGACCACGCCGCCATCTACGGCGGCTGGCACGGTTGCGAGGAGCGGTTCGGCGCCGCCATGGCTCTGACGTCGACGCAGCGTGACGAGATCGTCCTGCAGACCAAGGTAGGGATCCGGTCCGGGTACTTCGACTTCTCGCGGGACCACATCCTCGAGTCCGTCGACGAGTCGCTCGCGGCGCTCCGCACCGACCACATCGACGTCCTGCTCCTGCACCGCCCCGACGCCCTGGTCGAGCCGGACGAGGTCGCCGCCGCGTTCGACGAACTCGCCGACGCCGGCAAGGTCCACCACTTCGGCGTGTCGAATCACACGCCGGGACAGGTCGAGCTGCTCAAGCGGTCCGTCCGCCAGCCGCTCGCGTTCAACCAGGTGCAGCTGAGCATCACGCACGCGAACCTCATCGCGGCGGGCGTGTCCGCGAACATGGCAGGGGTGGACCAGTCGATCGACCGCGACAACGGCATCCTCGACTACTCCCGCCTCCACGACATCACCCTGCAGGCGTGGTCGCCGTTCCAGAAGGGGTTCTTCGACGGCGTGTTCATCGGCGACCGCGAGCACTACGCGGAGCTCAACGACGCACTCGACGAGATCGCCGCCGCGCACGGGGTCACACCCACCGGCATCGCGGTCGCGTGGATCACGCGGCACCCCGCGCATATGCAGGTCGTCCTCGGCACGACGAACCCGGGCCGCGTGCGGGAGTCGGCCGCGGGGTCCGACGTGGCCCTGACGCGCGAGGAGTGGTACCGCCTGTTCACCGCCGCCGGGCACCTCGTCCCGTAACGCGCCCGCCCATGTGCGCCGAGGTCGCACGGGTGGGGCCGGCCCGGGGCGGCGGGCGGGGCCCGAGGAGTCAGAAATCGTCGGACGCGGGTGTGGGATCCGACGATTTCCGACTCCTCGGGGGCCCCGGCTCGGGGGCGCGGGGGCTCGGGCGGGGGGCTCGGGGGGCTCGGGCGGGGGGCTAGGCGCTCGCGCCGATCGTGTCGAGCTCGGCGAGGGCGTCATCGGGCAGGTCGAGCGCGGCGCCTGCAACGTTCTCGTGCAGGTGCTGCACGGACTTGGTCCCGGCAATGAGCAGCATCACCGGCGAACGGTGCATCAGCCATGCGAGCGCGACCTGGAGGGGCGTGGCGGCGAGGCGTGCCGCGACCCGGTCGAGCGTCGCCGACTGGAGCGGGCTGAACCCGCCGAGCGGGAAGAACGGTGTGAAACCGATGCCCGCTTCCTCGCAAGCGGCGAGGATGTCGTCATCCTGCCGGTACGCGAGGTTGTAGCGGTTTTGGACGCAGACGATCTCGGCCTGAGACCGCGCCTCCTCGAACTGGGCGAGCGTGACGTTGCTGACGCCGATGTGCCGGATGCGGCCCTCCTCCTGCAGCTCCACGAGCGCGGCGAGCGGTTCCGCGATCGAGCCGTCCGTCGGGCCCATGGCGCCGCCGACCCGGAGGTTCACGACATCCATCGCAGCGAGGCCCAGCCGTTCCAGGTTCTCGTCCACCGCCTGTCGAAGGTCCTCGCGGCCCAGCGCGGACGGCCAGCCACCGTCGGCGGTGCGCCGCGCGCCGACCTTCGTGACGAGGTGCAGGCCCTCCGGGTACGGGTACAGCGTCGAACGGATGAGCTCGTTGGTGGTGAACGGTCCGTAGTAGTCGCTCGTGTCGATGTGGGTGATGCCGAGTTCGACGACCGCGCGAAGGACCTCCTGTGCTCCCTGCACGTCCTCCGGTGGCCCCATCACCCCTGGGCCCGTCAGTTGCATCGCGCCGTACCCGAACCGGGTCAGGGTGAGGCCGTCGGCGAGGGTCACGGTGCCACCGGGGAGGTTCGTCATGCCTCCCGTGCTACACCCCGGGTTCCGCCCGCCCGCCCGCTCACTCCCAGCCGCGGCGCCGGACGTCGATGTCCTCCGGCGTCTCGGCGACCTGATTGACGAGCACCCCGGCGAGGGCGCAGAAGAACGTCAGGGCTGCGAGCTTGGTCACGAGCGTGGTCTCGCCGATCATCACGCCGAGCGTGCTCACCACGCCGAGCGTGCCCACCACGACCAGCACCACAAGGGAGAGCCCGAGGAGGAGCTCGAAGCCGAATCGGACGAATGTCATGATGCTGCCCCCGGCTCGACGGACGATGATGATCAGATCATATCTGATATTCACATCGGCCGTGGTCGACGAGGAATCGACGCAGAGCGGCAGGGGCCGCTGGACGCAGAGCGGCAGGGGCCGCTAGAACGACGAACGGGCCGTGTCCAGATGGACACGACCCGTTCGGAACGCTCGCGGAGCGCCGGCACTGACAGGGAGGGGTCAGGCGCGGCTGCGGTTGCGCGTCAGCAGGCCCCAGATGAGGAGCACGACGATCGCACCGACGATCGCGATGAGCCACGACTGAATGCTGAAGAAGCCGTCGTAGCCGACGTTGAACAACGCACCGCCGATCCAGCCGCCGAGGAGGGCGCCGATGACACCGAGGATCAGGGTCATGATCCATCCGCCGCCCTGACGTCCGGGCAGGATCAGCTTGGCGATGGCGCCGGCGATGAGGCCGAGGAGGAGGAAGCCGAGAAAGCTCATGATTGGGATTACCTTTCGTTGCTGGCGCACCCATGGTCCGGGAACGCGCCCATAGGAATGTCCCAGCCGGAGGCTCCTGGCGCACGGTGCGCACAGCAGATCCGAAGGCTCGTGTCCCCCGAAGCCGCCGAACTGCCCCGTCGCAGGTGGCACGCGGTCCATCGCTCGGGGGACACGATCCGTCCTAGCCGCCGCCCTTGTTGTGCCCCGGCGCGTTGTCCGAGTTCCCCGAACCGCTGGAGTTGCCCGAGCCGTTCGAGTTGCCCGAACCGTTCGAGTTGCCCGAGCCGTTCGAGTTGCCCGAGCCGTTTGACGTGCCGGTGCCCGTGACGTCGCCGGTGCCCGTGACGTCGCCGGTGCCCGTGACGTCGCCGGTGTCGTCGGAGGTGTTCGGGGTCTCCACCGGCAACGTCGTCTCGACGCTCGGCTCGGGATCGGTGGAGGGCTCCTGCTGCGACGGCTCGACGCTCGGCTCCTCGGACGGTTCCGGATCGGCCGGCTCGCTCGCCGCCGGCTCGGACGGCTGCTGGCTCGGGGCCTCCTGCGACGGCACCGGCGTGGCCTGCTCGCTCTGCTGCGGCGAGGAGGAGTCGGTCGGGGCCGGAGCGACGTCGTCGCGGTCCCCCACCGCGAACGCGATGAGCACCGCGATCAGGATCGCGCCGAGCACGATACCGACGATCGTCCAGGTGCGGGCGGGATTGCGGCCCGCGCGCTCCGGGGCCTCACCGGACGAGCGCGTCGCGCCGCCGGCTCCCCCGGCCCCCGAGGTCGGACGATCCGCACGTGCAGCTCGTGTCTGGGGCAGGGTCTCGGCGGCATCCGGCGCGGTCCCGAGCACGGTCGTCGGCACGGCGCCGCCCGCCGGCACGGGACGGGTGCTGCCGAGCACGGCCGTCGCCTCATCGCCCGGTGTGGCCGCGTCCGCCGCCCCGGGCACACCGGCAGCACCGGCGACCAGACCGGCAGCCGCACCCGCTCCCGCAGCCGCACCCGCTCCCGCAGCCGCACCCGCGCCTCCCGGCGACAGGAGCTGTGTCGCGACGGGTTCCGTGTCGACCGAGCCGCGCCCGAGCGCACGCAGTCGCTCCGCTGCCTCCTGCGCGCTGGGACGCTCGGCGGGATCGGTCGCCGTCATCGCATGCAGCAGCGTGCGCCACCCGACGGGGAGGGACCGGTCGATCTCCGGCGAGCGCGTCAGGCGAGCGGTCGCCGACTCGATCACAGACCCCGGGAACACCTGCCGGCCGGACAGCGCCTCGATGAGCATGAGGCCGAGCGCGTACACGTCCGCCTCGCCGTCGATCGGCCGACCCGTGACCTGCTCCGGGGCGAGGTACGCGGCGGTTCCCATCACGAGACCGGTACCGGTGACACGCGCGCTGTCCCGCAGCAGTGCGATGCCGAAGTCGGCGAGCTTGACACGCGGCATCGACGAGCTCGTCTCCTCGAGGAGGACGTTCGCGGGCTTCACGTCGCGGTGCACGATGCCCTTGGCGTGGACCGCTGCGAGGCCCTCCGCGACCTGGGCGCCGATGTTCGCCGTGGTCCGCTGATCGAGCTTGCCGTTGCGGAGCCTGGCGGCCAGGTCGGTTCCGGGGACGAGCTCCATCACCAGGTAGGAGTCGCCGTCACCGTCGTCGATCGCGGCGTCGTACAGGGTGACCAGGGAGGGATCGCGGAGGTTCGCGAGCACGTGGATCTCGCTCTCGGCACGGTTCCGCTCGCCGTGGTCGACGGGCCCGATGCGGAACACCTTGACCGCGACCTCGCGGCCGAGCTGCTCGTCCACCGCGCGGTACACGGTCGCCATCCCGCCATGACCGAGGGTGCCGACGACACGGTACCGTCCGCCGATCCAGCGGGCGCTGCCGTCGTCCGCCCCTCGGCCCCGCGTGCCGTCGCTCATTGCGTCTTCCCGTCTCCGCCGTCAGACATGATCGACGGCGACTCGTCGGAAGACCACGGTACCGGGGGCGCAGGCTCCGCGGTTGCCGCACGGAGGTCGGGCCGCACGATTGCCTGAACCCTCACCGTCTGGTGCTGATCGCGACAACGGCCGGTCGCGCTGGCGACCGGCCGTTGTCTGTGGGCTGGGAGGACCGGCCTCAGATATACGTGTAGCTCACGAACGCGAGACGGGTTCCGTCCGGCGACCAGGACGGCACGTTGATGGTGCCCTGGCCACCGAACAGCGCGGCGAGGACACGGGTGCTGCCGTCGGCGAGGTTCACGAGCCGAAGCTGCACGTCCTTGTCGCCAGGATGTCCGACGACCTCCGGCTCGTAGGAGAGCACGCTCATCTGTGTGCCGTCCGGCGAGATGTGGGGGAACCAGTTTCCCCACCGGTCGTCGGTGATCTGCTCGAGGTCCGAGCCGTCCGGACGGATGCGGTGTATCTGCATGAGGCCAGTGCGGTCGGAGTTGAAGTAGATCCAGGTGCCGTCCGGGCTGTACTCGGGCCCGTCGTCGAGGCCGTCCGTCTCGGTGAGCCGGGTCTCCGCACCGCCTGCGGCAGGGATGGTGAAGATGCCGAAACGACCGTCGCGGCGGCCGCAGAACGCGAGCGTGCTCCCGTCCGGAGACCAGCCGTGCCAGTAGGAGGGAGAACCGGCAGTGATACGCGTGGGCGTCCCGCCCTCGATCGGCAGGGTGTAGATGACCGACTCGCCGTCGCCCTGGGACTGATCGCTGATCGCGATTCGGGTGCCGTCGGGCGAGAGCCCGTGGTCGTTGTTGCAGCGGTCGGCGAACGCCGTGTCGATCGGTGTCGGCTCGCCGCCGGTGACCGGCACAGACAGGAGGCGTCCGTTGCCGTTGAGGACGAGTCGGTCGTCAGCGGTCCAGTTCGGTGCCTCGACGTGCTCGTCGAACACCCGAACGGTGCGCCGGTCGGTCGAGGCGATGTCGATGGTCTCGACGACACTGACGAGCGTCGTGCCGCCTGCGACGGACTCGAGGGAGACGTCGGAGAACTCGGCAGTCTCGATCGTCCCTTTGCGGTGCGAGGTCACGCCGAGCCCGATGAGGAACGGTCCGGTCAGCGGGAGTCGCACCGCCCCGCCGGAGAGCCGCCCGTCGACGGTCGCCGTGATGTAGTCCCCGCGGCGCTCGATGCCGATGCGGCTCGGCGCGGTGACGTCGGCCTGGACCTCGTGCGTGTCCGCGCCCGGCTCGGTCCGGTACTGCAGGCTCGTGAGACCGTCGCCGTGGACGGCGATGTCGGCGTAGACGGCGTCGTCCTCGAGGCTCTGTCGGATGACGAGGCACGCTTTGCGGTGCGGGTCGGTGCCTGGCGCGGGGAACCGGACGGTCGCGCGCAGAGCGACGTCGCCCTCCGCCTTCGTCCAGACGTAGTGGAAGGCGTCGTTGCCGAACCACATGTTCTGACCGCTGCCCGCCACGGTGTACGTGCCGTTCTCGAGGCTGACAGAGCCGGGAGCACCGACGTCTCCGACGTCGGTGCTCCCGGTGAAGATGCTGGTGGTGGTGTCCATTCCGCGAGCGTAGCAGCGCAGAAGAAACTTACTAAGCTTCTGTTAGAGAGATTTCCAAGGCCGTCGAGAAGCATGCTGACCCGGACGGGCCGGCGAACATGCTTCGTGTTCTGCCAGGCCGCGCGGGCACCGGCGCTCTCGCCGAAGGGTCAGCCGGTCACGGCGGCGTGCGGCGTGAGCGCGTGCTGCAGCGCCAGACTCGCCGCGCCCCCGGCCGCGGCGTCCAGCCCCGGGTCGGCGAGTTCGACGATGACCGGGTGAATGGCCCGTGTTCGAGCGTAGCGAGCGACGTGCTCCCGAATCTCGCGGACGTAGATGGCGCCGGCGTCGGCGAAGCCAGGGCCGGCCAGCACGATGCGGTCGAGGTCCAGAACGTTGACGATCGACAGCACCGCGGCCGCCACGGCGCGGGCAGATCGCTGGATGAGCACCGAGCAGCGGGGCTCGCACTGGGCTGCGGCACGAGCAATCGCCCCGAAGTCCGCGCGGAATTGCTGCGGGTCACGCGACAGCCTCAACAGGTCAGCAAGATCGTCGTCATCGAGCGCGGCGGCGACGACGGCTCGCGGCGCGGCCAGCATCTCCAGGCAGCCCTGTGCACCGCACCAACAATCCGGCCCATCGACATCCACCACCATGTGGCCGATCTCACCGACGTTCGACGAGGCCCCCCGGGCGATGCTGCCGCCGACCATGAGCCCGAGCCCGAACCCGTTCGCCATGTACAGCGTGGCGAAGTCCTGCGTCGCCGGGACCCTCCCCGCCCAGTACTGCCCCAGTGCAGCACAGGCCGCATCGTTGTCACGCACGACGGTGAGCCCGATCCGGGGCTCGAGCGCTTCTGCGAGCGCGAAGGACTCCCATTCCGTGGCGGTGAGCGAGTGACGTTCGGCGCCCGCTCCGAGATCGAGACCGGCGCCAGCGACCCCCACACCCACCACCGACTCGAGCGGGATGTCGAGCTGCACGAGCAGCTGGCCGAGTTCGCGGGCGATGCGCACGACGTCCTCACCGGGGCCGGCCTGCTCGATGCCGAGCGAGACCAACCGGCCGATGACCGTACCAGCGAGATCGGTGACCACATAGGTGAGCCGTCCCGCGTCGAGCGACACCCCCACGGCGAAGCGCCCCGCGGTGTTGAGCTCGAGCAGGCTGCTGCGCTTGCCACCGGTCGACTCGAGGAACCCTGCCTCGACGACCAGACCGTCCTCGATCAGCGACTTGACGATCCGGGTGATAGACGTGGGAGTGAGGCCGGACCGCTCTGCGAGCTCGGTCCGCGTGACCCTTCCGCCGGAACGGACCATGTCGAGGACCGCGCTTCGGGTGTTCGCCGACGACGGCCCGAGTCGTCGTGGCGGAGTCACGTTGTCTCCCGGACGACGACGACCGGCGCGGGCGCCGCGACGGACGAGGACCGCGCGCCGTCCTGCATCCCCCCGATCGCCGCGCTCCCGAGGAGCGCGCCGATCTCGCGGCCGCGGCGGTCGATGGCGGTTATCGGACGGCTCGCGCTCTGGCACACGAGCGAGTCGCCCCAGCAGATCAACGCGACGTCCTCGGGCACCCGCACGCCGCGTTCCTCGAGTGCTCCGAGCACCGCGACCGCGTCGTGGTCCCGGTCGATGATGAGCGCCATCGGACCGGTCTCGACCGCCTGCTCGCCGAGCCGTACGGCATCGCCCACGATGTCCGCGGTCTGGAGAAGTTCGGTCACGTGATCGTCGGATCCGTCCTCGCCGCCGAACGGTGCGCAGACATGGAGGCTCGTCACGTGCACCCGTCGACGCGCCGGATGCGTGTCCAGGAACGCCGCCAGGGCGGCAGAGGCGGCAGCGGCGTCGACGGTCACGGCCGGGAAGTCGACCTCGAGCGTCTCCGGGACGAGCGCCACGAACGGCATGTCAATCTGACGCAGGAGCTGGATGCGTCGGTCGCGTTCGGTGACGTCGAGCAGGACGACCCCAGCGACCCCGCCGACCCGTGCCCAGAGTCGATACGTCCGCAGCTCGGAGTCCTCATCGGAGACCGACCTGGTGATGAAACGCTTGCCCGCCTCGAGCAACGGACCAGCGATGCCCCGCACGATCGCACCGGCGACGGGATCGCCGTCGTGGCCGTGCAGGATCACGAGACCGACCGAAACCCCCTGATCCGTCATCGGCTCCCCACTTCCACCTCACCCGTCCTCGATGGTACAGAAGTGCAGTCCGCCCGTTCGACGTCCCACCTCGTCTCCGCGGACGGACGCCTCACTTGATCGCACCCGCAGCCATGCCGCGCTCGAACTGCCGCTGCAGGGCGATATAGGCGATGATCGTCGGGATGGCGGTCACCACCGAAGCGGCGAGAATCTTCGGAGTGTCGTCGTTGTACTGCCGCCGGAAGAACTCAGGCAACTGCGTCACGACACCCATCCCGTCATCGATGAGGAACACCTTCGGCAGCAGGTACGAGTTCCATGCGTAGATGAGCACGAGCATCATCAGCGCCACCGCCATCGGTCGCGACAGCGGCACCAGAATGGACCAGAAGACCCGCCAGGTGTTGGCACCGTCGATCCGCGCGGCCTCGAACAGCGCGTCGGGGATTCCGTCCACGTACCCGCGGGCGATGAGCACGGTGAAGGGGATCTGCAGGGCGGCGATCGGGAGGATCACCGACCAGTAGGTGCCGAGCAGCCCCAGTCGGACCGCGGTCGTGTACAGCGGAGCGATGAGCACGACCTCTGGCAGCGTCAGCGCCGCCATCATGAGCCAGAAGTAGATCTCCTTGGCTCGCACGCGCAACTTCGAGAACCCGAAGGCTGCCATCAGTGTGGCGATGTACACGATCACCATTGACGCCAGGGCGATCACGATCGTGTTCAGGAAGAACTTCGGGAATCCCGGCACCTGGATCACCGCGAGGTAGTTCCGCCATCCCGCACCTTCGAAGCTCGTCTGAAGCATCGCGATGAGCGGCACGACGAAGGGCACCACGGCGACCGTGAGCACGAGCTGAAGGAGGAGCCGCGATCGGCGAGACCTGGTCTCAAACATCTGCGCTCTCCTTACGACGGCGGTCGGCGCGCGCGGGGCGCTCGCGACCTCTGAGCTGCATGAGGATGGACACCGCGACGGCGATCACGAGCACCAGGATCGAGAGCGCCGAGGCGAACCCGAGGTTGCGGTCACTGCTCGCGGTCTCGGAATAGATCATGGTGCCGAGGAACTCGGACGAGTGCGCCGGGCCACCCTGCGTGATCAGCCAGGGGTTGTCGAAGAGCTTGAGCGCACTGATGAAGTTGAGGATGGCGAGCGACACGACGATCGGCCGCAGGGTCGGGAACACGATCGAGAACAGCACGCGCAGGTTGCCCGCCCCGTCCAGCCGACCGGCTTCGATCAGCTCCGGGTCGATCTGCGACATCCCCGCGTAGAGCAGGATGAAGCCGTAGCCGACCGCGCCCCAGCAGCCGACCATTGTGACGACGAGCAGCGAGGTGCTGGACTGGCCGACCCACGACTGCTCCAGGGCTGACAGGCCGAACCAGCCGAGCACGTGGTTGACGGTGCCGTCGCTCTGCCAGACCTGGACCTGCGCGGGTGCCAGGGTGGCCGGGGCGACCACCACGGGGATGACGACGAGGACCTTGTACAGGTTGGCCAGGTGGATCCGTGAGTGCATCGCTGCCGCGAACAACGTCCCGCCCGCCACCTGGACGCCGAATACGACCACGAAGTAGATGAACGTGTTCCGCAGCGCCGTCCAGAGCACCGGGTCTCGCAACGCCGTGAGGTAGTTGCCGAGACCGACGGGGGTCATCAGCGCGCGGCCGCCGGGCCAGTCGAAGAAGGAAAGATACCCCGAGTAGACGATGCTGTAGTAGATCAGGCCGACCGAGATGACGAATCCCGGGAGGATCCAGCGGAGCCCGCCGGGCAGGAGGTGGGCGCGCCGGCTGGAGCGCCCACCTCGCTGCGCTGCGGGTGCGTCTCGGCCTGATGGGACGATATGTGTGTCGACCATGGTCAGTGCGTCGATCCGTTCCCTGTGATTCGCACGCTACTTCGTGCCGACCGTGCTGGCCACGGACGAAGCCTGCATGTCGTCCGCGATGCTCTGGATCGACTTGTTCACCGACGGGTCGAGCACCTGCTGGATTCCGACCACGATTCCGTCCAACGACTTCTCGGTGGCCTGCCACTGCCGGGACTCGCTGGCGGCGGCGCTGTCCTGGATCAACGTCTCGATCGCGGGGCGCTGCACGGCGTCATCGACCAGCTTGATGGACGACCAGTCCGGGCTCACGCCCTTGAGCGCGGGCAGCAGGTCGAGTGCGTTGGCGACGTTCTGCTGGCCGTCGCTGCTCATGGTCATCCACGCGAGGAAGGTCTTCGACGCGCCGATGTGCGGGGAGTCCGCGTTGATGGCGATGCCGTAGTCGGCTTCTCCGAAGTAGGAGGAGCCGTTGCCCTGTCCTGCGACGTCCGGGAATTCGGCTGGCATCTGCACGAAGCAGGACGGGTTGGATACGCCCGCTGCCTCCATCGCCGCCGTGCACGAGTCCGCCTCGGCGTACTGGGTGTACCAGAAGCCCATCTGGACCATCGCGGCATCACCCTTCATGAACTCGTTGTTCGCGAGCGGGTACTGGGGCGCATCGAGGGCGTCGGACGGGATGATGCCGTCGTCCTTCATCTTCTTGATGATCTGCAGCACCTTGACGCCGTCGGCGTTGTTCCACTTGGCCTTGCCGGTGGCCGCCTTGATGAAGTAGTCCGGGTCGACCGAGTTGGCGATCGAGTGGTACATGTCCGTGGGGAAGGTGTCGCTGCCGCCGGCGCCCATCGTGAAGCAGGTCTTGCCGATGGCCGTGACCTTCGCGCAGGTGTCCACCCACGACGAATAGTCGGTGGGCACGTCGGCTCCGGCCTGGTCGAGGATGTCCTTGTTGTACCAGAGGAACCCGGCCGACATCCCGCCCAGTGGGAGCGAGACGAAGCGACCGTCGGAGCTCGTCAGCTGCGTGACGTAGTCCCCGCCGAGCTTGTTCTTCCACCCCGAACCGAGCGTGTCCTTCGCGAGCGACGTGAGGTCGAGGGCGTACGGCCCCCAGAGGTCCGGCGACCCGCCAGCCGGCGACAGGTCAAAGACGTCCGGCCCCTTGCCCGAGTCGAGCGCGGGCGTGATCGTGTTGCGGTAGTCGACGTTCTCGAAGTTCTTGTACGTGACCTTGATGTCGGGGTACTGCTTGTTGAACTCCTCGATGTAGTGCTCGGCCACTCCGGTGTCGGGCGTCCAGCCCCACCAGGTGACCGATCCCGACTTGGCCGGCTTCACGTCAGAGCCTTCATCGCCGGAAGAACCGGCGCAGCCTGTGATCGTGAGGGCGGCGGCGGCGACGACCGCCGCTGCCATTGCGAAGCGCGTGCGCATCATTGTGATTCCTCCACGTCGTTGTGTTCATCGTCGAACGGGCGGTGCTCCAGGAGCGCGAGCGGCGGACGTTCGGCGCGAGCCTATACAGACTCCTCGGCCGGAAGCAACAGTTACAACCTTTTTGTTGAAAACGTCGCGGAGGGCCATAACGTGGTGAAGACGCTCCTCATCGTTTGATCGAGGCGACTTAGTTGCGTACGGTGAAATAGTCATCTAGTGTGGCCGAACCTGACTTGGGGCACTGTTTCAGCGTGGAAAGGACCCGCCTGTTGGCCATCGAATCCGTCATCCTCAACGTGCGCGATATCGCGCGATCCGTGGAGTTCTACGAGCGCCACCTCGGTGCCGTCGTCATCGACTCCGGCGAGGATCGGGCCGAGCTCGACCTCGTCACGGCGCGACTGCTGCTGACGCGCGTCGGCTCCCCCGCCGAGTCGAACTGGATCGATGATGACCTCCAGCGCGGTTTCCGGCATGTCGGCTTCAAGGTCGGTGATCTCGACGCCCGCGTGAGCGCGCTCCACGAGGCGCAGGTGCCGTTCCACCTGGAGCCGATCCACGCCGAAGGTGATGTGCGCATCACTTTCTTCTATGACCCGGACGGCACCCTGCTCGAGCTCGTCGAGGGCCCCCTGCAGTACCACGAGGTGTACGACCGCGCTGCCGTCGAGCGGGACTGGGCGCTCGGCATGCCCGACCGTCCCCGGTTCGACCACGTCGCCGAGACCGTCGACGACCTGGACGCGACGAAGGCGCATTTCGCGGCGCTCGGCTACGTGCTCATGTCCGGGATCCATCAGCCCAGCGACGATCGCGGGTTCGAGATCACCTTCCTCCGCGCCGGCGACAGCTCGCTCGAGCTGTTCACGTACGAGCGAGCCGAGAAGCAGCAGCCCGCAGCGCAGGTCGGCGCTCTCGGTTTCGTCGCCGTGGAGTTCGGCGGCGAGCACGGGGTCGGTGAGAGCACGGTCAGCGAGCCGATCGGCTCCCTGCTCGGTCGCGACGTCTACGCGGATCCGGACGGGCTCCCATACCTGATCGCACAGGCATGACGGGCTCGCCGCTCCGACCGCTCGGCCGCACGGGCCTGGAGGTGAGCCGGGTCACCCTCGGTGGCGCTCCCCTCGGGAGCATGCCCGAGAACTTCGGCCACGAGGTCGCCGAAGCCGACGCCGTCGCCCTCGTGGATGAGGTGCTGCGGAGCGGCATCCGCACGATCGACACGGCGAACGGGTACTCCGAGGGGCGCAGCGAAGCCCGGATCGGTCGGGCCATCGCCGAGTTCGGCGGCCTTCCATCCGACGTGACCGTCATCACCAAGGTCGACGCGCGCGACGGCGACTACAGCGGAGAACGCGTCCGCCGGTCGCTCGCCGAGAGTGCCTCGCGGCTCGGTGTCTCCCCTCTCCCGCTCGTGCACCTTCACGACCCGGAGTTCCATGACTTCGCGGCGATGACGGCGCCGGGCGGCGCGGTCGAGGCACTCGTCGCAGCGAAGGAGCGCGGCGAGGTACGTCACATCGGGCTCGCGGGCGGGGACGTCCACGAGATGCGCCGGTACCTCGACCTCGGTGTCTTCGAAGCGCTGCTCATCCACAACCGGTGGACGCTGGTCGATCGGAGCGCTGGTCCGCTCCTCGAGCGCGCCGCTGAACTCGGCGTCGGCGTCGTCAACGCCGCCGTCCTGGGCGGCGGCATCCTCGCAGACGAGAGCGGTCGGACCACGACCTACGGCTACCGACCGGCCAGCCCCGCGACTCTGGAGGCGATCGCCCAGATGCGGGACGTGTGCCGCCGCTGGGGCACCACGCTCGCCGCTGCGGCGATCCGCTTCTCGACACGGGATGCGCGATTCGCAAGCACCATCGTCGGGATCAGTCGACCTACGCGGATCCAGCCGACACTGGACGCCGCAGCCCTCAGCCTCCCGAACGCGTTCTGGGACGAGCTCGACTCGCTCGTCCCAGCCCCCGAGCACTGGCTCGACGCGCGCCACGAGCGCTGAACACACACCCACAGCGAGATCGAGGTTCACATGCCACTCATTCGGATCGACATGCACTCGCCCCTGGCCGACCTCCGGCCACAGATGAGCCAGGCGATCAACTCATCCCTGGCCGATGGATGGGGGATGCCCGCCGACGACCTGTTCCACATCTTCCAGCTGCACGAACCGGGCGACCTGTTCTACAGCCGCACCTTCCCGGACGCCGATCGGACCGACATCGTCTTCATCGACATCCTCGCGTACACCGGGTACTCCCCCGAGGTCAAGCAGCGCGGCGCCGAACTGATCGTCGAGCGGCTCGCGGCACTCGGGATCAAGCGTGACGACATCCTTATTTCCATTCACGAGAACGCCGCCGGCGACTGGCTCGCACCGTCGAAGGAGCAGTGACCATGCGCAGAAGCGACCTCCCGAACGATTTCGTCATCGGCACCGCCACCGCGTCCTACCAGATCGAGGGCGCCACCCACGAAGACGGGCGCGGTGACAGCATCTGGGACACCTTCGCACAGGTGCCGGGCGCGATCACCGATGGCAGCACGGGCGATGTGGCCGACGACCACTACCACCGGCTGGCGGAGGACGTCGCGCTGATCGACGACCTTGGCTTCGACGCCTACCGGTTCTCGATCGCATGGCCTCGGATCCAAGCCGACGGCACGGGTGCGGCCAACCCTGCCGGGATCGACTTCTACCGGCGCCTGGCGGAGTCCCTGCTCGAACGCGGCGTCACGCCGTGGGCGACGCTCTACCACTGGGACCTGCCCCAGGCGCTCGAGGACCGCGGCGGCTGGCTGGAACGCGACACGGCCCTCCGATTCACCGACTATGCGGCGCAGGTCGCCGAGGGACTCGGTGACCTCGTCACGAACTGGATCACGTTGAACGAGCCTTGGTGCTCCTCGTTCCTCGGCTACGCCAGCGGTGATCATGCACCCGGACGGAACGTCGGCGCCCGATCGGCGCAGGCGGCCCACCATCTGCTGCTCGGACACGGGCTCGCAACCGCGGCGATTCGCACGGCGCGCCCGGAGGCACGGGTGGGCGCGACGCTGAATCTCTACTCGGTGAAGCCGGCGAGCGACTCGGAGGCCGACCGCGACGCGGCGCGCCGTATCGACGGGCTCAGCAACCGCTTCTTCCTCGACCCCGTGCTCCGCGGCTCCTACCCAGCGGACGTGCTCGACGACCTCGGGCAGGCGTCCTGGTTCGCGGAGCACGCGACCGAGGAGGACCTGCGGTCGATCTCGGCACCGATCGATTTCCTCGGCATCAACTACTACAGCCGTCACACCGTCGCCGGCGGCGGCACCTCCGGGTCGGTGCCCAGCGCCTACCCGGGCAGCGAGCACGTGCGGTTCGTCGAGACCGGTGCGCCCGTCACGCAGATGGGTTGGGAGATCCATCCGGACGGAATGGTCGACGTCCTGCGCATGGCGAACGAGCTTGCGCCGGGCCTGCCGCTGTACATCACCGAGAACGGATCCGCCTACCCCGACCATGTGGGATCGAACGGCGAGATCGACGACCCGGAACGCCTTGAATACCTGCAGGCGCACCTGGAGGCCGCTCGGGACGCGGTGCAGCAAGGGCTGCCGCTCCAGGGGTACTTCGTCTGGTCGCTGATGGACAACTTCGAGTGGGCGTGGGGGTACTCCCGCCGATTCGGCATCGTCTACGTCGACTACGAGACGCAGCAGCGCACGCCAAAGCAGAGCGGGCGGTGGGTCGCGGACTTCCTTCGCGAAGGTCGCTAGGGGGTTCCGGCGCGCGCCACCGGCGATGGTGCCGCAGCAGTTCGGCGACCTGGCTGCGGCGCTCCAGTCCATCGCCGATGCGCTCCTCCACCACGCTGCACACCCGCAGGACACGCCGACGCCCCGGGCCGGCTCGGAACACGGTCCGTCCGGATGCGGGGCGTCGGGTGTGACGAGCGGGCCGGAGCCCGCCACGATCAGCTGATGGCGGCGCGGATCTCCGCGGCCGCTGCGGCGACGTCGTCGGCACCGTAGATCGCGGCACCGGCGACGGCGACCTGTGCGCCCGCATCCTGCACGCTCCCGACGGTCGCGGCCTTGACGCCACCGGCGACGGAGAACGGCACCCCGGAGGCCTTGCCCGCCTCGAGGAGCTTCTCGAACGTGAAGCCCTCCTCGGCCTGCTCGTCGAGACCGGCGTGCATCTCGACGAACTCGGCGCCGAGCGCGACGACCTCCTTGGCACGCGCGGCCTTGTCGCTGACACCGATAAGGTCGACGACTATGCCCTTGCCGTGCTTCTTCGCGGCCTTCACCGCACCGGCGATGGTGCTGTCGCCGGCGACGCCGAGGACGGTCACCAGGTCGGCGCCGGCCGTGAACGCGATGTCGGCCTCCAGCTCGCCCGCGTCCATCGTCTTCAGGTCGGCGAACACGGTCTTGTCCGGGTGCGCCTGCTTGATCGCGGTGATCGCGGAGAGGCCGGCGCTCTTGATAAGCGGGGTGCCGAGCTCGATGATGTCGACGCTCGGGGCGGCGGCCGCGGCGAGCTCGAGGGCGGTCTCGGTGGTCAGGGTGTCCATGGCGAACTGGAGCTTCATGATGAGCCTGCTTTCTCTGGTGCGGTTCGTGTGGTTCCCTCGGCTGCGCGGAGGATCGAGCAGCCCAGGACGGTGCGGAGGCGGCGGAACGGTGTCAGCGGTCACTCGAGGTTCGCGTGCCGGGGCCAGAGCTCCTCGGCGGGGATCCCGGAGCGCTGCCACGCGGCGTGGAAGAGCGCGTCGCCGACCAGCACGACGGTCTGCTCGAACAGCCCGCCGGCGTACTGGATCGACGCACCCGACCCGTGCGCCTGCTTCTCCGGCGCCGGGACGACGATGGTCGCGCTCGCGAGCACCCCGAGCGGGGAGCCGGGAGCGGTGGTGATCGCGGCGACGCGGGCGCCGACATCGACGGCGGACTGCGCGCCACGGACGATTCCCGCAGTGGTGCCGGATCCGCTCGCGGTGAGCAGGACGTCACGGGCGGTGATCGCCGGGGTCGTCACCTCGCCGACGACGTGCACGGTGAGCCCGAGGTGCATGAGGCGCATCGCGGTCATCCGGAGCGCGAGACCGGAACGGCCCGCGCCGAGCACGAACACGCGCTCGGCATCGGTGAGCAGTGCGGCGACGGCATCGAGGCCGCCGTGGTCGTCGGCGAGCAGATCGTCGACGCCTGCGGACAGCTCGTCCCGGATCGCGGCGAGCGCCGCGACGACAGTCGTGGTGTCGGTCATGGGTCGATCGTGCCTCCGTTGCGGCCGGCAACGCACTCCCCGGACGCACGGGTCCGCCTACCCGTCCGGGTAGGAACAGGCTCGAGCGGGTAGGGACAGGAGGGGCGGGTATGGTTCCGCTGATGAGCTCACCGGACGCTGTCCCTCCTGCCGCCCCGGACGCGCCGACCGGACAGGACGCCCCGACCGGACAGGACGCGCCGCACGCGCCGGCCGGTTCGGCCACCGAGACCGTCGCCACGCGCGTCGCCGCGACCCGGCACGGGCGGGAGCTCTCCGAGCTCGTCGACCGGCAGAGCGTGACACTCGAGTCGCTGCTCGCCGTGCTCCGGTCGAACCGCCTCGACGACCGCGCCGCGCGCACGGTCGCGACCGAGATCGCTGCCGGCGCGATGGTCGCGATCCGGACCGAGACGGACCAGCAGCGGGACCTGGTGCTGGAGCCGGTCAGCGGAGCCTTCGCGCGCCTCCAGACCGACCTGCGGCCGCTCGTCCGGTTCGGCGACCTCACGGTGCAGTTCGTGGAGCCCCCGGCGACCGGCCGCGCGCTGCCCGGTGAGGTCGCGCACGCCGCGCGGGCGATCGTGCGGAACGCGGTGCTCGCGCTCGTCGACGCCGGGGAGTCGCGGCGGGTGCGGATCCAGTGGGACTGCGACGGGCTCAACCTGCTCATCGACGTCCGGGACGACGGTGCCGGGGTCCTCACGGCGCACGACGACGTCCTGCGTCCGATCACCGAGCGCGTCAGCGGCCTCGACGGCACGTTCTCGGTGACGAGCACCGAGGGGTGGGGCTCGCAGCTCGCGATCAAGCTGCCGCTCGACGCTCCCCCCGAGCCGGACGGCATCGACGACGGCGTCCGGCTGAGCCCACGAGAACGCGAGGTGCTGCGTCTCGTCGCGTCCGGCGCCCGGAACCGTGCCGTCGCCGCGGACCTCCGCATCAGCGAGAACACCGTCAAGTTCCACGTGTCGAACCTGCTCCGGAAGCTCGGCGCGGCGAACCGTGCCGAGCTCGCGGCGCTCGGACGCTGACGGCGCCGAACGGCTCAGTCCGCCAGGACCACCCACCCGTGCGGCGGGAGGACCACGGTCCCGTCGCGGACGTCGGCACCGCCCGCCACCGCATGCGTCGCCCCGCCGGACGGCACCGTGACGGCGGCGTCCCCCAGGTTGAGTGCGGCCACGACGGCGCTGTCGCCGGTCGCCGTCCGGAGCACGATGCTCGTGTTGTCGAGGTGGACGACGTCGGTGTGGGCGCGGTGCAGCCAGGGGTGCTGGCGGCGGAGCGCGATGAGCGCCTGGTGCGTCCGCATGGCCTCGCGCGCCGCGGAGTCCAGCTCGGGGTCGGCGGGCGGAGCCGGCGGGAACGTCGGACGGACCGCGTCGTCGCCGCCGAGCCGTTCCTCCTTGACCGCCTGCATGCCGTACTCGTCGCCCGCGTACACGCTCGGCGTCCCCGCGACCGTGAACAGCACGGCGAGCGCATGGGGCAGGTGCCGGGGGTCGCCGACGGCGCTGGCGATGCGGGTGACGTCGTGGTTGCCGACGAACGTGGACGGGACGAACGTGGCGAGGAGGGCGTTGTTCCGCTCGACGGCGTGCGCGAGCTCGTGGCAGTTGCGGTCCGCGAGTCCGTGCCAGATCCCCTGCCACAGCTCGTACTGCGTCACCGAGTCCATGGTCGACGTCCGCACGATCGCGGTGGCGTCGCCGTGGATCACCTCGCCGGTGATGTAGACATCGGGGTGCCGCTGGCGGACCCGGGGCAGCACCTGCGCCCAGAACGCTGGAGGCACCGCGTACGCCGCGTCGAGGCGCCACCCGTCCACGCCTCGGTCGAGCCAGTGCGTCATGACGGCGACGACCAGGTCCTCGACGGCAGCCGAATCGTGGTCGAGCGCGACGAGCAGGTCGTGCCCCTCGAAGACATCCGCGGGCACGGCGTCGCCGCGCCGCCAGCCGCTCCAGCGCACCCGGAACAGGTCCGCGGTGGCGGCGTCGGGTCCCTGCTTCTCGAGCGCGAGGAACGCCGGATGACGGCGACCCACGTGGTTGAAGACGCCGTCGAGCAGGATGCGGACCCCGCGCGCGTGGGCGGCGGCGACGAGACGGTCGAAGTCATCCTCATCCCCGAGCCGCGGGTCGATGCGGAAGTGGTCGACCGTGTCATACCCGTGCGTAGAGGATGCGAACACCGGACCGAGCTGCAGGCCGTTGAGCCCAAGCTCCACCACGTGGTCGAGCCACGCCTCGACGTGGCCGAGGCGGTGCACGACGCGGCCACCCAGCGCGGGGTCGTGCTCCTGGGTGGTCGGCCGGACCGGTGCGCCGACGAAGCCGAGGGGATAGACGTGCCACCACATGACGTGGTCGACCCAGTGCGTGCTCATCAGGCCAGTCAACCGGACCGACGCGTTCGACGTCGGTGTCTGCGCTGGCGCGTCGGGAGGCGGGTCATCCGCTGGCCGCGGCGTTCCTCCGGTTCACGACCGTCAGGAACAGGCGGTGGGCGGTGATGACCACCGAGAGCCAGGCGAGCCCGAGCACCCAGGCGGCGAGCACGTCGGTGAACCAGTGGTGGCCGAGGAACACCCGGCTCGCGCCCACCGCGACGACGAGCACGGTCGCGACGACGATGGTGGTCGCGCGGGTGGCCACACGGGACTGCCGGAGCACCAGGAGGTACGCGATCGTGCCGAGCACGACGGTCGCGTTGAGCGTGTGCCCGCTCGGGAACGACGGCGAGTGCTCGTACGGCGGCACGGCGTCGGACAGCGGCGGACGGGCTCGGCCGATGAGCTGCTTGCCGCCGATGGTCATGAGCAACGACCCCGCGCTCGCGCACACGAGCAGGACGAGCGGGGTCCATGTCTGCCGTTGCAGGGTGAAGCCGACGAGGAACAGCACTGCGACGATCGGCATCCCGATCGTGCCCGCACCGTTCGTGAACGCCGTCACCGCGGCGTCGATGCCCGGGGTGCGCAGCTGCATCGCGGCGTCGAGGAGCGGCCGGTCGAGGACGGCGACGTCGGTGCGGGAGAGCACCGCCTCGTACACCTCCGACGCGAGCCATGCGAAGAACGTCGCGAGCACGATGCCGATGACGAGGATGAGGATGAGAGTCGGCCGCGCCCCGAGCCGGTCGCTCGTGACGTGGACGACGTCGGCGAGCTTCCGCCCGGGCCGGGAACGCCACTCGGTCAGGTCGATGGACCCGACGTAGCGGTCGCGCTCGGGCTCGCCCGGGCCGACATCGCCGTTCGGCGGCATCGCCGCTCGGATGCGATGGGACGTGGAGCGCTCCTCGGTCATCCGGACAGCCAACCAGGTGCGGCTGCGTCCCAGCCCGTGCGGCGGCGCTTGCGGGGCTTACTTCGCGGAGCCGTAGTCGTCGACGATCGCCACGGACAGCGGGAACTCGATCGGGAACCCGCCGAACAGCAGGCGCCCCGCGTCCGCCGCCGCAGCCTCCACCTGGTCGGCGACCCACGCCGCGTCCGCGGCGGGCGTGTGGACCATGATCTCGTCGTGGAGGAAGAACACCAGGTGCGCGCCGTCCCGCAGCGGCCCCCGGTACCGGGCCGCCAATCTGCCGCGGAGGCCCGCCATCCACGACAGCGCCCACTCGGCGGCGGTGGCCTGGACGACGAAGTTCCGGGTGAACCGACCCCAGGACCGGGCTCGGGATCGGGCCGCCCGTTCCAGGGACGGCGAACCGTCGGCCGAGAACGCGACGGACTGCGCGGCGATCCAGTCTGGACCGGGCGACGGCGACGAGCGACCGAGGCGTGAGCTGACGACCTCGCCGCGCTCACCGGCGCGCGCGGCCTGCTCCACGAGGGCGAGGGCACGCGGGTAGGCGCGGACCAGCCGGGGGACGAGCCGCCCGCCCTCCCCCTGCGTCGCCCCGTACATGGCGCCGAGCATGGCGCCCTTGGCCTGCTGCCGGGTCTCCACGGCACCAGACGCGACGACGCCGTCGTAGAGGTCGCGCCCGCGGCCCGCATCCGCCATCGCGAGGTCCTCGGCGAGCGCCGCGAGCACCCGCGGTTCCAGCTGCGCGGCGTCCGCGACGACGAGCTTCCACCCCGGGTCGGCGACCACGGCGGACCGGATCTGCTTCGGCAGCTGCAGGGCGCCGCCACCGCTCGTCGCCCACCGGCCAGACACCACCCCGCCGACCACGTAGTCCGGGTGGAACCGGCCGTCGCGGATCCACTCGTCGAGCCACGTCCACCCGTTCGCGGTGAGCAGGCGGTACCGACGCTTGTACTCGAGCAGGGGGGCGATCGCGGGATGCTCGAGGCGGGCGAGCTCCCACTTGCGGGTGCTCTCGACGACGAGTCCCGCCCTGCGGAGGGAGCGGAGCACGTCGCTCGGCGAGTCCGGGTTGAGCTGCGGGTCGTCGAGGAGGCTCCGCAGCGCGGTGGCGAGCTCCTCGAGCCGGTGCGGCCGCACCCCGTACGGCACGCGGGGGCCGAGCGCGTCCTCGAGCAGCCGCTCGTGCACGTCCGCCCGCCACGGGAGGCCCGCGAACCGCATTTCGGCGGCGATGAGCGCGCCCGCGGACTCCGCGGCGAGCAGGAGCCGGAGCGCACCGGGGTCGTCTGCTCCGGCGACGGCGGCGAGCTGGGCGCGGAACTCGACGAGCGCGGCATCGGGCGCCGCCCCTCCCCCGCCGTCGGCTGCAGGACCGCCCGCATCCGCGACATCCGCGAACATGTCGTCGTCGAACAGCGCGTCCTGGGATGGCGCCGCCGAGACGGGCGCCGCCGTCTGGTCCCAGGGGCCGGTCACCGCTGTGGCGAGCGCCGATCTCGCCACGGCGGCGGACCCGCGGAGGATCCGGTGACACAGCCGCAGGTCGACGCAGCGCGCGACCCGTCCGCCGGCGGCGAGCACCGCCGGGTACCAGCTGGCGGTGTCGTCCCACACCCAGCGGACCGTGCCGCCCCGCGCATCCTGCTCGGCGATGAACGCCGGGAGGGACGCCACGGCCATCGACGTCGGCGCACCGTCGGCCTCCCCCGCATCGGTGAGCGGCGTCGCGACGACCTGACCGGCGGGGCCGCGGGACAGGAGGATGTGCACGCGTCGATCCTGCCGCACACCACCGTCGTGCGCGGCCGTGGGCGCCACGCGCGCACCTTCAGGCCGCAGGTCGTATCCTCGAATGGTGAGCGTCGATCTCGGTATGCCGCTGCGCGCCGGCACTGGCGTGACCAACGGAGCCGCCGCCTCCTGGCCGGCGGTCGCATCGTCGCCCGCGCGGCCTGGAGGCACGACCGCAGCCGACGCCGCCGGGCCCCGTCCGGACCTCCCCGGCCTCGTCGACCGCTTCGGACGTCGTGCGATCGACCTGCGGGTGTCGCTGACGGAGCGCTGCAACCTGCGCTGCACGTACTGCATGCCGGCCGAGGGCCTCCCGGTGTCCCCCTCCGACGCGATCATGACCGCGGCCGAGATCGAACGGCTCGTCCGGATCGGCTCCGCCGACCTCGGCGTGCGCAAGGTGCGGTTCACGGGCGGTGAGCCGCTGCTCCGAAAGGACCTCGTCGACGTGATCGCCCGGGTCGCCGCGCTGCCGTCACGACCCGAGGTCTCGCTGACCACGAACGCCATCGGCCTCGCGGCACGCGCGGCCGAACTGCGTGCCGCGGGACTCGATCGCGTCAACATCTCCCTCGACACGGTGGACCCCGACACGTTCCACACCATGACCCGCCGACCGTTCCTCGCGCGCGTGCTCGAGGGGATCGCGGCGGCAGCGGACGCGGGGCTCCGCGTCAAGGTGAACGCCGTGCTGCTCCGCGGCGTCAACGACCACCTCGCGTCGGATCTCCTCGCATGGTGCCTCGATCGCGGTCACGAGCTCCGCTTCATCGAGCAGATGCCGCTCGACGCCGGCCACACCTGGGACCGCACCGAGATGATCACGGCCGCCGAGACCCGCGCACTGCTGTCCGACCGGTTCGTGCTCACACCGCACGCGGCCCCACGGAACGGCGCACCCGCCGAGCTGTACGACGTGGCCGCCGGCGGTACCGCGCTGGGCACGGTCGGGGTGATCGCGAGCGTCACCGAGTCGTTCTGCGCGGACTGCACGCGCACTCGTCTGACCGCGGACGGGCACGTCCGGAGCTGCCTGTTCTCTGACGAGGAGACCGACGTGCTCGCCCCGATGCGGGCCGGGTGCTCCGACGCCGAGGTGGCGGGCATCTGGCAGCGTGCCATGTGGGCGAAGCCTCGCGACCACGGTGCGGACGCGGACGGGTTCCTGCAGCCGACCCGGTCCATGAGTGCCATCGGGGGCTGATCCCGCGCGCTCCGGCGCTGACAGCAGGCGCGCCCGGCGCTCGGACCGCCGGTCAGTACGGCGTCTGCGTCGGGTCGACCTGGTCGATCCAGGCGAGCACGCCGCCGTCCAGGTGGGAGGCGGCGGATGCGCCCCGCGCGTCGAGCATCGCGAGCGCCTGCGCCGACCGGGTTCCCGCCTTGCAGTACAGGACGACTCGACGGTCCAGGTCGATCTCGGCGAACGCCTCGCCGGAGACGAACGTGGCGAGGGGGAGGTTCCGGGCACCGGGCACCGTCGCCAGCCGCACCTCGTACGGCTCCCGCACGTCGATGAGGTCGACGTCGGCCGCACCGCGGTCGCGCGCACGCAACAGCGCCGCGAGCGCCGGCGCGGACAGGGTGGACGCCGAGCGACCCTCCCGGTCGGTGTCGGTGTCGGTGTCGGAGGCAGCGGGCACGGGCACCGCACATGCCGCTCCGGGCACGTCCTGGCCTGCGGACGGGTGCGTCCGGGCGCGGTCAGGGCTGGCGACCAGCGGGATCTCCCGCCAGGAGGCGTCGAGCCCGTCGTACGTCATCACCCGTCCCAGCAGCGTGCGTCCGATGCCGGTCACGAGCTTGATCGCCTCCGCCGCCATCGCGGTGCCGACGATCCCGGGCAGCACGCCGAGCACGCCGGCGTCGGCGCAGTTCGGCACCGAGCCGGGCGCGGGCGGGATCGGGTAGAGGTCGCGGTAGACCGGCCCATGCGGGTGCCAGAACACGGAGCACTGCCCGTCGAACCGCAGGATCGACCCCCACACGTGCGGTTTCGACGCCGCCTCGCACGCGTCGGAGACGACGTAGCGGGCATCGAACGAGTCCGTGCCGTCAAGGACGAGGTCGTATCCGGCCAGCAGCGCCGCAGCGTTCTCCGCGGTGAAGCGCTCGTGGTGTTCCACGACGGTCACGAGTGGGTTGATGTCGGCGATCCGATGCGCCGCCGACGCGGTCTTGGGCTGCCCGAGGCCGCTCGTGGCGTGCACGATCTGCCGCTGCAGGTTCGACAGGTCCACGACGTCGTCGTCCACGACGCCGATCACACCGACGCCGGCCGCGGCCAGATACAGGAGCGCAGGCGATCCGAGTCCCCCGGCGCCCACGCACAGCACGCGCGCGTTCTTCAGCCGACGTTGCCCGTCATAGCCGATCTCCGGGACGGCAAGGTGCCTGGCGTACCGGCGCAGCTCCTCGTCGGTCAGCTCGGACGCCGGTTCGACCAGTGGACGCATGCTCAGCCTTCGAGCCCAGCCGCGGGCCCGGCGGCCGTCCGGCCGCCGTTGCGCACGGTGAGCGCGAGCAGGAGCGCCAGGACGGCGAACACGGCCAGCAGGGTCAGCCCGATGAAGTAGCTGTGGTGCTCGGCGTCATAGGTCGCTCCCATGACGAGCGGCGGGAAGTAGCCACCGAGGCCACCGGCAGCGGCGATGACGCCACCGATGGTGCCGACGGCCTTCGCCGGTGCGGCACGCCCCACCCAGGCGAACACGCCGCCGGTGCCGAGGCCGAGGAACACCGCCATCGCGAGGAACACGAGTCCGTACGCGACCTCCTGGATCGGCTGGAAGGCGACGATCATGGCAAGCACCGCCACCCCGATGAACGACGTCAGGCTGACGATCTTGGGACCGATCCGATCGGCGATCATGCCGCCGATGGGGCGGGCGATGACCGCGGCGAGTGCGAACCCGGCGGTGCGGGCACCGGCCGCGGCCGGGTCGAGCGAGTACACGGTGTTCAGGTAGGTCGGCAGGTAGTTCGAGAACGCCACGAACCCGCCGAAGACGACCGCATACAGGAAGCACAGCTGGTAGGTGACCTTCAGGCTGAACGCGTGCCGGATCTTCGGCATCATCGGCTCGACCGTCGCGCCGAGGCGCGCCGGGGAGTCACGCAGGAACAACCAGCAGACGATCGCCATCGCCGCGACGATGACCGCGATCACCACGTGCGTCGACAGGTAGCCGAAGGCCGTGACCATGCGCGCGGTGAAGAACGCCGAGATGGCGGTTCCCACCATTCCCGCGCCGAACACACCGGTCGCGAAGCCCTTGCGCTCCGGCCCGTACCAGGCCGAGGCGAACGGAATCCCGACCGAGAACACGGACCCGGCGATGCCGAGGAAGAACGCCACGACGAGCAGGGCGCCGAAGTTGTTGAGCTGGCCCACCAGTCCGGTGATGAGCACGAGGGGCGCCGCGATGCCGAGGATGGTCGTGAACATGACGCGACCACCGAATCGGTCGGTGAGCGCGCCGACGGGCACCCGGGCGATCGAGCCGACGAAGATCGGCATGGCGACCAGCAGCGCCGTCTGCGACGAGTCCAGATGCATGAGCTCGGTGTAGCGCTTCGACAGCGGCCCGACGATCGTCCAGGCCCAGAACCCCACGGTGGAGGCGAGCGTGGCGAGGATGAGGTTCCGCAGCTGTCCGGATCGCAGGTCGGGCGAACCCGCGGTCGCGGCGGCTGGGGGACGGTGAGCAGACATGGGTGGTTCCTTGGTGGATCAGAGCGAACGGAGAGGCGAAAGAAATGGTGGCGGCGGCGGCGGTCAGCGGCTTCGGCGGTCCCGGCGCGGCTCGCGGCGCGGCTCGCGGTCGACGGTGGCGTTGCCCGAGCGCTGTTCCGGCCGAGCGGATCCGCGGGTCGAGGCGTTCCGACCCCGGTACCGGTCCTGCGTGCCGATGGGGTCCCATCCGCGTCGAACCGGGACCGAGCCCGCGCCGTACGAGCGGTGGTCGCGGCTGCGGTACACGATGTACGGGCGGAACAGGTAGTGCAACGGCGCGGTGAACGCGTGCACGAGCCGCGTGAACGGCCAGACCGCGAAGAGTGCCATCGCCCAGAGCGCGTGGACCTTGTACGTGATCGTCGCGGCAGCCATCGCGCTGACGTCGGGCTGGAAGATCCAGATGGATCGGAACCACGGCGACACCGTCTCGCGGTAGTCGGTGACGGAGGTGTCGAACACGGCCACCAGCGTGGTGAGGAGGCCCGCCAGGATGGCGCCGACCAGCATGACGTACATGAACTTGTCGTTGGCGGTCGTCGCCATGAAGACCGGTCCGGTCCGACGGCGACGCCAGATGAGCAGGACGATCCCGGCCAGCGTCGCGATGCCGGCGACCGTTCCCGTGCTCAGGGCCATCAGGTGGTACCCCTCCTCGCTCATGCCGGCGGCCTCGGTCCAGGACTTGGGGATGATCAGGCCGATGACGTGACCGGCGAGCACGGCGAGGATGCCGAAGTGGAACAGCGGCGACCCGATCCGCAGGAGCCGCGACTCGTACAGCTGCGACGAGCGCGTCGTCCAGCCGAACTGGTCGTAGCGGTAGCGCCAGATCGTGCCGCCGATGAGGATGGCGAGGACGACATAGGGGACGACGCCCCACAGGACGATGCTGCTGACGGCGAGCGGGGCGTCCTTCGCGGCGTCGAGGGTGTCGGACGCCGCGAGCGGGAGCAGGGTCCCGACGGTGGAGCTCATTGGTCGTTCCTTCCGCCCGTCGCGAGGACGGACCGTGGTGCTGTGCCGGCCTCGCTGACCGGCAGGAGACGGGGGTCGAACGGGGCGAGCCCGACCGTCTCGGTCGGGGGTTCGTAGCCGGCCATCGCCATGACCGACTGCTTGTCGTCCGGCGAGGCGCCGGGCAGCGTCGAGCAGACCAGGCTGACGACGCCGAGGTACGGGAGGTGGTCGTCACGGAGCGCCAGACGCAGCAGTTCCAGGGACGGCCGGTACCGCTGCAGGAGCTCAAACCCGTCCTCCGGTGAGACCCGGACGGCGAACTCGAGCACGAGCGGCAGGTAGTCCGGCAGCTCCGTCTCGTCGAAGTCGGCCCCGTGGGAGCGGTAGACCTCCTTGAACGCCGAGAGGGCCTCGCCCCGGCGACGGGTGTCCCCATCGGTCCAATAGGTCAGGTGCAGGCTGTGCCGGCGGGACAGGTCGAACTCCTGCACGTAGTCCGCCTGGACGTCGTCGAGCGAGCGAGCGGTGAGCCACTCGGCGAGCTCGTCGAACTCGGGACCGGCGGCCTCGACCTCGACCAGGGCGGCCCGCACCGCGGGGAGCATGGTGAGGAGCGCGTCGTCCGGGTACCCGAGCAGGATCGCCGCGGCCTGTCGGACCACGGCGCTCCGGTGCGGGTTCGGGTCGTGCGCACTGCTCGGCTCGACCGTTCCCTTGCCGGCCTTGCCGAGCAGCCGCTCGAGGAGGGTCATCGCTCGTCGTCGTCCGGTTTGGAGGGGAACAGCCCGCGCGGCGCGCCGTTGCCGTCCCAGTTCAACAGGTTCACGCGGTTCGCCAGCTGGGTGTTTCCGGTCGGGTCGTCCGTGGTCTGCCGCTGCTGGAGCGCGGCGAAGTTCTCCACCGCGACCGGAGTCGGCCGGCCGGATGCCTCACCGAACACGCCGGTCTGTCCCATGCCGGGACCGCCGTCCACGTCGAGGGAGCAACCGATCTCCTCGAGGTTGTGGGCGTCCTCCACGTGTGCGGACGGGATGACGTAGCGCTCGTTGTACTTCGCGATCGCCATCAGCCGGTACATCGTCTGGATCTGCGATCCGGTCATGCCGACCGCCTCTGCGATCGCCTCGTTCGGCTCGTCGCCGAGCGCGATGTCGCGCATGTAGGAGCGCATCGCGGCGAGCTTCTGCAGAACCCGGGTGATGATGTCGGTGTCACCGGCGGTGAACAGCTCGGCCAGGTACTCGACCGGGATGCGCAGGGCGTCGATGGCGCCGAACAGGTTGCTCGGGTCCTCGCCGTCGTGCCCCTGCTCCTTGAGCAGGTCGACGATCGGGGACAGCGGCGGCACGTACCAGACCATGGGCATGGTGCGGTACTCGGGGTGCAGCGGGAGCGCCACCCGGAGCTCCTTGGCCAGCGTGTAGACGGGCGACTTCCGCGCCGCCTCCAGCCAGTCCTCCGGGATGCCGTCGCGGCGGGCCGCCTCGACCACCTGCGGGTCGTTGGGGTCGAGCATCAGGTCGAGCTGGGCCTCGTAGAGGTCCTTCTCATTCGGCGTCGCGGCCGCCTCGGTGACCCGGTCGGCGTCGTAGAGGAAGATGCCGATGTACCGCATCCGACCGACGCACGTCTCCGCGCACACGGTGGGGATACCCACCTCGATGCGCGGGTAGCAGAACGTGCACTTCTCCGCCTTGCCCGACTTGTGGTTGTAGAACATCTTCTTGTAGGGGCAGCCGGTGATGCACTGACGCCACCCGCGGCACTGGTCCTGGTCGACGAGCACGATGCCGTCCTCGGCGCGCTTGTAGATCGCGCCGGAGGGGCACGACGCCATGCACGACGGGTTGAGGCAGTGCTCGCAGATACGCGGCAGGTAGAACATGAACGTCTGCTCGTACTCGAGCTTGATGCGGTCCTCCGACTCGCGCCGGAGCTTCTGGAGGATCGGGTCGAGCTCATCGGTGCCCTGGCTGTTGCCGAGGTCGTCGTCCCAGTTGGCGGACCACTCGATCTTGGTGTCCTTGCCGGTGATCAGGGACTTCGGGCGCGCGACCGGGAAATCGTCGCCAGCCGGCGCGTTGATGAGGTTCTCGTAGTCGTAGGTCCAGGGCTCGTAGTAGTCCTTGAGCTCCGGCTGCACCGGGCTCGCGAACAGCCCCGCGAGCTTCGCCAGCCGGCCGCCCGCCTTGAGCTTGAGGTTCCCGCGACGGTTGAGCTCCCAGCCGCCCTTCCAGCGGTCCTGGTCCTCGTACCGCCGGGGGTAGCCCTGGCCGGGTCGGGTCTCGACGTTGTTGAACCAGACGTACTCCGTGCCGGCACGGTTCGTCCACGTCTGCTTGCACGTCACGGAGCAGGTGTGACACCCGATGCACTTGTCGAGAGTCATCACCATCGCGACTTGGGACATGACGCGCATCAGTACTCAACCTTCTGGGAACGCTTACGGATGACCGAGATGATGTCGCGCTGGTTCCCCGTCGGGCCGAGGTAGTTGAAGGCCCAGGAGAGTTGCGCGTACCCGCCGATCATGTGGGTGGGCTTGACGAGGATGCGGGTGACCGAGTTGTGGATACCGCCACGACGGCCGGTGGTCTCCGACTTCGGCACGTCGATCGTGCGCTCCTGCGCGTGGTAGACGTACACGACGCCCGCCGGCATCCGGTGGCTGACGATGGCTCGAGCCACGTACACACCGTTGGTGTTGACGCACTCCACCCACTCGTTGTCGACGACCTCGATGAGCTTCGCGTCCTCCGGACTCATCCAGACCGTCGTGCCGCCGCGCGAGAGCGACAGCATGAACAGGTTGTCCTGGTACTCCGAGTGGATCGACCACTTGTTGTGCGGCGTCAGGTACCGGACCGACACGGACAGCTGGCCCCGCGTGCCGAGCTTCGGCTCGCCGAACAGCCGATGCATGTCGAGCGGCGGTCGGTACACCGGCAGCATCTCGCCCATGTCCTTGAGCCAGTCGTGGTCGAGGAAGAAGTGCATGCGCCCGGTGAGCGTGTGGAACGGCTTCAGCCGCTCGATGTTGACCGTGAACGGCGCGTACCGCCGTCCGCCCGTCTCCGAGCCGGACCACTCCGGCGAGGTGATGACCGGCACGGGACCGGCCTGCGTGTCGGCGAAGGTGATGCGCCGCTCTTCCGACCCCTTCGCCAGGTCGACGAGCTTGCGGCCGGTGCGCTTCTCGAGCTTCTCGAAGCCCTGGACTGCGAGCTCACCGTTCGTCGTCCCGGAGAAGGCGAGGATCGCCTCCGCCATCCGCGCGTCCGTGTTGATCGCGGGACGGCCGGCCGCGGCACCCGAGTCGAACACGCCGTGGGTGCGGGCGAGGCGGTCCACCTCGTGCCCGACGTCGTACGTGATGTTCTTCGTGGTGAACCCGAGCTTGTCGGCCAGCGGTCCGACCGCCACGAACATGTCGCCGATCGCGGTGTAGTCGCGCTCGACGATCTTCAGCGTCGGCAGGTTCTTGCCCGGCACCGCGGGGACGTCCGTGCCCTTCCAGTCCGGCACGTGGCCCCCGGGCTGGGCGATCTCACCCGGGGTGTCGTGGGTGAGCGGGGTCGCCACCAGGTCCTGACGCACGCCGAGGTGCGTCTCGGACTGCCGGGCGACCTCGTTGGAGAGCAGGCGGAACAGCTCGTAGTCCGTCTTCGCCTCCCACGGCGGGTTGATCGCCGGGCTGAACGCGTGCACGAACGGGTGCATGTCGGTGGAGGAGAGATCGTGCTTCTCGTACCAGGTGGCCGCGGGGAAGACGACGTCGGACAGCAGCGTGGTGCTCGTCATGCGGAAGTCGGCGGACACGAGCAGGTCGAGCTTGCCCTCCGGGGCCTCGTCGTGCCAGCGGACCTCCTTCGGGCGGGACTCCTCGTGGTCGGTGCCCTGCACGGAATGGTGCGTCCCGAGCAGGTGCTTGAGGAAGTACTCCTCACCCTTGGCGGACGAGCCAAAGAGGTTGGAGCGCCACACCACGAGGGTGCGGGTCCAGTTCTCCGGGGCGTCGATGTCCTCGACGGCGAAGTTCATGTCGCCAGCCTTGAGCCGGTCGGCCACCCATCGGCCCTCGTCCTCCGCCTCCCCCCGCGCAACCGCGGCGATCGCCTGATCGGCGACGTCCATCGAGTTGCTGTCGAACTGCGGGTAGAACGGCATCCAGCCGAGCCGTGTGGACTGGGCGATCACGTCGGCGGTGTGCTTGCCTGCCAGGTGTCCCTCGGCGAGCGGCGACTGCAGCGAGTCGGACGAGTACCCGTCGGAACGCCACTGGTCGGTGTGCATGTACCAGAACGCCGTGCCGATCATGAACCGGGGCGGACGCGTCCAGTCGCTCGCCGACGCGAGCGCCGACCAGCCGGTGATGGGACGCGCCTTCTCTTGCCCGACGTAGTGCGCCCAGCCACCGCCGTTGCGGCCCTGGCAGCCGCAGAGCATGAGCATTGCGAGGATGGCCCGGTAGGTGGTGTCGCCGTGGTACCACTGGCAGATCCCGGCCCCGAGGATGATCATCGACCGGCCCTCGGACTTCTCCGCGTTGGCGGCGAACTCGCGAGCGGTCCGGATCACCGCCTGGGCGGGGACCGACGTGATCTCCTCCTGCCATGCCGGCGTGTACGGGGTCTCCACGTCCTCGTAGTCCGCGGCCCACACGCCGGGCAGACCCGGCCGGCCGACGCCGTACTGGGCGAGCATCAGGTCGAACACGGTCGTGACGGTCCTGCCCGCCACCTGCGTCACCGGCACACCGCGGTGCAGCACGGAGCCGACCCCCGTGGCGTCGGTGAAGGCGGGCAGCTCGACCCGGCTCACGCCCTGCTCCAGGCCGGCTGCGTCGGCGATCGACAGTGCGGGGACGACACCCTCGAGGTCGAGGTTCCACTTGCCCTCGTCCTCATCGTTGTACCGGAAGCCCATCGAGCCGTTCGGCACCACGGCCGCTCCGGTCTCCCGGTCGAGCAGCACGGTCTTGAACGCCGGATCGGCTGCCTTCGCGGCCGTGCCGCCGAGCGCCTCGGCGGTGAGGAACTTGCCGGGCACGACCTGGCCGTCCTCACGCTCCTCCAGGGTGACGAGGAACGGCAGGTCCGTGTACTGCACGACGTAGTTCTCGAAGAACGGCACCCGCCGGTCCACGAAGTTCTCCTTGAGGATGACGTGCCCCATGCCCATCGCGAGCGCGGCGTCCGAACCCGCCTGGGCCGGCAGCCACTCGTCGGCGAACTTGGTGTTGTCGGCGTAGTCGGGGCTGACCGAGACCACCTTGGTGCCGCGGTAGCGCACCTCGGTCATCCAGTGCGCGTCGGGCGTGCGGGTGACGGGGACGTTCGAGCCCCACATCATCAGGTAGGTGGCGTCCCACCAGTCGCCGGACTCGGGGACATCGGTCTGGTCGCCGAACACCTGCGGGCTGGCGACGGGGAGGTCCGCGTACCAGTCGTAGAAGCTGTTCATGACGCCGCCGATAAGGTTCATGAACCGTGCGCCGGCCGCGTGGGAGACCATCGACATCGCGGGGATCGGCGAGAAGCCGCTGCAGCGGTCGGGCCCGTAGGTCTTGATGGTGTGGACGTGCGCGGCGGCCGTCATCTCCACGGCCTCCTGCCAGGAGGACCGCACGAGCCCACCCTTGCCGCGCGCCTGCTGGAAGCGGTGCCGCTTGATCGGGTCGTTGATGATCGACTGCCATGCGAGGACCGGGTCGCCCCCGACCTCCCGCTTGGCCGCGCGGTACATCTCGAGCAGCACGCCGCGGACATACGGGTGCCGGACCCGGGTCGGCGAGTAGGTGTACCAGGAGAACGCCGCACCGCGCGGGCATCCACGGGGCTCGTACTCGGGGCGGTCGGGGCCGACCGACGGGTAGTCGGTCTCCTGGGCCTCCCACGTGATGATCCCGTCCTTGACGTAGACCTTCCACGAGCACGAGCCCGTGCAGTTCACCCCGTGCGTCGAGCGGACGACCTTGTCGTGGCTCCACCGGTTTCGGTAGAAGGAATCGCCCGACCTCCCGCCTTCGCGGAATACCGCGCGGTTGTCGTCGGTTTCTTCCCACCGAGAGAAGAATTTTCCGACTTTGAGGAGTGTGTTCGCGGCGGGGCCGTCTGTGACGGGCCGGGTGGTGCTGGCCATGCTCAGCAATCTAGACCCCCTGTGGCGCGCATGAAAAGTCGCCACGAACTCGCCGTCCACATTGCGCTATGCGTTTCTCATGTCACGTCTCGCCTATTACATGCTCCCGGCGTAGGACGGCGTCGACGCTCGATCGTTGTCCCCGCGCGTGCCACTGCTGTCGTCATCTCGTGCTTAGGTGGACGCATGAAGAACCACTCCGGCGCCCGTCCGGCGCGACCGGCGCGCGGCTGGCGCTGACCGTCGTGCTCGTCCGGTATTTCGCCGCTGCGCGTGCGGCAGCAGGCCTCGAGAGCGAGACGATCTCGCTGTCCGACACGGGGGTGGCCGGGGCGCTCCCCCGCCAGGAGGTGGAGCGCGCACTGGTCCTGCTGCATCCGGATCCGACGCCCGGTCAGCCGCGCCTCCGCGACGTCCTCGAACGCGCGAGCTTCCTGCTGAACGGTGTCGCCTGCACCGACCCCGCAGCCGCGATCCCGGACGACGCCACGCTCGATGTCCTGCCACCGTTCGCCGGCGGGTGAGGCCGCGATGCTGCGACGAGAGCGAGCACTGACATGACCTCGATCCGGTTCGAGGCCGTCATCCTGGCCGGGGGCAAGTCCTCTCGTCTGGACGGGTGGCCGAAGGCACGGCTGCGACTGAAGGGCATCACGCTCGTGGAGCGCTCCGTCCGCGCGGCGGCCGCAGCGGAGGCGGTCGTCGTGGTCGGGCCCGCGGACCTCCCGGTGCCGGCCGGCGTGCTCCGCACGCGCGAGACGCCCGCGTTCGGCGGCCCCGCCGCAGCGCTGGCCGCAGGGCTCGTGGCGCTCGGGAACGCCCGCGACGAGTCCGATCGCGCTCCCTGGACGATGGTCCTGGCCTGCGACATGCCCGAGGTGGGCCGCGCCGTGCAGACGCTCGTGTCCGAGGTCACCGACGACGCCGAGGGCAACGCCTACCTCGGCGTGTCCGAGGACGGCCATCAGGAGCCCCTGGCGGCCCTCTACCGCACCGCTGCCCTGGTGGCGGCGTTCGACGGCGAGGACGCCACCGACCGGTCGGTGTTCTCGTTCATTCGCCGGCTCGGCATCCACGAGGTCCGGATGCCCGCCGACGCGACGAGTGACGTCGACACCTGGGACGCGGTCTCGCGTTTCGCGCTCGACGCCTCGTCGCCAATCGACGCCTCGTCGCACTGAGCACCCGCACTGGAGGAACCTATGCCGAAGCCCATGACACCGGAGGAAGCGCGCCGGATCGAGGACTGGATACGCCAGGTCGGCGACGCGTGCGGCATCGACCCGTCGTCGGTTCCGGTGACGGACCTCCTGGCCCTGGCCGGCGCGGTGTCGAAGAGCGTCGCCCGACCCGCCGTGCCGATCACCGGGTACCTCGCCGGCTACGCCGCCGCGCTGCGATCCGGCACGGGCTCGACGCCCCCCGCCGAGCCCGAGAGCGTCATCCGCGAGATCATCGACCTCGTGCCCGCGCCGGACCCGGGCGAGAGCCCGAGCCCGCACTGACCGGGGCGTCGATCGTGTCCCTGCATGAGGCGAACTGGCACGAGGCGCGGCAGCTCAGTCATCGCCTCGCTCCTCCGACCGGTGCGCGCCAGGTGCTGCTCGCCGCAGCACTCGGCGAGCACCTGGCGGTCGACGTCACCGCGCATCAGGCGATCCCCCACTACGCCTCGTCGGCGATGGACGGCTGGGCGGTCGCGGGATCGCCGCCGTGGCACATTCGCGCCCTCCCGGAACGCGGCGACGAGTCCCGTCACCGCTGGGCGCCCCCACTCGCATCGGGCGAGGCGCTTCCCACGGTGACCGGCGGGCTCATCCCCGACGGCGCCGACGCCGTCCTCCGCATGGAACACGGCGCGCTGTCGCCCGACGGAGTGCTCACCATCTCGCCGGATGCGCCGGCAGATCGAGTGCCGGCCGGCGCACACATCCGCCCCGCCGGGGACGAGGCGGAACGCGACGAGGTGATCATCCCCGCGGGGACGCCGTTGAATCCGGCGCACATCGCCCTGGCCGCCGTCGCCGGGCACGACAGCCTGGCGATCCGGACCCGACCGGAGGTCGCCGTCCTGCTCACCGGAGACGAGGTGGTCGAGCACGGGCTGCCACTGCCCGGCCAGGTCCGCGATGCCTTTGGCGTGCAGCTTCCCGGCTTCGTCGCCATGCTCGGAGGCCGAGTGCGCAACATGAGCCGGGTTCCGGACAGCGCCGATGCCACGCGGGTGGCCCTCGAGCGCGCGCTTGCCGGCGGGTGCGCCGAGTTCGGTGTGGGGTCGGGGCCCGCCGGGGCGGGGTCCGGGTCTGGGCCCGCCGGGGCCGGGTCGGAGCCCGGGTCGGCGTGCGCCGGGGCCGGGTCGGGGCCCGCCGGGGCGGCACCGCAGATCGTGCTGACCACGGGCGGCACGGGGAAGTCGGACGTCGACCACCTGCGTGGCGCACTCCGAGCGCTCGGCGCGGAGTTCCTCGTCGACGGCCTCGCGCAGCGTCCGGGGCATCCGACCTTCCTGGCTCGTCTCGACGCGCCGGGGGCCGGCGGCGCATCACCGGCTGAAGCCTCGGTGTTCGTCGTCGGGCTCCCGGGCAACCCGCTCGCCGCAATGATCGCCATGCTCACCGTCGTACAACCGCTCATCGCCGGATTCCTCGGCGCGCCGCTCCCGCCCACTGTCACGATGCCCGCGGGCCGGGACGTCGCAGGAGGCAAGGTCACCGTCCTCATGCCCGCCGCCATCACCGCGGGGCGTGTCGCCCCCGAGCGGCGGATCGGCTCGAACATGCTTCGCGGCCTCGCGGCCGCCGACGTCGTCATGGTCGTGCCCGCTGGGGCCGGCGTGCGCTGCGGCGACCCGGTCGAGGCCCTCCCCCTGCCCTGGCGGTGACGCAATGCCTCCGCCACCTCCCCGCCTGCCCGCCTGCCCGCCTGCCCGCGCGAGGAGCGTCACGTCAAGCCACTGCGCCGTCCCGCCAGCGCGCATTCCTGGGCGTGGTACGTATCGGCGTCGGCCTCGTCCGACTTCTGTTCAGACAAACCGATAAGGGGAGGCAGATCATGGGCGTGTTGGCGATGATCTTTTATCGCTTTGTTGCCCCTGTCTCGCTCGCGATCGTCTTCGCGATGCTTCTGGTGCTATCAATCGCCGACATCAGAGATCCTTCCCTGCCGAACTCCGCACACGCAGTCCAGCTCCTCGTGGGATCGGCAATCGGTTTGGGTATAGCCGTGGGCTTGTTCGTGCTCGCGAACTTCACGCGATTTCGCGTACAGCGGCAATGAATGTCGTGGGGTCGTGGCGTCGTCGGGCTCTTCGCACATGCGGGGGCCATGGTCCGTGCAACGCACGCGGAGGCTGCTCGCGCAAGGCCGGAACCGGGAACGCCAGTCAGCGGTGTTTGAAGCCGGTCAGCAGCACGCTCGAGTCCTCAAGTGCCTCCAGAGAGTGCGGGGCGTCTGGGACGGTGATCAGATCGCCCGTCCACCCGGTCCAGCCCTCGTCTCCCACGGCCAACCGAACCCTGCCATGCAGTACCTGCACCGTGGCTTCGCCTGGATTCTCGTGCTCGGACAGCGACTCCCCAGCACGCAATGCAATCAATGTCTGACGCAGAAGGTGTTCGTGCCCCCCGTACACGGTCCGGGCGCTGCGGCCGCTGCTCGCCGCCGAAGCAGCCTGAAGCTCGACGCGTGCCAGCGCCGTCAATGACGTCTTCTGCATACCCGAACTCCCGTCCGCCTCGTCTCGCTGCTTCCAATATGTCCCCATGTCCGGCTCCACCGCGGTGGCGCTACGGATGGACCAGGATCTTGACGTGGTCCTCGTTGTGGTGGATCAGCTGGTCGAAGCCCTGCTCCACAAGGTCGTCGAGCGCGATGCGGCCGGTGATGAACGGTGCCAGGTCGAGCTTGCCCGAGCGCACGAGCTCGATCGTCTCCGCGTGATCGTTCGCGTACGCGATGGTGCCGCGCAGGTCGATCTCCTTGATGACGAGCTTCTCGAGGTCAACCACGGGCTTGTGCCCCCAGATCGACACGTTCACGATGACCGCGCCGGAGCGGACGGCCTCGAGCAGGGTGTCGAGCACGACGTCGACGCCGGCGCACTCGAACGCCACGTCAGCCCCGCGGCCGCCGGTGAGCGTGCGGACCTGCTCCGGCACATCGACCTCGGTGGGGTCGAGCACGTGATCGGCGACGCCGGTGCGGAGCGCCATCTCCTTGCGGGCGGCGCTCACCTCGCTGAGGACGACGGTGAGTCCCTCGGCCTTGCAGATCGCCGCGGTGAGCAGGCCGATCGGACCGCCGCCACCGACGAGTGCGACGTCGCCGTCGGAGGCGTCGCTGCGCACAAACGCGTGGTGTCCGACCGAGAGCGGTTCGATGAGCGCCGCCTGGTCGAGCGGCAGGTCGCCGACCGAGTGCACCCAACGGCGCTCGACGACGATTCGCTCGGACAGACCGCCACCACGCCCGGCGAGCCCGATGAAGTTCATGTCGGGCGACAGCTGGTACTCGACGCCGGGCTCGGCCGGCACGTCGTCGCGGATGATGTACGGCTCGACGACGACGTGCTCGCCGACCTGCAGATCGGTGATGCCCTCGCCGAGTGCGGCGACAGTGCCGGACATCTCGTGTCCGAGCGTGACCGGGGCGGACTCGCCCGAGATCGGGTGCGGGTGACCCGCGGGCGGCACGAAGATCGGCCCGTCGAGGTACTCGTGCAGGTCCGTGCCGCAGATGCCGCACCACGCGACGTCGATGAGCACGGCGCCGGGCGTGAGCGTGGGCTCCGGGATGTCCTCGATGCGGATATCGCCGCGGTCGTGGTAGCGAGCTGCCTTCATGATCGTCATCTCCTGTTGGTCAGGGCCGGGAGGTCCGGATGCGGTGGTCGGGACCGGTCGCCCGGTCGAGGTGGTCGGCGTGTGCTGCCGGCACGTCGTCGCTGTATGTTCATCCTTCACCGTTGGGAGAGCCCGGCCCAGGGCCCCTGGTCCCGATCCCGATCCCGGCACCAGCTCCGTGCACATCGAGCCCGCGTGCCCGGAGCCGGGCGTGCTACGGGTGGCGTCGCCGTCGCGGCCGCCCGATCATGCCGATGAGGATCATCAGGACGGCGGGGACGAGCAGCGGCAGCAGGCTCGCCCCCGTGAACGCGAGCGCGCGGGCGAAATCAGCAGCGCCGCTACCGCGGGAAACCCGTGTGGAGGGACGTGTCCTCCGCCTGAACCGGAACCAGCGGCCCGGCTAAACTTTCGGCCTTCTGTTCCCTGCTAGGGGCTCACCTAGTCGGTGGTCGGCTTGCTGAACAGGTTGACGACGTTGCCGTCGGGATCACGGACCAATGCGGAGCGGTTGCCCCAGGGCATCGTGGTCGGTTCGAGGACGACGTCCTCGCTCTCAAGGTGGAGCCTGGCGAAGTCGCCGTCGACGTCAGCGACTTCGAACTCGATGAACACGGATCGATTCGTGGCAGGAGTGAGAGCGCCGCCGAGCATCGCGACGGTCGCGGTGCTCGCGATCGCGAGGTTCGCGCCGGGGCCGCTGAACTGCGCGAAGACCGGGGCGGGTCGCTCGGCCTGCCGGCCGGTGACCCGCTCGTAGAACGCGACGAGACCGTCGAGGTTGTCGGTGACGATGCGGATGGATGCGAACGACATGGGGCTCCTTCAGTGGCGCTGGTGAGGTGGAAGCACCAGCATCGCTGGTCGTCGCGACATCGTCCTGTCGGTGTTTCCCGGAAGACGTCGACTCGGATCAGTCGTCGACGACGGACCTGAGTCGTCCGTACTGGATCGCGAGGTCCTCGGTGCGGAGCTTGCGCACCGGAGGCCGTTCGTCGGTGACCCTGACCGAGAGCATCCGATCCCCGCGGAACGCCCGCACACCCTGTCGGAGCCGGCACCAGGCGATCAGGTACCACTGCCCTTCCTTCTCGATCGACCCCAACGGCTCGACGTCCCGACTGGACTCCGCACCGCCGGCGTCCTGGTAGCGCAGCTGCACGACACGGTCCGCACGCAGCGCTTCTGCGAACTCGACCGGCACGGTCGTGTCTTCTTCGCTCTCCAGGAAGTGCACCCGGGACGCGAACGCGCTGGCACGTGCCGCGTCCCGGTCCGGCATGACCGCGAGCATCTTCCGGGCGGCAGTCTGGGCAGATTGCCGGAACGGACTGTGGCGGAGCGCGCCGAGCCCGATCAGCACCGCCAGGGCCTCGTCCAGCGTGAACCCCGCCGGTCCGAGCGTCGCTGACGCGTCGATGACGTACCCGCCGGTTCGGCCGGGCTCCGCCCAGATCGGCAGACCCGACTGCTGCAACGCAGCGAGATCCCGCTCGATGGTCCGCACGGACACCTCGAACCGCTCTGCAAGACGACGCGCGCTCCGCGGCCGCGGTGACACAGCTCGCAGTTCCTCCACAAGACTGTAGAGACGATCGGTCCGGTTCACCGACCCATCATCCGACACGTCGCCTCCCCGGCGCACGAAAGGCACCCCCACACGAGTCCGGCCGCCGATCGGTCACCGGACGCGCTCCACCGCCGCCGTCACCCTGATTCTCCGGGCACCGCACTGTCTCGCATGGGACTGTCCGGTAAACGGTGTGTGAGGTCCGGCGGTTTTCATCAGTGAGTGGTTCTCTCGAACCGTCCGGTGAACGTGATCGCGAACGCGTTCAGCGCGGGCTTCCACCTGATCACCCAGCGTGCCCTCCCGCCCCCGGTGGGGTCAAGCGACCGCGTCACCAAGTACAAGCACTTCAGCGCCGCCTGCTCGTTCGGGAAGTGGCCCCTGGCTCGCACGGCGCGGCGGTAGCGGGCGTTGATCGACTCGATCGCGTTGGTCGTGCAGATCACCCGGCGGATCTCGACGTCGTATTCGAGGAACGGCACGAACTCCGCCCAACTGGTGCGCCACAGCTGCACGATCGCCCGATAGCGGTCGCCCCACTCGGCGGCGAACTCGTCGAACCGGTCCCTCGCCGCAGCCTCCGACGGGGCTGTGTAGACAGGCTTGAGCGCTTTCACGATCGCGTCCCGATGCTGCCGGCCCGCGTAACGGAACGAGTTCCGGATCAGGTGGACGATGCATTGCTGCACGACGGTCTGCTCCCAGGTGGTGTTGATCGCCTCCGGAAGGCCCTTCAACCCGTCGCAGACAGCGATGAGCACGTCCTCGACGCCACGGTTCTTCAACTCGGTGAACACCTGCAGCCAGAACCTCGCGCCCTCCTGGCCGTCACCGGCCCAGATCCCGAGGATGTCCCGCTCCCCGTTCACGGTGACGCCCATGACGACATAGAACGGCGTATTGCGTACCTGCCCGTCGCGGACCTTCACCACGATCGCTGGGCCCATGGTCGGTGTTCCCGACCAGGGACGACGAAGATCACCGGATAGAGCGGGTCCAGCGGGCGGGAAGACCATTCGGCGAGCTCGCTGGTGACCTTCTCCGTGATCCGGCTGATGGTGTCCTTGGACACCTTCGCCCCGTAGACCTCGTCGAAGTGCGCCGCGATCTCCCCGGTCGTCAGCCCGCGCGCCGTCAGCGACAACACAATCTGATCAGCCCCCTCCAGACACCGTTTCCGCTTGGGCACGATCACCGGTCGAACGACCCGTCCCGGTCCCGGGGAACCTCGATCTCCACGGGCCCGATCTCGGTGAGCACCGTCTTCGTCCGGGTCCCGTTGCGCATGTTCTCGCCCAGCGGCGTCCCGCCATGGTCGTGACCGAGGTGCTCGGTCAGCTCAGCGTTCAAGGCGGTTTCGAGAACGTTCTTCGTGAGCTGGTTCAGCAGCCCTCCCGGGCCGACCAGGCTCACGCCCTGCTCCTTCGCTTGCGCGAGCAACCGCTCGGCAAGGTCCTTCTGATCGATGATCTCTCCAGTAACGGGATCGATCATCGTCTCGTCCATGGTCTCGGTCGTGTCAGTCACGGCCATCTCCTCTCGGATCAGACCGGACCCCACACACCGTTATTCAGACAGTCCCCTTGCCTGCCCTGTTTACGCGTCCTCGGCGAGCCCGAGGGTGTCCATGGCGGCGCGGACGTGCGGGTCTGCAGGGGTGAGCGGTGCTGCGGTGGTGTCGCTCAGCAGTCGGCTGCGGTCACCGTCGGATGGTTGCTCGAAGACGGTCCAGAGTTCCTGGTCCGCGCCGAAGCGGGACAGAAAGCGGATACCGTCGAGCGCGGGCGCATCGTCGTCGAGGGTGATGGCGTAGAGCCGAGCGCTGATCGCTTGCGTCAGCGGGCGAGCGTGCGCATTTTGTAGCGCCGATCCGTCGAAGTCCGGGAGTCCGTCGCTATTGATTGCCCGGTCTGCGAAGTCGGCCCAGAGGGCGGCAACGGTTTCGGAGTGGGCGACGTCACAGTAGGTGCCGTCCAGGTGCGCTGTGGCGAGCATCCGAACCGTGAACCAGTCGTCGGGGACAACGCCCGCGCGAACGGTCGGGTGCAGGTCGCTGTCGACGGGGTCGACGGTGATCTCGGCCATCGCGGCCGCAACCGCTGGGTCAGGTCGGAATCGGGCCAGCACCTCCAGCAGCGCTCCCTCCGGCGTGCTTGCCGCGTACGTGGTGCGGTACGAGTGCGGTACGGGTGAGTCCCAACGGCCCGGGAAGGTTCCGGTGTCCTGGCTCGCGAACCGCCAGTCCGTCCAGTCCCAGGGCGCCGGGCGCCGACCCACACGCCACACCACCGAGGCTGGGGAGACCCGGTGGAGGCGACTCGCGTCGATCATCCGTTGGCGGCGAAGGCCTGCGCGGCGGCGAGCACGCGTGCATCGTCTCCGTCGGTCTCAAGGATGAACCGGGCAGGCGCGACGTCGTCAAGCTGCGGGTTCATCCCCTGGAACCAGGACTGCACCACCCGAGCGCTGTCGTGTTCCAGCAGCAGCTGAACGACGCGGTACGCCAACCGCAACCGCTGCTCCTGCTTCGGCTGCGGCCGGCGGTTCTCCCCCTCGGCCCACTGCCGGACAGCCCGCGTTTCCTTTACACCGGCGATGTACGCGACGAGCTGGGCACCCAAGACGTTCCGAAGCTCGGCAACCAGCTCCGGCACGTCCGCCCGCACCGACGCGGCATACGCCCGAAGCTCAACCGTTGACATGCCGTAACACTAGCAACGGGTCGCTTAGATCACATCCATAATCCCACTCGGGGCGGCTGCCGTCGTCGCCGATTGCCCGATGTGCGACCGTCTCGGTCTAAGCACGGTCCGTCATGTCACCGGAGATGCCGGGCGTGGTGGCCGGGCCAGCAGGCGCAGTTGCGGTGATCGAACGCCGCTCCGTACAGGCGGTCGGCTTCGGCGCCGAGGTCGTCGATTTCGGCTTGTCGTTCGCTGAAGCCGGTGATGAATCCGGCTTCCCAGACGCGGCGCTCGCGTGGGGAGAGTTCCCACTCGCGGACGTCCTGGGTTGGGTCGTCCACTCCCGGGGGGAGCTCCTCCCTGCGTCGGTCGTCGCTCCGGTGGTCATGCTTCGCTCTCTCCTGCTCCCCCGGCGGCGACCCGGCCAATGTGGTCGGGCCGGAACCCGGACCAGTGGTCATGCTCGGACACGACGACGATCGGGGCGGCACTGTAGCCGAGGTCCTGGGTGACGTACTCGTACGCGGCGGGGTCCTCGGTGACGTCGACGACCGCATACGGCAGCCCGGCCGTGTCGAGGGCTTTGTACGTCATGTGGCATTGCATGCAGTTCGGCGTGCTGTAGACGGTGATCATCGGCTCCCCCGCTCCCCCTCGCCCTGCCCACCCTGCCCCCGGGCCGCGTTTGCGGGGCGGGTGGTGGTGTGGGTGGTGATGGTGACGTGTTCCTGGTCGCACTCCCAGAAGTGCTCCAACACGTCCGCCGCGATCCGACCAGCGTCGACCCCAGTCGCAGCGGACGCGGGGAACGTGACGGTGACCGTGATGGTGTGCACCGGCTCTGGTGAGGAGGGGCCGTAGCCAGCGCCGCCCCACTCGTACTGCCACGCGAACGCCACCTCCCCGGCCGGACCGTCACCGGTGGTGCCGAACGCGGCGCGGTGCTCGTCATCGACGTCGGCGGTCGAACTGTGGTCGGGCGGCGGGTGCAGGTCCATTCCGTTCCGTCGATGCCGAAGGTGGATGCGCCGCAGATGGCGCCGGTGGGGTCGAGGTCGGCGGTGGGGGCGGTGGGGTCGATCTGGTGGCCGAGCGTGGTGGGACGGTCGTAGGTGATGATCATGACTGCTGCTCCTGCTGATGAAACGGTTGGAAGGTGCTGGCGTGGGCCGGGGGTGTGGGGCCGTGCCGAGGCTGTCGGCACGGCCCCTGCCTGGTCAGCTGTCCGCGTCGATGTCGTCCGCGGTGCTGTCGTCGTCGGGGATGAGGGCCGCGGCGATCTGGTGCGCGGTGGCGAGGACCCGGGCGGCGGTTCCGCGGATCAGGTCGGCGTCGGCGTCCGCCCATCCGGCGACGTAGCCGATGGAGTACGCACTCGTGTCGAACCCGACCAGGCCCGCGACGACGTACGCAACGCTCTCCGCCTCGGTCTCCAGCAGCCCCCGGTGCTCGGCGTACGCGGCCAGGTCGTCGGTGTGGCCGAGGAGGATGTGCGCGGTCTCGTGGAGCATCGTCTTCGCCGCATGCTCGGGCGCGAGGTGCGTGCCAATCACCACCCGGCGGCGCTCGGGCTCCGTGTAACCGTTCCGGCCACCGGTCAAGGGCTCACGCGTGACCGTCCACCCCACGCCCTCGAGATGCGCGATGAGGGTGGCCAGGATGCCGTGGTCATCCGCGCCCGTGAGCTCATCGGCGAGGTTCCCGGCGTCGGTGCCGCCGTCGGCGAGGTCGGTCTGGCTGATGTCGAACACGGACAGGATCGGGAACCGGGCGATGCGCTTCTCGATCTCGTCACCGTGCTCGTCCTCCTCGGTAACCTTCTTGGTGCTGTACCCGAAGATTCGGATGCCCTTCTCGCCCTTCCGCACCTGACGACCCAACCCCTGCCACGTGCGGAACCCGGCAACGCGGGCGGCGTCGGGGCGTTGGGCGAGGATCAGCAGAACGTTGTTCAAGCTGTAGGCGTGGAACGCGGATGCGAACGTCAGGAACTGGGCCCAGCGGTCGGAGTCGCGCAACGCTTCCACCTGCGTCGCGATCGACTCGCGCAGCGCCGCGGCCTGCGCCTTCTTCTCCTCCGCCTTCTCCCTCGCACGGGTGGTGTTCGTGGTGGGCTGACGTGTGGTCATGTGCTTGTCCTCTCCCTCTCGTTCTTTTGCCGTGATTCTCAATCAGGTTTGTCAAGCCGGGAGGTCCGGCTGAGGCCCCTCGAGAGCCCGTCCCTCCATCGCGTTTTTTGCCTGGAAGGCACGTAGTGCCGCGCAGGGTCGGAGGTAGGAGCGCAACCCGTCAGGGCGGCGGAGGAGGGCTTGTCGGCGCGAAATAAGGGAGCGCAGCGACCGCGTGCCGAGAAGGTCGGAGGAGCCGGCCGCGCAGCGGCTTGCGCGGATGCCGGAGGCCCATATGCTGCCGAAGGCTTCCAGGCAAAAACCGCGCAGCGCATAGCACCGCGCCGGCCGGAGGGCGGCGACGACGAGATGGGCCTCCGGAGCACTCCTTCTCATTCGTACGATCGATGTCGCAACGCGGAAACTCCCGCTACGGTGACCGGGTGTTGCAAGCGTGGCGGGACCAACGGCTGCGCCGCGGTGGGTCTGGCGGCAAGGCGCTGCTGGCGTTCCTCTCTGTCGGTGCCGCCAGCGCATCGGGAGTCGGTTTGCTGGTCGCAGCTGTCCTTATCTGGATGAGCGCTCTGCTGCACTCCCTCGTGCTTATCGGTCACGCCTCAAGCTGGAAGATCGGGTTCGGTGCCGTTCTCACTGCTGAGGTTCTGGCTGCAACAAGCTTTCTTCTTCGTCGCGCTCGGCGGGGTCGGAGAGCGACTCGGATGGCGCTCGCTGGGACGGGCATCACGCTGTTCGTCGTCGCGGGGGCCACGTTCGTGACAGGGGTTATCGGCGACGTTGCGACGTTCACCCTCGTCAGCCGCCCATGCCACGGCGGCCACGAAGTCGTCGCGAAAGAGAGCAGTTCGCTCTTGCAGTCGAGAGGGGTTTTGTTCACGCGCCGCGGCATCTTCCTCGTCGAGGTGCCCGGCTCCAAGTACAGTCCAGGACCCGGCGACGAGCCGGTCGCCGATGGCGAGTTCAACGCAACGTGTGAAACCAATGGCGATGTCAGAGTCACCTTCCCGACAATCGGCTACGGACCCTCCATCGCCCCCATCACCGTGAAGCGCTGACAAGGGAAGACTCGCTCCGCGAGACAGTCGGCACGACGGCGGGCGACCGTACTGGGTCGATCTGTCTCGCGGGGATGCTCGGGATTGACGCAGGGAGCCGCGCGCCGGTCGGGTCATATCTCGTATGGTCGCGGAGGACGGCCCAGATGACGTTGATCCGGCGACGCGCAAGAGCGATGAGCGCCTGCTTGTGGGACTTACCCTCGGCACGCTTGCGTTCGTAGAACGCGCGCGAGACGGGGCAGGTCCGCGCGGCGATGAACGCGGCTTGGAAGCACGCGTTCAACAGCAGCCGGTCGTAGCGGCGTGGCCGGTGGTGGTTGCCGGAGACTTTCCCGGAGTCCCGTGGCACCGGTGCGAGCCCGGCGAAGCTCGCCAGCCGATCGGGGGTCTCGAACACGGTCAAGTCGGCGCCGGCCGCGGCGAGGAAGTCCGCGGCGAGTCGCCGGCCGAAGCCAGGGATCGTGATCAGCAGTTCCGCGGGCTCGCTGCCTTCCAGCGCGGCGGCGATCTCCGCGTCGATTTCTGCGAGCTCGTCGCGGATGCGTAGCAGATCGCGCGCGGACCGGGCGAGCAACCGTGCTGCGGCGGCCTCGCCGACGACGGCGGTCGTCTGCTGACGGGCGGCGTCGACGGCCGTCTTCGCGATGGCTGCGGACTTCCAACAGCCCTGCCCCTTCAGCCACGCCGCCAGGCCGCTCTCACCCATCCGGCGGATCGCGGCCGGCGTCGCATACCTGGTGAGCAGCACCAGCGGACCGCGGGTGACGGCGTAGTTGAACCCAGCGGCTTCCAACGACGGGAAGTAGTGCACGAGCATCGCGCGGAGCCGGTTCACGGCACGGGTGCGGTCGTGCACCAGGTCCTCCCGGCGCGCGGTGAGCAGCCGCAACTCCGCAGTAGCTTCATCCGTCTGCCGCATCAGCGCGACGTCGCGTCGGACCCGCGCGAGGTCGGCGATGACGGCCGCGTCCTTCGCATCGGTCTTCGCCTCGCCCCGGTATGCACCTGAGGCGTGATGGACGACGCGGCCGGAGATGTAGTGCAACGGCTGCCCGTGGGCGCTCAGAACGGCTTGCAGCAGCCCGGTGCCGCCGTGGTTGAGGTCCGTCGCCCAGGCGACGTCCGTTCCGCCGGGCAGCTCCGCAACGTCGCCGAGTAGGGCCAAGATCTCCGACTCCCGGTTCGTGAAGCGTCGGGAGAGCAGTTTGCTTCCGTCGGCATCGATGACGACGCAGTGGTGTTCGGTCTTGCCGGCATCGATCCCGGCCCACAGTTGCGGCACACAGTCTCCTTCTCATCAAGGGTGGGGGTGCGCCGTGAACGGCCGTGCCGGCATGTCCTTACTGAGCGAACGATTCGCGTTTCTCAATGAGCGGTCCTGCCGTTGCGGGGTCCCGGGCGGCTAATCACGGCAAGCCATCACGCGGGCTGAAGGCGCTCAACCATACCCGGAACCCCTGGCGCGTCCCGAAGCTTACGAGCGCCCCGGACCCACGGGAATCACCGTAAGGAAGGCACGCAGTGCCGATCAGGACAGAGGGCGGAGTGCAACCCGCCAGGGCGGTGGAGGAGAGAACGTCGACGCGAAATAAGGGAGCGCAGCGACCGCGTGCCGAAAATCTCGGAGGAGCCGGTGGCGTAGCCACTTGAACGGAGTCCCGGAGGTAGCTACGAGGGAGCGCAGCGACCGAGCCGCCGAAGGCTTCATGGCGTAAAAACGGGCCGCCAGGCCCCAAGAGTGCCGACGAAGGAGGTTCCATCGGCCGACGAAGGAGGCTCCCGGCCCCCGGCCGGAAGCTCTGGACGCTCCCTGCGCGCACGACCGGCCTCGAGAACTGCCGGCAGGCACAGAGAAGCCCCGGGCGGTTCGGGGGGAGAACCAGCGCCGGGGGCTGTTGGCGACTTGGGGGGAAGCCGACACCACCACGGTACGCGGTGGGTCTGACGTCGGTGATCTACTCAGGCGGCGTCGACGGCCGCCGGCCTGGCGCGGTGCCGGACGGCCGCGCGCCACACCCATGCCTGGAAGGTGTGCCGATCCTCGATCCAGTGGACGCACACGGCGTCCGGCGTCGACGACACGGCTACCGCGTTGACGCGGTGCTGCGATCCATCGTTGACCGGCACCCACGCGCGCACGGGGCGCAGTCCCCCGCCCTCCACGGGTCCGCCGATCGCCTCGGGTGAGAGCGAGTACCGCGCCTCCTCAGGCCCGGTGTACCGGTCGCCGCGACGTCCGCCCATGTCAGTACGGGGCGACGGAGGTCACGACGTGCCCCTCGGGCAGCGTCGCGCGTACGCGCTCGACAGCCTCGGCCGGCGTCGCGGTGTCGACCTCGACGGACACGGCGTCAGCCGTGGTGTCGCCCTTGGGTCGGTGTCGAACGAACCAGGTCATACCGGCCACTCCTCGGGTTCGGGGCTTAGGCGGCGCGATAGCGCCGACAGCTCCTGCTCGTGCTGGATCATCCACGCTACGGCGCTGTTCAGGCTGTCCGTCCGGCGGAGCCACGGACGGCCGCCGGCCTCGTCGCGGCCGTGTGCGTAGCAGTGGTAGACGGTGACGCCGCGCTCTTGTCGAGACAGCACATAGCCGATCGGGGCGGCGCGATCGCGGCGCACCTGCCAGACACCGAAGGTGCCCGGGATGGGAGGCACTGCCAGGGGGTGCGATGGGATGGGCTTGCGGAGAATCTTCGCCGCTGCCTCACCTGATCCCTGAACACCCACGGCGGGAGCGTACGAGGACCCTCCGTCACTGGTGCCGAGTCGATGTGGCCTCAGCGGCCGAATCGGCCGGTGGTTCGCTTGGACTCCCACCGGTCGAGCTGGTGCAGCTCGTCGCGCGTATGGCCCACGGCCAACATGGCCTCCTTGATGCGAGCCAGCGACAGTCCCTCGGCCGCGGCGCGGTCGAGGAGGCCGGGCATCATCTCGTCGGTCTGCCCGTTGCGGTCCCACCCGTTGTTGCCGATGAGGTGCAGCGATTCCAGTAGGTCGTGCTGGTCCTTGGTGAAGCCGATCCAGGACAGGTTGGCGGGAGGCGGTGTCATACGTCGATTCTCCCGTTCCGCGCGTCCGATAGGCGATCGGTCGCGGGGCACTTGTCGTGGCTAGCGTGTGACCATGCTCCCTCTCTCGGTCGCGCTGCCCCCAGGCGGCGGAGGCTCCTTACCCGTCTGGATCTGGATTCCAATCGTCGTCGTCGTGATCGTCGCAGCGGTCATCCTGTTCCTCCGGCGGAGCCGCTGATGGCGTCTCGATAGCCGATCGGCATTCGGACGGCGCCAGCCTCTGGTGCAGAACGTATCCGCTTAGATGGCCGACCCGCCTTAGGCTGCGGAGATGCGCTCTCTTCTGGTCAAGTCCCGTGGCGTGGTGTCACTTCGGTTGTTTCCGTGGTGGATGGGGTCAGGCGGTGAGGTGGAGCTCGGGGCGGGCGGGTTCTGCGTGGTCGTGGAGGGTGTGGATGAGCCCCTGCATGGAGGTCTCGGAGAAGTAGCGGCGTTCGCCGTATTGCCATTCCTCGTGCTGCTCCTGCAGGACGGCGCCGATGAGGCGGGTGACGCTGTCGCGGTCGGGGAAGACCTGGACGACGTCGGCTCGGCGTTTGATCTCGCGGTTGAGGCGTTCGATGGGGTTGTTGGACCAGATCTTCTGCCAGTGCTCGCGGGGCATGCCCGCGAAGGCGGTCAGGTCCGCTTCGGCGGCGTCGAGCATCTGCGTGATCTCGGGGAACGAGGCGCGCAGGCTGTCGGTGACCTGCCGGTATTGGCCGGTCACGGCCTCCGGGCTGGTCTGGGCAAAGATCGTGGTGATCAGCGCGTTGACGGGCTTGGAGCGTGCCGAGCCGAGGCGCTGGGTGACGTTGCGGGCGAAGTGGACGCGGCAGCGTTGCCAGGCGGCTCCGGGCAGGATCGCCTTGACCGCGGCTTTCAGGCCGGCGTGCGCGTCGGAGGTGACCAGCGCGACGCCCAGCGGGTCGGCGTCGGTGGCGACCTTCAGGCCCCGTTCGCGCAGGGAACGGAGGAACTCGGTCCAGAAGTCCGTGGTCTCCGCGTCTCCCAGCGCCATGCCGAGGATCTCGCGGCGGCCGTCGCCGGAGACGCCGGTGGCGACCACGAGGGCTTGGGAGATCACCCTGCCGCGCAAGCGGACGTCGAGGTAGGTGGCATCGAGGAACAGATACGGGAACCAGGTGTGATCGATGCGGCGGTGCAGGAACTCCGCGACGGCTTCGTCAATCTCCGTGCAGATCCGCGACACGGTGGACCGGGAGATGCCGGTGTCGTTGCCCAGTGCGCGCATCAGCTGGTCGACCTTGCGGGTGCTGACGCCGTCGATCCAGGCTTGGCAGATCACCGCGTAGAGGGCCTTGTCGACGCGGCGGCGCGGGGACAGCAGCGACGGGAAGAACGACCCCTCCCGCAGCTTCGGGATCGCGAGGTCGACTTCCCCGGCCGGGGTGGCGAGGGCCTTGGGGCGGGTGCCATTGCGGCGCGTGACGCGCTCCGGGGTGCGCTCATGCGGGGCGGCGCCGATCTTCGCGGTCGCTTCCGCGTTGATCAGGTCCTGCAACCCGGCCTGCAGCATCCGCCGGAACACGTCGGAGTGGGCGAGGTCGGGGTCGGCGAGGACTTCGCCGATCAGGGTCGTCAGGGCAGACTGGTTGTGGGTCATCGTGGGATCACTTCTTTGCTTCTTGCCGGAAACAACTGGGGTTCCCACGATGGCCCCTCTACGTCAACGACGACGAGAGCACCGCGGGAAGTGACACCACGCTAAGAGACTCACCC
>Ga0210040_10000781_pt1 | contig 51207 bp, 50 predicted proteins | sample CryGeyCG12114_NA_FD_185462 | JGI IMG/M metagenome (GOLD analysis project Ga0210040, IMG submission 185462) | Groundwater microbial communities from aquifer - Crystal Geyser CG19_WC_8/21/14_NA (SPAdes) (version 2) | ecosystem: Environmental > Aquatic > Deep subsurface > Groundwater | place: USA...
GACGGGGACCGTGCGGCCGGTGCGAAGGCTCTCCAGGGCGGCGTCGGCGAGGACCAGGGCCGCGCGGCCGTCGGCGAAGCCCGGCGAGGGGGAGGTCCCGCTCGCCATGCAGTCGAGCAGGTGGTCCAGCTCGGCCGAGTAGGCCACGGCGTAGCGGTCGAGGAAGAAGGCCAGGTACGGCTCGGCCGCCTCGGTGAGCCCGGCGCCCGAGTAGCGCACGCTGGTCGGCCGCTGGTTGTCGATGCTGAGCATCCCGTCCGAGCCGAACGCCTCGAGGCGCTGGTCGTAGCCGAACACGGCGCGGCGGCTGTTCGTGATCGTGGCGAGCGCCCCGCTGCTCCCGCGCAGGACGACGACGGCGGAGTCGATGTCGCCGGCCTCGGCGATCGCGGGGTCGACCAGGTTCGCCCCGGTCGCCGAGACCTCGACCACCTCGCCCAGGAAGAAGCGCGCCATGTCGAAGTCGTGGATGGTCATGTCCCGGAACAGCCCGCCCGACTCCGCGATGTAGGCGGGCGGCGGCGGAGCGGGGTCGCGGCTCACGATGGTCAGCTGCTCGAGCCGTCCGATCTCGCCGGCGGCGACCCGGTCCCGGACCGCGCGCATGGACGGGTCGAAGCGCCGGTTGAAGCCGACCAGGACGGTCGCGTCGAGGCCGTCGAGATCGGCGGCGCAGGCGTCCACCCGGGCGAGGTCGAGGTCGATCGGCTTCTCGCAGAGCACGGCCTTGCCCGCCCGGACGGCGCGGGTGAGGAGCTCGACGTGGGTCGGGGTCGGTGACGCGATGATCACGCCGTCGATCGTGTCGTCGTCGAAGACGACCTGCGGGTCGGTGGTGGCGATCCCGCCGTGCTGGGCGACGACCTCGCTGGCGGCGGCCTCGAACGGGTCGTACGCGACAGCCAGCTCTGTCCGGGGGTTGGCGGCGAGCGAAGCCGCGTGCACGCGCCCGATCCGTCCGCAGCCGAGGAGACCGAATCGTGTCATGAGGGTCACGCTAGCGCTCGAACAGGTGTTCTAATCATGTCATGTCGCGCCACGGTCCTGACCCCGAACGGCTCTTCTTCGGCACGGTCGTCGGCACGGCCCGGAGACTGGCGGTGGAGCAGGGTTCGATGGCCGACGCCATCGCGCTGATCCAGCGAGTCGCGGGCGGGCGGGACGACCTGCTCGTCCAGGGTGCCGGCCTCGGCGTCGGCGCCTGGTCGGTCAACCCGGGCCCGCCGACCGACCTCCTGGCCGCCGGCCTGCTCGTGGGCAGCGTTCCTCGCCTCGAGCTCGACGTGCTCCTGCACTGGATGACGATCGGCCAGCAGCGCGGCCTGAGCGGCGCCCGCTACCGCGCCTGAGGAGCCGGCCTCACTTGATGCCGGTGGTGGCGAACCCCTGCACGAACCACCGCTGGAACACCAGGAACAGCACGACCAGCGGGCCGACGGTGATCAGGGTCATCGCCATCAGCGCGCCGTAGTCGGTCCGGTACTGACCCTGCAGGAACTGCAGCCCGATCGTCAGCGTGTAGAGCTCGGGCACCTTGAGCACGATCAGCGGCCAGAGGAAGTCGTTCCACTGGTACATGAGCGTGATCAGCGTCAGCACCGCCAGCAGCGGCTTGCACAGCGGCAGCACGATGCTCCAGAAGATCCGGACCGGCCCGGCGCCGTCGATCTTGGCCGCCTCGATCAGCTCGGTGGGGATGCCGATCATGAACTGACGCGCCAGGAAGACCCCGAACGTCGCGGCCGCGCCGGGGATGATGACCGCCCAGAAGGTCCCCACCAGACCCATCGCGTTCACGAGCCGGAACTGCGGGACCAGGATCGCCTGGGTCGGGATCATCATCGTCGCGAGCAGCAGGAGGAACAGCGGTGTCTTCGCCGGGAAGCGGAGCTTGGCGAAGCCGTAGCCCGCCATCACGCTCACCACCACGGTCAGGATCGTCGTGAGGGCCGTGACGACCACCGAGTTGACGAACCACGTGCCGACCGGCCAGGCGTCGAAGACGCGCTGGAAGTTCGCGCCGCTGATCTGGTCGGGCCACAGGTCGAGCTCGGTGGAGAAGACCGAGCTCCCCCCGACCGCCGTCACGACCATGACCCACAGCGGGAACGCCATCACCAGAGCGACGACCAGGGCGACGACGACCCGGACCCACAGCCCGATGCGTGAGCGCGTCCGCCGGGTCATCGGCCCCCGCACGTGGCTGGTCCGCTCCGGCGTGCGGTCGCCGACCTCCGCGGGCTGGCCCGACACCGCTACCGCCATGTCGCTACCCCCATGACACCGCTCCGTCCGTCCTGGTCCGAGGACCCCTGGGGCCTCACGCGACCTCGTCGCGGTTGCGGCTCGTGCGCCACTGCACGACCGTGAAGACGAGGGTGATGAAGAAGATCACCACCCCGATCGCGGCGCCGTAGCCCTGGTCGCGGGTGGCGCCGAACGCCGTCTTGTACGCGTACGTGCCCAGCACCTCGGTGGCCGAGCCCGGTCCGCCGTTGGTCAGCACGTAGATGGTGTCGAAGACCTGGAAGGAGTAGATGACGTTCATGATGATCAGGAAGAACGTCGCCGGTCCCACCAGCGGCAGGGTGATGTGGCGGAACGTCTGCCAGGTGCTCGCGCCCTCGACCGACGCCGCCTCGTAGAGCTCCACCGGCACGGCCTGCAGCGCCGCCAGGTAGATGATCATGCTGAAGCCGACGCGGATCCACAACGTCACCAGCACGACCGACACGAAGGCCCAGAAGCCGTTCGACTGCCACTGCACCTGGGGCAGGAAGGCCACCGCGAGCAGCTTGTTGACGATGCCGATGACCTCGTTGTAGAGAAAGGTGCCGATCAGCCCGACCGAGACCCCGGAGATCACCAGCGGCAGGTAGACCACGGTGCGGAACACCTTGCGGGCCGGCAGGACCGAGTTCATCAGCACCGCCAGCGCCAGGCCGATCGCCATGCTCAGCGGGACGGTCAGCAGGGTGAAGACCGCGGTGTTGACCACCGAGCGGTAGAAGGTCGGGTCGGTGACCATGGTCGCGTAGTTCGACCACCCGACCCACGTCGTCCTCCCGCTCAGCGGCGCGATCTTGGCGAAGCCGTAGACGAACGCGCCGGCCATCGGGAGGATCAGGAAGACCAGGGCCAGCAGCAGCGACGGCCCGACGAACAGCAGCGCCGACCACTCGTAGCGCGCGTGCCTGGGGCCCCGGCTGCCACGGCCCGGTGCCTGCGTGGTGCTCGTGCCCGTGGCGAGCGCGCCCGCCTGGGCCTGGCTCACTTCGGTGCTGCCTTCTGCACCGCAGCCGCGATCGCCGCGGTGGTCTGGGCGCTCGACGCGCCGCCGAGGAAGGCCTTCTCGAGCTCGCTCTGCAGAGCGGTGTTCAGCGCCGAGAACTGCGGCACCGTGACCTGCGAGACCTGCTCGGGGGTCAGCGTGGTGGCCTGCTGCACGAAGGCCGGCATGAGGTCGGGCCGCACCGTGAAGTCGAGGTCGGCCGAGGTCAGGCTCTTCAACGTGGGCAGCTGCCCCGTCGCCTCGCAGTAGAGCTTCTGCTGCTCCTCGGTCACGACGAACTCGAGGAACTTCAGCGCCGCCTCGGTGTTCTTGCCGTCCTTCGCCGCGACGATGGCGTTCCCGCCCAGGTCCGTCGCGGCCGCGACGTCGCGGGGCTGCGGCATCGAGCCGTACTCGAACGGCTTCTTCTTGACGTTCGTGTCGATGAACGGCACCAGGAAGCTGCCCGCGAAGGCCATGGCCACCGTGCCGGCGATGAACACGCCGTCGGGGTAGGTCGTGCTCTTCACCGACGTGTTGCGGGCCACCCACTCGTTGGTGAAGAAGCTCTGGGTGAACTCGACGGCCTTGCGCCCGGCGTCGCTGTCCACGGCGGGCGTCCTGAGGTCCGGCCCGAGCAGCGCGCCCCCGGCCTCGAAGAGCCAGCTCAGCCAGCGGTACGCACCTGCGCTCTGCCAGTCGTAGACGAAGGGCGACTGCTTGTTCTTCACGACGGCCTTGAGCTTGTCGGCCGCCGCGCCGAACTCCTCCCAGGTCCAGGCGTCGTCGATGCTCTGCGGCACGTTCGTGATGCCGGCGGCCTCGAAGGCGTCCTTCCGGTAGAGGATCGCGGTGGTGTCGATCTGGTGCGGCACCCCGTACGGCTTGCCGTCGGCGACCACGCCCTGCCACAGCCCGGGGACGAAGGCGTCGATCTTGGCCTGGTCGAAGACGGGGGAGACGTCCAGCAGGACGTCCTCGCTCGTGTACTGCCCCAGGTCGATGTAGGAGACGCGGAAGAGGTCCGGCGGGTTGCCGGCCTGGAAGCGGCTGTCGAGGTTGGTCGTGATGCTCTCGTACGGCACGGTGTCGGTCTTGACCGTGATCCCGGGGTTGGCCTGCTGGAAGCGCGTGATCAGCGCGTCGAACGCGGCCTTCTCCTCGTCGCCCGACCAGTTGACGAAGGTCAGGGTGCCCGTCACGCCGCCGGCGCTGGACGAGGCGGCCGGAGCGTCGCTGCCCTGCTTGCTGGTGAGCCCGGCGCACCCCCCGAGACCGTAAGCGGCGCCGAGACCGAGACCTCCTGCGAGCACCTGTCGACGGTTGAGCGACATTCTTTCCCCCTTCGCCGGAACGGCGATTGTTGCAGCAGACGCCCTCGGTTCACCGGGCCGAGCCGGATCGGATGCAGACCGACCGTCGGCCCGTCGCCGGGAAAGCGGTGCTGACCAGGAGGTCAGCCCGAGAGCAGGAACCGGAACATCGCGCTGTCGCTGCCGATCAGCTCGATCTGCGGCGGTGCCGCCGCCATCCGTTCCAGCAGCGGCGGCAGGTCCTCGCGCCGCGCCAGCTCGATGCCGACCAGCGCGGGGCCCGTCTCGCGGTTGCTGCGCTTGACGTACTCGAAGAGCGTGACGTCGTCGTCGGGCCCCAGCACCTCGTCGAGGAAGTGCCGCAGCGCCCCGGGCTGCTGCGGGAACTCGACGAGGAAGTAGTGCTTGCGGCCCTCGAAGACCGCCGCCCGCTCCGCGATCTCGGCGTAGCGGCTGACGTCGTTGTTGCCGCCGGACAGGATGCACACGACGCGCTGGCCGGGGTCGACCCGGACGACCTCGCTCAGCGCCGCGGAAGCGAGCGCACCGGCCGGCTCGGCGACGACGCCGTCGGACGCGTACATGGCCAGCAGCTCGACGCAGACCCGCCCCTCGGGGACCTGGACCAGCTCCGCCCCGGTCGCGGCGATGATCGGCGTGGTCAGCGCACCGGCGCGCCGGACGGAGGCACCGTCGACGAAGGTGTCGAGGTCGACGAGGTCGACCGGGTGGCCGGCCGCGAGGGCGGCGGCGACGCAGGCGGCGCCCTGCGGCTCGACGCCCACGACGCGGACCTGCGGGTGGCGCTCGCGCAACCAGGCGGAGGCCCCGGCCAGCAGCCCGCCGCCACCGACGGGCACGACCAGCACGTCGGGCGGTGCACCCTCCTGCTCGAGGAGCTGCTCGACCACCTCGAGGGCGACGGTGCCCTGCCCCGCGATCGTGCGCAGGTCGTCGAAGGCGGGCACGACGGTCGCTCCCGTCCGGATCGCGTCCGCGGCCGCGGCGACGGCGGCCTCGTCGTAGGTCGCGCCGGTGACGACGACCTGCACGTGGTCGCCCCCGATCGCGGTGATGCGGTCCCGCTTCTGACGCGGCGTGTTCGTGGGCAGGAAGACCCGGCCCTGGATGCCGAGGCTGGCGCAGGCGTACGCGAGGCCCTGGCCGTGGTTGCCGGCGCTGGCGCACACGACCCCGCGGGCCCGCGCGGCCTCGTCGAGCTGGGCCAGGACGTTGTAGGCCCCGCGCACCTTGTAGGAGCGGACGACCTGGAGGTCCTCGCGCTTGAACCAGACCTGGGCGCCACCGGCGGACAGCCGGCTGTTCCGCTGGAGCGGCGTGCGCTCGACCACGCCCGTGAGGCGTCGGGCGGCCTCCTCGACCAGGGAGGCGCTCATCCGTACGGCCGTCTGAGGGGGTGCGGACGTCACCCCTCGATCATCGCGCAGACGTGGGTCTGAGCGAAGCGAACGCAGGCCTCTGCGGCGAGCAGTGTCGCAACCCTCAACCGTGACGGGAGGGACGAGGGTTTCCGGGGTCGAGTCGGCTCCAGACCTTCCGCGGCTCGCGGACGCGTGCTTAAGGTGCCTCAGTCCGCGGCCCGACCAGAGGCTTCACCGGCGGACGCAGCACGAGCCGATGTCGACACCCCGAGGACAACAGATGCTCCCCCGCCGCACCGCCAGAGACCCGTACGCCACGCTGACGTCCTCGACCGGACGGCGCCGCTCCCGACTGAGCCGCACGCTCCCCGCCCTGGCGCTCGGGGCCACCACGCTCGCGCTGGCCCTGCCCGCCACCCTCCCCGCGTCCGCGTCGCCCGGAGGCCCGGCCAGCGGGTCCCCGCAGGAGGCGTCGTCGTCGACGCCCGGCTCCGCGGCGTCGAGCGCGGAGAAGAGCAGCGGCTCGCACCTCACCGCCGCCGCGGAGCAGGCCGGCCTCGAGGTGGGCAACGCCACCATGGGCTGGCGCGAGCGCGGGACCGAGCGCCCGGTGCTGAGCGAGCAGCGGTCCGGTCTCCTCCGCTTCGGCGCGTCGGCCTCGAGGTCGACCACGAGCTCCTTCACGCCCAAGGGGGTGCTCGGGGTGGACGTGTCCAGCTACCAGGGCAAGCTCAAGTGGTCGACGTGGACCAAGAAGGACCGCGACTTCGCCTACGTCAAGGCGACCGAGGGCACCTCGTACAAGAACCCGTACTTCAAGAACCAGTACGGCGGCGCGGAGAAGGCCGGGATGATCCGGGGTGCGTACCACTTCGCCAGCCCCAACGGGAAGGCCGGCTACAAGCAGGCGCGCTACTTCGTGCTCAACGGCGGGGGCTGGAGCGCGGACGGCAAGACGCTGCCCGGCGTGCTCGACATCGAGTACAACCCGTACGGCTCGACCTGCTACGGCGTGAGCAAGAAGAAGATGGTCTCGTGGGTCTCGTCGTTCACCCGCGAGTACAAGAAGCTGACCGGCAAGGACGCCGTCATCTACACCACCACCGACTGGTGGAAGCAGTGCACCGGCAACTCGAGCAAGTTCGCGAAGACGAACCCGCTCTGGATCGCCCGCTACGGGACCAAGACCCCCGGCACCCTCCCGAAGGGCTGGTCGGTCGCCACGTTCTGGCAGTACACGTCCAACCCCATCGACCAGGACGTGTTCCCCGCCAAGATGAAGCGGCTCAAGGTCCTGGCGACCGAGAAGTAGGGCGGGAGCTCCTCAGGGCATCGGCGGACGCGAAGAGGACAGCACCGGGCTCAGGAGACGTCCGCGTCGTCGTCGCTCGCGGTCCCGGCCAGGTCAGCCGGGTCGACGGTGCCCTCGGGGTCGTCCTCGACCGTGAGGTTGCCGATCGGCGACCCCGGGTCGGCGGCCACCTGGGTCTCGGCCTCGTTCGTGGTGTCGGGCTCGGCGTCGGAAGACGACATGGCGTTTCTCCTCGCTGTCGGACGGCGGTGGCCGGGCGTGCGCCGACAGCGTAGTGCGGGGCGGTCCCCGGTCCTGGACGGGTGCGCCCCGGTCCGGGGATTGCAGGACCGTCCCACGCGTCTGCCAGGGTGGGCCCGTGGACAAGAGAGCCGCGTGGGTCGACCACGTCTTCTGGTGGCACGTCTATCCGCTGGGGTTCGTCGGAGCCGAGCGTGAGCTGGCCGAGCTGGCGGACGGCCGGGTCGAGCACCGGCTGGGACGCATCGAGGCCTGGCTGGACCACCTCGTCTCGCTCGGGTGCAACGGTCTCCTGCTCGGGCCGGTCTTCGCCGCCACGAGCCACGGCTACGACACCGTCGACTACCTCCGGATCGACCCCCGGCTCGGCGACGACGCCGACTTCGACGCGCTCGTGACGGCCTGCCACGACCGCGGCGTCCGGGTGCTCCTCGACGGGGTCTTCAACCACGCTGGCCGCGCCTTCCCGCCGGTCGCCCAGGCCCTGGCGGAGGGTCCGGGGTCGGCCGCGGCTCCGTGGGTGCAGCAGCTCTACGACACCGACGGCGTGATCAGCGCCGACTACTTCGAGGGCAGCGACACCCTCGTCACGCTGGACCACGCGTCCCCGCTCGTGCAGGACCTCGTCCGCGACGTGCTGCTGCACTGGCTGCGCCGAGGGGTCGACGGCTGGCGGCTCGACGCGGCGTACGCGGTCCCGCCCGAGTTCTGGGCCGCCGTGCTGCCGCCGGTGCGCGCCGAGTTCGCCGAGGCCTGGTTCGTCGGGGAGATGATCCACGGCGACTACGTGGCCTACGTCGAGCAGTCGGGCATCGACTCGGTCACCGAGTACGAGCTGTGGAAGGCCGTCTGGTCCTCGCTCGACACCGTGAACCTCCACGAGCTCGAGTGGACGCTCGGCCGCCACGCCGAGCTCCTCGAGCACTTCGTGCCGCTGACCTTCCTCGGCAACCACGACACGACCCGGGTGGCCAGCCAGATCCACGACGAGCGGCACCGGCCGCACGCGGTGGCGCTGCTCGGCTTCCTGCCCGGGGTGCCGTCCGTCTACTACGGCGACGAGTTCGGGCTCGAGGCCGTCAAGGAGGACCGCCCGCACGGGGACGACGCGGTCCGGCCGGCGCTGCCGGCCGAGCGCGGGCTGTTCGCCGACCCGCATCCGGAGATCGAGGAGATCTACCGCCGGGTCCTCTCGCTGCGTCGCCGGCACGCCTGGCTCGTCGACGCCGTCACCTCGACCGAGCAGGTCACCAACGAGCACCTCCTCGTCCACGCCCGCGCCCGGACCGGCGACGGAGCCCTCACGCTCGCGCTCAACCTCGGGGACCAGCCGTACTCCCTCCCCGCGGGCGCCACGGTGCTCGCCGCAGAGCCGGCCGTCCACGACGACGAGGTCCCTCCGCACGGCTGGGCGGTCGTCGAGGGCTGACGCTGCTCCCGATCTGCACCCGTGCGGCCCGGGAGGGGGGTCCCGCTCAGCGCAGGTGGTCGTCGAAGAAGTCGGCCGTCCGGTCCATCGCGGTCGCGAAGGTCCGACCCTCGAACGTGTGGTCCGCACCCGGGTAGACGTCCGAGCGCACGTCGACGTCGGCGTCCTCGAGGGCGTCGACCGTGGCGCGGGCCCAGCGGACCGGGCAGGTCCGGTCCGCCGCTCCGTGCTGCACGAGCACGGGCTCGGTGATGCGGTCGAAGAACGGCCGGGCCGACGCCCGACGCCAGAAGGCCGGTTCGTCGTCCGGCAGCCCGTAGGTGCGGTCGATCCTGCGGTTGGTGGCCCGCCGCTCGGGGTTGTCCGCGTACCAGCGCTCCCAGTTCTCGGCCTCCAGCGAGCTCACGGAGGCCCACACCGCGGCGGCGTCGACCAGTCCCGGCGCCGCGGCCAGGGCCCGCAGGGTCACCCCGCCGCCCATCGAGCGCCCGAACCACCCGACATGGTCGGTGTCGAGGACGTCCCAGCCCGAGGCCTTGACCGCCTTCACCGCGTTGATCGTGTCGACGACGTACGGCAGCCGCAGCGCGTGGTCCGTGCCGTCGACCCCGCCGTCGTCGTCGCTCGACCCCGCGTGGTTGCGGTAGTCGACGTGCAGCACGGCGAAGCCGCGACGAGCGAGCGTGTCCTGCTCACGGGGCATGCCCTGGCCCGACCAGTAGGTGTCGGGGTCGATGTACCCGTGGTTGAGCACGACGACGCGGAAGGGGCCCTTGCCGTCGGGCAGGTTCATGATCCCGGAGATCTTTTCACCGTCGCCGCGGTAGGTGACGGCGTAGCGCTTGTAGCTGCCCTGGTCACGCAGCAGGCGGCCGCGGCGGAGGTCGCGCCCGTCGTACCGCTGGTCGATCAGGGCCTGCATCGAGACGGGGTCCGCCTTCTTGGCCGGCTCGGGCGTCGGCTTCGGCTTCGGCGTGGGCCTGGGCGTCGCCGCCGTGCTCGGCGCGGGTGCCGGTGCGGAGCTGGTCACCTCGGTCGGGAGGATGGTTGGCCGCGGGTCCGACCCCGGCTGCGCGCTGCACCCGAGCAGCAGCACGAGGAGCGCGCTCACGGCGACCGGGTGGGCCTTCATCGGGTCAGTCTGGTGGCGCGGTCAACCGTGCGGCGATGACCTCCACCAGCGGCAGATCGGGCTCGAGCCAGGCCAGGTCGTTGATGGACACCTTGTCGACCCAGGCGAGGGCGTCGTGCGCCTCGCCGGCCTCGGGGATGCCGGTCCTGGCGGCGCACCACCAGACCCGCATGGTCAGGCCTGCGGTCAGCGGCCACGTCGTGCCGGGACCGCCCGGTCCGACGATCTCGTCGCCGACGACGAGCGTGACCCCCAGCTCCTCCTCGAGCTCGCGGTGCAGCGCGGCCAGCGGGTCCTCGCCCGGCTCGACCTTGCCGCCCGGCAGCTCCCAGCGCCCCGCCAGCGACTCGGGCCGGAGGCGGCGTGCGGCGACGGCGCGGGACGGGTGTTCGAGGTCGTCGACGAGCACAGCCGCGACGACGAGCTGGTCGGCCACCCCTGGAGTCTGGCAGCGACGGGACCCGGCGGCGAGCAGAACTCGGTGGTGGGGCGGCGCGTCGCGGAATAGCGTCGGCGACCGACGAGTTCATGCCCCCGTCGGGGTCAGAGATCTCGACAGCGCGGCAAGGACGCCGGGACCTGCAGCACGAGCACGATGATCGGACTACCCCGTGACCGCCACGAGCACCTCGCCGCACACGACGGCCAACGACACCCCGGCCGCGTCCAGCGCGGCGGGCGACCGCACCATCATCGCGATCCTGCTGGTCGCGACGTTCGTCGTCATCCTCAACGAGACGATCATGAACGTCGCCCTGCCGAGCCTGATGAAGGACCTGAACGTCACCGCCCGGACGGGGCAGTGGCTCTCGACGGTCTTCCTGCTGACGCTGGCCGTCGTCATCCCCACCACCGGCTTCCTGCTGCAGCGGCTCACCACGCGCCAGGTCTTCGTCACCGCGATGGCCCTCTTCAGCGCCGGGACGCTGATCGCGGCGGTCTCGCCGGCGTTCTGGCTGCTGCTGCCGGCCCGGGTCGTCCAGGCGTGCGGCACGGCGATGATGCTGCCGCTGCTGATCACCACGATCCTGACGCTGGTCCCGGTGGAGCGGCGCGGCGTGGTCATGGGCAACGTCACGGTGGTCATCTCCGTCGCCCCGGCCATCGGCCCGACCGTCTCCGGGATCGTCCTGCACTTCTTCCCCTGGCGCTTCATGTTCATCCTCGTGCTGCCGATCGCGCTCGCTGCGCTGGCGTTCGGGTTCAAGAAGCTCAAGAACGTCGGCACCCCCGGTGACGCCAGGCTCGACGTGCTCTCGGTCGTCCTGACCGTCCCCGCCTTCGGCGGCATCGTCTACGGCCTCAGCCAGATCGGCGCGGACGGCCCGTTCGGGATCCCGCCGCTCGCCTTCATCGGCGTCGGCGTGCTCGCGCTGGCCGTGTTCGCCTGGCGCCAGGCCCGGCTCTACCGCTCGGGCAACCCGCTGCTCGACCTCCGGGCGTTCCGGTTCGCGCCGTTCACCATCAGCGTGGCGCTGCTCTGCGCGGCCATGCTCGCCCTGTTCGGCATGGTCATCCTGCTGCCGATCTACCTGCAGCAGGTCCGTGGGATCGGCGCGCTCCAGACCGGCCTGATGCTGCTGCCCGGCGGGCTGGTCATGGGTCTGCTCGGTCCGCAGGTCGGCAAGCTGTTCGACCGCTACGGTCCCCGCGGCCTGACGCTCATCGGGTCGGTCCTGCTCGTCGTGTCCATGTGGCGGCTCAGCCTCATCGACCTGTCGACGCCGATCTGGATGCTCATCGCGATCCACGTGCTGCTGTCGATCGGGCTCGCGTTCCTGTTCACGCCGGGCTTCACGACCGGCCTGAACCCGCTGCCGCCGCACCTCTACTCGCACGGCAGCGCCATCCTCAGCACGCTGCAGCAGGTGGCCGGTGCCGCGGGCACCGCGCTGCTCGTCGCCATCTACGCGGGCCGGTCCGCCGCGCTGCAGGCGACGGGGGCCACGATGGTGGACGCCTCGCTGAGCGGCATCCAGGTCGCGTTCCGCGCGGCTGCCTTCATCTCGATCTCCGCCGTGGTCCTGGCCGCGTTCATGCACCAGACCAAGCCGGTCGAGGGTGCCGAGTCCTCGGACGCCGACCTGGCGCGCCAGGGCGGTCACCACTGAGCACGCGGGTCGCGGTCGTCACGGGTGCCGGCAGCGGCAGCGGCCGAGCCGTCGCCGTGGCGCTGGCCCACGCGGGTTGGCGGGTCGTGCTCGCCGGGCGGCGCGAGGAGCGCGGGGGAACGCGATGAGCTGGGCCCTCGGTCACGCCCGATCGGTCCGGAGGAGGAGATCGACGGGTTCCACGACGGTTCGGCTCGCACCGGTGGTCCGTACGTCGCCGATGACCGAGAGCACGAAGCCCCCCACCAGGCCGTAGCCGCTGCAGAGCACGTGGCGGGGCATCGTCTACAGCCCGACCAGATGGGGGTCGACGAGCTGCTGGACCACCGTGAGGGCGGCGAGCAGAGCGACGACGCCGATGACGAGGCCTAGCGCGCGACGGACCCGGAGCGTCCGACGGACCGCTGAGACCCCTGCGTCCAGGTCCTCCGCGCTCGCCACCTGTTACGCGGCGGACCACGGGTCGCGGGTCGTCGTGGCACGGGAGCAGCATGCTTCCTCGCCAGGGCGCGTGGGAAGGATTCGTCATCCCTCCGCACTACGGTGAGCCCGTGAACCAGCCCTTCGACCCGGAGCTGTGGGAGCCGGTACCCGGCTTCACGCTGACCGACGTCACCTACCACCGAGCGCGCCGGTCCCCGGTGGTCCGGGTCGCGTTCGACCGGCCCGAGGTCCGCAACGCGTTCCGGCCGCACACGGTCGACGAGCTGATGGCCGTCCTCGACCACGCGCGGACGTCCTCCGACGTCGGCTGCGTCCTGCTCACCGGCAACGGCCCCTCGGCCAAGGACGGTGGCTGGGCGTTCTGCAGCGGGGGCGACCAGCGGATCCGCGGACGTTCCGGCTACACGTACGCCGACGACGAGGCGCCCGAGACGGTCGACCCCGCCAAGCAGGGCCGGCTGCACATCCTCGAGGTCCAGCGGCTGGTCAGGTTCATGCCCAAGGTCGTCATCGCGCTCGTCGGCGGCTGGGCCGCCGGGGGCGGGCACAGCCTGCACGTGGTCTGCGACCTGACCCTGGCCAGCGCGGAGCACGCGCGGTTCAAGCAGACCGACGCCGACGTGGGCTCGTTCGACGGCGGCTTCGGGTCGGCGTACCTGGCCCGCCAGGTGGGGCAGAAGTTCGCCCGCGAGATCTTCTTCCTCGGCGACACCTACGACGCCGAGGCCGCGCACCGCATGGGCATGGTCAACGCCGTGGTCCCGCACGCCGACCTCGAGCGGGTCGGGCTGGAGTGGGCGGAGAAGGTCTGCCGCAAGAGCCCGACGGCGCAGCGGATGCTCAAGTACGCGTTCAACGCCATCGACGACGGGCTGGTCGGCCAGCAGCTGTTCGCCGGCGAGGCGACCCGGCTGGCGTACATGACCGACGAGGCCGTCGAAGGCCGGGACGCGTTCCTCGAGAAGCGCCCGCCCGACTGGTCGGCGTTCCCCTACTACTACTGAGGCCACCATGACCCAGCCCCCCGCGGTGCCCGACGCGTACGACCCCTGGTTCCTGGCCACCCCGCTGCCGCTGCCCGGCGTGCCTGTCGGCGTCGCGACCGTGACCCTGCCGAGCACGCACTTCACGGTCGTTCTGCAGCCCGACCGGCGCCTCGCGCTGGTCACCGCGGCGAACCTCGACGGCGCCCGGCTGCTGGAGATCGACCGCGGCGACGACTGGCACCTCGACCCGCGGGTTCCCGCCGAGGCGCAGACCGGGCCGGAGGTCTACGCCGACAACGACCTTGACCGGGGCCACCTGACGCGCCGTCGCGACCCGGTGTGGGGCGAGCGCGCCGTCGCCGAGCAGGCCAACCTCGACACGTTCAGCTACGTCAACGCCGCGCCCCAGGCGGCACTGTTCAACCAGGGCGAGCTGCTCTGGGCCGGCCTCGAGGACTACGTGCTCGAGCACGCCCGCGCCTACGCCCAGCGCCTGACCGTGCTGACCGCGCCGGTCTTCGGCGACGACGACCCGCTCTACCGCGGCACGCGGATCCCGCGTCGCTTCTGGAAGGTCGCCGCCTGGAACGACGGCGACCCGACGACGCCGGAGCTGGCCGCCACCGGCTACGTGCTCGACCAGTCCGCCCAGCTGGACGGCCTCGACCTGTCCGACCCCCCGAGCGCGACCGCGCCGCCGCTGGGCGCGTACCTGACCTACCAGGTGCCCGTCGTCGACATCGCCACGCTCACCGGGCTCGACCTCGGCCCGCTCGTCGAGGCGGACCGGATGCCGGCACCCACGACGGCGTTGCCCGAGGACCTCGCGCCGGGTTCAGCCGCGCTCGAGACCCGGTGGGTGCGGCTCGTACGCGTCTCGGACGTCACTCTCTGACCTGGTACGCCCCCCGACCCTGTCGAAGGGCCTGGAACGGGTCGGCGCTTCTCGGCGCAGCAGGAGCCGACCTGTTCGAGGCTCCTCGACGAGCGCAGGGGGCGCACTGCGGCGCAGGTGCCGTTGCCGACGGAGGCTACGACGAGGGAGCGAGGCGCGCTCAGACCACGCCGTAGAGCCGGTCGCCGGCGTCGCCGAGGCCCGGCACGATGTAGCCCTTCTCGTTGAGCCGCTCGTCGACCCCGGCGAGGACGAGCGTGCACGGGACCTTGAGGTCGTCGAGCAGCGAGCCGAGCCGTTCGATCCCCTCGGGGGCGGCCAGCAGGCAGATGCAGGTGATGTGGTCGGCGCCCCGGTCGACCAGGAACCGGACGGCTGCCGCCAGAGTCCCGCCGGTGGCCAGCATCGGGTCGAGCACGTAGCACTGACGCCCGTGCAGATCCTCCGGCAGCCGCTCGGCGTAGGTCGACGGCTGCAGGGTCTCCTCGTTGCGCACCATGCCCACGAAGCCGACCTCGGCCGTGGGGATCAGCCGCGTCATGCCCTCGAGCATCCCGAGCCCGGCCCGCAGGATCGGGACGACCAACGGTCGAGGGTGGGTGAGCCTGACCCCGTCGGCCGGCGCGACCGGCGTGGTGACCGTGGCCGGCTCGACGCGCACCTCCCTGGTCGCCTCGTACGCCAGCAGCGTCACCAGCTCCTCGGTCAGCCGACGGAACGTCGGCGAGTCGGTCTGCACGTCGCGCAGCACGGTGAGCTTGTGCGCGACGAGCGGGTGGTCGATGACCGTGATCTCCACGGCCGACACCGTAGCGGGCGGGCGCGGGGGCCCGTGGGCGGAGGGACGCGATTGGGTGCGGTCTGACACCATGTGGCACCGGACCGGCACCCGGTCCTCGGTGCGGGGAAGGGCGTGTCATGCCAGAGTTCGACGGCGAGGAGTACGTGTCGTTCGACGAGGCGGACAAGCCGGACGTGGTGGTCGCACCCGTCGACGACGACGACCCTGACGACTCCGACGCGGACGACGACCTCGAGGACGCGGCCGAGGACGAGATCGACTACGTCCTGGCCGCCTACCGCGAGGACGGCCAGCTGCACGTGCAGGCCCTCGAGCTCGACCTGGCCAACGACCTCGACGCCCTCATCGAGCAGCTGCGCCGCCTGCCCGGCGACGCCGGTTCGCTCGGCTTCGTCAGCCTGGTCGAGGAGGTGTTCGTCGTCGTGCGCGTCCGTGGGCAGCACGTGCAGGCGCTCCTCTCCGACTCCGCCGCGGCCAGCGACTGGCCGATCGCCCACGACGTCCTGGACTTCCTCGGCGAGGACGTGGACGAGCCGGAGGACGACGAGGACGGCGAGCTGGTCGGGGACCTGGACATGCTGGCCGACCTCGGGCTGAGCGAGTTCGAGCTCGGCACGATCGTCGACAACCTCGACCTCAGCAGCGACCAGATGCTCGCCGCCATCGCCGACCGGATCAACATCAACCCCGAGTTCTCGCAGGCCACCGAGGCCGCGTTCCAGGACTGAGCGCCGGCGGAGGGCCGAGGGGCGTGCCAGGGCCGGCGCCGGTGCCGGGCCGGTGGGACGCCGCCATGCGGCGTGCCCTCGACGAGGGGCGGCGCGCCCGGGGTGCCGGTGACGTCCCGGTCGGCGCCGTGCTGCTGGACCCGGCCGGGGAGGTCGTGGCCGCGGCCGGGAACGAGCGCGAGGCGACCGGCGACCCGACGGCCCACGCCGAGGTCCTGGTCCTGCGGCGTGCGGCGGCGGCCGCCGGCACGTGGCGGCTCGACGGGCACACCCTGGTCGTGACGCTGGAACCCTGCACCATGTGCGCGGGTGCGCTGGTCCTCGCCCGCGTCGGGCGACTGGTCTTCGGGGCGTACGACCCCAAGGCCGGCGCGGTCGCGTCGCTGTTCGACGTGCTGCGCGACCCCCGGCTGAACCACCGCGTCGACGTCCGGGGCGGTGTCCTCGAGGCCGAGTGCGCGGCCGTGCTCCTGGACTTCTTCGCCGGTCACCGCTCCGCCCCCGGGGGTGTCGACCCCTCAGGCCCCCCGGGACAGGGGCGGGCTGGTACGGATTAGCGCCACCCGGACGCGCCCGGTAACCTCTTCGGCGGTGGCGTGTCTGAGCGGCCTAAAGAGCGCGCCTCGAAAGCGCGTGAAGTGCAAACTTCCGAGAGTTCAAATCTCTCCGCCACCGCCAGCCGAGCAGTCCAGGACGCCGGCCCCACCTCCGGGTGGGGTCGGCGTCCTGCTCGTTCAGGCTGCAAGGTGCAGGACAGCACGATTCAGGACAGCGCCGTTCCGGCCAGCCGGTCAGGCCGACACGGTCTCGCTCTGCTGAGCGGCCGCCCAGACCTCGTCCCAGCCCTGGGCCAGCTCGGCGGCTCGCTGGCAGGAGAGCACCAGGCTCGCCTCGCGCGCGATGCCCTGGCCCGCGATGTCGAAGGCGGTGCCGTGGTCGACCGACACCCGGACGACCGGCAGGCCGATGGTGATGTTGACGCCGTCGTCGCCGTACACCGCCTTGAAGGGGGCGTGCCCCTGGTCGTGGTAGCAGGCGATGACGATGTTCCACTTGCCCCGCACCGCCGCCGGGATGAGCGCGTCGGCCGGGATGGGCCCGTGCGCGTTGATGCCGCGCTCGCGGGCCCGCTCGACCGCCGGCGCGAGGATGTCGGCGTCCTGGTCGCCGAAGATCCGGTTCTCCCCGGCGTGCGGGTTCAGCCCGCAGACGCCGATGGCCTCGTCGGGCTTGCCGAGGGCACGGGTGAACGCGGCGGCGAGGGTGAAGATGTCGTCCGTGCGCTCCGGCGTCGTGTCGACGATGGCCTGGGCGAGCGAGACGTGCGCGGTGAGGTGGAAGAAGTACAGGTCACCGGCGGACAGCACGAGGCTGAAGTTCTCGACACCGAACTCGTGCGCGAGCAGCTCGGTGTGACCGGGCCACTTGTGCCCGCCGGCCTGCATCGCGGCCTTGTTCAGCGGGGCGGTGACGATGCCGTCGACGGCGCCGGCCTTGGCGAGCCGGCAGGCCTCGACCACGAACCGGTAGGCCCCGTCGCCGGCGGTCGCGCTGAGCACGCCGACCTCGACCTCGGCCAGCGACGCACCGGTCTGCCACAGCTCGATCACGCCGGGGTCGTTGACCGCCGCCCGCGGGTCGCTGATGACCCGGACCGTCTCGGGGTCGAGACCGGCGCGGACCGCACCGATCCGCATGGCGTCCGCGTCCCCGATGACCACGGGGATGCAGATCTCCCGCAGCTCCGGGTGGAGCAGGAGGGTCTTCGCGGTGATCTCGGGACCGATGCCGGCGACGTCGCCGAGGGTGAGGGCCAGGACGGGCAGGGACGTGGGCTCGGTCATGGTGCTTCTTTCGGGATGGGCCGGGGTCCGGCGTGGGGGTGGTCGGTGCGAGGGCCTGCTCGGTCCGCGCGAAGCGCGTGGATGATCTGCTCGACGGCTGCCGGGCCGCCGAAGCCGCCGGACTTGGTGACCACCCGGAGACCGTCGGCGCGTCCGCCGGAGACGAACCCGGTCGGGCAGCCGGGGACGACGGCCCCGTCGATCTCGATGCTGTCGGCGGCGAGGCCCGCCAGGATCGCGGCTGCGCCGTCGCCACCGACGACGACCAGGGCCTCGTAGCGGCCGCCGGCCAGCGCGGTGCCCACCCGGAGGGCGAGCTCGGCCGCGGCGGCGGCCGGGGTCGTGGACTCGGTCGTGGTGGTGAGCACGTCGACGCCCGACACGTGCGGTCCGCCCCGGAGCTGCTCCAGCTGCGCGGCGGTGACCGGGTGCAGCGAGCTGACGGCGACGAGCACCCGGCCGCAGACGTCCACCGCCGACCGAGGCGGTGGTGGGTGGGACCAGAGCCGGCCCAGCGCGGCGGCGAGGCCGCCGGAACCCACCATCACGACGCCGGGGCCGGCGCGGTCGAGGCCGAGCGCGAGCTGGTCGAGGTCGGCGTCGCCGTGCGCGTCGACCACGAGGCGGGAGCCGGGTGGTCCGTCGAGCTGGGCGCCGGCAGCCCGGACCGCACCCGGGAACACCTCCAGGAGGTCGCCGGTCGTCCGGGGCGTCACCGGGTCGGAGGCGGCGCCCGAGGCCGCGAGCGGACCACCGGCCACCAGGACGTGCCCGTCGACCACCGTCCGCAGCTGCCCGGGAAAGGCCGGGCAGATCACCGCGCGGACGTCCGGGTGGACGACCGACCAGGCGGCCAGCGCACCGTCGACCTGAGCCGCCACCGACCCCCGCACGGTCGAGTCGATCTTGAGGTAGAGGCGCTCGGCGCCAGCGGCGAGGACCGCCTCGACGGCACGCGCCGTACGGTCGGCGGCCTCGTCGTCGGGGGCCGCGCGGCACCCGGTGCTCACGGCGAGCACGGTCGGGCCGACGGTGGAGGAGGAGGAGGTCGCGGCCGAGGACGACAGGTGGGACGGGCCCAGGGCGAGGACGGCCGTCCACCCCGCTTCCGCGAAGCCCACGGCCGCGTCGCCGGCCCCCGTGAGGTCGTCCGCCACCAGCCCCAGCACGGTCGGTCTCACAGCGAGGCACCCCCGCAGACGACGAGCCGCTGACCGGTGATCGAGCGGCCGCTCGGTGCGAGAAGGAACCCGACGAGGTCGGCGATCTCCCAGGGCTCGACGAACCGGCCGAGCCGAGGGACCGCGGGCGGCGTGGCCGCCCGGGCGGGGTCGTGGAGCATGGCTGTCCGCGTCGGTCCGGGCGCGACGACGTTCACCGTGATGCGGCGAGGTGCGAGCTCGATGGCCCAGGACCGACCGAGGGCCTCCTGGGCCGCCTTGGTGGCGGCGTAGTGGCTCTTGCCGGCGACACCGGTGCTCGTCCGGCTGCCGACGAGCACGATCCGCCCCTCGTCGACCAGGCGCGGGGTCAAGGCGTTCACCAGCCGGCTCGGCACGTCGACGTGCAGCCGCCACATGGTGTCGAGCGCGTCCGGGTCGAGCGCACCGAGCGGTGCGCTGATGAGAGTGCCCGCGGCGTGGACGACCGCGGTCGGGTCGGGCAGGTCCGCGGCGACACCCTCGACGACCGACGGCTCCAGCAGGTCGGCCTGCACCCAGGTCAGGTGCGCGTCGTCGAGAGCGGGCCGCCGTCGGCTGATCCCGGTCACGTCCCAGCCCTCGTCGAGCAGGCGGCGGGCGATCGCCTCGCCGATGCCGGAGCTGACGCCCGTGACGACGGCGACCGGTCGTCCGGGTGGAGCAGCCAGCATCAGGCGTCCTGGCGCCAGTCGGCAGGGATGCGGACGTGCTTGATGGTCTGGCGGAAGTAGGTGTACGCGACGTCGAGGCGGCCGTCTGGTCCCTGGTGCACGGCCGGGTAGGAGAACTCGCGGTTCAGCCGGTCGCGGGAGTTGTTCGTCAAGCAGTGGCCGTCGCCCTCGTCGAGGTTCCCGGCCACGTCGAACGTCTGTCCGCCGTCGGGGGAGAAGGCCACGCTGAGAGGTGCCCGCGGGGCTCCCCAGAACGCGGTCCGGACGTCGCCCTCGTCCTGGACCTGGGCCTGCTCGACGACCGCGGCGGCGGTGGGACCGGCCGCCAGGACGGTCTCGACCAGCCCGTCGTCGTCGACCTCGTCGTACAGGTTCTCGCGACGGGCGGTGGCGTCGAGCCGGCTCGCGTGGTTGTACACGACCGCGATCCGGCCGTCGGCGAGCAGCCGCTGCTGGATCGAGGAGTTGTTGTTGGGCAGCGTCGTCGGGACCGGCGCCGACCAGGTCTCGCCGTCGTCGGTCGAGCGGCTCTGGTAGACGAAGTCGGCCCACCTGCTCCGGAACAGGGCCTGGAGGCTGCCGTCGGGCAGCGCGACGATGTTCATGTGCACGCAGCCGGTGCTGTCCGGCACCGCGACCTCGCGCCAGCTCCCCCCGGCGTCGTCGGACAGCATCACCGAGCTGGTGTCGTGGTCGCCGGACCATGCCTGCCCTGCCACTCGTACGCAGGTGAAGACGGGCAGCAACCAGCGTCCGGACGCGGTCACGACGACGGGCTGGCGGATGAAGACGCCACCGCGCTCGCCGGCCTCGAAGAGGGTCTCGGCCGGGCTCCAGGTGGCTCCGTCGTCGCGGGAGGTCCGGCGCCGGACCTCCGCGGTGTCCTGGTGGCCGGCGAGCTGAGCCGTCCAGAGCAACCACAGGTCGCCGGCCGGCGTGCAGAACAGCACCGGGTTCTGCTCCGACCGGGTCCGGTCGTCCGTCAGCCGTACCGGTGCGCTCCACCGCTCGGCGCCCTCCGGCAGCCGCGAGAACCAGATCGAGACGTCGCCGACGCCCTCCTGGGTCCCACCGAACCAGACCAGGCCGAGGTCGCCGCCGCCGAGGCGCTGCAGCATCGCGGCGTGGTTCTGCACGGTCGGCGCGGTGAGGTAGGCGTCCTGCCGGCCGCTGCCGTCGTCGGCCGCGCGGAGCCGCCCGTCGAACAGGGCGGGGTCGGCGGAGGAGGTCACCCCGGCCTGCGCGGCGTACCGGCTGGTCACGGGGCCTGCCGGGCCACGGCCAGGTGAGACCGGGCGACCGCCTCGAGGTGGGTCAGGTCGGAGGCGACCGTGACGAGGCGGAAGCCGGCGGCGATCCGCTGCTGGGCGATGGCGCCGGAGGCGGTGTGGATGCCCGGCACGATGCCGTTGGCGACGCAGGCCGCACGGACCCGTTCCAGGGCGGCGTCGAACTCGGCCGCCACCGCCGGGTCGCCCGGCGTCTTCGCGCCCAGGGCCAGGGCGAGGTCCGACGGCCCGATGTAGAGGCCGTCGAGCCCGGGGGTGGCAGCGATCCGCTCCACGTTCGCGAGCCCCTGCGCGGTCTCGATCATCGCCAGGACGAGCACGCTCGCGTCGGCCTGCGCCGGGTCCGGTCCGACGCGCAGGGCCGACCGCATGGGTCCGTAGGAGCGGATCCCCTCGGATCCGTAGCGGGCGGCTGCGACGGCTGCCGCCGCGTCCTCGGCGGTGTCGACCAGCGGGACGATCACCCCGGCCGCGCCGGCGTCGAGGGCCTTGCCGATGGGGGTGGCGTGGTTGGCCTCCACGCGGACGAGCCCGACGGCCTGCTGGCCGGCGTCCACGGCGAGCAGGCCGGTGAGCATCCCGGAGTAGCCGATCAGGCCGTGCTGCAGGTCGAGGGCGACGTAGTCGTACCCGGTGCGGGCGAGCCGCTCGGTGCCGATCGGGTTGTCCGTGACCACCCAGTAGCCGACGACGGTCTCACCTGCCCGAACTCGTCGGGCGAACTCTGCGGCGGTGGTCATGTTCGTGGTCCTTCCGGTCAGCGGTTGTAGGCGGGCATCGGGCCCGCGAGAGCGGCGCCGACCTCGTCGCAGGCGGCGACGACGTCGTCGGGCAGGGGACCGCGGGCGGCCGCGGCGATGTTGGTCTGCAGCTGGGCCGGCTTGGACCCGCCGAGCAGCACGGCGGAGACGAGCGGACGGTGGAGCAGCCAGCGCAGCGCGAGCTCGGGCAGGGCCAGCCCCGCCTCGGCGGCGATCAGGCCCAGCGCGTCGACCGCGTCGAAGACGCCCTTGTTCCAGTACCGCTGGCGGTACATGGCCGCCAGCGCCGAGCTGCCGAAGCGCCCGTCGCCCGGCTCGTCGGTGAAGTGGTGCCGACCGGTGAGCAGCCCGCCGCCGAGCGGGTTGTAGACGATCGTCGCGACCCGGTGGGTCTCGGCGAACTCGGCGTACTCGCTCTCGACGCGGCGCGCGAGCAGGTTGTACAGCTGCTGGGCGATCACGGGCCGGGGCGCGCCGGCCTGCTCGCAGGCCGCAGCGACGTCGCCGATCTGCCACGCCGCGTAGTTGGACACCCCGATCGCGCGGACCAGTCCGGCCGACACCACCTCGGCCAGTGCGTCGGCGGTCTCGGACAGCGGCACGGACCGGTCCGGCTGGTGGAGGTAGAAGAGATCGACGTGGTCGGTCCGGAGCCTGCGCAGGCTCGCCTCGAGCGAGGCCCGCAGCCCTCGGCGCGAGAGCAGCGGGTGCCCGCCGGCGTCGCCGGGGTAGATGCCGGCCTTGGTGGCCAGCAGCACCCGGTCGCGGCGGCCCCGGAGGATCTCGCCGAGCATCGTCTCGCTGCCGCCCGCGGAGTAGCCGTTCGCGGTGTCGATGGAGGTGACGCCGGCGTCGAGGGCGACGTCGACCATGGCCCGGGCCCCGTCGAGGTCGACGGTGTCGCCGAAGGTCATCGTGCCCAGGGCCAGCTCCGGCAACGGGGAGGCCAGCCCGGACAGCTCCGTGGACCTCATGCGGTCACCGACTCGTCGTGCTCGGCGATGCGCGCCGCGGCGATCGCGCGTACGACCTCACGGGGCTTGCGTCCCGTCATCAGGCCCGGCTCGAGCGCGGACCGGCGCAGCCGGCGCGTGTAGGGCTCGGCCGGCGCGGACAGCACCTGCTCGGTCGTGCCGCGCTCGACGACCTTCCCGGCCCGGAGGACGAGGACGTCGTCGGAGATGGCCTTGACCACGCCGAGGTTGTGCGAGATGAACAGGTAGGTCAGGCCCTGCTCCACCCGGAGCCGGGCGAGGATGGCCAGCACCGCCGCCTGCACCGACACGTCCAGCGCGCTGGTCGCCTCGTCGAGCACGAGCAGGTCGGGATCGGACGCCAGCGCGCGGGCGATCCCGATGCGCTGTCGCTGCCCGCCGCTGAACTCGTGCGGCTTGCGCTGCAGAGCGCTGGTCGGCAGCCCCACCGAGTCGAGCAGCTCGGCGGCACGCGCCCGCCGCCTGGCCGCGTCGCGCTCCCCGCGCACCGCCATGGGCTCGGCCACGACCTGCTCGGCCGTGAGGTGCGGGTCGAGGGAGCCGTAGGGGTCCTGGAAGACCATCTGGATGCGGTGCCGCACGGGCCGCAGCTGTCGCTCGGGCAGCGTCGCGAGGTCGGTGCCGTCGAACATGATCGAGCCGCTGGTCGGCTTGACGAGCCGGACCAGGGCCCGCGCGATCGTCGACTTGCCGGAGCCGGACTCGCCCACCACGGCGAGGCAGCCGCCACGGGCCACGGAGAAGGAGACGTCGTCGACGGCCCGGAAGCTCTCGCCGTCGCGCCGGTACTCGATGACGAGCCCGGACACGTCGAGCAGCGGCGCGTCCTGCCTCGTCGGGGTCTCGTTGCTCACAGGAGCTCTCCTCCGGTGCGTAGGGTCCCGCCGGACGTCGATCCCTCGAGGTCGAGGTCGAGGTCCGGGCCGGGCGGTGTCGGCTCCGGCTGGGTCGGTGCCGGCTCGGCGGGGTCGGCGTCGCGCCACGGGCCCAGCTCGGGGACGGCGGCGAGCAGTGCCTGCGTGTACTCGTGCTGCGGGTGCCCGACGACCTGCTCGACCTGGCCGTCCTCGACGAAGACACCTCGACGCATGACGTGCACCCGGTCGCTCATCAGGCGCGCGACGCCGAGGTCGTGGGTGATCAGCAGCATCGCCACCCCCGTACGCTCCTGGAGCTCGAGCAGCAGGTCGAGGATCCCCGCCTGCACGGTCACGTCCAGCGCCGACGTCGGCTCGTCGGCCACGATCAGCTGGGGCTCCGCCCCGATGGCCGCGGCGATCAGCATGCGCTGCAGCATCCCGCCCGACAGCTCGTGCGGGTAGGACCGCATCCGCTTCTCCGGTGCGTCGATGTGGACCTGACGCATCAGCTCGACCGCCCGGCTGCGCGCGGCCTCCTTGTCCAGCTCGGGATGAGCCCGTCGCAGCGCCTCGGTCAGCTGCGCACCGACCGTCGAGATCGGGTTGAGCGCGGTCATCGGGTCCTGCGGGATGAGGGCGACCGCCCGGCCGCGCAGCGCGCCCAGGTGCTTGCGCGTGGTGACCACGTCGTGCCCGGCCACGGTGGCGGAGCCGGAGATGACCGCGAGGTCGTCGGGCAGCAGCCGGAGCAGAGCCATGGCGGTCGTGGACTTGCCCGACCCGGACTCGCCGATGATGGTCACCGTCTCGCCGGGCTCGATGCGGAAGCTCACCCCGTCGACCGCGCGGATGATCCCGCCCGGCGTCATCAGCTCGACGACGAGGCCCTCGACGTCGACGACGGAGCTCATGCCGCACCCGCCTTCGTACGCCGGACGCGGTCGCGCAGGCCGTCACCGAGGAGGTTGACCCCGACCACGAGCAGCGCGATCGCCACGCCCGGGAGGGTGACCAGCCACCAGGTCCCGATGACGAACAGCTCCCGCCCGTCGGAGATGATCCCGCCCCAGGTCGGGTACGGGCGCTGGACGCCGGCGCCGAGGAAGCTCAGCGAGCTCTCCAGGAGCACGGCCTGGGCCAGCAGCAGGAAGACCACGACCAGCACCTGCGGGAGGATGTTCGGGATGATGTGCCGCAGGATGATCAGCGGTCGGCGCAGCCCCAGCACCTGGGCGGCCGCCACGTAGGGCTTCTCCCGCTCGACCAGCACCAGGGCTCGGGTCAGCCGGGCCGGCTCGGGCCACTGGGCGACGGCGATGACCAGGGTGATCACCGCGATCGACGGACCGAACAGAGCGACCACGAGCAGCAGCATGAGCAGCAGCGGCAGCGACATCTGCGCCTCGAGGGCCCGGGAGACGAGCACGTCGACCCAGCCGCCGTAGTAGCCGGCGACCGATCCGGCGACCACCCCGATGAGCCCGGACAGGACGATGGCCAGCACGCCGATGAGCAGGCTGGTCTGACCACCGTGCAGGATCCGCGAGAGCAGGTCGCGGCCGTTCGGGTCGGTGCCCAGCAGATGACCCGGGGACAGCGGCGGCAGCGAGGTGTCCTTGAGGACGCCCTTGACCGGGTCGGGCAGCGGGAGGACGCCGGCGAGCAGGACGGGCAGGACGACGATCGCGGCGCAGACGGCACCCGCCCACATCTTGATCGTGCTGTGCCGCGCCCGGCGGGCTGCGCCCGAGGTGCGGAGCTGGCGGGCGGTCACGGCCGAGGGCCGCACCAGGTCGGCGGTCGGCAGGTCGGTGGTGGTCATCAGCGGGCTCCCGCTCCCAGGCGGACCCGGGGGTCGAGCAGTGGATAGAGGAGGTCGACGCCGAGCTGGACGACGAGGGCCAGCAGCACGGTGACGAGGACCGTGGCCTGGATCAGCGGCAGGTCGCGCCGCTCGAGAGCGTCGACGACCAGCGAACCGACCCCGGGCCACTGGAAGACGACCTCGACGATCACGACGCCGTTGAGCATCGCGGCGAAGCGGGTCCCCAGCGCGGTGACCACGGGGATCGCCGAGTTGGCGAAGGCGTAGCGCCAGGTCAGCCGCGACTCCGAGACGCCGCGGGACCGGGCGATCGTGAGGTAGGGCGAGGCGAGGTTGCCGCCCATCTCCCGGCGGACGAGCCGGGAGATCAGCGCCACCTGCAGGATCACGATCGTCACGGTGGGCAGGATCAACGAGGACAACGAGGTGAAGCCCGACGACGGCAGCACCTGCAGGTTCACGGCGAAGACGATCAGCAGGACGAAGCCGATCCAGAAGTCCGGCATGGACTGCCCGGCGATGGTGGCGATGTTGGCCCCGAGCTCTCCCGCCGTGTTGGCGCGCCGGGCCATCCAGACCCCCAGCGGGATCGCGAGCAGGGCCGTGACGACGATCGCGGCCACCGCGAGGGTGATCGTGAACGGCAGCCGCTGCAGCACCACCGACAGGGCGGGCTCGCGGAACTGGAAGGAGGTCCCGACGTCGCCGTGCGCGAGGTGGACGAGGAACGACCCGTACTGGCTGAGCAGCGGCCGGTCGAGCCCGAACTCGCGCCGGATCGCGTCCAGCTGGGCGGCGGTGGGGTTGGGCGGGGCGTAGCTCACTGCTGGGTCGCCGGGGGCCAGCCGGAGGAGCAGGAAGACGATCGTGACCGTGACCCACGCGGTGAGGACCGTCTGCCCGACCCGCTTGAGGAGGTAGAGGCCCATGGCTCAGCCCGAGACGGCGACGGTGGCGAGGTCGTAGAAGTTGCCCGGGGACAGGTCGAGGGTGGTCACGCGCTTGCGGTGCGCGAGCAGGTTGTTCGGCGTCCAGGCCCACATCGCCGGCCACAGGGCCCAGATCTTCTCCTGGGCCGACTTCAGGAGCGCGTCGCGCTTGGCCTGGTCCGGCTCGGACCCGGCCTGGTCGAGCAGGTCGGAGATCTCCGGGACGACGAAGCCCTGGTACGTGTCGCGGGTCTTCTCCTTGGCCGCCGTGCCGCCGTACTGGCCGACGAGGTTGGTGATGGCCAGACCGGTCTGGTTGCCGTAGCCGTTGGCCAGCACGTCCCAGTCGCCCGACTCCCCCCGTCGCCAGCCGTTGATGTCGCCGCCCTTGGGGATCTGCTTCAGCGTGACGCCGACGCCGACCGCGTCCATCATCTGGCCGACCGCCTCCAGCACGCGCGAGGCGCCGGCGAACTCCGAGTCCTCCCAGATGAAGGTCAGCTTGAGGTCCTTGACGCCCTCGGCGGCCAGCATCGACTTCGCCTTGTCCGCGTCGAAGGTGTACTGACCGGTCGGCGCGTACCCGCTGAGGGTGGTGGGGACGACGCCCTCGGCCGAGGTGACCTGCCCCGCCATCAGCGAGCTGATGAGCGAGTCGTGGTCGACCGCGTGGCTCAGGGCCTCGCGCACCGCGGGCTTGCTCAGCGGGTGCGAGGAGGGCTTGCGGAAGTTGTAGAACAGGTGGATCAGCCGGGTGCCCTTGTTCTGGACGACCTCGATGTCCTGCTTGGTCTTGAGACTCGCCGCGGACTCCGGGGTGATGGTGTCGATCACGTCCGTCTGGCCGGAGGTGATGGCGATGACCCGGGCGCCCTCGTCCTCCTGGTAGGACACGTTGACCTCGGCGAGCAACGCCTTCTCGCCCCAGTAGTTCTCGTTGCGGACGAGCTTGTACGTGCCGGTGCCCGAGTCGGCCGACGCCACGGTGAAGGGGCCTGAGCCGATGCCCTCACGCAGCTCCTCCGCCTTGTTGGCGGCGGCCGGCGTGATGAGGATGTTGGACATCAGCGCGTCGAGCGTGACGAGCGGCTTCGTGGTCGTGAGGGTGAAGGTGCGGTCGCCGGTCTTGGTGAGCTTGGGCTGCTCCGCGAACTGCGAGGCGACGTAGCCCGCCGACACCTGGAAGTACAGCTTGAGCGCGGTCTCGACGTCCTCGACCGTGACGGGGGAGTTGTCGGAGTAGTGGATGTCGTCGCGCAGCTCGACGTCCCAGGTGGTCGGGGAGGTCAGGGCGAACGTCTTGGCGAGCACCAGCTGGGGCTTCAGGTCGAGGCCGATCTGGGTCAGCGCCTGGCGGACCGCCCGCTGGACGGTGACCGCGGCGTCGTACTGGTTCAGCTTGTTGTCGAGACTGACCAGGTTGCGGTTCAGGATGATGCTGAGCGTGCTCGACGCCGTACCGGCCGAGGAGGTGCTGCTGCTCTGGGGTCCTGCGCAGGCGGCGAGCGCCGGTCCGAGGGCCACCCCGGCGCCCAGGAACCCCGCGAGCTGCAGCAGCGACCGGCGGGAGACGGTTCGCGGAAGGGCACCCGGGACGACAAGGGCCTCGCTCCCGGCCAGTGAGATGTCGTCAGTCATCGAACTTCCTCCTTGAAGTCTCCGGGCGGCCCCCGGTCCGAGCGGTCAGTGCTCGTTGCGACACAGGCCTATCACTTGTTGCGCGTTGTGCGCAAGAGACAGAAGCGTTTTCGCGTCAATCACGCATCAGCGGGATCGCCGACTGCTGGTGTCGGCAGCTGCCGCACAGGGGCTACAGTGCGTCCCTCAGCCCGTACGGCGGGACGAGGCGCGTCCGATCCGAACGGAGCTCGATGCCGGCACTGCGATCCGACACCACTCCTGCGCAGAATGCGCACCTGACGCCACCGGCACCCGCGGCAGCGGACTGATGGGCCGCACCCGCTCGGAGCAACGGCGCGACGAGATCGTCCGGCTCGCGATGTCCGACGGCCTCGCCAACGTCGAGGACCTCTCGGTCCGGATGGGCGTCACCCCGTCGACGATCCGGCGCGACCTCGCGGTCCTCACGACCCGGGGCAAGCTCGCGCGGACCTACGGCGGCGCGCTCAGCCTGGAGCCGCACCCCGAGCCCTCGCTGCGGCAGCGGCTGGGTGAGGCCCACGAGGCGAAGCGGGCCATCGCGGCCTGGGCGGCCACGCAGGTCACGCAGGGGGAGACCGTGGTCCTCGACGGCGGCTCGACCGCCGCTGCGCTGGCCGGGGAGCTCAAGTCCTTCGACCGGTTGACGGTCGCGACCATCGGGCTGACCTCGCTCGAGGTGCTGGCCGAGGCGGAGCACCTCGAGGTGGTGCTGCTGGGTGGGCGGCTGCGCCATCCCAGCCAGAGCTTCGTCGGACCCGTGACGGAGGCCGCGCTCGACCGGATGACCTTCGACCGCGCGTTCATGGGAGCCGACGGGGTGCGTGCGGACCGCGGCATCTGCGAGAAGGACCTGGAGCAGACGCGCCTCAAGGAGCTGATGATGAGCCGGGCGGACCACGTCTACGTCCTCGCCCACGGGGCCAAGCTGGGTCATGCGCCGTTCCACGCCTGGGCGCTGCTGCCGCCGCGCTGGACGCTCGTCACCGACGAGTCGGCCGACCCGGACCAGGTCCGCGCCTTCCAGGAGGCCGGTGTGGAGACCGTCGTCGTGCCGGTCGAGGAGCCCGGCGGTACCGCCGGGTCCCGGTCAGCCTAGGTCTGCCGTTCAGGCGCCGGTGACGTCCTTCGCGGCGTCCAGGGCCACGAGCTCGACCGCCGAGATGCCGCGCTTCTCGTTCGCCCCGCCGTCGGACAGCGCGGCGACCAGCAGCGGGTGCCCCTCGTGCTCGACCTTGCCGACGCTGGTGACGACCCAGCCGCCGGTACGCGGCAGCCAGCCGTTCTTGACCTGGGCGTGGGTGTCGCCGCGCGAGTCGGCGGCGGTGACGCCCCAGTCCTGGTCGGTCGCCACGCCGCCCATCAGCGACGCCACGTAGGTCCGGGCGTCGGCGCTCAGCGGGGAGTCGTCGGTGAACACGACCTGCAGGAGCCGCAGCTGGTCGGCCGTCGTCGTGGTCGTCGCACCCCACCGACCCTTCGTGCCGCCCTCGGTGCCGGTCAGCCCGAACGTCGCGTTGGCCGCGGCCAGGCCCTTCTCCTGCCCGATCGCCTTCCACAGCGTGGTCGCGGCCCCGTTGCTGCTCTGCCGGATCATCCGGCTCGCCACCTCGCGCTGGCCGCTGCTGAGCGTGCCCTGCTCCTGCAGCAGCAGCGTGGCGAGGATGTCGACCTTGACGATGCTCGCGGTCGCGAAGGCGTGGTCGGTGTCGCCGTACGAGGTCGTCCGGCCGGTCTGCAGGTCGGCCACGACGACCGCCAGGTGCCCCGACTCGCGGGCGTGCCAGTCCTCGACCGCGTCGGCGACCACGGCGGCCGGCGGGGGTGGCGGGGCGGCGGGAGCCGGGGCTGCTGCGGCCGGTGCGGCTGGCGCGGATGCCGCTGCCGGCGGGGCCGGCGGACGGTCGAGCAGGTGCACGACCCCGTTCACGAGCGCGATGGCCACCAGCAGGATCGTCAGGGCGCGCAGCCGCCGGAAGGCGAGCGAGGGGTACGGGCGCGCCACCGTCCGGACGGACATGACGGCACGGTAGGGCCGCGCTGCACGTCAGGTCGGCATTTCCCTGCCGTGTCGGGCGCTAGGCCTGTGCCTCGTCGGGCTGTCGCGATATGAACGCCGCCATGCCTGGCACCGTGTGAGCGACGACGCCGTGCTCTGGGGCGTAGATCAGACCTTTGCCGATCAAGCTCGCCCGCACGGGCCCGAGGGCAGTCACCTTCTTGCCCACCCTCTCGGCAACCACCCCTGATGGGCTTCCGGAGTCCCCGTCCAGCGACATGGCCCGCAGGTAGCGCTGCTCGGCCCGGGTAGCGCGATCCCAGCGGACGCGGAAGAAACCGTTGTCGAGCGCAGCTCGACCACGCTCTGCCCCAGCCCGTGCATCAGCCAACGTGATGGGCGAGCCCTGCGCGAGATTCCAGGTGTCTTGACCGAGCTGCTGGAGGAAATATGGATATCCCGAGGTCTCGCGGACCACGAGCTCGACGGCGGGAAGGTCCCAGACCACTCCTTCGTCGGCTGCCGGCTCTGTGATGGCGCTCCGCGCGAGGTCCTGGTCGAGCTCGCGGATCTGTTCGAACTCGAAGAGGCGTTCTGAGGAGGACTTCGCTTCCGCGAGGATGCGCGGGAGGCTCGGTAGGCCCGCAAGTGCGACGAGCAGCGGCCAGCCATCTTGGCCGGCCAGGTGAGTGACAGAGCAGATGGCCGTCAATTCTTCGGTAGTGAGGTCCTGCGCCTCGTCCACCAGCAGAGCCAGTCCGAGACCCTCGTCGCCCGCGGCAACGGCGATGTCATGCAGCACCTTGCCAAGGTCGGCTTCGATGCTTCCCGAGTCGGCACCCCCGCTTGGTTGACCGGAAAGGTCCAGGCCGAAGTTCCACGTGCCAGTGCTGTCGTAGGAGGCCTTGAAGCTCAGAGCGGTCTTGAGAGCACGCAGCAGACGTGCACCTGCGCCGGGCTTGGCCAGGTCGGAGAGCGGAGCGTGGAGCGCCTCTCCGAGGGATGCCCGGAGCGTCTTGCCGCTGCCCGCCTCGATCTTGGCTGTGATCCAGCCCGAGGAGCGTGCCCTCTTGGCGAACTCGGACAGAAGCACGGTCTTACCCACGCCCCGGAGGCCGTACAGCACTACTGACCGCGCGCCCCGGCCCGCCGCTGTGCGGCGGAGCGCGACATCCCAGGTGTCCTGCTGGTCGTCACGTCCCACGAGTGCAGCAGGGGGACGCCCGGCTCCTGGAGAGTAAGGGTTGTCGACCGCGTCCACCTGGCAAGCATAGACGACTATGTGCGGCTATGTCTTTCCGCTATAAGGCTGCATAGATGCTTATACCTACAGTAGAGGGCGGCTCTCGCGTAGCACGCCCGTAGCGCAGGTCGGGAAGGATGGGGCCCGTGATCGATCTCGACGTCATCCTGCTCGTGGGTGCCGTCGTGCTCATCGTGGCGATCCTCGCCGCCCGGCTGGGCTCCGGCTTCGGCCTCCCGTCGCTGCTGCTGTTCCTCGGTCTCGGCATGCTCCTCGGCCAGGACGGGATCGGCGGGGTCGCCTTCGACGACGCGGACCTGGCGCACGCGATCGGCTTCGCCGCCCTGGTCCTCATCCTGGCCGAGGGCGGCCTGACCACGAAGTGGACCGAGATCAGACCGGTGATCTCCCCGGCGATCGTGCTCGCCACCGTCGGGATCGTCGTCAGCGTCGCCCTCATGACCGCCTTCGGCTACTACGTCCTCGACCTGGACCTCTGGGTGGCCGTGCTGCTGGGGGCCGTGACCGCGCCCACCGACGCGGCGGCCGTGTTCTCGGTGCTCCGGCACGTGCCGGTGCCGCACCGCCTCCGCGGCATGCTCGAGGCCGAGTCCGGCCTGAACGACGCCCCGACCGTGCTCCTGGTGACCCTGGCCAGCGGGCTGGCGGCCGGTCATCCGGCCGAGGGCGGGCCGCTGACCATCGCGGTGCTGGCGCTGCTCGAGCTCGCCGGCGGGCTCGTCATCGGTGCCGTCATGGGCTGGCTCGGCGTCCAGTTCCTGCGCCGGGTCGCGCTGCCGTCGTCCGGCCTCTACCCGCTCTCGACGCTCGGCTGGGCGGTGCTGGCGTACGGGGTCACGTCGGCGGCCCACGCCAGCGGGTTCGCGGCCGTCTACGTGTGCGCGGTGCTGCTCGGCAACGCGGCTCTGCCGCACCGGGCCGCCACCCGGTCGTTCGTCGAGGGCATCGGCTGGATCGCGCAGATCGGGCTGTTCGTCATGCTCGGGCTGCTGGCGACGCCGAGCCGGGTCACTCTCCAGGCCGCGCTGGTCGGGGTGGCGGCCGGGCTGTTCGTCACCTTCCTCGCCCGACCGGTGTCGGTGTGGATCTGCCTGAGCTGGTTCAAGATCCGGCTCCGGGAGCAGGTCTTCCTGTCCTGGGCGGGGCTGCGGGGGGCGGTGCCGATCGTGCTCGCCACGGTGCCGCTGGCCGACGGGATCGAGAACGGCTTGTTCTTCTTCGACGTCGTCCTGGTCTTCGTCGTCGTCTTCACCTGCCTGCAGGCACCGACGCTGCCCTTCCTCGCCCGCCGCCTGGGGCTCACCGACGAGGAGGCCGCGCGCGACGTCGACGTCGAGGCGGCACCGCTGGACCAGATCGCCGCCGACCTCCTCCAGGTCCGCGTGCCCCTCGGCTCCCGGCTGGCGGGCATCGAGGTGAGCGAGCTGCGGCTGCCGCCGAACACGGTCGTCTCCCTGATCATCAGGAGCGCGTCACCCTTCAACCCGGCGCCGGGCGAGCGCATCAAGGTCGGCGACGAGCTGTTGATCGTGACGCCCTCCAGCAGCCGCCAGGTCGCCGAGGACCGCCTGCACGAGCTCGCCCGCGCCGGCCGGCTCGCCCGCTGGCGTCGGCAGCCGACCTGAGCGGACCACGGGTCAGGCGGGCGTGGGGGAGGCCGAGACCGTCTCCACGGACGGCAGGCACAGGGTGTCCGCGTTCACGGACAGGGTCTTCTTCGCGTTCTTGTTGAACCCGGCGTACTTGTTGCCGACCAGGACGTCCACCGAGTGGTCGGCCCGTCCGTCGGCCCGGACCGTCGCGCCCTTGAAGAAGCTCTTCGCCAGCAGCACCTCGGGGTCCCGCTCGCCGGACCCGACGATGACCGTGTCGTCGATCTTCTCGATCGTGTTCGAGGTGGCGGTGACCTTGAAGCCCGCGCCACGCAGCGCCCGGCCGACGTTCGCGGCGAGGCCACGGCTGTTCCCGCCGTTGAACACCTTCACGTAGACCTGCTTGGTCGCGAGCTGGCGCTTGGGAAGGGTCTGCTGCACGCAGGGCGTCGGAGGTGGCGGGGGCACGGGCGCGATCACGTTGGTGTAGCCCCAGTACGCGGCGTACACGAGGGCCGCCAGCAGGATGATCAGCGTGACCGGCGTCCGGACGACCCGGAAGATCCGTCCGATCAACGCAGCGAGCTCCTTGCCGTGTCTCGACGAACGTGCCGCGGTGCACCTCGTCGGGGTGGCCGCCGCCCCCCATGCATGGCCGCGAGCCTAGCGTGCGGAGCGGGCGGTGGAGCTCAGCCGGACCGGCGCCGGGATCACCGGAGCTCCAGGACGCGGGCGTGCATCGTCTGGCGCTGCTGCAGGGCGGCGCGCAGCGCGCGGTGCAGCCCGTCCTCGAGGTAGTACTCGCCACGCCACGCCACGACGTGGGCGAACAGGTCGCCGTAGAAGGTCGAGTCCTCCTCGAGGAGCGCCTCGAGGTCCAGCGTGCGCTTGGTGGTCACGAGCTGGTCCAGGCGCACCTGGTGCGGCGCGATGGCCGCCCACTGCTTCTGGACGTAGCTGTGGTCGGGGTAGGGCCGTACGTCCCCGACGCGCTTGAAAATCACGCGGTCAGCGTAGTCAACGATCGCCCGGACGACGTGTTGGACATCGTTACGATTCGCACCATGACGCCAGCCCCGGGCTACGTGCCGCCCACCGCAGCCGGAGCGCCAACGACCTCAGGACCCTCCACTGCGGACGCACCGGCGGCTGCCGCGGCCGCTCCGCTCACCCCGGCCGGGCAGGTCATCGCCCAGGGCTACACCTTCGCCGAGCCGTCGATCCAGCTCGGCGTCCTGGTCGAGGACGACGTGCCGAAGCCCGACGCGCCGATCCGGATCCCGCTGAGCATGCTCAACCGGCACGGCCTGGTCGCGGGCGCCACCGGCACGGGCAAGACCAAGACCCTGCAGCTGATGGCCGAGCAGCTCTCGGCGGCCGGCGTGCCGGTCTTCGCCGCGGACATCAAGGGTGACCTGTCCGGTATCGCCTCGGCGGGGCAGCCCAGCGACAAGCTGCTCGCCCGTACGGCCAGGCTCGGGCAGGACTGGCAGCCGCAGGGCTGCCCGACCGAGTTCTTCTCCCTCGGCGGGCAGGGCGTCGGCGTCCCGCTGCGGGCGACCATGAGCTCCTTCGGGCCGACCCTGCTGGCCAAGGTGCTGGGGCTGAACGACGTCCAGGAGTCCTCGCTGGGTCTGGTCTTCCACTACGCCGACACCGCGGGGCTCCCGCTGCTCGACGTCGCGGACCTGCGTGCGGTCCTCACCCACCTGACCAGCGACGAGGGCAAGGCCGAGCTCAAGTCCGTCGGAGGGCTCAGCGCCGCGACCGTCGGGGTGATCCTGCGCTCCCTGATCACGTTCGCCGACCAGGGCGCCGAGGCCTTCTTCGGCGAGCCCGAGTTCGACACCGCGGACCTGCTGCGGGTCACCGGCGACGGCCAAGGCGTGGTGTCCCTGCTCGAGCTGCCCGACCTGCAGGACCGGCCCGCCCTCTTCTCCACCTTCCTCATGTGGCTGCTGGCCGACCTGTTCCACGACCTGCCCGAGGTCGGCGACGTCGAGAAGCCCAGGCTCGTCTTCTTCTTCGACGAGGCGCACCTGCTCTTCGCGGACGCGTCCAAGGCGTTCCTCACCGCCATCGCGCAGACCGTACGGCTGATCCGGTCCAAGGGCGTCGGCATCTTCTTCGTCACCCAGACGCCGAAGGACGTCCCCGACGACGTCCTCGCCCAGCTCGGCTCCCGTGTGCAGCACCAGCTGCGGGCGCACACCCCGAACGACGCCAAGGCGCTCAAGCAGACGGTGGCGACGTTCCCGAGGTCGGACTACGACCTGGCCGAGGTGCTGCAGCAGCTCGGCATCGGCGAGGCGATCGTCACGGTGATGGACCCCGACGGCGCCCCGACGCCGGTGGCCTGGACGCGCATGATCGCGCCGCAGTCGCTGATGGCCCCCACGCCGGAGGACGTGCTGCGCCCCGGGGTGGCCATGTCCGCGCTGATGACGAGGTACGGCCAGGCGATCGACCGCGACTCGGCGCAGGAGATGCTGGCCCGCAAGCTCGAGCAGGGCGCGGCGGCGGCCCAGCAGGAGCAGGAGCAGGCCGAGCGGCGCCGGCAGGACGAGGACGACGCGGAGCAGGCGAGGAGGGCTCAGGCCGACTCCGAGCGCCGGTCCCGGTCCGGCGAGGCCCGGTCCGGCGAGGCCCGGTCCAGGGAGTCGCGGCCTCGCCAGCCCCGGGCCTCGAGCCGCGAGCAGAAGGGGATGGTCGAGCAGATCGCCGGCTCGGCCGTGTTCCGCCAGTTCGCCCGGTCGGCCGGCCGGGAGATCGTGCGCGGCCTGTTCGGCGCGGCCCGCAGACGCTGACGCAACGCGCCCCGAGCCTGTCGGGGGACCTCGACAGGCTCAGGGCCGTGCTGCCCAGGTAGCGGGTCAGGGGGTGCCGACGGCGGGCCGCGGCCATCCGCCGACGCGGCGCAGGAGGCCGCGCCGCCCCGGGGGCCGGGGCCGCGGCGGTCGTTCCGGTGGCCACGGCAGGTTCGTCGGGCTGCGGGAGCCGACCTGGTCGTACGAGCTGACGGGCAGACCGGGGCTGCCGAGGCTCGCGAGCGGGACGTGCTGGTGCATGGCTGTTCCTTGCTGGGTGGCGTGCCAGGGGCGCGCAGGACCGACCGGGGACAGCGGGTGCCGTCCGGGTCGTGAGGGTGAGGAGCGACCTCGGGGGGTCGCGGCTGCCGCGGCTCAGGCCGCAGGCGGTCCGGCCGTCAGGCTCGGCGGGAGCCGCCGAGGAAGGACCGGGACGTGTGATCGGCACGTACGACGTGCGGCGGGATCATCGGCATCCAGGGTCACCTCCTCGTCTCGGGTCGGCGTCGTTCTCGACGCCGACACGGACACTAGGACGTCGCCGGGTGGGGCAGCAACGGGTTTTCGTGGCAGGCGCCGGGAGCGACGAGGATCCGGCACCGTAGGCGGTCCCGGATCCTCGTGGTCGTCGTGCGGCAGGTCCGGCTACAGGGCGACACCGAACCAGAAGAGGGCGAACTCGCGGTAGAACCGCAGGCCGATCGCGGCCACGACCACGAGGTACCAGACGGCGACGATCGTGACCGCGTACGGACGCAGGCGGAGGCCGACGCGCTGGAGGCCGGCGCCGAGCCGGCCCGTAGCGGCGTTCTCGAGCGTGACCACCACGACGAGCGGGATGGTGACCGACCAGACGAGCATGCACCACAGGCAGAGCGCACCGATGACGTACAGGCTCTGGGTCTGCAGCCAGGTGATGAAGACGGCGGCCAGCAGGACGCCGACCTGCAGGCCGCGGTGGTACCAGCGCGGTAGCGCGATCCCCGCGGACCGCACCACCCCCGTCGTCAGCACGACCGAGAAGCCGATGATGCCGAGCAGCGGGTTGGGGAAGCCCAGCAGCGCCCCGGCCGCGGACTGCATGACGGGCCCGCAGGCGATGAACGGGCTGAGGTTGCAGGCGAGCTGCGTCGTCGGGTCCTCGAGCAGGAGGAACCGGTCGATGGTCAGCACCATCGCCGCCAGCAGGCCGAGCGTGCCGGTCACGACCATGAGCACGCCGGGGCCCCGCCCCGACCCGGCCGCCCCGCCCGGACCCGGGTCGTGGAGGTCGTCCGGGTCGACGGGGTCGGCGGCGGCGTCCTCGGTCAGCGTCGCGACGTCGCGCTCAGGCACCGGCGAGCGAGCTGATGCGGTCGGTCAGCTCCTGACCGGACAGGGTGTCGGTCTTCTCGCCGTTGATGAACATCGTCGGGGTGCCGGTCACGCCGGCCTCGGCCGACGCCTCCGTGTTCGCCGTGATCCAGCTGCGGTAGGTGGCGGCCTCGATGCACTTCTGGGTCGCGTCCCCACCACCGTTCGCGGTGGCGAAGCGGGCGAGGTCGCTCGACGTCCAGCTGTCCGTGTCGGCAGAGTGGTTGGCGTAGAGCGCGGCGTTGAAGGCCGGCCAGGCGTTCGGGTCGTTCACCGCCATGCAGGCCGCGGCGCTGCCGGCCTCGGTGCCGTAGTCGGTGACGATCTGGATGTTGTGGTACGTCACCGCGAGCTTGCCGGCGGCCACGAGGCTGCTGAGCGCTGCGTCGTTCGTGGCCTCGAACTCCTGGCAGTGCGGGCAGGAGTAGTCGACCCAGAGGTCCATCGTCACCTTGGCGTCGTCGGCCCCGACCCGGACGCCGTTGGCGGCGTTCGCGCCACCGATGGCGAACGGGACGGAGGCTCCGTCGACCGTGGTCGTCGCGGTGGCGACCGGGCCGCCGGCCGCCGCGGCGGTGTTCTTGCCGCGGGTGCCGAGGACGACGGCCGTGGCGATGATGGCGATGACCACGAGGGCCACGCCGCCCACGATCGCCAGCTGGGTGAGGGCGCGGCGACGCTTCGCGCTGGCGAGCGCCGCCTGCTGGGCGGCCCGGGCCTGACGCCGGCGGTTGTCTGCGGCTGGGTCCTGGCGCTTCGCCATCTCAGTCCTCCTGCTGCTTGTTCAGGGCGCTGGCGCGCCGGTTGAGCCGGATCGCCGCGATGATCGCGATGACGCCGGCGGCGATCCAGCCCCACGACGGGATGAGCGGCTCGCGCCGCGCCGCGTCGACCGGAGCCGGGGTGGCCACGGTGCTCGGCGGTGTCGAACCTGCTGCCGCGGCCGCCTGCGCCGTGAAGGCGAACGTCCCGGAGACCGGGTGCCCGTCGTCCGACGTGACGCGCCACGTCACCGTGTAACGACCGGCGGGCGCCTGAGGTTGCACGTCGGCGACGACGTCGTCGCCGACGATGCGCGGCGTCCCGGTGGAGACGGGGCCGTCCGGCCCGGTCACGACGACCTGCGTCCCGAGCTCGACCGGTGGCTCCTCGAAGGTCAGCACGACCTGGCTGGGCGCCGTCGCCAGCGTCGCCCCGTCACCGGGGTTGCTGGACCTCAGCGCGTCGTGCGCGTACGCGGGGGCGGCGACGAGCGCCAGCACGAGGCCGGCGCCGAGCGCGGCGGCCGTGGTCCGTGTGCGGGAGGTGCGTGAACGGGGGCTGGGTGGTCGGCGGGCAGGGGGAGCAGTGGGACGGGGCACGGTGGTGGTCCTTCGGGGAAGCAGGCAGGACGAGGCAGGCAGGGGCCGGCGCGGTGTGCGCGGGCGGACGGCGGGGTGGGCCGCGGGGCGTCGCTAGGCCTGAGCGGGCGGTGGCCCGCGCGACAGACGCGGCCGCTGCGGTCGCCGCAGTGCCGCCCGGGCGAGGACGGTCGTGGCCGGACGGGGACGACGACGACCCGGACGCGCGGCGGGGGCTGCGTACGCGACGCGCGCGACCCGTTCGACCAGCCGCCAGCACCAGGCCTCGCCGCGCGCCAGCAGCCAGGCGGTCCCGAGCGTGGCGACGAGGTGCCCCGCGACCATCGGCCAGGCGACGCCCATCGGGCCCATGCCGGGTCCCGGTACGCAGGTGAGCACGGCCATGGCGTGGTGGGCGGCCTGCCCGGCGGTGCAGCCGCCCGTGGCCGCCGCCGCGGTGTCGAGCAGGACGTGCAGCAGCACCTGCTGCGGGACGAGGGCGGCCACGAGCACCGGCAGCCGCACCCGGCGTCGGGTCAGCAGCACCGCGACGAGGCCGAGCAGGAACGCGGCCACAGCGAGCACCCCGGGCGTCGGCAGCGTCCCGCCGCCGGACAGGTGCGCCGTGGTGGCCAGCAGCAGCGAACCGCCGCCGAGCAGCGCCACGCGGAGCGCGCGGCCCAGACCGTGCAGCGGGAGGGAGCCGTGCGGAGCGAGAGACCCGGGGCCGGGCCGCGTCACGGGTCCGAGGGCCGATCCGGGGTCAGCGCGGCCAGCCGGGCGTTGTACGCCTTGAGCTCGGCGTCGTCGTCGCGGTCGGCCTGGCGGTCGAGGCGCTTGCTGTCGGCCCTGTCGGTCCGGATCCAGCCCACCAGCAGCGCCACCCCGAGGAGGAGCGAGGGCAGGTCGCCGGCACCCCAGGCGATCGCGCCGCCGCGCTGCTGGTCGGCCAGCAGGGCCACGGTGTCGGTCCGCCCGAGCGAGGCCCACCACTGCGGCGCGAGCAGCGTGGCGCCGGACATCAGCGCGATGCCGAAGAAGGCGTGGAAGGCCAGCGTGACCAGCAGGATCACCAGGCGGAACGGGTACGGCGGCCGCTGCGGACCCGGGTCGAGCCCGACCAGCGCCCAGACGAACAGGTAGCCGGTCAGCAGGAAGTGGGCCGTCATGAGCACGTGCCCGGTGTGCGTCGCCAGGGCCAGCTCGAACAGCGGCGTGTAGTAGAACGCGGTCAGGCCGCCGGTGAACAGGGCCGCGGCGACGACCGGGTTGCCGAAGAACGCGAGCACGGGTGCGTGCACCAGCCGCAGCAGCGTCTCGCGCGGCCCGAAGCTGTGGTCCTTCCGCGCCCGGAGGGCCCGCAGCGCCAACGTCACCGGCGCCCCGAAGACGAGCAGGAACGGCACGGCGACCATCAGGGCCATGTGCTGCACCATGTGCAGGCTGAAGCCGAGCCGGCCGTAGACGCCAGGCCCGCCGCTCGTGACGAAGACCAGCGCCAGCGAGCCGACCGTCCAGAACGCGGTGCGCTGCAGCGGCCAGCGGTCGCCGCGGCGGTGCATGCGGACGACGCCGGCGCCGTAGAGGCCGAGCATGGCGAGGGCGACGACCAGCCACAGCAGGTCGGGGGAGAAGGCCGTGAGGTAGCGGCCCAGGGTGAACGGGGCCGGCTCCGGGTAGCCGAGCAGGGAGGCGATCCGGTCGTCGGTCCCTTGACCAGCAGTGGCCGCCTCGGGCACGGGTGGCGCGGAACGGGACAGCGCCACCGCCAGGCCGACGGTCGCGCCCATCACCACGAGCTCGACGGCGGCCAGCCGCGCGAACGCGGACCGTTCGGTCGCCAGGCGGGGGATCACGTGGCGACGGTGCAGGAGACCGGCCACCCCGAGCAGCCCGAGGGCCACGATCTTGCCGACGACCAGGAGCCCGTACGGCGTCGCGAGCGCGGCCACGGACCCCAGGCGCAGGGCCGCGTTGATGACGCCGGAGAAGGCGACGACGACGAAGCAGACGCCGGCCAGCGTCGAGTACCGACGGACGACGGCGTCGCGCTGCGCACCGAGGCGGCCCGAGACGAGGACGAGCGCCCCGAGCCCGCCGACCCACAGGACCGCGCTGACCAGGTGCAGCGCGAGGCTGTCGACCGCGTTCATGTGGTTGGCCGCGCCGGCCGCATGCCCGGCGAGCGAGAGCGGCAGGATCGCGAGCAGGGCGATGACGCCCGCCCACGCGACCGCCACGACCCGCGTCGCGAGCGCGCTGACCACGGTGGCCAGCAGGACGAGGAGCAGGCTGACCACGAGCGCCCGGCCCAGCTCGAGCTGGGAGGTGAACGAGAAGAAGACCAGGCTGAAGCCCGGGGCGGCCGGGGAGGAGCCCGAGACGTCCGCCGCCGTCAGGACGAGCACGACGAGCGCCGACCCCGCCCAGACCAGGCCGCCCACGGTCGCCGCCCGCACCATCAGCCGGCGCGGTCCGGCGAGGCTGTCGACCGACTTGCCGGCGTCCGGCGCCACGGCCCAGGCGGCCAGCACCAGCAGGCCGATCGTGACGGAGGCGGCGACGTCGTGGACGGCGCGCGCCGCGGGCAGCGCGTAGCGGGTCAGCGCGCCGGGGTCGAGCAGGCCCTCGCCGGGCGCCGCGAGCGAGCCGTTCGCCCCGAGCAGCACCAGCGCGACCACGACCGACACCGCGGTGGCGGCGACGAGCACCAGACGTCCGGGCACGGCCCGCTCGTACGTGCGGGCACCGACCTGGGGTGCGGTGGTGGTGACCATCAGCCGGCCGACCGCGGACGAACGCGTGTCGCAGCCGTCTGCCGCCGCCTCGCCGAGCTGTTTGCGCCCACGCACCCAGTGTAGGAACCCGGCCGACGGGGCCGGCGCTCTCGCGGGGAGAGCGGGGGAGAGGCGGTGTTGCCGTCGTCGGGGCCGCGACGTCAGCCCAGCCGACGTCGGGCGACCGTCTGACCTCCGCTCACCTCGCCCGTGAGCTCGAAGCCCAGCGCGAGGTAGAAGGGCTCAGGAGTCCCCGTGCCCGGGTGGTAGGTGACGTAGCACCAGGTCGCCCCGCGCGACCGGAGCTCCTGGCACACCGCCTCGACCGCGAACCGTCCGTAGCCGTGCCCCTGACGTGGGTGGTCGATGAGGAGTCGCCACAGGCCGCTGCGGAGGTCGGCGGGGTCGTCGTCCCAGGACGCGTCGACGAACGCCATGACGAACGCGACGACAGCGCCGTCGTCGACCACGACGCGGGGCCAGGCACGATCACCGTGCACGTAGGCCTCGGCCAGCGACCAGGCCACCGGTCGCACCAGGTGCTCCTGCTCGGGTGCCACCCGGAGGGCCAGGGCCGTCTCTAGGTTGTCGGCCCGCACGGGTTCGAGGGTGGGCACCGCGGCAGCCTAGAGCCCGCGGGCCAACCGGCCCGATGGTCGCCGCCACCGGTGCTCCCTAGGCTGGCGGGGTGCCCGACCACCACTACGAGACGCAGCTGCGCTGGGCCGACCCGGCGGGGACGGCCGACTACCGGACGTACTCCCGCGAGCACGAGGTCGTCGCCCCGGGGCGTCCGACCCTCGTCGGGTCGGCGGACCGGCCGTTCCGCGGGGATCCCGCCCGCTGGAACCCGGAGCTGCTGCTCCTGGCGGCCCTGTCCGAGTGCCACCTGCTGTCCTACCTGAGCTTCTGCGCCCGGGCGGGTGTGGTCGTGACCGCGTACGCCGACCGCGCGACGGGGACGATGCTCCAGGAGGGCCTGGGTGGGCGCTTCACCGAGGTCGTGCTCCGGCCGTCGGTGACCGTCGCCGAGGCGTCGATGCTCGGCGAGGCCGAGACCCTGCACGGTCCGGCGCACGAGGCCTGCTTCATCGCGTCGTCGGTCAGCTTCCCCGTCCGGCACGAGCCGTCGGTGGTGGCCGCGTGAGCGCCTGGACCGGTCCGTACGCGCAGACGCTGCTGGCCTTCGAGGAGGCGACGCAGGCCTTCGTCGCCCTGGTCGGCCAGGTCCGGGGCGACTGGGACCGCCCGGGGCTGGGGGTCTGGGACCTCCGCTCGCTCGTCGGGCACACCGCCCGCGCCCTGGTCACGGTCACGGCCTACCTGGACTCCCCGGCCACGACCGAGGACCTCACCTCGGCCGCCGCGTACCTGGCGGGGAGCAGCGCGGTCGACCCCGAGCTCGTCGCGGAACGCGGCCGCAGTGCGGGCACCGGTCTCGGGGACGACCCGGCCGGCTGGGTCGCCGCCGCGGCGGAACGTGCGGTCGCCCGGGTGCGGGACGCCGACCCGGAGGCGCTGGTCGAGACCGTCAACGGCGGCATGCGGGTGGGGAGCTATCTCCCGACCCGGACCTTCGAGCTGGTCGTGCACTCGGCGGACGTCGCGGCCGCGCTCGGGCTCGACCCGGACGTGCCTCCCGCGGCGCTGCGTGAGGTGGCCGAGCTGGCCACCCACGTCGTCCTGGAGCAGGGCCGCGGCCAGGACCTGCTGCTGACCCTCACCGGTCGGGCCGACTGGCCGGCCGACCTGGTCGTCATCCGCTGATCGGCGGCAACCGCTACCCGTCGCTCGGAGGTCGCGCGGCCTCGACGTCGCGCTCGAGCTGGTCGACCTTGGCCACGTACTGCTTCGGCTTCGCCTTGCGCTCGAGCCCGGCCGCGTTCATGTAGCGGACCTTGCCGAACACGTCCCGCTCGGTCCAGCCGCGGTCGTGCTGGCCGAAGACCCACGCGACGTTGGCGAACGAGTTCGCGTCGCGCCCGTCGATGAAGTACTTGTTGTTGAGGTAGAGCGCGGTCGCGTGCGCTTCCTGCGGGGTGGCCGACCACTCGAGGATCTTCTTGCCCCAGTACATCCGCATGTAGTTGTGCATGTAGCCGGTGGCCCGCATCTCGCGCATCGCCGCGTTCCAGTACTCGTCGTGGGTCTCCGCGTCCTCCATCTCGGCCCGCGAGTAGCGGTGCTCGCGCACGTCGTCCTCGTGCTCCGACAGCGTGATCCTCGCGAAGTCGGGCAGCGAGGAGTAGGAGTCGTAGCGGGGCTGGTAGTAGACGAAGTTCATCGGCAGCTCGCGCCGGATGATCAGCTCCTCGAGGAAGTCGTCGCGGTTCTCGCTCCGGGGCATCTTGGCGGCCTCGAGGGCGATGTAGACCGGCGACAGCTGGCCGAAGTGCAGGTACTTGCTCATGTGCGAGACGTCGGACGTCTGCGGCTGGTTGCGGTGCGCCGCGTAGACGTCGAGGTGGTCGGCGAGGAAGTCGTGCAGCACCTTCTTCCCGACGCTGGTGCCGCCGGCGAAGAGCGGCACGACCGGGACCTCGTCGTCGAGGGCGAGGGAGTCCAGCAGGGCGTCCACGTCGGAGAGGTCCTCCCCGGGCACCGCCGGAGCGGGCGAGGTGGCGGTGGGCGTCGCCTTCGGCAGCTCGACCAGGAAGCGCTCGAGGTGCCGGGCGATCTTGGGCCGGATCGTGCGGGCCGCGTGCTCCTGGTGGTCGGAGACCAGCTCGACCGGGACGACGACGTCGCTCTCGACCTGCACCACCGCGCAGGGTGCGGCCTGCGCGACGTGCTCGCGCCACTCCCGCTGGGGTCGCAGGTAGCCGCGGTCGCACACCACGAGGCTCGCGTCGCTCGCCAGGCGGAGCGCGACGTCGTCGGGGCGGCCCCGCTGGACGACGAACCGCACGTCCCGCTGCTCCAGCGCGGTCGCCACGTCGGCCAGCCCCTGGACCATGAAGTGGTAGTGCCGGCGGTTGGCCTCGGGGTAGTCGTCCATCAGGCCGAACGCCACGAGCAGGGGCTGGTCCAGCTCGTTCGCCCGGTGGATCGCGTACTCGAGCGCGTGGTTCAGCTCGGCGCGCTGCGCCTGCTGCATCCAGTAGAGGACGTACGCGCCGTCCGCGACCTCGGCGTCGTTCAGGGTCTGGACCCGCTCGCCCTGGATGCCCGGGTAGACGTCGGCGGGTCCCTCGTCGTTGCTCACACCCTCACCTTCGCGTGCGGACCGGCGGATGGATCAACCGCCCGCCGTCCGGGGAGTCAGGGCCGCGTCCTGGCCGCGCAGATGATGCAGAGGCGCGCCTCGGGGCGCGCGGCCAGCCGCTCGGCCCCGATCGGTCGGCCGCAGCGCTCGCAGGCCCCGTACGTCCCCGCCCGGAGCCGTTCGCCGGCGGCGTGGAGCTCGGTCAGGGTCCGGGTGACCTGGGCGAGCAACGCGGTGTCACGCGCCTGGTCCAACGACGCGGTGGATCCCTCGGGGTCGTGCTCGTCGTCGGTGAAGGTCAGGCTACGAGCGTCCTGGGTCTGCTCGATCGCCGCCCGGAGCGACTCCTGCTGCTTCTGGGCCGCGGCGGTCCGTTCCTGAAGCAGGGCCGCGGGATCGGGCGTCAGCGGCCGATCAGGCGGCGCAGGCCGCCGCGCACCGTCGGCGCGGTCGTGCCGTTGTCCTGCGCACGCGTCACGGCCGGAGCCGGCTCGTCGACGTCGGCCGGCGTCTCGACCTTGCTGACGAAGCCCTCGACCTCGAGCAGCGAACCGGCAGCGTCCTGCGCCCGCGGCGCGATCTCGCCCTCGATGCTGTAGAGGGCGTGGGTCAGGACGGCGGTGCAGCGGGTGCCGTAGCCGTGGTCCATGACCTCGCAGCCGTAGCACTTGACCTGGCCGGTCGCGATCACGAGGTCGGGGTTGGCCGCGGCCAGCTGTTCCTCTCGCCGCGTGATGCGGGCGGCGTACGCCCGGACGGCGTCACCGTTCCAGCAGGCGACACCGTCGCCGCCGCTGCGGATGTCGACACGCACAAGGCACCTCTTCGTCGAGGGGTAAGGACCTGCGAGACGTGAACGTCCCGCAGACCCCGATGGTGCCACCTCGCTGCGGCGGGGTGCCGCTCAGGGCAGGGTGTCAGGGCAGGTCGTAGGTCATGCCCATGGCGGCGCGGACCTCGTCGAGGGTCGCCTCCGCGACCTCGTTGGCCCGGGCGTTGCCCGCCGCGAGCACCTCGACCAGGTGACCCGGGTCGGCCTCGAGCGCGGCGCGGCGCTCCCGGATCGGTGCGAAGGTGGAGTTCACAGCCTCCGTGACGACGGCCTTGAGGCGGCCCGAGCCGCCGTCGCCGATCTCCTCGGCCCAGCTCTGCGGCGTCCGACCGGAGCACAGCGACGCGAGCAGCAGGAGGTTGGCGACCTCGGGACGGTGCTGCGGGTCGTAGGTGATGTGCCGGTCGGAGTCGGTGACGGCCTTCTTGATCACCTTGGCCGTGGCGTCCGCGCTCATGCCGATCTCGATGGTGTTGCCCCGGGACTTGCTCATCTTCTGCCCGTCGGTCCCGAGGATGTTCGGGGCCTCGGAGAGCAGCGCGTCGGGCTGCGGGAACACCGGCAGGTCCGGGTCGCTGCGCCCGAACGTCTCGTCGAAGCGCCGCGCCACCACACGGGTCTGCTCCAGGTGCGGCAGCTGGTCCTTGCCGACCGGGACGACGTCGGCCTTGCAGAAGAGGATGTCGGCGGCCTGGTGCACGGGGTAGGTGAGCATCAGCCCCGACATGGGCCGCTGGCTCGCGGCGAGCTCGGACTTGACCGTCGGGTTGCGGCGCAGCTCGGAGTCGGTGACGAGCGCGAGGAACGGCAGGAGCAGCTGGTTGAGCGCCGGTACGGCCGAGTGGGTGAAGATCGTGCTGCGCGCCGGGTCGAGCCCGACCGCGAGGTAGTCGACCAGCAGCGAGAGCACCCGCTCCCGGACGGGGCCGACGCCGTCGCGGTCGGTGATGACCTGGTAGTCGGCGACGACGATCCAGGAGTCCACGCCCAGGTCCTGCAGCCGGACCCGGTTGGCCAGCGAGCCGAAGTAGTGCCCGACGTGCAGCCGACCGGTCGGGCGGTCGCCCGTGAGCATCCGGTAGCGGCCGGCGTCGGTGAGCAGGTCGGCCTCGATCTGGCGGGAACGCCGCTGGGCGGCGTCGAACGACGTGGTCTCCGACGTGGGCGGCTCGCTGGTCGTCGACCCCTCGAGATCTGGCGCCGTGGCCGTGCTGACGTCGCTCACGCGTCCGTTCCTCCCGCTCGTGGCTGCCGTGGCGGGCAGTGCGCACGACGGGTGCCAACTCTAGTGCTGTGATGGACGACGGCCCTCGGGATTCAGCGGGGGCAGCCGAGCCCCCCAGCGCACGCAGGAGCACCCATGACGTACACGCCCGAGCAGACCGCCATCCTCGACCGCGAGCCGCTGCCGGCCGTCGGCATCACCACGGCCGAGGTCGACTACCAGGTCGAGGGCGTCGCGTGCTCGGGTTACCTGGCCCGGCCCGACGACGACGGACCGCACCCGGGCGTGCTCGTCGTGCACAACTGGCTCGGGGTCACCGACGCGGTCCGCTTCCGCGCCGACATGCTCGCCCGGCTCGGCTACGTCGCCTTCGCGGCCGACGTCTTCGGCGCCGACGTGCGCCCCACCCCGGAGGAGGCGCCGGGCGTGGCCGGCGGCTACTACGGTGACCCGCGGCTGTTCCGGGCCCGGCTGACCGGCGGCTACGAGCAGCTGCTGGCCTCGCCCGGCGTCGACCGCGGCCGGACCGCCGCCATCGGCTACTGCTTCGGCGGCTCGGGCGTGCTGCAGCTGGCGCGCACGGGGGCCGACCTGCGCGCGGTGGTGAGCTTCCACGGCGGGCTGCAGCCCGGTCCGGAGGGGGAGGCGGCCGACATCCGCGCGAAGGTCCTGGTGCTGACCGGGGCCATCGACCCGGTGGTGCCGCCCGAGGCCGTGGACGCCTTCGAGGCCGACCTGCGTACGGCGCCCGACCTGGACTGGCAGGTCGTCACCTACTCCGGCTCCATGCACGCCTTCACCGAGCCCGGGACGGACGCCCCCGACCACGGCGCCCAGTTCAACGCGGTGGCCGAGGCCCGCAGCTGGCAGGCCATGAAGGACTTCTTCGGCGAGGTGCTGGCCGCCTAGCCTCGTCTCTCGGCTCAGGAGGCGGCGGTGAGCTGGTCGGGGTCCTCGTCCAGCTCGCCGATCAGCCCCCGGAGCTTGGCCATCAGGCGCGAGAGCAGCCGGGACACCTGCATCTGGGTGACCCCGACGACCGCGGCGATCTGGGACTGCGTCATCTCGTCGACGAATCGCATCCGCAGCAGGTCCCGTTCGGCGGTGGTGAGGGTCTGCAGCGCCCGGTTCAGCAGCACCCGCGTCTCGACGAGGTGCCACTCCGGCGGGTGCTCGGGCACCCAGGCATCGCCCACGAGCGAGTCGAGGCTCGTCGAGTGGAGCCCGAGCTCGGCCGTCCGGGCGTCCTCGACCTGCTGCGTCGTCCAGCCCAGGTACGAGGCCAGGTCGGTGCTGCTCGGCACCCGGCCGATCTCCTGGGCGAGGTCGGGCGTCGCACCGCGCAGGACGTTCGCGGCCTCCTGCACCGAGCGCGGCGGCCGCACCGACCAGCCGTGGTCGCGGAGGTAGCGGCGCAGCAGCCCGGACATGGTCACCCAGGCGAAGTACCCGTACGTCGTCTGCGCGGGGTCGTAGCGGTCGAACGCCTCCACCAGACCGCCCCGGGCCACCTGCACGAGGTCGTCGTACTCGCTGCGCGGGCCGTAACGACGCGCCGCGCTGGTGGCCAGCCACAGGTGCAGCGTGACGACCTCGTCCCGGATGGCCCGGCGCTCGGCCGGCGACGCGTCCTGGAGATGGCTCATCAGGTCCTGGGTGCGCTCCCGGTCGGCCTCGCGCTCCCGGCCGCGCGGCGGGGTGTTCGGGTCGCGGCGGGAGGGCTGGCCGAAGTCACTGACGGGCGGCGGCTGGTCGAGCACCCCGGTGCTGCCGGTGCCCGGGCCGAGGTCCATGGAGGAAGCCGGGCCCCCCTGCAGGTCCTCGCCGTCACTCAGCACGGCAGGCCCCCGGGTTCCCGAGGACGCGAGACGTCGGCAGGACGCCCGCACGCGAGGCCAGATTGCTCATCACCGTGATCACTCCACCGATCCATCCAGAGGGTTTGGTACACCCCTGAGGGGGTAATTCATCACCATGCCCAACCCCATCACCATCGCTGTCGTCGACGACTACGACGTCGTCGTCCTGGGGGTGGCCCGCATGCTCGAGCAGTACCCAGACCGGGTCAGGGTGGCGGAGCTCTCCACCACCCAGACCGTCGACCAGCCGGTCGACATCGTTCTCTACGACGCCTTCGCGCAACCCGAGACCGACACGGCAGACCTGCAACAGTTCCTCGTGAACCCGCTCGCCGGACGCACCGTGGTCTACACCTGGAACTTCCACGACCAGCTTGTCGCTCAGGCGCGGGAGCAGGGGCTGCACGGCTACCTCTCCAAGGCCCTGCCGGCACGCGACCTCGTCGCGAGCCTGGAGCGGGTGCACGCCGGCGAGGTGGTGGTGAGCGAGCCCCCGGGTCGGGCCCGCAGCGCGACCGGCCTCGACTGGCCGGGCCGGGCCGAGGGGCTGAGCGACCGGGAGTCGGAGATCCTCGCGCTGATCACGCAGGGCAAGAGCAACGCCGAGGTCGCCAGCATCACCTTCCTCAGCCCCAACACGATCAAGTCGTACGTCCGCACGATCTACCGCAAGATCGGCGTCACGAGCCGTACGCAGGCGGTGCTGTGGGGCGTGCGGCACGGGTTCGTCCCGGACGCGCAGGTGCCCGGGCAGTGGGCCTGAGCCGGACGGGCACCCACGGGCCAGCCCGGCGAGAGGCTCTGGGGCCGGGTGCCGGGGATCGGCCCTACTGCACGGCCGAGGTCAGCCGCATCAGGTTGTCGACGACGCTCCGGGCGAAGCCACGCGTGGCCCAGTCCTCGGCGGACAGCTCGCGCGAGAGGCTGCGGTAGCGGTCCTCGACCGCCTTGACCTGGTCGACGAACTCACGTCCGCAGACCATGAGCATCACCTCCAGGTCGAGCTGGAACGAGCGGATGTCCATGTTCGACGACCCGACCACGGCGACCTGGTCGTCGACGGAGATGTGCTTGGAGTGCAGGATGTTCGGCCCGGGGTAGAGGTAGATCCGCACGCCTGCCGCGAGCAGCTCGGCGTAGTAGGAGTGCTGGGCGTGGAAGACCACGAACTGGTCCCCGATCTCGCCCACGAACAGCTCGACCGCGACGCCGCGGCGCGCGGCCGTGGTGATCGCGCCGAGCAGCGACTGGTCGGGCACGAAGTACGGGCTCGTGATGCTGATCCGCGAGGTCGCGTGGTAGAGCAGGCTGTTGAACAGGGCGAGGTTGTTCTCGGCCTCGTACGCCGGCCCGCTCGGCGCGACCTGGGCGAGCAGGCGGCCGCTGCGCTGGTCCGCCGAGGACTGCTCGCGCGAGCTGCTGAGCAGCTCGTCGGTCTCGCAGTACCAGTCGGTGACGAAGAGCGCGTCGATCTCGTGGACCACGGGGCCGTGCACCTCGCAGAGCTCGTCCACCCACCGCAGCCCGCGCCGCCGGTTGCCCCGCTTGTCGTAGCTGGGGTCGATCATGTTCAACGACCCGACGAAGCCGACCGCGCCGTCCACGACCATCAGCTTGCGGTGGTTGCGCAGGTCCGGCCGCTGCCAGCGGCCCTTGAGCGGCTGCACCGGGAGCATCAGGTGCCAGAGGACACCCATCTCGCTCAAGGCCCTCAACGTCCCGCGGTAGCCGGGGTAGGGACGGGTGCCCATGTGGTCCAGCAGGAGCCGCACGGTCACGCCCCGCTCGACCGCACGCCGCAGGGCGGCGAAGAACGGCTCGGTCGTGGGGTCCCGGATCGTGATGTAGAACTCGACGTGCACGTAGCGCTCGGCGGAGTCGACGGCGTCGGCGAGGGTCCGGAGCTGGTCGTCGAACCCCATCACCATCCGGGCGTCGTTGTCCTGCAGCAGCGGCATCGCGCCGACCGACTCGACGAGCGCGGACACCGACGGGAACCAGGGCGGGGCGTCCTCGCCGGGGCGTACGGGGCCGACGCCGCGGGCGGCCTCCCCCATCAGCTGGTCCATGTTCTGCTGCTTCTCCCGGCGCCCCACGGTGAGCTTGGGGCTGCCGATCAGGGCGAACAGCGCGATGCCCAGCAGCGGGATCAGCGCGATCAGCAGCACCCACGCCAGGGCCGAGCTGGGCTCCCGGTTCCGGGGCGCGACGACGAGGGCGACGAGGAGCAGGGCGATCTCGAGCCCGACGAGCAGCCCGGTGCCGCTGAGGCCGTCCAGGAGGTCGAGCACGAGCGCAAACTACAGGGGTGACTCAGGGTCGGAGGCGGTTCGACGGAGGTCCTACCAGGTAACATTCAACTATCTGGTGAGCACCGGTCGGCGTGACGACTTCTCGATTCTGCTTGCATCCCGGCTGGGAAGCCCCGCAAGATCGAACCCAGGAGCGAGTCTTCGTGCCTTCGTCCGTCTCTACAGGTGCTGCCACCGCCAGGTTGGCCAAGCAGCCCCTCACCCGGAGCTTCACCGCCCTCACCGCCGAGGTCCGTACGTCGGGGCTCCTGGCCCGGACCCGGGGCTTCTACGCCCTGGTCTTCGGCGCGCTCCTGCTCGCTCTCGGCGGCATCGCCACCGGCGTCGTGCTCCTCGGCGAGTCCTGGCTGCAGCTGCTCATGGCCGGTGCCCTCGGCATCGTCCTGACCCAGTTCGCCTTCCTGGGCCACGAGGCCTCGCACCGCCAGATCTTCACCTCGGGCAAGGCCAACGACCGCAGCGGCCGCATCCTGGCCGTCGGTTTCGCGGGCCTCAGCTACAGCTGGTGGATGCACAAGCACACCAAGCACCACGGCAACCCGAACCAGGTCGGCAAGGACCC
>Ga0210040_10000782_pt1 | contig 51204 bp, 45 predicted proteins | sample CryGeyCG12114_NA_FD_185462 | JGI IMG/M metagenome (GOLD analysis project Ga0210040, IMG submission 185462) | Groundwater microbial communities from aquifer - Crystal Geyser CG19_WC_8/21/14_NA (SPAdes) (version 2) | ecosystem: Environmental > Aquatic > Deep subsurface > Groundwater | place: USA...
GGGACCGCCATACCGGCGAGCGCCGCAGTGCCGGGCAGCAGCCGCCGCTCCCAGGTCGACAGGGCACCATCGAGCGCCTCGCGTTTCAGCTCCAGCCCGACCAGCAGGAAGAACACCGCCATCAGGCCGTCGTTAATCCAGTGCAGCAGCGACAGCGGTCCAAGCGGTACGTGCAGCAGCGCCGCATAGATGCCCTTCAGTGGTGAATTGGCAACAGCGAGCGCCAGCACCGCGGCCGCGATGAGGACGATGCCACCGGCCGCTTCGGTGCGCAGCAGTTCGCGGAGGGCTGACCAAGCGCGCATCGGCAGGGGCGTGGACGGGGATTGGGTCATCGAAGCCGAACGGTCCTGTTACCGGATCGTTCTACTCTGCCGGCGCGCCGACCAGCGCCGCGACCAGGCAGACGAGGCCGATCACCACGAAGCCTGCCTGCCGGGTGAGCGAGGCGGCGCCCGATCGCCGCGCAACCGCGACCGCCAGCGCGCATTGCAGCGCGTAGTAGATGGCGAACGCACGCGAGGACACCGCCACGACCTGCAGCGGATCGGTGAGCCACACCACCGCCACCGACAGCGCGTTGGCAAGCGCAAAGGCGATCGGCACCGTCAGCTTTCGCCGCGACACCTCGCTCATCAGCCCGCCCGACCCGATCGAATCGGCGACGGCGGCGCTCAATTGGCTGGCGAGCGCCGCCACCAGCACCAGCGCACCGAGCCCGGGCGCCACCAGTCCCATGACATCGAGGATGCCGGCGACCCCTTCGGTCTGCATGGCGCGGCCGAGGAACGGCGTGAGCAGCGCGAGAAAGCCGAGATAGATGGCCGATGCGATCCACTGCGCGTGGCGCATGGTGCGGATGCGCGTCGCCTGCGGATAGGCGTGGCCGAGGTAGCGCGACGTCTCGAACCCCTGCACTGTGATCAGCAGGCCCAGCAGCATCGGCACGCTTGCCAAGGACAGGCGGACGGGCGGCAGCGGCGCCGCTTCACCAAGATGCGTCAGCCACCACATCGCCAGCGCGGTGAGCAACCCGGCGATGATACCGATCTTGAGCGATACGGTGCCGTGCGCGACGTGCTCGACCCGGCGCAGATCGCCGCCGAATGCGAGCAGCGTCAGCAGCGCGAGGATGGCCGTGACCAGGCCGTTGGCGGCGAGGACGTGCCAGCTGCCTTCGATGCCGACCGGCTTGAGCGCGAATTCGGCGAGCAGCTTGAGGTAGTAAGCGACCGACACCGCATAGGCGAGCGACAGCACCACCTGCGTGACACGGCCGAACCACAGGATAGGATCGTGAAAGCGCGCGGTGGCTGCGAAATCCTCGACATGCGTGATGTTGAACCGCACCACCGCGCCGACAGCGTAGGCGAGCAGCAGCAGCGCCGCCATGGCGAGGATCGCGGCCCCGCCGAAATCCTTGGCGAGCAGCGGCCCCGCGATCAGGAAGCCGCTGCCGATGATGGAGGCTAGCGGCGTCACCGTCGCGCGCCACGCATCGGTATGGGTGAAGCGCGCAAAGCTGAGCAATGCGGTGGCGACGATCGCGACCAGAATGGCGACGATGGTGATCAGCATGGGTCGGTCACTCCGCCGGGGTCTGGTCGGTCAGGGTTAGTCGAAAGCGCTGGCCGGCCGCGGGCAGGGGGCGCGCCTGCATGCCCGCCTTCGCCAGGAGATCCGCGATAGCTAGCGCGCGCCGTTGAACCAGTGTCGGGCTTGCCGGGCGGGAGCCGTCCGGCAGCCCCGGCACGCCCAACGCGGTGACGTTCCAGCGGTGTGCGGCCCAGGCGGACGTCTCCACCGCCGCCCGCGCCGCGTCGTCCAGCAGGTCGATGTTGTCCGCAAATGCGATGTCCGGCAGCGGCTGGAGCGGGGGCACGACCGCGATGTCCCAGCCGCTTTCGGTGGCTCGCGCCCGCCGTTCCAGCGCGCGATAGCTGACCAGGCTCGCCCCCGGCAGCGGGTGCGCGGTGACCTGCGCGCGCTGATGGCTGCGGTCGATCGTCACGGCATCGTCGGAAACGCCGGCAATCAGCGCTACGAGGTGCGCGATCTCCGCCTCGTGTTGCGCGCTCGCCTCCGCCGCGCGCGCCTGCTGGAGCTCGGTGCGCTGCGCATCGAGAGCGCTGCTGCCGGGCTGGAGCAGAACCTCGTCGAGTTGCAGCGACACGGGCTGCCCGAGCGCGCGGGCAAGCTCGGCCCGCACAGCGGCGCTGGGTGCCGCCTTGCTGCGCGGCGCGATCACCACCGCGCGCACCGCGATCGGCGACCTGTCGAAATCAACGTCGAGCTGCGTCACCCGCGCCTCGGCACCGAATCGGGTGTCGAGCAGCGAGCGCACCTGCGCCACGGTTACCGCCTCACGCCCAATCCGCGCGAGCGCATAGCCGAGCGGCACCGCCATCGCGACGAACACCGCCAGCAGTACCACCACCTGTGCCCAGCTCTGCCGCGGCGACAGCGTGTGGCCAAAGCCATAGAGCCGCGCCATGATTGTCGCCGACAGCGCGATGGTCACGAAGTTGGTGACGAACAGCGCCAGCGCGCCGCCGAGCACAGCGAGGTTCCAGGTCGCCAGCCCATAGCCTACAGTGGCGAGCGGCGGCATCAGCGCGGTGGCGATGGCGACGCCGGTGATCGTCTCGCCGCGCCCCCGGATGATCGCGAAGCTCCCCGCCAGCGCCGCGAACAGGGCAACGAGCAGGTCGAACAGGTTGGGCCGAGTGCGCGCCAGGATCTCTGCGGTCGGCTCCTTGAGCGGAGACAGCGTGACGATCAGGGCCGTGAACAGCACCGCCAGCAGCGCACCGCCGGCGAGCGCGGCGAGGGCGCGTCGAACCTCGGCGAAGTCGAACAAGGTAAGGCCGAAGCCGAGTCCCAGGATAGGGTTCATCAACGGCGAGATCAGCATCGCCCCGATCACAACCGCCGGGGACGACAGCAGCAGCCCCAGCACCGCAATTCCCGCCGACATTGCGATCATGAACAGGTAGCGCCCGCTCCAGCCGCTTTCCTCCTGGATGCGCGCGATCACCCGGTCGTGGTCGACCCCGGCGGTGAACACGCGGCGCCACCACACGGCGAGCAGCTGGCGGTGCGGGCGAAGCCGCTTGGTGCTGGCGCTAGCGTCCACGTCCCTGTTTCTCCGGCCTGGCGCGTCGATTGGTGGCAGAACCACCAGGGGCCTTAAGGGAAGTTGAGCAGGAGCACCAATCACGGCAGGTCAGTCGCGGTCGAACACCAGCACGCCGCCGCCGCGCGCGCCGATAGGCACGCGCAGGTTGCCGCGTCCGTTAACGGTGCCCGCGTGGCCGGTCACCTCGGTCGGCCGAGCCCCGTCGATTAACGCGCGGACGTGCCAGCGGCCGCCGCCCAGAAATCCGAGCGGCAGCGCAACAATGCGCGGCTGCTCGTCGCCCATGACACCTACGAACCAGCGTCGGCTGCTCCGTCGCGCGACGGCGATCCAGCGCGCCCATTCGCCGGCAATGCCGTGCGTCTCGTCCCACGTCGCCGGCACCATGCGCAGGAAATCGGCGCCCGGCATCGGATGGCCGCTCGGGTCCAGATACGCCCCGGGCGCATCGGCGAGCGACTGCAATGGGCTGGGGTAGACGACGAACATCGCGAGCTGCTGCGCGCGCGTGGTCATCACCTCGGGCAGCGGATGGCGGGCGACGAAGGCCGCGGGCGCGACGTTGCGGAAGCCGCCCGGCGTATAGTCCATCGGTCCGATCACCGCACGCGTATAGGCGGCGCGGACATTGTAGCCGGCCGTCACCTTGCGGCTCCACCTGTTGTACTCGGCGCCCATCACACCCTCCTGCGTGAGCAGGTTGGGATAGGTCCGCTCCCACCCGCGCGGGACCGGCGCGCCGTGGATGTTGACCATGAGGTGGTGCCGCGCCGCCGCCGCCAGCAGCCGATGGTAATAGGCGATCGCGATCTGGTCCTGCCGGTAGACGTAGTCCACCTTGATGCCCGCGATCCCCCAGCGCTCGTACAGCGCGAACACCTCGTCCATGCGATGGCCGAGCGCGTCCCAGTTGGTCCAAAGCCACAGCCGGACGTGCCGCGCGGCGGCATAGCGGGCGAGGGCAGGTATATCGACACCGGGACGGAAGCGCGTGACGTCCGCCAGCTGCTTGTCGCCTTCGGGACGCGCTGCCCAGCCCCAGTCGATCACGAAATAGGGCAAGCCGAACCGGGCCGCGAAATCGACATAGGCCCGGTATGTCTCGTTGTTGTAGCCGGCGTTCGGCACGCCCGAGGCGTCGAGCCCCGCCCACCAGCCCCATGCCGCCTTGCCGGGCCTGACCCAGAGCGCGTCGCCGATTCGGGCCGGAGCGGCGAGGTCGGTCACCAGCGTGTTCTCGATCAGCCGTTCGGGCCGATCGGCGATCATCACGATCCGCCAGGGCGTGGTGACGGTGCCATCGACGACCGCTGCGATGTGGTCGCTGGCAGGAAGCGGCGTCAGCCGAAAGCCAACGCCGCGTGTTCCCGCCCGGACGAGATAGGCGCCCGGATAGTTATCCACATCGCTTTCGGCGAGCGCGACCGCTTCGTCGCCCCGACCGGTCCGGCATGTCAGCGGCAGGTCGTACAGCGCGCGGGCGCGAAGGCGGCTCAGCTGGACGGGAGCATAGTCCCCTTCGTGACTGTTGAGGTACTTGTCGTGCCGTACGGCGAGGCACGCCTGATCGCGCGGGAAGCGCAGCTCGGTCGCTTCGGCGGCAACGCGCTGCCGGCGACCGGGTTGGGAGGGCAGTACCAGCCGGAACGCCGCGCCGGTGTCATAGGCGCGCATCCTCATCACTACTCGCCGGCCGGCGCCGCCCTGCTCGCGGGCTTCGACGACGACCTCACGATAGCCGTCCGTCGCTGTCCCGGCGCGTGTGGTCAGCAGCCGCAACGGGCCGAGCGGCCTATCCGCCAGCCGCAGGCCGACCGGTGACGGCGCGATTACGTCGGCGCCGTTGTGGCGCACGCGGACCGCAAGCGTGCCGTTCGGCAGCAGCCCAGCGACGATCGCCACCCGGCCGTCAGGTGAGCGGACGGTGAGCGGATCGGCCGGCTTCGCGTCGCAGCCCGCCAGGAACAGCAACGGCGCCAGCCACCAGTGTCGCACCAATTGCCTTGCCCCCTCACCAGATTGCAAGATCGCCACCCGGCGCCTTCTCTCGTCAGCGGGCCGAGCGATGCCCCAGCGGGTCGGGAGTGTCCATGCGCCTTTGCGAACCGCCGATTGGGAGGAACTGGCCTGGGTCGGGAACCGGCGTGGCGGCCCACCGGTTGGCAGCGCATCTGCGCAGGAGGAGACGACCGATTTTCCAGCAGCTGTCGCTCCTGCCCCTCGTCGGTATCTTTCTGGTCGCCGCTGGGGCGATCTGGTGGGCGGGTGTCGAGCTGTCGGAAATGACCGACGTGCTGTCTGAGCGGCTCGGGCTTGGCGAGGCGTTGGGCGGCACGATCCTGCTCGCCATCGCGACCAACCTGCCCGAAATCGCGATCACCGCGAGCGCCGCGTGGAGCGGCGAGGTCGGCGTCGCGGTCGGTAACATCCTCGGCGGGATCGCGATCCAGACGGTGGTGCTGGTGGTGCTCGACCTGTTCGGCACGCGCGGCGGGGCGCCGTTGACCTATCGCGCCGCCAGCCTATCGCTGGTGCTCGAGGGAACGGCCGTAATCGCCGTGCTGGTCGTGGCCGTGATGGCGACGCAGCTGCCGGCAGGGCTGATCGCCGCGCGCGTGACCCCCGGTGCGCTGCTGATCGCCCTCATTTGGCTGGCGAGCCTTGCGCTGGTGCAGCGTGCAGGGCGCGGGCTGCCGTGGCACGACAAGGCCGGCGACGCGCCCAACGCGCAGGCCGCCGACAAGGGCCACAGCAAGGCGAAGAAGGAGAAGGGGCAGGCCGGCCGCCCGAAGGCTTCGACTACGAAAGCCGCATCGGTCTTCGGCGCGGCGGCGGTGGCCACGCTGATCGCCGGCGTCATCCTGGAAAAGAGTGGGGAGGCCGCGGCCGGTCAGGTCGGTCTGTCGGGCGTCCTGTTCGGGGCGACGGTGCTCGCCGCCGCGACATCGCTGCCCGAGGTGTCGACCGGGCTCACCTCGACTAAGCTCGGCGATTACCAGCTTGCGGTCAGCGATATCTTCGGCGGCAATGCTTTTCTACCGGTGCTATTCCTGCTCGCGACGCTGGTGTCCGGGCAGGCGGTGCTTCCGCATGCCCAGAAGTCGGACATCTATCTCGCTGCGCTGGGCGTGCTTCTGACCGTCGTGTACATCGTCGGGCTGATCTTCCGGCCGCAGCGGCGCGTGCTGGGCATGGGGATCGACAGCATCGCCGTGCTGGTCCTCTACCTCCTCGGGGCGGCTGGCCTCATCGCGATCGGCGGCTGAAGGCTGCGTGGTCCGGGTGACTAGGTGCGCCTAGACTTGGTTGCGCCGCTATGCTCGTCTGCTTTCCCTAGCCCGGTATCTGAGCGGTGTGGCTTGGCAACGGGATGGTAGGCTGTTGACGCCTAGGTGCAGCAGGGTGGCTCATCAGCGTGGAGCATGCGTTCATGGGCCAGTGCTCGCCAAGTGACCGGCTTGCATTATCGGGCAGGGTGAATTGAGTGCGGTTAGAGGATGGCTGATAAGCAGGAGATCACTCAGTTCGTCCGCTCGGCGTTCCGCTCCGTATGGTCGCTGGAGTTGTTGCTCGTCATCAAGAACCAGCCGGCGCAAAACTGGGCGCCCGCCGACCTCGTCGCGAGCTTGCGGGCGAGCGATCTGGTGGTGGCACGCGGACTGGATGAACTGCTAGCGGCTGGTGAATCTGGTGGCATGAAGCGCCTCGCGGTCCTCATCATATTCGATCCTCATCGATGGCGAAGGCGCGGCCTGCTACCGCCCGCTCTCCGCCGAACTGGACCGATTGGTCGAGGCGACCGAGGCCGCCTATGCGAAAAGCCCCGACGCGGTGCGACGGATCATCGTGTCTAGCGCGAGCGTGAACGCGTTCGCTGACGCTTTCAGGCTGAGAAAGGATTGAACGTGCCTGCGCTCTTCCCAGCGGCAGTTTACCTGCTTTGTTTCGCGACCAGCAGCGCTTGCGCTTGGCTGCTTGGACGCACCTACCGCCGGACGCGCGCACGTCTGCTGCTGTGGAGCGCAACCTGCTTCGTGTTTCTCGCCGCGAACAATCTCGTGGTCGTTATCGACCTGCTGGTGATCGCTGACACCGACTTCGGGCTGCTGAGGCTCTTCCTCTCCCTGGTCGCCCTGTGCGTGCTGCTGTTCGGCTTCGTGTGGGATGCGGAGAGCGAGGCATGATCCTGTTCGAGTTCCTCTCCGGCGCCGTCACCATGGGCTTCGCCGTCGCCGGCCTCTACTTCCTGCGGTTCTGGGCCGCGGCGCGAGACTCGCTATTTCTCGCCTTCGCGATCTCCTTCTGGCTGCTGGGTCTCTGCCAGGCACTTCTTGGACTTGCCGACATCCCGATTGAAGAGCGCAGCTGGGTGTACGTCTTGCGGCTTATGGCGTTCGTGACGATCATCGTCGCCGTGGTCAGAAAAAATCGGAGGCGTCCCGAATAGGTGCCCTTGCGCATACGCAGGTTTTTCCGCGACAGAGCCTGATGGCGCAGCTGTTAGATCGCTTTACGCGCAAATTAGACGGATTGCTCGACGAGCACGGTGGCAGGAGCCTTGAGGCCCTGCAGCGAGTGCGGCGGCGCGCCGCCACGGGTGCGGGTGCGGTGCTGTTGGGACTCGCCGCGCTCGGCTTCGCGAAGCTGGGGGATCTGGCGCAGCATCTGTTCGCAAGGCTGGACGCCGCCGTCCCATACGCCCCGTTGACCGCGACGCCGCTGCTCTTCGCGGCCGTTGTGTACTTCACATCGCGCTGGACTCCCGAGGCAAGGGGGGCGGGCATTCCGCAGGTGATCGCGGCGGCCCGCGATCCACAGCGGGAGGGCAACGGACCATTGGTGTCGATGCGGACCGCGCTTGCAAAAGTCGGTATGACGCTGGCGATGCTGCTGGGCGGCGGATCGGTCGGCCGCGAGGGGCCGACGGTGCAGCTGAGCGCCGCGATCATGGTCGCAGTCCACCGCCTGCTGCGTGTGCCGATCAGCGCCGGCGTGTTGATCGCCGGCGGTGCCGCGGGGGTTGCTGCCGCTTTCAACACCCCGCTTGCGGGCGTCGCCTTCGCTATCGAGGAGCTCGCTTCGGCCTACGAACAGCGCGTGGCGGTGCTCGTCATGGCGGCGGTGATGATCTCCGGGCTGGTCAGCCTCGGCATTGCTGGCGATTACATCTATTTCGGCCAGATGGGGCATGCACTTGGCGTCCACGCTATCCTGATCGTCACGCCGGTCGCGGGGGTTGCAGGCGGGCTGACGGGAGGGCTGTTCAGCCGCATAGTCCTCGATCTCGCTGCACCGTCGCGAGCATGGATGAAGCGGCTGAAGGCACGGCCGGCGCTGTTCGCGGGCGGCTGCGGGCTGACGGTCGCGCTGATCGGCCTGATAAGCGGCGGCGCCACTTGGGGGACCGGCTATGAAGCCACCCGGCAATTGGTCGAAGGGCACGGCCAGCCGCTCTGGTTCGGTCCCGCGAAGTTCATAGCCGCGCTGGCAACCACGCTGAGCGGCGCGCCGGGCGGCGTATTCGCCCCGTCACTCGCGGTGGGGGCGGGCCTCGGAAATATACTGGCGCTGCTGTTCCCGCACAGCCCGCCGGGCGCCATCGTGCTGCTGGGCATGATCGCGTATTTCGTCGGCGTGGTCCGCGCGCCGCTGACGGCCGTGATCATCATCACAGAAACAACCGCCAGTCGCGGCCTCATCATTCCGCTCTTCGCGGCCGCGCTGATCGCGGACGGCGTCAGCGCTCTGGTCTGCCGCGAGCGGCTGTACCACGGCCTTGCCAAGCCGTTCCTCTCGCGGGGGCCGGGATCACCCGGATTCAATGACGGGCCGAACCGACACGATTGAGCTGCGGACCGACTAGCGTGCCACGCATCTCGGTGGCCTCAAGCGCCTCGGCCGAAACCTCGGCCCCGGCATGCATGTCTTTGCCTGCTGCCGGGCGAGGCGATCTGCTCCTCGGTGTACCTCGTGTTGCTGCTATTGTTTCAGGCTGAAGACCGCTTCCTTTGTGGATTCCCCCGTAGCGGATGCTGGAGAAGTAGTTCGAGACCATGACTTGGTCGCCGGCACCTGCTTGCCGACCGAAGGAGGAGACAGGGTCGGCAGCTTCTGCTCGGCGGCGAGACCGACTTGCTCGTTGGCCGGCAAGGCCTTGATGCGCTTCTTCACGCGGGCTGGCAGCTTAAAGCACTGGTCGCGGAAAGATCGGATAGCCCGCGGTGTGATTGCCGTCACCGGCTTGGTGCCAATCAATTCCTCGAAGCGCCGGATGGCCAGCAACCATTAGTCGGCCGATTTCAGCTCTTTATCTTCGGCGAGGTGGCGCTGCTCGCGCCACAACCCGTAGAGCGCGCGAAGCGAATGATCCGGCGCACCTGCCGAATGAGGGGCGGGGGCGGATTGCTCGACCAGATATGTGCCCATAGCCGTGGCCATGGGATTGAGGACGAGGTCGGAATCTTCTGACCAATGGGTGAAGCGATGTTCCGCCAGCTGTCGAAGAACGCGTTCGGCGATCGCCTCGAACAGTGAACTGCGCGCGGGCAGGGTCACGCCAGCGGCGTTGGCAACCAGCTGCGCCCAGAAGCCGGCGGTCTTCCAGTCGGGGGCGGCGAGCAGGCCGCGGGCGATCTCGCGGAACGCTGCCCCTTGGTAATTGGACTGGCCCTCCAACGCTTCGATCTGCGCCGAGGCGAGCTTGCGATGGTCGAGCGTTCGGAAGGCTGAACCAATGGTCCGAGGTAAATCAGGCGCGAACTCGGGCGCGTCGCCCTGGGCATCGGCATTGATCGCGCTGAAGCGCTGTCGTTGCGTCGCCTCAGCGTGTTTGCCGCCCCAGCCTAGCCTTGCGCGGAAACTGAGGATCTTCAGCATGGCATAGGCTACGTTGTCGAGGCCGCGAGCGACATCGAAGTTCAGGCCCGATCGACGCATGATGCACGATGCTGGAGCGGGCGAGGGCGGTCATGCCGCGAAGGACGATCTCCTGCGCCCGATCATCCACCGATGCCGCTTCCTGGGCATCGAGCCCCGCCATGTAGCGGCGGATATGGGCCAGCTTCTCGGCATGGCGCAGGCGAGCTTCGCTTTCATCGGCCCTTTCGAGCGAATACTTCCATTCGCGCTTGCCTACGGCAGCACGATAGCGCTCCGGCCCGACCATGCGGAACCACCACATTCTAGACTTGGGATGACGGTACAGCCCAGCCACTCGACCCCTCATTTGAACCACCGGGTGGGCTGAGCGTCGAGAGAGTGTACCTAATCCGCCAATTTCCGCCGTTCTGGCTGGAAATGGTGACCCCTACGGGAATCGAACCCGTGTTTTCGCCGTGAGAGGGCGACGTCCTAGACCGCTAGACGAAGGGGCCCCTGGGGGCTGCGAAGGGCGCGTCTAGAGAGGGAGTTGGGGGGCGTCAAGCGGTTGCACCTATGCCCCCGCCCAATACCGCCACTTGCCTCCTGACAGGCAGCTCAAGCCGTGGCTATGCCGCGGCCCTGCGCCGCTCCGCCATCTCCGCATTGAGCATCTCGGCCAGCAGAAACGCGAGTTCCAGGCTCTGGCTGGCGTTGAGGCGGGGGTCGCAGTGAGTATGATAGCGGTCTGCCAGGCTCTGCTCTGTCACGTCGATCGCGCCGCCGGTGCATTCGGTGACGTTCTGCCCGGTCATTTCGGCGTGGATGCCGCCGGCGTGCGTGCCCTCGGCGCGATGCACCGCGAAAAAGCCGCGCACCTCGGCCAGGATACGTTCGAACGGGCGCGTCTTGTAGCCGTTGGCCGCCTTCACGACGTTGCCGTGCATCGGATCGCAGCTCCACACAACGGGATGGCCCTCGCGCGTCACGGCGCGCACCAGGCGCGGCAGGTGCGCCTCGATCTTGTCGTGGCCATAGCGGGTGATCAGCGTGATGCGCCCCGGCACACGCTGGGGGTTGAGCGTGTCGAGCATCCTTAGCAACGCATCGGGCTGAAGGCTGGGGCCGCATTTCAGACCGATCGGATTGCCGATGCCGCGCAGGAACTCCACGTGCGCGGAGCCTTCGAAGCGCGTGCGATCGCCGATCCACAGGAAGTGCGCGCTGGTGTCGTACCAGTCGCCGGTCAGCGAATCCTGCCGTGCCATCGCCTGCTCGAACGGGAGCAGCAGCGCCTCGTGGCTGGTGTAGAAGGTGGTCTGCGACAGCTGCGGCACGGTCGCCGGGTTGATCCCGCATGCCGCCATGAAGTCGAGCGCCTCGCCGATGCGGTCCGCAGTCTCGCGGTAGCGCTTGGCCCAAGGGCTGGAGCCGAGGAAATCATGCGTCCAGCGGTGGACCTGATGGAGGTTGGCATAGCCACCCTGCGCGAAGGCGCGCAGCAGGTTGAGCGTGGCCGCCGACTGGGCATAGGCCCGCACCATCCGCTGCGGGTCCGGGTTACGGCTCTCGGGCGTGAACGCGATGTCGTTGACGTTGTCGCCGCGGTAGCTGGGCAGCTCGACGCCGTCGACCATCTCGGTGGGCGTGGAACGGGGCTTGGCGAACTGGCCCGCCATGCGGCCCAATTTCACGACCGGCAGCTTGGACGCGTAGGTGAGGACCACCGCCATCTGCAGGATGACGCGAAACGTGTCGCGGATATTGTTGGGGTGGAACTCGGCGAAGCTTTCCGCGCAGTCGCCGCCCTGGAGCAGGAACGCGCGCCCCGCCGCGACCTCGGCGAGGTCGGCCGTGAGGTTGCGCGCCTCGCCTGCGAACACCAGCGGCGGATAGCGGCGCAGCTGATCCGTCACCGCATCCAGCGCGGCGGCATCGGGATAGTCGGGAAGCTGGCGCGCCTCGTGGTGAGTCCAGCTGTCGGGGGACCAGGGAGCGGTCATGGACATGCGATCCGTTGCTTGGGTGTTGCGAAAAGCCATGCGCGCAAACGGTTGCGGGTGCAAATACCGCGGCGCGCGGAGCTAATAGCCGGCGGCAAGGTCCACCACGTTGATCATGGGGGCATCGGCGCGGAACGCCGCCAGATTGTCGAGGAACAGCCGCGCGGCACGGCCGAACATCGCTGTCTGGCTGCGGCCCGACAGATGCATGGTGACGATGCAGTTGCGGGCCGACCACAAGGGGTCCCCGGGCGGCAGCGGTTCCTGCGCGGTCGTGTCTAGAAACGCGCCGGCGATGCGGCCGGCCTGGAGCGCTGCGACCAGGTCAGCTTCGTCGACCATGTCGCCGCGCGCGACGTTGAGCAGCCATGCCGTGGTCTTCATCGCCGCCAGTTCGGCCGCGCCGATCATTGCCTTGGTCGCATCGGTGGAGGGGGCGGCGAGGATCACCCAATCGTGCCGGCCCAACTCCGCGCGCCACTCGTCCGGCCGCAGCGTGCCGTCCCGCCCGGAGCGGGTGACGCCCGTGACCTCCACCCCGAAGGCGCGCAGGCGGTCCCCGATCAGCCGCCCGATCGTGCCATAGCCGATCACCAGAGCGCGGCTGCCGTCCAGCTCGATCTTGCCGGGCGCGTCGACCAGCCAGTTCTGCCGGTCGCCGGCGCGGAGCACCGCGTCGAAGCGCTTGGCCGCCGCGAGCACGCCCATGACGGCATATTCGGCGACAGCGACGGCGTTGATGCCCGTGCCGTTGGTGACCACCACGTCCCGCGTGCGCAGCAAGTCGAGCGGGAAGGCGTCCAGCCCCGCATAGATGGTCGACACCCATCGCAATCCGGGGCCGCTGGCGCGGATCGCCTCCGCAACGAGCTGCGTCGGCTGCATGTCGACCCAGGCGATGGCGGCATCGGCGATGCCCGCGTTCGCCTCGGCCGGCGTCGCGAACCACGTCACCTGCATGTCGGAGGGGAGGTGCGGCTCGAGCAGGGGACGAGCGATGGCGGGGAGCACCGCCTTCATGCGGCCTTCCAGTCCCACCCCAGGGAATCGCCGTCCATCACCTCGACACCCGCGCTTGCGAGCTCGTCGCGGATCGCGTCCGAACGGGCGAAATCCTTCGCGGCGCGCGCGGCCTGGCGTTCGGCCAGCCGCTCCGTGACACCCGTCTCGTCAATCCCGGCGGCGACGGGGCGGACCCGGAGGTCGGCGCGGCCGATGGTGGCGAGGTCAAGACCTAACACCGCGTCGAAATCGGCCAGCGCCGCGAGGCGCTCCGCGGGCGCGATGCGCTTGTCCGCGAGCATGGCGTCCAGCACCGGCAACGCCTTGGGGGTATTAAGATCGTCCGACACGGCCGCGTCGAGCTGGTCGCGATAGGCAAGCGCCGACCCGCCGCTCGCGCCTGCGGGGCGATCGCGTAACGCGGCCACGGTCTGGACGAGCCGCTTCAGCCGGGTCGCCGCCGCGGCGAGGCTGTCCCACGAGAATTCGAGCTCCGAGCGATAGTGCGCCTGAAGGCACATCAGGCGATAGGCGAGGGGGTGGTAGCCGCGATCCACGAGCGTCTGCAGCGTCGTGAAATCGCCCGAGGATTTCGACATCTTTCCCGAACGTTCCACCAGGAAGTTGTTGTGCATCCAGAAGGACGCCCCAGTGTCGGCGCACTCGCAATGCGCCTGATTTTGCGCGATCTCGTTCGGGTGGTGGATTTCCCGATGGTCGATGCCACCGGTGTGGATGTCGAAGCGGTCGCCGAGATAGTGCTTGCTCATCACCGAGCATTCGAGATGCCACCCCGGCGCGCCACGGCCCCAGGGCGAGTCCCATTCCATCTGCCGGTTCTCACCCGGCGCGGACTTGCGCCAGATCGCGAAGTCGGCGGCGTTGCGCTTGCCCTCGACCTGCTCGATCCGCCCCTCGGTGGTTCCGCCATGCGCGGCTTCCGTATCAATACGCGCGAGGCTACCATAGTCGGGCACGGTGGAGACGTCGAAGTAAAGCGCGTCGTCCAATTCGTAGCAATGGTGCGGCGCGATCGCTCGCGCGAAGGCTATCATGCCGTCGATGTGATCGGTGGCGAGTGGCATGCGGCTCGGCGGCCGGATGTTGAGGTCTGTGACGTTCTGCTTGAAGGCTGCCGTATAATGCCTTGAGATGTCCCAGATATCACGGCCGCTGCTGCGGGCCATCGCCTCCATCTTGTCGTCGCCGGCATCCGCGTCGGAGGTCAGGTGGCCGACGTCGGTGATGTTGATGACGTGCGTGAGCGGATAGCCTTTCCAGCTCAGCACCCGGCTCAACGTGTCGGTGAAGACATAGGCGCGCAGGTTGCCGATGTGGACATAGTTGTAGACCGTCGGGCCGCACGAATAGATTCGCACGTTGGCGGGATCGAGCGGCGTGAACGTCTCGGTCGCGCGCGTCAGGCTGTTGTAGAGGCGGAGGGGCTGGCCTTGCATGGATGTGCCTTAGCCCTGCCATGGCCGTGGGGCAAAGGGGACCCCGGCCGGCCGGGAGAACCGGCCGGGGCTGACGCGGCGACAGGGGAGGCACCGCGCCATCTCGTTAGCGCACTGTCAGCGCGCAATTCCGATCAAGGCGGTCGCGGTGTAGCCGGTCGAGGCCGCGGTAAACGCCGGTGTCTGCTGGGCGAGCTGCGCCGACGTGTTGTCCGCGAAGACCATGTCGCTCGACAGCGAGACGCTTTTGAAGTTGCTGGCGCTGCTCGGATAGGTGGCGGTGTCGGCGTAGATCGTGTTGCACAGCGCGCTGGGCATCGCAAACTGTGAGGTCAGCACCGCATACTTGCCCCCCAGGGCATTGGACAGGCTTGAGAACACCTCGAAGTGCATGTGCGGCCAGCGGCCATCGTAACAACCAGGGAAGATGGTCGTGAAGGTCACCTGCCCATTCGCGTCGGTCACCTGCACGCCCCGCAGATAGCTCTCACTCGCCGCACCGGTGTAGAGCGAATAAAGCCCGCTGCGGTCGCAGTGCCACAGGTATATCGCATAGCCCGAGAGCGGCGCGCACGATGCGTTGACGTTCGCCAGCGTAATCGTGAGCGCCACCTGGACGCCTGTCGCGACCGTCGTGCTGCTGATGAAGCTCGCCCGGATGTCGCTGCGGACGATGCCGTTGGCGGTCAACACGTTGGACGTCGAGCCGCTGGACGTGTTGGTTCCGTCCGCAGGGTAGGGGCCGCTAGTCTCCGTTGGGTCGGCGACGCAGCCGGATGTGCTCGCGGTAGCTGTCGCGGTAGCGGTCGGCGTTGCCGTCGCGGCGGCGGTAGCCGTGGGAGTCGGGGTGGCGCTGACGACGCTCACCGAACTGGCAGTCTCCGTGGAGCTGTCGCCGCTGCCGCCGCATCCCGCGACCAATGCCGCTGTGCCGGCGCCGGCGAACCACTTCAGGGCACGGCGCCGGGCGACCATCGCCTCCATGACGGTGAGGTCTTCGGCCAGACTGTGGCCGTGGGCTTCCCGATGCTGCCCCATGGTTGTCTCCCGCTTCGATGCAGCCGGAAATGGCCGGGCGGAGTCGCGCCGGTATGTCGGCAGCGCGCCGGGATGTTGCGGCGTGTGTCAGGCGGCGAGCGGCAGCACCACGCGCGCCCGGGTGCCGATGTCGCCGTTGCCCAGCGTCACTGCTCCCCCATGACGGGTGGCGATCGAGCGGACGATGGCGAGGCCTAGGCCGGTGCCGCCCGTGGCGCGGTTACGAGACGGGTCGCCGCGCACGAAGGGCTGGAACAACCGCTCGGCCTGGGCGGGATCGATGCCAGGGCCGGCATCGTCCACCCACACTTCGGCGCTGCCGTCGACTGCCGCCCACCCGACGGTTGCCTGCTCGCCATAGCGCACCGCGTTGTCGAGCAGGTTGCCGAACAGGCGCCGGAGGGCTCCAGCGTCGCCGCGCACGACGATGCGCGGACCCGGTGTGACGGCTACCGGCGCGCCGGCATCGGCCATGTCGCCGACCAGCGTTTCCAGGAGGCTACCGAGATCCAGCCGGGTTGCCGCTTCCACGCTGGCCTCGTCGCGCGTGAACGCCAGCGTGTCGCGGATCATGGCGCGCATCTCTTCGATATCGGCGGCGGCGCGCGCGCGGGACTCTTCCGGCAGGCCTTCGATCCTGAAGGCGATCCGCGCCAGTGGCGTGCCGAGGTCGTGCGCCATCCCGGCCAGCATGGCCGTGCGACCCTCGGCATGGGTGGCAAGGCGGGCGTGCATGGTAGCGACGGCGCGGGCGAGATCCCGAACCTCCCGGCTGCCGCCCGGCAGCGGCGGCAATCGCGCGCCCGTTCCCGCCTGATCGGCCGCGTTGGCGAGCTGGCGCAGCGGGCGGGAGATGGCGCGGGCGATCAGCCAAGCCGGCAAGGAGAGGGCCAGGATCGCCGCCAGCATCGCCGCGAGCGTGATCAGGTGCCAGTGGGTGAAGACGGGCGGCGGCGGCCTGGACGCGATCCGCCACGCACCCGCCACATGCCAGGCGAAGGTGAACTCGCCCAGGAACGCATCCTCCGGCCCGAACGGCCGATCGCCGATATAGGCCACCACGTCGCTGGCGGGCACGTGCAGCGCTGTCGCCAGCCGGGCTGCGGCCATCGGTGCGGGCCGCTGGTTCGGCCCGCGGGCAGGAAGCGTTGCGCTGCGGGTGATCTCCAGCGGCGGTCCGCGCCTCGCGACCGGCTTGCCGCTCCTGAGCGATTCGGCGATACTCTCGATCCCGCGCGGGGCCCGCATCGGCGGCCCCTGGAAGGTGATCCCGAACAGAACGAGATTGGCGACCAGCACCGAGGCGATCACCAAGAGGAAGATCGGCAGCGCGATCGAGCGCGCCGGCCGGTCAGCGCCGCTCGACATCGGCGGTGAACATATAACCTTCGTTGCGCACTGTGCGGATCAGGTCGTCGCCGCCGCGCCCGTCGGTGCGCGCGAGCTTGCGGCGTAGACGGCTGACCTGGACGTCGATGGCACGATCGAAATGTTCGGCATTGGCGCCGCGCGACTGATCCAGCAGGAAGTCCCGCGTCAGCACCCGCCGCGGATGATCTACCAATGCCATCAGCAGCCGGAACTCGCCGTCCGACAGGTTGATCGATACGTCGTCGGGGTCGAGCAGTTCGCGGCCGAGAGCGTCGAGCTTCCAGCCAGCGAACCGCAAGAAGCTGCGCTGCATCCCGCCGCCCGCATCGGCCGCGCGCGCGCCGTTGCGGCGCAGCACCGAACGGACGCGCGCCAGCAGCTCGCGTGGGCTGGCGGGCTTGGCGACATAATCGTCGGCGCCCAGCTCGAGGCCGACGATCCGGTCCACTTCCTCGCCGATCACCGACATGATGATCACCGCCGGCCCGGTCTCCGGGTCGAGCGAGCGCAGGATGGAGAGGCCGTCTTCACCCGGCATCATGACGTCGAGCACCACCAGCGCATAATGCTGCCGCTCCATCGCGGCGCGCATCGTCGTCGCATCCTCGGCCGTATCGACGACATAGCCGTGGCTCGTCAGGAAGCCGGCTGTCAGCTCCCGGATGTCGGGATCGTCGTCGACGATCAGGAGGCGGGTGGCGACGTCCACGGGTTCGGCGAGTTCAATCATGCCCCGGCTGATGCGGCCTTTGCGTATCGCCAGCATTGCAGGTTTGCAACACGGGCCTTCTGCTGCGGGAGTGTGGCGTGCCGGCCACACCCCCGATCACGCCAAACCCCCGATCACTAGGCCGCGATCGGATCGAGATGGTGTTCCTCGATGCTCGGCAAGTCGCGGCCGCGGGCGATATCGGCGGCCACCTGCGCGTACAGCACCCCTTCGCGCCAGCGCGGCAGCAGCGCCTTGATCGCGCGCAACGAGAAGTGGCTGCGCAGCGGAAAGATCTCAGCTTCCGCGAGTTCGGTCAGCGTCACGAAGCGCTTGAGCGCGGGCATCGCCGCCGCCGTGGCATGGAAATGCACGCGCTTGGAGATGCCGGCGTGGCCGAACATGTTCATCGCCACCGCCTGGCGCAGGATCAGCGCGGGGAATTCGACCCGCTTGTCGAACGCGTCGAACTCCGGCTCGGCGACTTCGCGGACGGTGCCGGCGGCGAGATCGACCGCGAACCCCTGCGTCGCCTTGGCCGAGCGGGACACGAGCAGCACCTCGCTGCCCTTGAGCGGGCGCATCATCACCCCTGGTATCTTCTTTGAAAGGTCGGCGAAAAACCGCTCCACCTGCTTGAACGGCACCGACACGCGGGCCTCCAGCGCGGCCTGCTTCGCCATCGTCGGCTGCACCCGCTCGCGATACTCGGCAACGCGCTCGTCGCGGCGCTCGAACCAGTCGCCGTTCTGGAGGTGGAAGCCAGTCTCGGAGTTCCAGCGGTCGCCGGGGGTCATGATCTGCACCTCGGTGGCGAGGCCGCGCTCCTCCCGGAACCGCCCGAAATGATCGCGCACCGCGAGCGGCGTCTGCACCAGGGCGTTCATCGCATAGACGTCGTCGTGAAGCAGGCAGCTGTTGGAGGCGAAGGGGATCGCGTAGCGCGGCTTCACCCGCGCCATGAACAGCGCGAAGGCGCGCAGGTAATGCTCGTTGTCGTCCAGTTCCTCGTCAGGCGCGTCGGTCACGTGATAGCAGGCGCGCGGGTTGGCCGAACTGTGGCTGCGGAAGCAGAAATCCACCTTTGGAAAGCGCTTGATGACCTGCTGGAGCGGCAGGCCCGCGAGCTTGGCATCGTTGGCGTTGAACAGCACCTGGTCGCCGGCCTCGATCACCACCGCACTGTCGGTGATGATCGGGCTGAAGTGGAAAGAGGTAATCGCCAGCTGCGGCCCGAGCACCACGCGCTCGCCGTGCCGCACCTCGCGCACGTTGGTGCGGCCAACCGCCTTGAGATCGCGCGTCATCCGTTCGTAGCGATCGTAGGGGACCAGGATAGGCGTGTCGGCCGGGAACAGCTTCAGCGAATCGGCCTGGAAATGATCCCAGTGGAGGTGGGTCAGATAGATGAAGTCGGGCTTGAGCGACTGCACCAGCGACTTGGGCACCGGCGGGTAGTTCCACCAGCTGCGCCAATAGACGCTGCCCAAAAGCCAGGGATCGCAGACCAGCTCCACGCCACCGGCCTCGACCCGCAGGCCGGCATGAGAAAGTGTCTGGAACTCCATTCGCTTGGCTCCAAGCTCGACCGCGAGCGCAAGCGCTGCTCTCTAGCCCTCCAATATAGTGACCGCCCGTTCGGATTGAAACCGGCTAAGCTCCGGCTCAGCGTGATCGTGTCGCCGCTCGAGCGCGCATTCCGAGGGTCAGAAGTGGGTGCGCGCAAACAGCTTGCCGTTCAGCAGTACCTCACCCAGTAATCTGCGAGCCGTAAAGGTCCGCGTTGCCGGTGACGACGGTGCAGCCCCTGTAGGTGCCCCGCGGGGTCCGGCAAACGGCGCCCGTGAACCTGCATGACTGGAATCGCATCCGCGGCTTGTTCGGCCAAGCGGACCAGGACGTGGTGCCGATGAACCGCAGTTGGTGAAGCTGATGTCCTCCGTATCGCCGGAGGCGGCCGCGGCGCCGCTACCGGCGTTGTCGGGGAAGGTGTAGTCTACGAAGCGGTTGCCGCCGTTTTTCTTGCCTTCCGCCTCGATATCGACACCGGCTCCGGGCATGCTGGCGACGCCGTCGCGCCGGTGTGGTTGATCTGGCAACGCTGGAAAAGGTAGTTCCGACCGCCGACGATGCTGCATCCCTCGCGGCCCTTATATTCAGGAGCGAACGCCGGTGATCAGCCGCTGGCGGGTGCCTGCGGCATCGCGTCGCTGACCCCATCGCGTTTCGCGCCGAACATTTCCGGCGTGAACACCCGCGCGGCCGTCCCTTGCGCGCTTGCCGCAGTGGCGACGGTGCAGAAGGCTCCGCCCTGCACAGATCGGCGGCTGACATCAGCAGGGTTGGGCTTCGGTCCTCACAAATGACATGAGCTTGTTGTCCGACCGGCGCGACAGGCTTGCCTCCGTCCGCATCGGCTCGGCGAGGTGGCGGCGGTAATGGATGCGGTCGTGCAGGTCGCAATTGGCGGCATAGAAGATGTCGCGAGCGATGACGCTGCGGTCCATGTGCCACTCGACCGGATCCGGGTGGGCTCGCGCCTCGCACAGGTCGGCGATCATGGGGTATGCCGCGAAATACAACAGCCGCACCCCGTTGAGGTCGTAATTGGGCTGCAGCGTATAATCCGTCTCGAAGTCGGCCGGCCGCTCGTTGGCGGCGCGGTGCTCGCGAAAGGCGGCGGCAAAGGCGGGCTGCTCGTCCAGCACCGCGATCGGACAGTCCGGCCGGATCACCGGCTGCCCCTTCAGCAGGGCGGCGTTGGACTCTCCGGCGGCGCGCTTGGTGAAGGTGGACATCAATCGCGCCTCGATGTGGCGATCCCCCGCCTCGAGACGGATGTCGCTGAAGAAATAGCTTGCGCCATATCGCGCGATGCTTCCCGACGCCTCCAGCAGGTCGTTCTCGCGATAGCCGGTGAGCGGAACCGTGCTGCGAAAACTGATCCGGGTGAAGGTCGGGTACAGACGGGCGCCGTTGGCATCCGCCAGCATGCTCGACGGTTCTCCCAATCCTTCGGTGATCAGCGCCCAGTGAATGTCGCCCATCTCCCGGAACAGCCACGATTCCGACAGGCCTCCCATCGCCATCTGCGGCATATTGAGGTGATAGCGTCGCGTCAGCCCGGTCATGCGCCGGCCGCCGCCGTGTAGAGCTCGACGAGTTCGCCGAACGTCTCGGGATAGACGATCTCCTCGTCGCTGCCGAACGGATCGACGCCCAGTTGGCGCTCCAGATCGATCACCAGGGTGGTAAACCCGAGCGAATCGAGGCCGGTGTCGGTCAGCGCCGTGTCGCGCCGCAGCGGCCCGGGAAAGGTCCCGCCGGCCGCCTTCGCTTGTTTCATCACCTCGTTGGTGACGATCGTTTCCACATCCATGTCGTTCTGCCCGAAACTAGTGACGCACGCGACTAGCGCAGTAGCGTTCCTGGGTGACAACCTCCAGCAATCCCCGGTCGCGCAGATCGGCGACCAACGCGACCACGTCCGCAAGAACCTCGAACGTCTCCGGCCCGCTGATGATGTTGTGGGGGTGGAGCCACAGATGGACCACGCCACCATCGGCCGCGGCCTTGTCCAGCAGTCGCTTCCAGCGCAGCACCGTAACCGCCTTGGGCAGAAAGCGGCGCGGCCCGGACCGCCAGTTGAAGAAGAAACCCGACGGGATCGCGATCAGATCGGCCGCGGCCGCATGGGGCTGGGGCTCCTCGGCGATGTTGAACTCCGAAAGGAGATTGGTCATGCGGCCGACCCTGCCGGCCGGAACGCGCAGGCGGTCTCGGAAGCCGACATACCCCTGGTGCCGCATTTCCTCGGGGTAACCGATCAGGTTGCGCGGATAGATAAAGGTTTGCAGCGCGATGTTCTTCTCTGCCGCGATGGTGGCGGCGGCCGCAATCTCGTGCCGCACGACCTCGCGGGACACGACGGCAGGATCGAGCGGCAGGTGGGAAAAGCCATGAGCGCCGACCTCGTGCCCGCCTTCTGCCCGCACCATGTCGAGGAGTTCCGGCAGGGTCCACCCTTCCATCCGCCCATCGGCTTGCGCGGTACGAAAGTTGCGAAGCCAGTTGCGGCCGTCGATCGGCTGATCCTGGAACAGATCTTCATGCTCACGCTGTTCGGCGGGCGTCAGGAGGAACGCCATGACGAACGCGAAGGTGGCATCGATTCGATATGTGCCGAACAGGTCCAGGAGTTGCCTGTAGGCCTGCTTCAGCCTCGCCGTAGTCAGCCAGGCGTCATGATCGGCTGTCAAATGGTCCGCCATCCCCCATTTGCCTTCGCAATCAAGCGAGAGGATGAACGTTCCGGGCATCAGCTCCATTCCGTATTGAACGCCTCGAACCCGACGTCGGTCGCGGCAGCGCCGATCGACAGCGACGGGCCGGGCGTTCTGAAGCTGAACGTTCCGTTGTCTCGCAGCCGCCAACCCAGCGTGGTGAGTTGCGCCACCATTGCGCAATCCGTGGAGAATACCAAGCCCATGGCCGCACCCGCGGCCCGCATTACCCGCATCACCTGCCCGAGAAAACGCGGGTCCGCCGAATGGCTTTCCAGCAGCCGCGCCACCGTCAGCCCGCGCCGCTTGCCGAGGGAGAACACCGCGCTTGCCGTCCCACCGGGTGCTTTGACCAGCAGGTGCCGTGGCCCGAGCGGGTGGAAATAGCGCCAGCGGACAAGCTCGATCGTCCAGGGCACGGCCGCCTCGCCGGTGGTATCGCGCCGCATGGCTCGGCACAGGTCTGCGATGGTCTCGTCGTCGGGATTGGCGGTGATGGACAGATCGCCGAAGCGTCGCTGCAGCCGCGCCACGTCGATCCGCAGTGGCCCCGGGCCGATGGTCCGTGCGCGTGCAAGCTGCACCCCCGCGGCGATCGGGCTAAGGGTCCGCATCAGCCAGAACCCCGGATGCTCCACGAAGCCCAGGCGGCGGTAAACTTGATCGAGCGGTGCCTGAACCCCCGGCGCGAAGCCGACCCCGAGGTTCTTCACCGCACGCCGCAGCAGCAGGACCCCCGGGCCGGAGCGCAGCTCCTCCGCGACGAAATGGTTGTGGAGCACGGCGAAATCGTCCGGCGCTTCGTTACCTGCCAGCGGCAGCCTCATCCGATGCATGCAGCCGACGATCGCGCCGTCGCGGCGCGCCACAAGGCAGTCCGACGTACCACGCCCGACGGGATTGGCGCGGTACAGCCACTCCAGATACCGCGGCAGGTGCTGGTAGCCCTCGCTGCCGAAATGCCGGGCGGAGGCCTGCAGCAACGCATCGGCATCGCGGCCGGCGTCGAGCGGGGCAAAGGAGATCATTGCTCAGGGTTCCCGACGGGGCGCGGCCGCCCGCCGGCGCGCCGGCCCATGCGTCCGCGCCGCTCCCGGAGCGGGGACACAAAGGCGCGCAGCCTGCCCATCGACGTCGTGGCGAGGCGCTCAGGCGTTTTCGGCAAGCCAGGCCTGGAACATCAGCACGCTCCACAACGCGTGGGTCGCCTCCTTCTCGCCGGACAGGTGCGCACGCCAGCGGCGCTGCACCACATCGGCATCGATATAGCCCTGCTGCCGCATGCGCGACGGGTCCAGCGCTTCCTCCGCCCAGGCGCGGAGCGGCCCCTTCAACCACGTGCCGACCGGAACCGCGAAGCCCGATTTGGGCCGCTCGAACATCTCGCGGGGCGCGTGCTTGTAGAGCAGGCGGCGCAGGATCTGTTTGCCTTGGCCGCTGTGAATTTTCATGCGCAGTGGGATCCGCGCCGCGACGGCGGCGACACGGTGATCCAGGAACGGGATCCGCGTCTCCAGGCTGACGGCCATCGCCGCACGGTCGACCTTGGCCAGCACATCGTCCGGCAGATAGGTCACCGCGTCGCAATACATCATGCGCGACAGGTCTGGCGCCCCCGGACCCAGGTCCATGTCGAACCGGGCCTCGCCTCCAAGCCCTTCGCCGAGCACGGGGGAGGACCTGCCGGCCCACTCGTCGAGATAGGTGAGGCTCAGCTCCTCCAGCGTCGACACGTCGCGCATGGTCCCGAACAGCTTCTGGACGCGTGCGCCGAAGAACGCCGGACGCCGCTCGGCGGGGAGCACGGACGCGAGCCCGTTCCACGCTTGCGCCGGCACCCGCGCAAGGCCGCTACCGGCGATCTGGCGCACCGGCCGGGGCAAGCGCTGGAGGGTGCGCCACAGGCGCTCGGTGGCGGGATAGCGGTTGTAGCCACCGAACAGCTCATCCCCCGCGTCGCCGGAGAGCGCGACGGTGACGTGCCCGCGGGCGAGCCGGCTGACGAGATGGGTGGGGATCTGCGACGAGTCGGCGAGCGGCTCGTCGTACATGGTAGGGAGGGTAGGGATCACCTCCTGCGCCTCGCGCACGGAGACATAATGTTCGTGATGTTCGGTGCCGAGGTGGCGGGCGACCGCCTTGGCATATTCCGCCTCGTTGAACCCCGCTTCTTCGAAGCCGATCGAGAAGGTCTTCACCCGTCCTGGGGAATGCGCCTGGTAAAGTGCTGTGATCGTGGACGAATCGATGCCGCCGGACAGGAACGCGCCGACCGGAACGTCAGCCACCGCCTGGCCCGCGATCGCGTTGGCGAGCGCCGTCTCGAGGGCGTGGAGCGCTTCTTCCTCATCCTCGATCGGGTTGGCGAGCCCCACCCGCATCACCTCGCGATAGCTCCAATAGCGTTCGATCCTGACCGGATCGGTCGCACCTGCGGAGGGAGGAGTTTCCGTGCGGCGACGCGCAACGTCTTCGCCCGCAGTCAGAATGCAGCCGGGCTCCAGCTTGTATATGCCCTGGTAGATGGAGTGCGGCGCCGAAATGTAGGCGGCGCCGAGGAGGTGACCGAGGGCAGTGCGATCAACCTTGGCGTCGAAGTCAGGATGCTCGCGCAGTGCTTTGAGTTCAGAGGAGAAAACGAAATCCCACCCCACCCAGCCATAGTAAAGCGGCTTTTCCCCGAACCGGTCGCGGGCAAGCTTGAGCGTGCGCTCCTTGCGGTCCCACAAGGCGATCGCGAACATGCCGACGGCGCGCCCGAGCGTTTCGGCAAGGCCCCACTGCACGATGCCTTCCAGCAGCGTTTCGGTGTCGCTGTGGCCGCGCCAGGTGATCGGGCGCAGCGCGTCGAGTTCGGCGCGCAGCGCTGCGTGATTGTAGATCTCGCCGTTGAAGGCGATCTCGAACCGGCCGTTGGCGGACGCCATCGGCTGGTGACCGGCCGGAGACAGATCCACGATCGCCAGGCGGCGATGGGCGAAGCCGATGGGCGCGTCCGCGTCGCTCCAGATGCCCTGATCGTCGGGGCCGCGATGCGCGATGGTGCCGGCCATGGCATGGAGCAGGTCAGGGGAGCGGCTGCCCGCTCCAAGAACTCCTGCCAAGCCACACATCGTCCGTCTACCCGATCCTGCCGCCGCCGCGCGCTTGGTTGTTCCGAATGGAAAGGCCCTTTAGATCAACGCGCAAGTTGCGCAAGAAGCGGCGGCGGCCGGCGTCGGCTCGCCCCTGCGAAGCGATGACGCAGGTCGGTCGGCACGCGCAAGGTCGGAGCAGCCGACCAGTTCATGCCTAGGCCGGCGCACTTCCTAGTTGATTGCATGCCATCCTTGCGACCGCTGGCGTCACGGCCTAGGGCCTTGGGCCCGATCGCCTTGCCGACGAGTGGACTTAATTTGCCCCGAACCCCGTTGCACATCTGCGTCGTCACGGCATCATTCAGCTTCACCGGTGTCGCGCTTGCGCAAGTCCGCTTCGCGCGGGCGCTCTCCGCGCGGGGACACCGCGTCGACCTCGTGTTCGGCTGGGTGGATCGCAACCAGGTGCCGCCCGATTTCGCCGGCCTGCCTGAGATTCCCGGGGTGAACAGCATTCTGTGGGACGCTCCAAGGGCGCGGTCGATGTTCGGGCCGCTGCGCCGGTACTTGAAGGACGCCAAACCGGACGTCGTGTTCTCGGCCGAAGATCAGCTCAACGACATGGTGCTGCTGGCCGCGATCGCGGCGGGATCGCGGGCGAAGATCAGCGGCTCATCGCGGGTTTTTCCGCTGGACCAACCCGGGCACGATGGCCCGTATTCGAACCAGCCGTTTACCAAGCAATGGGCGTTCAAGCAGGTCACGCGAGTGGCAATGCGCCGGGCGGACGTCTGGACCTGCGTGTCCGACGACCTGGCCACTGCGTACCGCGACCTGTTCGGGAGCAACAAGTTCGAACGTTGCTACAACATCATCGTCGACAAGGAGTCGCTGGAGCGGCTGAAGGAGCCGGTCGACCATCCTTGGTTTGCGGATGGCCAGACGCCGATCGTCACGTCGGCGGGAACGCTGACGCTACGCAAGGGCTTCCCCGACCTGGTCCGCGCAATGCGGATCGTTCACGACCGCGGTCGTCAGGTCCGGCTTGCCATCCTCGGCGAAGGTCCGATGCGCGGCGAGCTGGAAGCGCTGATCCGCGAGCTGAAGCTGGAGGAGTGGGTGTGGCTCGCCGGGCGTGTCGAAAACCCGCTCAAATATTTCGCTCACTCGCATGTGTCGGCGCTCGCCTCCTATTCCGAAGGCTTGGCCAACGTGATCATCGAATCGATGATGGCCGGGTGCGTGCCGGTGGCAACGGACTGTCCGGTCGGCCCCCGCGATGCGCTGCAGGGCGGGAAGTACGGCTATCTGGTGCCGATGCATGATCCGGCAGCGCTCGCGGGTGGCATCATATCGGCGTTGGATCGCCCGATCTCGCCCGAACTGCTGGTCGAAGGCACCCGCCCGTTCGAAGCCGACGCGGTGATCGATCGCCATTTCCAGTTGCTCGGCATCGACGGGGCGTGATGCGCACGCGACCTCAGGTCGTTCACGTCATCCCGATCGACGGCATTGGCGGCGTGGAAACCGCCGCACGGTCGGTGCTGGACCACGCCGACCCGGCGATCGATTTTCGTATCGTGCTGATTGCCGGCCGCACCATCGCACCCGATCGGGCGCGCGTCGCCGAGTCGCCCTTCCGCTCCCCGCTCAATCCCTTGGCGCTGCTCCGCGCCCTGTGGGTGTGTCTTCGATCTCGGCCGGACGTCCTCATCTTCTCGTTATGGCCCAGCCTGCCGTTGCTGCTGCTTTGCCGCGTGCTCTTGCCACAGGCTCGCCACGTCCTGTTCCTGCACCTGGAGGCGCCGCCCCATGTCGTGGACCGGGTCCTGTCGCGCTGGGCAACCCGCGCGGCCGATGAGGTTTGGGCCGATTCGGCGGCAACGCTCGAGGCGCGAGTCGCTGACCCGCGCAAGCCGCGCCGCGTGATCTCCTTTGTGGTAAATCGGGTCGCAGTGGCGGGGACGGGCGAAACGCCGCTGCCCCGGTTCGTCTGCTGGTGCCGGCTGTCGGTCCAGAAGGGCATCGACCGCGCGATCCGCCTGATCGCGCTGCTGCGTTCGCGCGGCGTTCCGGCGAGCCTGGACGTGTGGGGGCCGGACGGGGGCCAGCGCGAGCCGCTGGCCGCGCTTGCCGGCGAGCTGGGTGTCGCCGACCACGTCCGCTTCCCCGGACCGGCGGCGCGGAACGACCTGCCGCGGGTGGCCGCCGGCGCGAGCTTCTTTCTGCAGCTCAGCCGCGCTGAGGGCATGGCCATGGGGACGGTGGAAGCGATGCAGCTCGGGCTCGTTCCCGTCACCACGGCGGTTGGTGAAATGGCGCGGTATGTGGTGGATGGACACAACGGCCTTATCGTCGATCCCAACCGCCTGGAGCTCGCCGCCGATGCACTCGCGGCGTTGCTGCGGGATGCGGATGGCTACCGGTCGTTGCGGCGAAGCGCTATCGAGCGGTGGCAGAGTGCGCCGACCTATGCGGAGGACCTGCAAGCTGCCGTGCTCGAAGCATGCGACCGCAGCGGGACGGCAGGGTTCGCCAGCGCCGACCGTCGTCAGAAGAGGCTTTCTTGATACCCGAGATCATTCACCAGACGGCCAAATCGAGGGACCTCAGCTGGGAAGAGGCCCGCCTGGTCAAGCGACTGCGGCGGATGCTGCCCGGGTGGGAGTACCACCTATGGGACGATCAGGATAACGCGCGACTCGTTGCCGAGCACTTCCCGCATTATTCCGGGATGTACGATGCCATCCCCTATGGAGTGGCCCGCTCGGACGTTGCGCGCTATGTGTACATGCACGCATTCGGCGGCTTCTACCTGGATACGGACTACAAGCTGCTCCGGCCGCTCGACAATCAGCTCCGCTCGCCCGACTGCCTCATTCCCCTGGAGGGGGCGGATCCCCAGGACGAACCGGCCACGCCGGATTATCTCGGGCTCGGCAATGCGATCATGGGATCGGCGCCCGGCCACCGCTTCTGGGGTGACCTCGTCACGCACATCTTCGAGTGCAAGCGACCCCACACGCTGACGCGCAACGAACACATCATCCAGACGACGGGGCCGGAGGTGCTGACCCGTTTCTATCTTGCGCGAGCGGCGGAATACCCCGACATCGCGCTGCCGGCGAAGAACCGCTTCTATCCGCGGATGAGCTGGCTCGGCACCAGAACGTCTGCAGAGCCCGACACCTATGGTGTTCATCTCCACTGGGGGTCCTGGCGGAGCAAATCGCTCAACATCGCGGCACGCACGTTGCTCAGGCGAAAGCTGAACGGCCTGCTGAGTTGATGGTGGCGCTCGGTAAGGTGGGCAGGCGGCGGGAGTCAGGCACAAGCTGCTGTTTACTAACGCCATATAAAGCTAAGCAGCCCATCGCGGCTGCGCGACGTGCCGGTCCAAAGTCGGTCGGCACAGGTCAGGAGTGGTTTCGTTGCAGGATCCCATCTACGTCAATCGCCCCTTTCTGCCGCCGCTGGAGGACCTGATCCCGGCGCTGGAGCAGATCTGGCAATCGCGCGTCCTGACCAACAACGGTCCGTTCCACGCACGCTTCGAAGCGGCGCTGGCCGAGTATTTCGGCGTCGACCATGTATCCCTCACCACCAATGGCATGCTCGCGCTGACCGCGGCCATCGACGCGGCGGCGCTGCACGGCGAGGTGATCACCACGCCCTATTCCTTTGTCGCGACCACTCACGCGGTGAAGATCGGGCACCTCGCTCCGGTGTTCGTCGACATTCGCCCCGATGACCTCAACATCGATACCGATCTGATTGAGGCGGCGATCACGCCGCGCACCTCCGCCATCGTCGCGGTGCACTGCTATGGAAACCCGTGCCAGGTGGAAGCGATCGAGGCGATCGCGCGGCGGCACAATCTCGTCGTCATCTACGACGCCGCGCATGCGTTCGGCGTGCGCTACAGGGAGCGCAGTCTGCTCTCATACGGCGACTATGCCGTGCTGAGCTTCCACGCGACCAAGGCGTTCAACACGTTCGAGGGTGGCGCGGTGGTCGCCGCCGCGCTTGCGGGCAAGCGGGCGGTGGAGAGCGTCAAGAACTTCGGCATCGCCAGCGAGGTGTCGATCCCGGCGGTCGGCACCAACGCCAAGATGAGCGAGTTCAACGCAGCGCTTGGCTTGCTGCAACTCGAGCATTTCGAGAAGGTGCGCGCGGCCCGGCGCCGGGTGGACACGCGCTATCGCGAAGCGCTGGCCGCGATCGACGGGTTGGAGCCGATCGCGATCCCGGCCGACACCGCGCCGAACTTCTCCTATTTCCCGGTGCTCGTCGGCGAGGGCTATGGCGAAAGCCGCGACGCTCTCTACGAGCGGCTGAAGACGCACAACATCTTCGCGCGACGGTATTTCTATCCGCTGCTATCGAGCCTCCCGATGTACCGCGATCTGCCCTCGGCAGCGGCCCACACCCTGCCGGTCGCGACCGACGCCGCGCAACGTATCCTGTGCTTGCCGATCTTCCCGGAGCTTGGCGAGGCGGATCAGGACCGGATCATCGATCTGGTGGCGAACCCCGCGATCTGACGATCGGGCCGGCGGAGGATAGCCGTTCGGCAGGTTCGCCGATCAGCCAAAGGCGGCCCGGCATTTGGCGACGAAGCGGCGCAGCATGTCTTCCTGCTCCGCCTTCACCGCGCGAAGCCGGTCGGTGAGCTTGCCGCGGGTGGCGGTGGCCCAGGGCAAATCCTCTTCACCATACGCGATGCCATACCGGTCCTGCTCGTCCGGCGTCCATTCCTCCTTCGAGAGGCCCGGCTGCGGCACCACGATCGGCACTGCGCCGCACAGGGCCGCGTAGAGCCCGAACATGCTGTAAAGGTCGTACGAATAGAAGCGTTCCACCCGGTTGAAGACGGCGGCGCGCTCTTCGTGCGACATGTCGTCCACGCAGATCGAGTCCGTCAGGTCGTGGACGATGGGGCGGCCCTTGCCCTTGCGCAGCAGGTAGGCCGAGCCTCGACGTTCGCCGAAGTTGGTCTGGCGATAGGCGTCGATGAAATAGGTCAGCGTCAGCCGGTTGGTCGGGTCCGGATTGACCGCGGGATCGTTGAACGCTTCCTGGTAAAAGAAGATCAGGTCATTGGGGCCATAGTTCACCTTGCCGCTAAAATGGCCGGGGCGGTGAAGCAGCCAACGGACGACGGCGTCAGCGCCGAGCAGATTGCCGTCGATCACCTCTGGGTAGATCACGATCGCGCCTTTCAGGTCGCGATGGCCGGCGATGGGATTGTTGAAGGGCCCGGTGTCGAAATGGCGTCCCAGGCGGCGGAACTCGGACCGGAGTGTGCCGAGCCAGTCACGGAGCCGCAAGGGATTGACGATGGTCTTGCGCTCACCTTCCCAGACCATCGCCTCCTCGCCGATGTCGTTCAAGCGCCGGCAGAGCAGGTGGCAGACGATGCGCCCACCGGCCGATCCGTCGTACGGCCAGGTGTAGATGATGAACTTGCGGCTCAAGGAAGGCTGCCTCTCTGCGCACCCGCCAGGCCGGGCGGCGATGCTGGATTTCGCGAAACGGCGTCGAACGGGTCATCGCTCGTGCCGAGCAACGGGACGAGCAATCGCTTACGGCCAAGCACGCCCGCTCAGCAAGGCTGGAGGAGAAGACCTCAGCTTAGCTCGACCTGCGCCTCGATGAAGTCGAGTTGCGCTGCCACTAGCTCGGGGCCGCGCTTCGACGCTTCGTAGAGGTGGCCGCCCCCGGCGAGCAGCGCGGCGTCAATACGGGGCGCGCCAGAGAGTTGCGCGGCCATCCGGTTGACGACGGGCTTGCCCGTCTCCCACAGCCGCTCATGCTCGGCGAGGCGGAAGTGGATGGGAGCCGAAACACCGGCAGCCACCTCGGGCCACTCCAGCGGCCACCGGTCGAGGATTTCCACAACCTCCGGGATCAGCCACGGCTCGGTCGCGCGGCGCAAGGAAGCGAGCGGCTTCCAGCTCAAGGGATGACCGCCATTGTCGAACAACAACGCGTCGAGGCCCGCGGGCGCGTCGATCCGCACGGCGCTTCGCTCCACTCCAACGCCCGCCATGGCCGGGCCGACCGCGTCGCCGATCGCGGAAATCGCGACCGCGATCACGGGCCAATCGCCGGCCTCCGCCGCCAGTCGGAACGCAACCGTTCCGCCGATCGAATGGCCGATGATCGCGACGCCCGTACTCCCGAGACCGGTGGAGGCGCGCACCTCGTCGATGAAGCGGCGGATGAGCGGCACGGACGCGGCCACGGGCGAGGCGGATGGCGGGATCGGGTTACCGGCATAGCCCGGCCGGTTGACCAGCAGCACGCCGAACCCGCGCGCCCGCGCCGCCGCCAGTGTCGAACACCCCTTGAGGTCGAAATACTGGCCGTTGCAGCCCCCGCCGTGGATGCACACCAGCAGCGGCGTGTCGGGATCGGCGTCATCGGCGAACAGCCACCCGCTCACCGCCCCGTCGGCTGACCTCACCGATGCTCGCGTCATTCGTCGCTCGTCCACCTCTTGTAACTTCGAATATGAGCGCACCTAGGGGTGGCCGCACGCGAGCGAAAGAGCCGGCGACCAGCAGGGCAGGCTCTCCGCGGATGCCCCGCGCGCCTCGCGCCGGCTGAAAAACGGGTTTGGACATCAACCGGTCGGGTCGGTACTAGGCCTAATCCTTTCCCTTGTGTCTCGATGGTGATGGCGGCCGTTTCCGATCACGTTGCGCAACGCGGGGGCGGTCGCTCCGTGCCGGCTCGCATCCGGGCGATCGCCACCCATCTGCCGGACCTGGTGCTCGGCAACGAGCAGTTGGCGGCGCTGTACCCCAGCTGGCCTGCCGACAAGATCCTCGACAAGACGGGCATTCGCGAGCGCCGGGTCGCGGCGGAGGACGAGACCGCGTCGGATCTCGCCTTTGCCGCGGCGGAGAAGCTGTTCGCCTCGGGCGCGTGCGCGCGCGACGAGGTGGATTTCCTGATCCTGTGCACCCAGGCGCCCGACTACATCCTGCCGACCACCGCCTGCCTCCTGCAGGACAGGCTGGGGCTGCGGCGGGACATCGGGGCGCTGGACGTCAATCTCGGCTGCTCCGGCTTCGTTTATGGCCTCTCGCTCGCCGCTGGGCTGATCGCCGCGGGCGCCGCTTCGCGCATTCTTCTTCTGACCGCAGACACTTACTCCAAATACATCCATGCCGGTGACAAAAGCGTGCGGACGCTGTTCGGTGATGGCGCTGCCGCCACGCTGGTCGAGGCAAGCGAGACCGGTTCGATCGGCCCGTTCGTGTTCGGCACCGACGGGTCGGGCGGCAAGGACCTGATGATCGAGGCGGGCGGGTTTCGGACGCCACGCGGGGCCGACACGGCGCTCGAAGTGGAAGACGCGCAGGGCAATGTCCGCTCGCGCGAGCATCTGTTCATGCACGGCGCCAACGTCATGAACTTCTCGTTGAGGGAGGTGCCTCGCACCTTCGCCCGGCTGCTGGAGCTTACCGGCGCCGACGAAGCGAGCGTCGATCAGGTGGTGCTGCATCAGGCCAACAAGTTCATGCTCGACGCGTTGCAGCGCAAGCTGAAGCTGCCCGCCGCCAAGCTGCCGCGCCGCTATGAGGATGTCGGCAATACCGTTTCCTCCACAATTCCCTTTGTGCTGGCGGAGTTGCAGCAATCCGGGCAGATGGCGCCCGGAACTCATATCATGCTGATCGGATTCGGCGTGGGCCTGTCCTGGGCCGGCGCGTCGATGGTCTGCTGACGTACGTTGAAAGGATTCAGATGAGCACTTTTCACGAGGAACTGGCGGAGATCCTCGAACTCGAGCCCTCCGAGGTGACGCCGGACCTGCGGCTGGAGGATACCTCGTGGGATTCGCTGGCGGTGGTCTCCACGATCGCGCTGATCGACGAACTGTACGACGAGGCGGTGAGCGCCGACGCGCTCGCCAAGTGCGAGACGGTGGGTGACATCGACGCTCTGATCGCCGCGTTCGGGGGCGAGGGCGGGAACGGCTGAGATGTCGAGCGGGCAGGTGGCGCACACGTCGGGGGCTCGGGTCGCGGGGATCGTCTCGTGCGTGCCGCCGCGGCGGATCGAGAACGAACACTTTCTCGAACGATTCGGCGACAAGGTGCACGAGGTCGTCAAGATGACCGGCGTGAAGACCCGCCACTGGGTGGACACCGGCGTCACCACCTCCGACCTGTGCGCCGCCGCCGCCGAACGGCTGCTGCAAGGGCTCGGCTGGGAACGCGACAGCGTCGATGGCATCATCTTCGTGTCGCAGACGCCCGATTACCGCCTGCCGGCGACCTCGTGCATTCTCCAGGACAGGCTCGGCCTGCGGACCGGCATCCTCGCGTTCGACGTGTCGCTGGGCTGCTCGGGCTACCCGTACGCCCTGTGGCTGGCAATGATGATGATCCAGACCGGGGCCGCCCGGCGGATGATCCTGGCAGTGGGCGACACCAGCAGCATCATGAACGACGGCGACGACCGGGGTACGGCGCTGCTGTTCGGCGACGCGGGCACCGTCACGGCGGTGGAAGCCACCGAGCCAGGCGCGGATCCCGCGCACTTCATCCTCGGCACCGATGGGCAGGGCGCGGACAATCTGATCGTCGCCGAAGGGGCCTTCCGCAAGCGCGAGGCGAGCGGCAAGCTGGAAGGGCGGCAGCTCGACAAGCTGTTCATGGACGGCGGCGAAGTGTTCAACTTCACCCTGAAGGCGGTGCCGGGCCTGGTGCGGGACACGATCGAAGCGGCCGGCAACACCGTCGACAGCTATGACGTGTTCCTGCTCCACCAAGCCAATGCCTTCATGATCAGGCATTTGGCCAAGAAAGCCAAGTTGCCGCCTGAGAAGGTGCCGATCAATATCGACCGCTATGGCAATACCAGCAGCGCGACGCTGCCGCTGCTGATGACCACGGACGTCGCGGAGGAACTGATGAGCGGCGACCGGCAGGTGGCGATGTTCGGCTTCGGCGTCGGTTATTCCTGGGCCGCCGCATCGATGCGCATCGGGCCGCTCGCTTGTTGTGAGACGATCACCCTATGATCTTCACGCGCGAGGCGTTCGGGGGACGGCACTTCCTGGTCACCGGCGCCTCGTCGGGGCTGGGCCAGCATACGGCGGTTCGCTTGGCGGAAGCGGGCGCGCACGTGGCGCTCGTCGGCCGCAGCGAAGAGCGACTGGCGGCGACGCTCGCCTCGCTGGCAGGCGAGGGGCACACCAGCCATTCCGTTGACATGAGCGATGCGGAGATCGCGGCGGATGCTGTGCAGGCGATCGCCAAGGCGGAAGGGGCGTTCGCGGGGATGTTCCACTCCGCCGGCACCGCGTTGATCCAGCCGGCGCGCGTGACCAAGAACCGCCACCTCGACGACGTGTTCGCCGCCGGCGTTCGCGGCGCGTTCGGGGTGGCCCGCGCGGCGGCCAAGAAAGGCGTGGTCGAGGACGGCGGCTCGCTGGTGTTCATGTCGTCGATCTCCGCCATCCGCGGGCGACCGGGGATGACCGCCTATTCAGCCGCCAAGGCCGCCGTAGACGGTATGATCCGCCCGCTCGCGGCGGAACTGGCCGATCGACGGATCCGGGTGAACTCGATCATTGCGGGCGGCATCGAGACCGCCATGCACATGGATTTCGTCAATTCGGTGAGCGACGAGCTGGTGCGCAACTACGAGGCGCTTCATCTGCTTGGCTTCGGCCGGCCCGACGACATCGCCTACGCTGCCATGTTCCTCTTAAGCGACGCTTCGCGCTGGGTCACCGGCAGCAGCCTGGTGGTCGACGGCGGGTATGCCGCCAAGTGATCCGCCGGCCATCAGGTGCTCGTACGCCTGGGTGAAGCCGGCGATGCGCACCTCGTCGGCGCCGATCACGCCCGGCTTCTCCGATAGCTCCACCCCGTGCTGAACCTGCTCGAGGATCGAGCGATCCTCCTCGATCACCGCTCGGCCGAGCGCCATGCCGTTGCTGTTGACCATGTCCTGCGCCGAACGCTGCGCGCGGGTCAGTTCCAGCTTGGGTTCGAACAACCGGAACCGCAGTGAGCTGTGGGTGGCCGACAGCGGCAGCGACTGACCGACGTAGAAGGACACGCCCTGCGTCGAGGTGATGAACAGGTTGGGGAAGATGAAGATGTGGAAGAACGAATCGTGCGAGAAGGCGCGCGACTCGAGGTAGGCCAATGCCTTGAGGCGGCGGCTTTCCCCCGGAATCGGCGTGCGCGGGAAATGGCTGCTGGAATGCGGGCCGTCGAACGCGACGCTGTCGATCCCGCCCTTGCCGATGCCGAGCGTCCGGCCAAACGTCTCCGGGTGGACGACGGAGCAGTGGTAGCATTCCAGCACATTCTCGACGAGCAGCTTCCAGTTGGCGGCATGCGGAATGGCGCCGCTGTCGACCTCCGGCCCGAAGTAGGAGCCGATGCGCTCGAGCTGCTCGTAATAGCTGCCCAGATACTCCCGCAGGCTCGGCCCCTCGCCGTGACGGCGGAAGAACAGGAAGATGCCGCACGCTTCCACTTGATAGCGCGTGAGGCACAGCAGTTCGCGGTCCCCGAGCGGAAAGCCCTCCTTGCGCGGCATCCCCCGGGGAAAGCCCGATTCGTCGAAGGTCCAGCCGTGATAGCTGCACATCAGCGGCCGATTACCGCGCTCGCCCGGCTGAATGCGGTTGAAGCGATGGCTGCAGACGTTGGCGAACGCGCGAATATCGCCCTTGAAGTTCTGCAGCACCACCGACGTGCCCTGGTAATCGACGCACACGAAATCGCGATCGTGGGCGAGCTCGCTTGTCAGCCCGCCGAATTGCCAATGGGGAGCGAACAGGCGACCGATTTCCTGGTTCAGGATCTCCGGCCGGTGGTAGTTAGCGCAAGGGATCATGGATGTGTCTCTGCCCCAGGCCGTGCGGTTCGGCGGCCTCAGGATGTTGTCCCTTACCCGGTTCGCGCTTCGGCTGTCGAGCGCGGCCGGCGCAGGTTTGGATTCTGGCGGCCGGGATTGTAGAGGCCGCGCAGGCACTTCGGCCGGAACCGGACCTTTTGGGGGCAGCAGTGAACAATCCAGGCGCGGCGAACGACAGGCAGCTATGGGAGACGCACTGGCACCTGCTCGCACATCGCGCCGAGTTAGCGTCCACCAATCAGTTCCTTGGCTTCACCGTCGCCGGTGAAGAAGTGGTCGCGTTCAACGACGGCGCCTCCGTGGTGGTGTTCGACAATCGGTGCCCGCACCGCGGCACCCGCATCTTCAACGGTGTGCAAGGGCAGCAGCGGTGGTTCTGCCCCTACCATGCCTGGTCCTATGTGAAGGGCCGGATGATCATTCCGGGCAAGGAGCTGTTCGACTGCGATCTGTCGGACGTGGAGCTCGCCGGCTATCGCACCGAGTGGCTGGGCGACTTCCTGTTCGTGTCGCGGCGGCCCGCGCGCAGCCTTGCCGACCAGCTGGCAGGCGTCGCGGACATGGTGGCGGCGATCTCGCGCGGGATCGCCTCGCGCGGCGACCTCAACGCCTATGACTACCAGTGTAATTGGAAGATCGCGGTCGAGAACGCGCTGGACCAGTACCACGTCGCGGTGATCCACCACGAAACGCTCAACAAGCTCAAGATGGACCCGGCGCAGGACCACTATCACGGCATCAACAACGTGTCTTACGCAGGCGTCGGCGATCCGCTCGTCGCCAAGCGCCTGCGCTCGCTCCGCCGCTTCTTCGACATCGAGTTCCAGAGCGAAGGCTACATCGCCATCCACCTGTTCCCCTTCACCTTTCTCACCTCGACGTTCGGCTATTCCTACTCCCTGCAGCAATTCTACCCGTCCGCCGACCAGGACCGGACGCACTTCACCAGCCGCTTCTACGCCGGCCGGCTGTCACCCAAGATCAACGCGCAGACCATGCAGACGTTCTTCGACTCCACCGTGGAAGTGAACCACAAGGTATTCGCCGAAGATGCGGAGATCTGCGCGCGGGTGCTCACCGATAGCTGGTCGCCGCAACCGCCCCGCTACCTCTCGTCGGGCGAGGCGAAGATCGGCCAGTTCCGCGGCATCATGGCCGGTATGCTGCGCGGGGAGGACCCGCAGGGGGCCTTCATCGCCGGTGCGGCCGGGGACGTTTCCGCCGAGCCATCGCCTGTTGACGGAATGGGTTAGGACGAGGACAGGGGCGGCGGAGTATCGCGTACAGGAGCAGGTTGGCCATGGCTGAAGATCGTCTCGTTCTGGTCGGTGCCGGCGGCTTCGGCCGCGAACTGATGTGCTGGGCGGAGGATTGCCAGGCGGCCGGAACGCTTCCGAAGCTCGCCGGCTATATCGACGACGTGGTGGAGGCGCTTCCCGGCTACGACGTGAGCCGCCTTGGCACGATCCAGGATTATGCGCCGAGGCCCGAGGACCTGTTCCTGGTTGCGATGGGCGAGCCGGCCAAGAAGCGCGCGATCGTGGAAATGCTGCAAGCGCGTGGCGGCCGGTTCGCGAGCTTGCGTCATCCCACCGCCACGGTAGTGCGCACCGCGCAGGTCGGCGAAGGGGTGATCATGTGCCCGTACACGATGGCGATGCCCGATTCCCGAATCGAGCGGTTCGCGACGCTGATCAACTATTCCGGCATCGGCCACGACAGCGTTCTCGGGGAGTTCAGCACCTTGAGTTCGCTGGTCGACGTGACCGGGCGGGTGCGGATCGGTTGCGACGTGTCGATCGGCTCGGGCGCGCGGATCCTGCCGGGCCTCAAAGTCGGCGACGGCGCGACGGTGGGTGCGGGCGCCGTGGTGATGCGCTCGGTCAAGCCATGCACCACCGTCTACGCGCCGCCTGCAAAGACGCTTTCGATGCCGCCAAAGCCGAGCGCCTGATCGACAGGACCTGAAATGTCGGTGGAAAGAGCCGCGCGCGCGGGAGCCTGGAGCGCGCTGGACATCTGCTTGCGCCAGGGGGTGCAGTTCGTGGTTTCGGTCGTGCTGGCGCGGCTGCTCGCGCCAGCCGACTTCGGCCTGATCGCGCTGCTGACGTTTTTCACCAGCCTGTCGATCACCTTCGTCCAGGGCGGCCTGTCGCTGGCGCTGGTGCAGCGGCAGGACACCACCCGCGAAGAGGAAAGCGCGGTCTTCTGGGTCAACCTTGCGGCGAGCCTGGTGTTCGGCACGATCATTGTCCTGATCGCGCCGGCCGCCGCGCGGTTCTACGGGCAGCCCTTGCTCCAGTCGCTGATGTTCGTGGCGGCGGCGCAGGTGATCGTATCGGCCGCCGGCGCCGTCCACACGGAACTGCTGACGCGCACGCTGCAGTTCGATCAGATCACCAAAACGGGCATCATCTCCTCGCTGCTGTCGGCCGCGGCGGCAGTCGCGGCAGCGGTGATGGGGCTGGGAGTCTGGGCGCTGGCGATTCAAATTTTCGTTCAGGCGATGGCCAGCACCGCGGCCCTGTGGTGGGTCAGCGCCTGGCGACCGCAAATGCGGTTTCGGCTCTCGGCCATCCGTCAACTCTACGGCTTCGGCGCGTTCATCAGCCTGTCGAGCATTTTGGAAGTGCTCTATACCAACGGCTTCCTGTTGATCATCGGCAAGGCCTATGGTGTCGGCGAGCTCGGGATCTGGAATCGCGCGACAAGCATCACATCGCTGCCGACCACGGTGATTTCCCAAATCATCGGTCGGATAGCGCTGCCGATCTTCGCCGGCCGGGAATCGGACAGGGAAGCCTTACGGAGAGGCTTCAGGCTGGCACTCGGCCTCGGCATGTTGCTCAGCCTTCCGGTCATGGCTGGCCTCGGCGTGCTGTCGGATCTCATCATCTTGGCACTCTACGGGCAGAAATGGCTTCCGGCCGCGCCGATCATGTCCGTAACGACATTGAGCGGGATGCTGCTCCCCCTCCAGATTCTGAACCTGAACCTGATCCTCGCAGCCGGACAGTCCAGAACCTACTTTCGTCTGGAACTGCTCAAGAAGGCCGCCGGTATCGTCATCGTGGGGGTCGGGTGTTTCTTCGGGCTGATCGGAGTCGCGTGGTCGGCGTTGGTCATCTCCATCGTGGCGTACCTGATCAATTCGTACCCCACGGCCGACATCATCAAATACAACTCCCTCAACCAAATCGCCGATCTGAAAGGCCCCATCTTCGTCACTGCCGTGATGGCGGCGGCTGTCTTCATACTCAAACAAATGATTCACCTGCCGCCATGGCCATCGCTCCTGCTGCTGTCGGGCATTGGGGCCGTCATCTACCTGGGGATCGGGTTCTTGTGCGGCATACGGCAATTCCGCGAGGCTTTGGACCTGTTGAAAAGCGTCGCTGCACGGCGGTTGGCCAGCTGAACGAACGCTGCCTCACAGTCCGTGGAGCATCAGCCGCAGAATGAAGATGAGGCGCGGCCTGTCCTTCGGCAGGCGCATGCCGATCAGTGTTTCCAGGTCGGCCTTGGCGATGTCGATGCGCCAGTGATCGCGGTACAGGTTGCGCCAGCGCTCCATCGCCAATGGCGCAATCCACCTCCACCAACGCGGGTGATAGTCGGCGAGTTCTCGTTGCAGCCGAGCGACCCACCACAGGGCGTCCAAGGCGGTCGACAGCTTCAGGCTCTCGTTTTCGGCGACGCGGTATGTTGAGGCCATGGCCCGCAACTGCCGCAAATGGAAGCGAGCCGCGAAGCGCGCGTAGAAATACAGGTCCGACGCGGGAAACTCCTCCGGATCGAAGCCCCCGAGTGCCTTGGCTGCCTTTGTGCGAAACAGAAATCCGGATGTATTGCCGAGCACGGGCCCCCAGAACAGGGTGCGGGGTCGCACGCGGCGGGAGGCGCGGCCCGCCCACCGATGGTGCCGGGCAAGGTCGGCCCCGATGGTGGTGGCGCGACGGAAAAGGCGGCCGATGAGGTTTCGCCATCCTCGCCTGCCGTCGCGCACGAGGCGGCCGGCAAGGCGCAGTGACATGGCTTCGCTATCCGGCCACATCAGCGGTGGATGCGGGCGTTGATCCCAGATGGACTGCTGCGCGACGACGCCGTCGACCCCAGCTGTGGCATCGATGACCGCGAACGCCTCTTCCAGGAAGTCCTCGCGCAGCAGGTCGTCGTCGTGGAGGATGGACAGCCACTCACCGGTCGCGAGGGAGATGCAACGGTTCACGTTGCCGTACATGCCGATGTTCTCGACATTTACGTAATATCGGAAGCGCCGATCCTGCAATTCCGGGAAGCGGGCCAGAAGGGCGGCAGCTCCCGCCGAGTCGGGATCGTTGTCGAGGACGATCAGCTCCAAAGGAACCGGTGTTCTCAAGGCAAGAACGCTTTGCACCGACTCGAGGAGGAAGCCCGGCCTGCGGAACGTCGTGATCGCGATGGTGACCAGCGGCGGCGTGTGATCCGATCCCTCGAACGCCAGCCGCGACGGGACATGCTCCCACTGCCCCAAAGAATCGGAAGACCCCAGCATCCGGTTGTGCGTCTCTACCGGACGCGCCATCAGCCGAGCGTCGCCAGCGTAGCCACGCCCTCGCGCAACGTGATGCGCGGCTGCCATCCCGGCAAGGTGGCCGGCGGTTCGACAGGACGCATCACCTCCCGAGCACGATACGGACGCGCGCCGAACTCAGCGTCCACAGGCCGGTCGAGGATCGTGCCGACCTGCGCAACGAGCTCGCGCAACCGCAGGCGCTCACCCGAGACGAAGAACTCCTCGTCGAGAGCAACGTCGCTGGCGAGAAGGCGATTTGCCGCGATCACGAACGCGCCGACAACGTCATCGACGTGCGTCAGGTCGATGATCTGGTCGCCAGCCGACATGCCGAGTGTGTCGCCTGACAACGCTGCATCGACAAGCAGCTGGACGAGCTTTCGACGCGTGTCGCTGGTCCCATAGGTATCGAAAATCTTCAACGTCACCACCGACAGTCCATGCGCGTCCTGGTAAAAGCGGAGCAGGTCGGCGCACGCCTGCTTGGTGGCAGCGTAGAGGTTGACCGGGTCGTACCCGATGGCGCGGTAGTGCTGCCAACCGGTGCCGGTGTTCAGGAGGCGGCGAACGTCGTTCGCGAGCATGGCCTCCACGAGCTGTGCCGGAAAGAGGATGTTCGATTGGACCAGCGCGTCAACCTGGTCGGGCCGATGGTCCGCCAGATACAGGGATGCCAGGTGGAACACCACGTCGGGCTTGGCGGCCCTCACGATCGCGGTCAGGCCGGCGACGCTGCCGTCGTGCGGGTGAGGCACGACACCCACCGGCAACCTGGATTCGGCGCTGGTCGGGCGAACGACCGCATGGACGGCCCAGCCTTCTTCGATCAGCCGCAGCGCCAGCTTGCCTCCGATGAAGCCGGTCACGCCGGTGATCAGTGCAGCCTTGGTCACTTAGCGGTGCCGGTCATCGTGAACGGGGAATCGAAGTCAGACAGGGGCGGGTGCGTCCGGTCCCGGTCCGAGAGTACCGGGTTCGCGATGCTCCAGTCGTGTCCGAAGCTGTCCCAGGCGATGCCGCGGTCATGCTCGGGCGAATGGGCGCTGGTGACCTTGTAGTACATCGTGCTCCAGTCACTGGTGGAGACAAACCCGTGAGCACATCCGCGCGGAATGAAAAGACCGGTGCCGTGCCGAGCGTCGAGCTCGACGCTGCGGTGCTGGCCGAAGGTGGGTGAGCCTCTCCGTAAGTCGAGCACCACGTCATGAACGGCACCGGCGATGCAGAAGACCAGCTTCGCGTGATCGGCAGGAGGCGTCTGGAAGTGCATCCCTCGCACAACGCCGCGGCGGGAGGAGGAATGGAATTCCTCACGCCAATCGGTCGGCAGCCCGCGTGCCGCGAACGTCGCTTCGGCGAAGGTCTTGACGAAGGTGCCGCGCGGGTCCGTCAGCACGCGCGGTTCAACGATGAACGCACCGGGGATGCCAAGATCGACGAAGTTCATCAGGTGTCCACAACAGGCTATCGGTGCGCGGTGAGGCTATTCGCCGGTACGTTGCGGGAGGCACTGCTGGGTCACCTCCGCGAGTATGTCCGTCATATAGTCCATACGCTGGTCATCGATGCCCGGCCAGACGCCGATCCAGAAGCTGTCCATCATGATCTTGTCGGTGTTCTTGAGCGATCCGTGCACCCGGTAAGTGACGTCCTGAAAGGCGGGTTGCTTGGTAAGGTTGCCGGCGAACAGCATCCGCGTGCCTACCTTGCGCTCCTCCAAGATGCGCACGAGCTGATTGCGATCGATGCCAAGGCCATCCCGCAGGGTGAGCAGATAGCCAAACCAGCTCGGCGTCGTTCCGGGGGTCGCTTCGGGCAGGTGGTAATAGGCATCAAGGCCGCGCGCGAGCAGCCGCTTCGTCAACCCGTCGAAGTTGAGGCGCCGCCGCTCGATGAAGGCGTCCAGCTTCTTGAGCTGGCTCACCCCCAGTGCGGCCTGCATATCGCTGACCTTGAGGTTGTAGCCGATGTGGCTGTAGGTATATTTGTGGTCATAGCCCTTCGGCAGATCACCCAGGCGCCAGCCGTAGCGCTTGTTGCAGGTATTGTCGCAACCCGGCTTGCAGTAGCAATCGCGGCCCCAGTCCCGAAACGACTCCACGATCTTGGCGAGTGCCGGGCTGTTGGTCATCACCGCGCCGCCTTCGCCCATGGTGATGTGGTGCGCAGGGTAGAAGCTCAAGGTCGCGACGTCGCCGAATGTGCCCACCTTCTGGCCGCCGGCCAGAGCGCCGAACGCGTCGCAGCAGTCCTCTACCAGATATAGATCGTGCTGCTTGCACCACGCCGCCACCCGCGCCACGTCGAAGGGATTGCCAAGCGAATGGGCGATCATCACCGCGCGTGTCTTGGGGGTCAGCGCGCTCTCCAGGAGGTCGACGTCGACGTTATGCGTGGCGAGGTCGACGTCCACGAACACGGGGATGCAGCCATATTGGACGATGGGCGTCACCGTGGTGGGAAAGCCGGCCGCAACGGTGATCACCTCGTCGCCAGGCTTGATCCTCTTGTCCTTGAGCTTCCACGAGGTCAGGCACGCAAAGGCCAGCAGGTTCGCCGCCGATCCGGACACGGTAAGCTTGGCGTAGCGGCTGCCGAAACGCGCGGCGAGTTCTTCCTCGAACCGGTCGGCGAACCGGCCTGCGGTGAGCCACATGTCGAGGGACGCGTCGATCAGATGAGCGCAGTCCTCACCGTCCATGACCTTGCCGGACGGCGGAATGTAGGTTTCGCCGGGCACGAACGGCTGCTGAGGCTTTGACTCGAAATACTTGCGGGCAAGCTCGATGATTTCAGTGCGGGCGTCGTCTGACATACAATTCCGTTCGAAAGGCTTAGGCAGTCCGGTACTCGTCGATTTCCACTAGGCACCGCTGGCGCATGTCGGCGCCGGTCGCCCAGGCGCGGTGCCAGCGGACGATGCGGTCGAGTGTCTCGCCGAGGTTCCACCGGGGATGCCAGCGGAGCCGCTCACCGGCCTTGGAGATGTCGAGCTTCAGGTAACGGGCCTCGTGGGGATGGGAAGCGGGGTCCGCGGTCCAGGCGGCACTGTTGCCCCAGCGCTCGGCCATCCGCTCGACGATCCACTGAACGGGCTGCGCGTCCTCGTCGCGAGGACCGAAATTCCACGCCTCCGCATACGCCGTTCCGTGGAGGTACAGCGCTTGGGCCAGCGTCAGGTAGCCGGACAGCGGCTCCAGCACATGCTGCCACGGCCGCGTCGCCAGCGGATTGCGGATCGGCACCGGGGCATCTGACTCGAACGCGCGCAGGATGTCGGGGATCAGCCGGTCTTCGGCCCAGTCGCCGCCGCCGACCACGTTGCCGGCGCGGGCGGTCGCCACGGCCGCGGCGTCGGGGGTGTCGAAGTACGAGCTGCGATAGGCCGCGGTGACGAGCTCGGCGCAGCCCTTGCTGTTGCTATAGGGGTCGTGTCCGCCCATGGGCTCGTCCTCGCGATAGCCCCAGACCCACTCCTTGTTCTCGTAGCACTTGTCGGTGGTGACGACCACGAGCGCGCGCAGGCGCCGCAGGGCGCGCGCTGCTTCCAGGAGGTGGACGGTGCCCATCACGTTGGTGGCGTAGGTGCCCACCGGGTCGCGATAGCCGAGCCGGACGAGCGGCTGGGCCGCCATGTGGATCACCACCTCCGGATCGAACGCGGCCATGCTCGCCCGCAGCGGCTCGAGCTCGCGAACGTCGCCGAACTGCGAGTCCATGCCCGACGCGACATCGGCGATTGCGAAGAGGTTGGGCCCCGGCTCCGGCGGCAGGGCATAGCCTTTCACGTCGGCGCCCATTGCCTGAAGCCAGATCGACAGCCAGCTTCCCTTGAAGCCGGTGTGGCCGGTCAGGAAAACCTTCTTGCCCGACCAGAACGCCGGATCGACCGTCACTGCCAGACCTTCCAGGGCGCGGTGTCCGCGTCCCACAGTCCTTCGAGTTGCTGCTTGTCGCGCAGGGTGTCCATGGGCTGCCAGAACCCGCGATGCTGATAGGCCATCAACTGCCCCTCGGCGGCGAGGTTTCGCAGCGGTTCCTGTTCCCAGACGGTGGAGTCTTCCCCGATGTACGACAGCACGTCGGGCGACAGCACGAAGAAGCCGGCGTTGATCGTGCCGCCATCCCCTTCCGGCTTTTCGAGAAAGCTCGCGACCCGGTCTCCCTGGAGGTCGAGCGCGCCGAATCGTCCCGGCGGCACCGCGGCTGTCAGCGTAGCATGCTTGCCATGCGCGCGGTGGAACGCGATGCCGGCCGTGATGTCGATGTCGCCCACGCCGTCGCCATAGGTCATGCAGAAGGCGTCCTCGCCTTGCAGGTGATCCTTCACCCGAAGCAGCCGGCCGCCGGTCATCGATGCATCGCCGGTGTCGATCAGCGTGACGTTCCACGGTTCCGCGCGCTTCTGGTGAATGTCCATCCTGTTTTCCGCCATACGGAACGTCACGTCCGAGGTGTGCAGGAAGTAGTTGGCGAAATATTCCTTGATGACATAGCCACGATAGCCGCAGCAGATCACGAAATCGTGGATGCCATGTGCGGCATAGATCTTCATGATGTGCCAGAGAATGGGCTTGCCGCCGATCTCGATCATCGGCTTGGGCCGCAGCGACGTCTCTTCAGCGAAGCGGGTGCCGAGGCCGCCGGCGAGGATCACTGCCTTCATGGCCGCACCCGCCGTGATGCGGAACGGCATGCCTCACCCGTGCGGCGCAGCATCGTCCCATCGGGTCGACACGGAGCAATGATCGATACGGTCATGTGCGCGCCTATGCTGAACTGCGCTTCAAAAGCCAAGTGATCCCACCTTGCGCACGCCCGTATGCCGGTCACGCGGCCAGCCGGGTCTCCGCCGACCATTGCTGCTCCCACGCCTGGAACATCAGCACGCCCCACAATCCGTTGGTCCAGTCGTGCGTGCCGGCGAGGTGCTGTGCCCAGCGGCCACGGATCAGTCCGGCGTCGAGGGCAGGGGTGCGGGCGAGCGCCGCGCTCGACAGCAGGTCCTCGGCCCAGCCGCGCAACGGCCCGCGCAGCCACGCGCCGACGGGAATCGCGAACCCGGCCTTGGGCCGCTCGATCAGCTCGCGCGGAACATATTTCTGGAGGATCTGGCGCAGCACCCACTTGCCCTGGCCATCGCGGATCTTGAATGCGAGCGGCGTGCGCCACGCCTGCTCGACCACCCGGTGGTCCAGGAACGGAACGCGGGTCTCCAGGCTGGCCGCCATCGCGGCGCGGTCCACCTTGGTCAGGATATCGTTGGGCAGGTAGGACGTCATGTCCCAATGCATCATCTGCTCTTCGGCGGTTTGCCGTTCCGCCGGCGCCTCGTCGACCGCGGAGCGGATGCGCCGGTCGGCACGGCTGGGCGACAGGCCGTGCCATTCCTCGCTCGCCGACCGGTAGATGTCGAGCGTCGACACCGACGTCTGGAGCATGCGCCCGATCTTGTGCGCCTTGACGCCGAGCATCGGCAGGTTCGGCGTCAACGGCAGCCGCCCGATCCGATCCCACGTCGACGGCGACACCGCATTGATGGCGCGGCCCAGCCCTGCGCGCAGCGGCGCCGGCACGGATGCTGCGATATTCCAGATCCGGCGCGAGACGAGATACCGGTTGTATCCCCCGAACAGCTCGTCGCCCGCATCGCCGGACAACGCCACCGTCACCGACTGGCGCGTCAGCCGGCTGAGCAGCACCGTCGGGATCTGCGACGAATCGGCGAAGGGCTCGTCATAGATCGATGGCAGCTCGGGGATGACGCTGCGCACGTCCTCGGGCCCAAGGTAAAGCTCGTGGTGCTCGGTATCGAGGTGGCGGGCCACTTCGCGGGCGTGGGGGGCCTCGTCATACCCCGCCTCGCTGAACCCGATCGTGAAGGTCTTCACGTGCGCGTCGGTAACGTTGCGCATCAGCGCCACGATGGCGGACGAATCGACGCCGCCCGACAGGAACGCGCCCACCGGCACGTCGGCAACCGTCTGCAAGCGTACCGCCTCGGTCAGCCGCTCTTCCAGCTGATCCACCGCGGCGGCTTCGTCCATGGCCGGATCGGTGCCCGCGGCCACGACGTCGTCAAGCGACCAATAGCGGCTGCACCGGACGCCGTGCACCGCGTCGGGTGCCGAAGCGCTGGGGGCGAGGGCAGGGGGCGCGGCCACCGCCGCCCCATCGATCGTCACGATCACGCCCGGCTCCACCTTGAAGACGCTCTTCAGGATCGACCAAGGGGCAGGCACGTAGTTGTAGCGGAAATACAGCGCCAGCACGTCGGGATCGACAGGATTGGCGAAGTTCGCGGAGCCGCGCAGCGCTTTCAGCTCCGAGCCGAACACCACGCCGCCATTGCTCCACCCATAGAACAGCGGCTTCTCGCCCATCCTGTCGCGGGCCAAGCTCAGCGTCCGCGCCTCGCGGTCCCACAGCGCCAGCGCGAACATGCCGACCGACCGCTGCAAGGCGCCGGGCAGGCCCCAGCGGGCGATGGCGTGGACCAGCGTTTCAGTGTCGGAATGGCCGCGCCACTCGATGCTGCCGCGGGCCTCCAGCTCGCGGCGGACCTCGAGGTGATTGTAGATTTCCCCGTTGAAGGTCAGCAGGTAGCGCCCGCACGGCGAGGCCATCGGCTGATGCCCCGCCGCCGAGAGGTCGATAATCGACAGCCGCCGGTGCGACAGCGCGATCCCGGCCTCGGGGTCGGTCCATGCGCCGCTGTCATCGGGGCCGCGATGGCTCAGCATCGTCGCCATCGAGACCGCCTCGGCGGCGGTGGCGCCTGGTCTCCACAATCCTGCAATGCCGCACATCGGCTGGGCTCCGAGAAGTCGAACGGTAGCGGCGGCACGCCGGCCGATCCGCCTGGGAAAGAAGCTAATTGCGGCGGGATGTCCAGTCCCGGCGGCGGCGATCATTCATCGGCTGCGACCGCCTGAGGCAGGTGCAGGATCGCCGCCATCCGGCTCCGGGCGGCGTCGAACGAGTAGAACTGCTGGTAGAGGGAACGCATCGCGGGATCGAACACCGGCAGATCGCGTGCCTGGGCCTCCTTTATCGCGGCAACGAACGCGTCGGCGTCGCTGCACACCCAACCCGAGTCGGCGACGGCGGGTTCGTAGCCCGAAAAGGCCTCGGGCGTGCCCACCACGCGTTTGCCGAACATCAGCGCCTCGGCGACCTTGGTCTTCATGCCCGATCCGTCGAAGATCGGCGCGATCACGAACTGCGCGCCGAGATACCAGGGCGCGAGGTCGTCCACCGCCCCGACCAGATCGACCGAGGTGCCGGCCAGCTCGCCCGCGAGCACGTCCATACCGCGGCCGACCACCACCGTGCGCAGGGCAATGCGCGGTGCGACCTCACGCGCGAACCAGCGCATGCCCTCGATATTCGCGTAGAACGCGCCGCCGACGAACAAGGTAAAAGGCTCGCCTGCCGGCGGTGGCACGGGCGACGGCTCCGATGGGCGTTGATCGATCAGCACCATCGGCGCGATGGCATCGGCGCTACGGCCATAGAGCCGCTTCAGCCCGGCGCTGTCGCGGGCGCTGAGGCAGATGCGTACGTCGCTCCAGCTCACCGCTGCGCGCTCGGCGATGTAGTTGGCGAGGAGCACCGCCAAGCCACGAGGGCTGCGCCGCACCTTGAACGCGCCAAGAAAGAACCGTGCTTCGACGTTGTGAAAAAAGGTGAAAATTCGAACGTGGGGGAAGCGTCGCTTGATCGCCTTGGCGGCCATGCCGAAATTGGAGCCGTCCAGGAACACGCGGGTGACCTGCTCGGCCGCGATCGCCGCGCACAGCTCCGCGCTGCTCGCCGAATCGATGCCGTCGATATGCCCCTTGAGCGCAGCCCCGATCGAGGACGCCTGCGCGCCGCTCGGGCGGAACAGGCGGAAGTCGGGGCCGAACAGGTCTTCCAGCACGGCACGGTTGAGGCGGTAGAGCAGCTCGCGACCGCCCGGAGGCGCAGCCGGGTCGGTGACGCTGACCAGCAGCATCCGGCCACCCCCGGACGCACGCGCCGCCGGCGCAGCGCCCGATACGTCAGAGTCCGTGATAGTCGCGATACCAGGATACGAAACGCGGCACGCCGACGTCGATTGTCGTGGTCGGCTCGAACCCCAGGTCGCGGCGGATCGCCTCGATGTCCGCCGCGGTCGCGGGCACGTCGCCGGGCTGGATCGGCTGCAGATCGCGAATCGCCTTCCTGCCGCAGGCTTCTTCGATCAGGTCGATCATATAGCCGAGCTGTTCGGACCGGTTGTTGCCGATGTTGTACACCGCGTGCGGCGACACGCTGCCGCCCGCGTGCGGCTGGCCGGTGTCGGCCGGCGGATTGTCGAGGCAGGAGACCACGCCGGTGACGATGTCGTCGATATAGGTGAAGTCGCGGCGCATCTCGCCGTGGTTGAACACGGTGATCGGGCGGCCCTCGTAGATCGCCTTGGTGAAGATCCACATCGCCATGTCGGGGCGGCCCCAGGGGCCATAGACCGTGAAGAACCTGAGGCCCGTCAGCGGCAGCCGATACAGATGTGCGTAGGTCTCGCTCATCAGCTCGTCCGCCTTCTTGGTGGCGGCATAGAGCGACAGGGGGTGATCGACGCGGTCCTCGACGCTGAACGGCATGTTGGTGTTGCCGCCGTAGACGGACGACGATGACGCATAGGCCATGTGCTCGACGCCGCGGTGGCGCGCCACCTCCAGCAGGTTGAGATGGCCGACGAGGTTGGACTGCACATAGGCGCGCGGGTTGTCGATCGAATAGCGGACGCCCGCCTGCGCGCCGAGATGGACGATGCGGTCGAACGCAAGCCCGGCCAGCGCTTCGTCCAGCGCGGCGTGATCGGCGAAGTCGACCTGGCGGAAGGTGAAGGCATCGCCGCCCTGGCGCTCGAGCTCGGCGAGCCGGCGGCGTTTCAGGGCGACATCGTAATAGTCGTTAAGGCTGTCGATGCCGATCACCCTGTCGCCGCGCGCCAGCAGGCGGCGACTGACGCTCGAGCCGATGAAACCGGCCACGCCCGTGACGAGTACGCGCATGCTATCCTTTCTACAGGGTCCAGGTGGCGACGGTAGGGGCAGGTCCGTCCGCAAAGGCATTCTTGAGGTCGGCGAACAAGCCCCCCGGCGCGACAAGACGCTCCAGCTCGCCGCGTCCGCGCGCCACATACGCCTGGTGCGGCACCGCCAGCACCACCAGATCGTAGGTGCCGTCGAGCGCGTCCGGCGCGATCGTCAGGCCGTATTCGTGAGTCGCTTCGGCATGGTCCGCCAGGGGATCGTGGACGGTGACGTCATGGCCCCTGCCGACCAGCGCCGCCACCAGGTCCGCCACCTTGGAATTGCGCAGGTCGGGCACGTTTTCCTTGAACGTCAGGCCAAGCACCAGCGCCCGCCCGCTGCTGCCGGCCCGCCGGTGGATGGCGTCGGCCACCCATTCGGCCATCTGATCGTTGGTGTGGCGGCCGGCGAGGATCACCTGCGGGTCGTAGCCGAGCTGCTCGGCGCGATGGCTGAGGTAATAAGGGTCGACGCCGATGCAGTGGCCGCCGACCAGCCCTGGCTGGAAGGGGAGGAAATTCCACTTGGTGCGCGCGGCCTCCAGCACGTCCCACACCGAGATGTCCATGCGTGCGAAGATCGCCGCGATCTCGTTCATGAAGGCGATGTTGATGTCGCGCTGGGCGTTCTCGATGACCTTGGCGGCTTCGGCGGCCTTGATCGACGCGGCGCGGAAGACGCCGCCGCTGGTGATCGCGCCGTACAGCGCTGACACCGCGTCGAGCACCTCGGGGGTCTGGCCGGACACCACCTTGGTGATCCGGTCGATGGTGTGTTCGCGGTCGCCGGGATTGATGCGCTCCGGCGAATAGGCGAGAAAGAAGTCGCGCCCGCACACCAGGCCGCTGACCCGCTCGAGTTCCGGGCCGCAAATCTCTTCGGTGACGCCGGGGTATACCGTGCTCTCGAACACCACCACTGGCCTCCGCGCGGGATCGAGCATGCCGGCCACCGTCCGTGTCGCCGCTAGCACAATGCCGAGGTCGGGAAGGTTGTCGTCGTCCACCGGCGTCGGCACCGTGACGATGTAGACGTCCGCCGGCGGGCAAGCGGCCGGGTCGGTGGTCAGTTGCAGGCTGCTGGCCGCGAGGCGAGCGGCATCGATCTCGCCCGTACGGTCGTGGCCCTGGCATAGCTGCGCGATTCGGGTGGCGTCCACGTCCAGACCCCAGCACGGGCGCGTACCCGCGAGCGCGACGGCGAGCGGGAGGCCGACATAGCCGAGACCGACCACAACCACGGTCCCTTGTTCAGGCATGTCGTTCCTTGCTCCACGCGGGGGTGCCGTTAACGATCGTGCTATCGCCTCCGCGGAAAGACGATCACTGGTGCGGCGCCATCGGCGAAGCGGCCGGCAAAATCAACCTGCGGTGGTCCGTTCTGTCCCATCTGCAGACAAGTTCGCCTTTCATCATAGGTGTTTAGTAGGTGCATGGACTTGCCGGAACAGGCCGCTATAGCGTGCCAGCGGCTGGCGAAGGTCGGCGCTTGGGGGCGATGGATGCGCTGCACTGCACCCGGCGCGGGTGATGCAGCGCGGACGCGGCACGGCGGAGCGAGGCAGAGAGCGTGTTGGTTTCGAGCGGCATGATTCGTCCGGCGACGAGTCGCAGACTGGTTTCGCGGCTGCGCTTTCAGTTCGCGGCGGTCGGGCTTGCGGCGATGTTGCTGCCGTTGCTGCTGCCGTTCCTGCTGTCCGGAAACTTCACCACCAGCTTGGCGGGGACGCGAATCTCGCAATTCGCCTCGTT
>Ga0210040_10000783_pt1 | contig 51160 bp, 47 predicted proteins | sample CryGeyCG12114_NA_FD_185462 | JGI IMG/M metagenome (GOLD analysis project Ga0210040, IMG submission 185462) | Groundwater microbial communities from aquifer - Crystal Geyser CG19_WC_8/21/14_NA (SPAdes) (version 2) | ecosystem: Environmental > Aquatic > Deep subsurface > Groundwater | place: USA...
GAGAGCCTGGCTCAGCAAGTGAAACCGCTTGGCATCAAGGTAACCAACATCGAGCCCAGCGGCTTCCGCACCGAGTGGGCCGGTAGCTCGGCTACCTATGTTGATACCGACATTGAAGACTACCGTTCTACAGTAGGCGAAAATCTGAAAGGCATCCAGAGCTATAGCGGCAAGCAGCCCGGCGACCCCGACCGCGCCGCGCAGATCATGTACGATTTGGTGCGCGAAGAGAACCCGCCCCTGCACCTACCCATTGGCAAAGCGGCCGTGAAGGGTGCCCGGGATAAATTTACGGAGCTGGTGAAGGAACTGGAGCAGGTAGCAGACCTGGGCAACTCGGCAGATTTTCCGGAAGAGAAGTAGTCCGTCATTGCGAGCAGCGCGATGCAATCCGTGCTGTCGGCAGCAGCCTTTTACTTTGATAGAAAGCCCTTATGCCTGTTCTGGCGTAAGGGCTTTCTGCTTGTTAAGCTGTTTACTTACTGCGCAGGACAAATTGCGTCGCTCTGCTCGTAATGACCCGCATTTCCAATTCAGTACTCAACACGCAACACGTGCCTCACAGCCCATTTTGCTTTTTGGTACCTCGGATAGCTTGTGCTTCCAGCGGGTTTTCGGGCCAGTAGTGCTTGGGGTAGCGCCCGCGTAGCTCCTTGCGCACCTCAAAGTAGCTGCTGGTCCAGAAACTGCGCAAATCGCGCGTGACCTGGGCGGGGCGGTAGCCGGGCGAAAGCAGATGTAGGGTGAGCGGTACACGTCCACCGCCTACCGTGGGGGTGTCGAGCAGGCCAAAGACCTCCTGAAGGCGCACCGCTAGTACTGGCGTGGTAGGTTCCTGATAGTCGAGCCGGATGCGGGAGCCGGTGGGGACCTCCAGGTGGGTAGGGGCAAGGCGGTCTAGTTCCTGGCGCTGCGCCCAACCGCCGGGCAGCCAGTTTAGTAGAGCCTCGCCGAGGTCGATGCGGCCGAGGTCGGCGGCTGTGCGCACGCCCGTGAGGTAGGGCGCCAGCCAGTCCTCCAGTTGCGTCTGCAACGCCTCATCCGATACATCGGGCCATTCGGTGGGCAGTAGGTGATGCAGAAAGGCCAGCCGTTCGCGCAACTGCGTGGCCCCCTCTGCCCACGGCAGCCGAGCCACGCCGGCGGTGCGTAGGCCAGCCAGCACGGCCGCAGCCACAGTGGTCGGGTCGGGCTGGGTGAGGGACGTTTCGCCGAGCAGCAGCGCGCCCAGGCGTTGGGTGCGTCGCGCTATTATGCGGCCGGCAGTAGCGTCCCAGCGTACTTCCTCAGTGGTTGTAATCAGGTAGGAAAATTGCTTTTCCAACTCAGCGCGGTCTACCGGAGCAGCCAGACCGGCGCGGGGCTGAGTGGGTGGCCCATCCAAGCTTGCCACAGCAAAAAAGGTGTCTCCGCCGCCGAAATACTCTGCCGGCAGCGCCGCCCGCTGCCCCGATACCAGTCGTGCCCGCTCGGGCGTCTCGCGCTGGGCAAGGCGGTCGGGGTAGGCCAGGGCCGTGAGCAGGCCGGCGGCGTCTGGCTCCAGCGCGGTAGCTGCCACCCCCGCCCGGCGGCGCAGCACGGCCGCCGCCTCACGCACCCGGCGCAACGTGCTGTGGTCGGGCACGAGGCCAGGTAGGGGCGCCCGACCGGTTTCCAGCGCTTCCAGCCGCAGCCGCAAATCGGGCGGGCCAAACGAGCCACCGGCGGGACGCAGTAGGTCGCGCTCGGTGAGCAAGGCGGCCAGCGCGCAGGCGGTGGCCCCGTGGCCAGCTTCCTTGCCACGTACTACTAAGTGGGCTAAGCGTGGCGCCAACCCCAGCCCGGCCAACAGGCGACCGTGGGGGGTAGGGCGGCCATCGGGTGAGAGAGCATCGAGGCGCACGAGCAGGTCGCGGGCTTGGGCTAGCGCGGCGGCGGGCGGCGCATCCAGCCAGCGCAGGGCCATAGCATCGTAGGCTCCCCACAGGGCCAGCTCCAGCGCCAACGGGCTCAGGTCGGCTGTTAGGATTTCGGGGGCAAGGTAGGCAGGAAGCTGCTGGTGGTCGGTGGCAGTCCAGAGGCGGTAGCAAGTGCCGGGCGCCAAACGGCCGGCGCGGCCCCGGCGCTGGTCGGCGGCGGCCTGGCTCACGGGCTCGGTGCCAAGGGTAGTGAGGCCGGTGCGCGGCTCGAAGCGCGGCACGCGGGCATACCCGCTGTCCACTACCAGCGTAACGCCCTCAATCGTTAAGCTGGTTTCGGCGATGCTGGTGGCCAGTACCACCTTGCGGCGCCCGGCTGGTGCAGGGCGCAAGGCGGCGTCCTGCTGCTCCAGGGGAAGCTCGCCGTGCAGCACGTGCAGGTCTACAGTGGGAGCTAGGGCAGGCGTAAGGCGCTCGGCCACGCGGCGCTGGTCGGCCAGGCCGGGCAGAAATACCAGCACGTCGCCGGTAGGGTACTCGGCCAGGGCTTCGCGGATGACGGCAGGGGTGAGGTCCTGTAGGCGTTCGTGCGGACGTCGGCTGGCGCTGGCGTCCCGCTGGGGCGTGAGGTAGCGGGTTTCGACGGGGTAGGTGCGGCCCTCGCTGCGCACCACGGGCGCGTGCAGCCACGCCCCCAGGCGGTCGGCATTCAGGGTAGCCGACATCACCAGCAGGCGCAAATCGGGCCGTAGCACAGCCTGCGCATCCAGGGCCAAAGCCAGGCCAAGGTCGGCCTGCAAGCTCCGCTCGTGAAACTCGTCAAACAGCACCGCCGCCACGCCTTCCAGTGCGGGGTCGTCCTGCAATTGGCGGGTCAGAATCACTTCCGTTACCACCTCAATCCGGGTTTTTGCCGATATTTTGCTTTCCAGGCGCATCCGGTAGCCCACGGTTTGGCCCACCGGCTCCCCCAACAGCTGCGCCATACGCGTAGCCGCAGCCCGCGCTGCCAGCCGGCGCGGCTCTAGTACAATGATGCGTCCGGTGGGCGGCATCCAGTCGGCTCCGAGCAAGGCCAGCGGCACCAGCGTGGTTTTGCCCGCGCCGGGCGGGGCCTGCAACACCGCGCAGGCGTTGTGGCCCAGGGTAGCCAGTAGCTCGGGTAGGGCGGCGCGAATGGGAAGGTCGGGGAGAAGCACGGAAATATTGCGTGTTGCGTGTTGAATACCGAGTGATAATAGAACGTCATGCTGAGCGAAGGCGGAGACGTAATTAACGCTCAACATGTAGCCTTTCTACTAATACACTGGTACCTGTGGGTCTACCTCGCGGCTCCAGGCATCAATGCCACCTTTCAGGTTGAGCAGGTTGGTGTGGCCGTGGCGGTGCTGCAAAAACGCCAGTGCCTGCATGGAACGCACGCCGTGGTGGCAGATGAGTACTACCGGCCGGTCGGTGGCAATTTCTGCGGCGCGGCGCGGCAGCTCGCCCAGCGGAATCAACTGACTGCCTTCGATGCGGCAGTAGTCATATTCCATGGGCTCGCGCACGTCGATGAGCTGGAGGTTTTCGCCGCGTTGCTGGCGGGCGTGCAGGTCTTCGGGCGTGAGGTCGGGGAGCATAGGTAGGAAGTAAGCTCCAAAAATACGGCGTGGCGCTGTAGCTTTGGGTACGCCCGAGTAGGCTGACTTTTAAATCTGCACCGTTTTGCTGCATTCTCTATACGAATTCTGGACGGCCGCCGTGGGCGATACGCCACTGGAGTGGGTAGCCGTTGTCACGGGGTTTCTGTGCGTGTGGCTGGCCGCCCGCGAATCGCTGTGGAACTTCCCGGTAGCCATCGTAAGCTGCGGCTTGTACATTGTTGTCTATTACGAAAGCGCGCTCTACTCCGACTGCCTGCTGCAAGGGTTTTTCATCACGCTGAGCTTCTACGGCTGGTACGAGTGGCTCTACGGCGGCGCTCGGCGCACCGAACTGACGGTGTCGCGCACGCGCCCCTATGAGTGGCTGTGGCTCACGGTAGGCGCGGTCGTTTTCACGGGCGGCTTTGGCTACTACCTGCAACACTACACCGACGACACCATTCCCTACCTCGACAGCCTGACTACCGCCATCAGCCTTGCTGCGCAGTATCTGATGATGCGCAAGCGACTGGAAAACTGGTGGTTGTGGATCGGGGTCGATGCCCTGTACGTGCCCATTCTGTGGTACAAGCAACTCTATCCTACCAGTGGCCTCTACGCCGCCTACCTGGTGTTGGCGGTGTATGGCTACGTGGAGTGGAAGCGCGCCGCCCAGGTAGCAAAGGCCACCGACAACGTTAATCCTGCTGTCTGATGCTACGCGTTGCCCTCACTGGCCCCGAATCGACGGGCAAAAGCACGCTGAGTCGCTTGCTGGCCGCGCATTACGGCACCACTCACGCCCCCGAGTACGCCCGCGCCTACCTCGATCAGCACGGCCCTACCTACACGCTGTCCGACCTGGAGGCCATTGCCCGCGGCCAGCTTGCCGCCGAAGAAACCGCCGCGGCCGAAGCTTCCGCCGCGCAACGGCCAGTGGTGTTTTTTGATACCGAGTTGCTGGTGATAAAAATCTGGGCTGAACACGCTTTCGGGCACTGCCCCGCGTGGATTATGCAGCATTTGGAGCAGCCGCAACCATACGATTTGACGCTGCTGCTGAACATAGACCTACCCTGGGAGCCCGACCCACTGCGCGAGCACCCCGATCCTGAGCAGCGGCAGTATTTTTACCAGTGGTACCGGCGGGAATTGCAGGCCCTACCCGGCCAGTTCGTCGAAATCAGTGGGCCACCGGCGCAGCGGCTGGCGCAGGCGGTAGCGGCGGTGGATGCGTTGGTGCGGAATAATCGCTAAGCGGCGAGCTGCGTATGCGGATACAATAGTAAGAACGTCATTATCAAGAACGCCATTTCGAGCTTGTCGAGAAATCTCGCGTGCTCCCGGTAATTACTATCTGGTGTCAGCACGCGAGATTCCTCGACAAGCTCGGAATGACGTTCTGGCATCAGCACGCGATATTTCTCGACAAGCTCGAAATGACGTTCTTTCAAAACCCTAATAGCTCATATTCCTACTCCAACCCATGCAACACACGCTTTCCAACGACCACTGCCGCGTCGCCATCAATACCAAAGGGGCCGAGCTAACTAGCTTTGTTCGCACCGACCCGCAACAGAATCTGCCGGAGCTTGAGTATATCTGGCAGGCTGATCCGGCCGTGTGGAGCCGCCACGCGCCGGTGCTGTTCCCGATAGTAGGCAAGCTGCCACAGGATACCTATCTGTATCAGGGCCAAGAATATAAATTGCCCCAACACGGCTTTGCCCGCGACCGGGAGTTTGTGCTGGCGCACCAAACGGATACGGAACTGACCTTTGAGCTACGCGCCGACGAAGAAAGCCGTAAGGTATATCCCTTCGACTTTGTGCTCCGCATCACCTATCAGCTCCGCAACCTCGCCCTCACCGTGCGCTGGGATGTGCTGAACCCCGCTGCCGACCAGGAATTACTATTCAGTATTGGGGCGCACCCAGCGTTTCGGTGCCCGCTGCTGCCCGACGAAACCTTTGAGGACTATCTATTTCGCTTCGATCAGCCCGTGACGTTTGAGCGGTATTTGCTGCAAAACGGACTGCTCTCGGGCGAAACCGCGCCAGTACTACACCAGCAAGCTGAGCTGCCACTGACGTACGACCTGTTTGCCGACGATGCCTTGGTGCTCAAGCATTTCGACTTCAACCAGCTTAGTTTGCGCAGCCGCCGTTCCGACCGCGCCGTGCGTGTGCAGTTCGACGGCTTCCCCTACCTTGGCCTCTGGACCAAAGGCCCCGGCGCCGAGTTTGTGTGCATTGAGCCCTGGCAGGGCATTGCCGGCTCAGTGGGTGCTCCCGTAGAGCTAGCCGACAAAGAAGGTATCCTGACGCTGGCGCCCGGTCAGTCGTTCACGGCCAGCTACACGATGGAGATTAACTAGCTGACATCCTGTTATGATGCCCGCCGCGCTCTACGCAATTCGCCCCATCGCGCCGGCCGATACCTATCCGCTGCGCCACGCGGTGCTGTGGCCCGATAAGCCCCTGGAGTACGTGCAGCTACCCGACGATGACGCGGGCCAGCACTTTGGGGCGTTTGCGGCCGACGGACAGCTGATTTCGGTTATTTCGCTGTTTGTGACAGATGGCGAAGCTCGGTTTCGCAAGTTTGCTACCCACCCCAGTTGGCAGGGCCAGGGCATTGGCTCGGCATTGCTAGCGCGCACCATAGAGGCGGCCACGCAGCTGGGCGCCAGCACGCTCTGGTGCGACTCGCGCCAGTCGGCCGCCGACTTTTACCGACGGTTTGGGATGGTACCAGAGGGCGAAATCTTCTACAAAGGCCCCATTCCGTATGTGCGGATGCAGCGCCGCCTGCCGTAGCCTACTGCCCAAGCCATTGTTATACAAAGAACCCCTCCGTGGGGCAGGCTCTCTCTTTCAGCCACGAAATGAGAGAAAGCCAGCCCGGCAGGAGGGGTTCTTTTTTTCGATCGGATGCCAACTGTTATACCAGCGGCGTAGCGGGGCGCGTCGGCACGCCCCGGTTGTAGTCGGGCTCCCAGTCGTCGATGGGGCGGGTGATGCCGGGCGGCAGGTCCAGATCCGGCAAGCCATCATCAAGAGGCTCGCCGCCCTCGTCGTCGCTATCGGGGTAGGGGGGGCGCTGGAAACGCCGCTTGGGCATCACTAGGAAATACGCCAGCACGGCAAAGACCAGAAGGGTATATATCAGACTGATCATGGCGGAAGTAGGTGGGGTAAATCGACGGAGAAAGGACGACGAAAGACTACTGTCTGTCAAGTAACTAACGACAGCCGAGGCAGAGTTGTTTTCGGAAAAAGTCACTTTTTCATCCCCTCCACCCACGCCTACCCAAGATAGGGAGTTCTGTGGCGAAAGAAAAATAGCCCAATGGTTTTGCTTGTAACTCGCTTGTGCAGCGCCTACTTTTGCTGCATAGTTTAGGGGTGCTACCCCGCCTGTTGGCGGCCAGTGGCTGAGATCATACCCATTGAACCTGATCCGGGTAATGCCGGCGAAGGGAACAGACGATCCGCGAACGTGAAAACCCGAGTGGTGCCGACCCCTGGCGCCGGGCCCGTTCCACTTTTCCATTTTCCATTTTCTTGAAAAAGCTTGTAGCACTGAGCGCGGGCCTGCTGGCCCTACCGCTTGCGGCGGCATGGGCGCAAGGCCCCGTGTCGGGTACCATTGTCGATGCCCGCACCAGCACGCCGCTTCCTGGCGCCACCGTGCTGCTCGACGGCGCCACTGGCGTGGTGACCGATGCAGCTGGCGGCTTCTCCCTACCCGTAGTGCCAGCTGGCACGCACACGCTGCGCATCACCTTCGTGGGCTACAACCCCATCACGCGCACCGTGCAGGGGCAACCTACTGCGCAGCGCCTTGCGGTGACGTTGCAGGCCGGTGGCGTGCTCACTGGCGAGGCCCTCGTAACGGCTCAGCGCGCCAACGAGCGCACGGCCACGGCCTACACCAACCTGGGCAAGCAGGACCTAGCTAAGCGCAACTTCGGCCAGGACCTGCCCTACCTACTCGACCAGACGCCCTCCGTCGTGGTCAATTCTGACGCCGGCGCGGGCGTGGGCTATACGGATATTCGCATTCGGGGAACCAGCAACACGGGTATCAACATGACCATCAACGGGGTGCCGCTGAACGATGCGGAATCGCACGGCTCGTTTCTGGTAAACCTGCCGGATCTGGCATCGTCCGTCAACTCCTTGCAGGTGCAGCGGGGGGTAGGTACCAGCCAAAACGGCGGTGCGGCCTTCGGGGCCAGCATCAACATCTCTACCCTGGATGTACGTCGCGAAGCCTACGCCGAAACCCAGAACACTTACGGCTCCTTCAACACCTGGAAAAACAACGTGCAGTTTGGCACCGGGTTGCTGGGTGAGCACTTCACGGTAGACGGCCGTTTATCGCGCATTGCCACCGATGGCTATATGAACCGGGCATCGTCGGATCTGAAGTCGTACTACTTTGCGGCGGGTTACCAGGGCAAGAATACGCTCTTGAAGTTCATTACCTTCTCGGGTCGAGAGAAAAGCTATCAGGCCTGGAACGGTGTGCCCGAACCCGCCATTACCGGTAATCAGGCACTGCTCCAGAACTACATCGACAACGGTGAGCTGAGTGAGGCCGATGCCGAGCGCGTGCGCCGCGAGGGTAGGCGCTACAGCTACTACACCTACGACAACCAAACCGACAACTACCAGCAAAACCACTACCAGCTGCACCTCTCGCAGCAGCTAGGCCCTGACTGGAATGTGGGCGCGGCCCTGCACCTCACGCGCGGCTTCGGCTATTACGAAAGCTACCGCGCCCGCCGCCGTTTCACCGATTACGGCCTGCAAAATGTTATTATCGGTGGCGACACCATCACGCGCACCAACCTGGTAGACCGCAAGTGGCTGGACAACTACTTCTACGGCGGCACCTTCGCGCTCAACTACCAGCCCCGCGATGGCAAGCTGCAAGCCACGGTAGGCGGCGCTTGGAACCAGTTTGATAACGACCACTACGGCGAGGTGATTTGGGCGCAATATGCTTCTAACTCTACCATTCGTCAGCGCTACTACTCCAACAACGCCCGCAAAACCGATTATAACGCCTACGCTCGCGCCACCTGGCAGGTGCTACCCAAGGTAGGCGTGTACGGTGATGTGCAGGTGCGCCACATACGGTATACAATTGATGGCGTGGAGGACGAGCAGAACGACGTGCGCACCCGCGCCCGCTACACGTTTTTCAACCCCAAGGCCGGCGCTACCTTCGCCTTGGCCGAGGGCCAGCAGCTCTACGCCAGCTTTGCCGTGGGCCAGCGCGAGCCGGTGCGTTCCGACTTCACCGACCGTCCCGCCGGCGACACCGGCGCCAAGGCCGAGCGTCTCAACGACTGGGAGGGCGGTTACCGCCTCACCCTACCCGATGCTACCCTGCTGGGGCCGCACACTGCCTTGCGCCTGGAGGTCAACGGGTTCTATATGAACTACCGCAACCAGCTGGTGGCTACTGGTCAGCTCAACGATGTGGGCACGCCCCTGCGTACCAACGTGGCCCGCAGCTACCGGCGCGGTGTGGAGCTAACTGGCTTTGCCTCAGCCAACGACCAAATTAGCCTGAGCAGCACGCTCACCGTCAGCCAAAACCGTATTTTAGGCTATCAGGGCGTGAGCTACGACGCTGATTATAATCCCGTGACGGAAGCACCGCGCACCAGCACCATTTCCTACTCCCCCAACGTAGTATCGGCGCATACGCTGGAGGGGCAGGCGCTGCCGGGCCTGCGCCTAGCGCTGCTCTACAAAACCGTGAGCCGCCAGTACCTCGACAATACCACCAGCGAAGACCGGCGCATCAAGCCCTACCAGGTGCTAGATTTTCGGGCGCGCTACACCATTCGGCCAAAGTTTGTGAAGGAAATTGAGCTGGGCTTGCTGGTGAATAACGTGCTGAATCGTCGGTACGTGGCCAATGGCTACACCTACAGCTACCTCGGCGCCAGCGGCGGCCTCGATACCTTCAACTGGTACTTCCCGCAGGCCACGCGCAACTTCTTGGCGTCGGTGGGGGTGAAGTTTTAATCACTGATTCGCTCGGATTAGTCGGATTTTGTGGACGATTATCGTTACAAACTTCTTTCCCTAAACATTGAATCTGTTTAGGAATTCGCCAGACTGTCATTCCGAGCTTGTCGAGGAATCTCGCGTGCTCCGGTAATTTCTATCTTTCATCAGCACGCGAGATTCCTCGACAAGCTCGGAATAACGGATAAAAACATATCCATTGAAAAAGGCTTGCCAACTGGCAAGCCTTTTTCAATGGATCATTCGGACGACAATTGTCCACAAAATCCGACTAATCCGAAAAATCCGAGCGAATCAGTGATCCTAGATAATCAGCCGTACGCCGCCTAGCTCGGAAATCTGGTAGGGGAACCGGTCGCCGGGGGAACCGATGAACATGAAGTTTTTGGGGATGTTCCACTCCTGTGAAAGCTGGTCGATGAGGGCTGGGCCGAACTGGCCCTTGAGCGGCACAAAGTCAATGACAATTTCCTCATAGGCACGGTCTAATACCTTAATATCGCGGAGCAGGTCCTCGGAAAAGGCCTCGCCTTCACGCAGCAGCGTTACAATTTTAAGGCGATTGGTAAACTCGTTCTCGGCCACGTAGGCCATCACTTTGTTGAGGTTCGATACGTTGTCGCCTTTTGTGAAGAACACGAATTCCTGGCGGTTCAGCTCGTGCAACTGACGCTTGATGGTAAGCTGGGTGAGACGCGACACGCGGGGGGAGTGTTTGGCAAACGACTCGGCCGCCGCCAGCACGAGATTTAGGATGGCTGTGCGATTGAGCATAGCCGTTACAACCAGCATGGCCGGCACAAAGTATTGCAGAAACACCACCAGGTAGTCGGGGCGGATGCGGATGTTGCCGTACAGCGCCGTGATAACGCCTACCAGCGCCAGCGCCACCGTGACTATACCTGCATATACGGGCCGCGGTAGCTTGGGCCGCTTGCGTTTCAGTAGAAAATTGCCTATCGCAAAGAAGGCCATAACCGACAGGAACGAAATGGTATATACCCCTGCCAATGGCCCCAGTTCACCATTGGTGATCAGTAGCACCGAGATACAGAGCAGGAAGAACACCACCAAGATGATGTAGTTGCTACCCCGGCCGTTTTCCTTGAGGAAAAACTGCGGTAGAATGCGGTCCAGAGTCATACGCTTCATCAGGCCGCTTACGCCCACGAAACTGGTGAGCACGGCGCCGCTTAATACGGCCACGGCATCCACCGAAATTAGAGTGGCCAGCCAAGGGCCGCCAGTGGTAGTGCCCAGGTAGGAAAGGAGTGTTTCGGTGTGCTCGCCTACTTCGCCCAAGGGTAGGGCAGCTACGGCCAGCAGCGCCAGCAGCGGGTTGAACACCGTCACGACCACCCACATATTGCGCAGCGTTTTCTGAAATACGCCTTCCGCCTGTTCCTCCACAAAGTTAGCTGAGCTTTCGAAGCCCGAAATGCCTAGCATGGCCGCGCTGAAGCCCAAAAATAGCGCCGACCCCAGGCTACCCTTCAAAGGCATGTGCCAGTTTTCGGTCAGCGTGCTCAGGCCGTGCGTAAACAAATACCACCCCGTAACGCCCACCAGCAGGGTGAGTGAAAACAGGTGCAACAAGAAAATGCCCACAGCTACCACCGCCGACTCAGAGATACCCAGAATGGTGAGCATCAAGAAGAAACCCAGCAGCAGCACCGTAGCCAGAATAATAGGTAGGCCATGCCACAGCGTGTGCAGGTAATGCATAGCTTCAGAAGCCGAAATCACCGCCGTAGCCATATACGATAGGATGGTGAGGCAGGCTGCTACAGCCGCATTGCGCTTGCTGGTGGTGTTCAGCAATACATTGTAGGCGCCACCGTTGAGGGGTAGGGCGCCCACTACCTCGCCGTAGATACGTCGGAATAGAAAGAGCACCGCGCCCACCATCAGCAATGCTACCCAGGCATACTGTCCCGCATAAGCAATAGCTAGCGCCGATACGTACAGGCATGAGGATGATATATCGTTGCCACAAATAGCTGTGGCTTCTAGTTCGTTTAGTTTTTTCTCGTGGCTCATCGGGATTAGGGTAGGAGAGGATACAGATAACTGTACGGGTGTAGCTTGATAAAAGGTAGGAAATACACGCCAAGTTGCTCATACACAAAGGCCATTGGGTACATCATTTGCCTTTTCCCAATTGCTTATCTTTGAGAATCGAACCTTATTTCCACCGCCCTATGTCGTCGCAAGCTGATATTCTTTCGCCCCAGGTAAAGGCCGCCCGTGCCCACGGCTCCACCAACGCTGCCGGCTTCACCGACTACTTCGATCTTGATGGCCTGCTCACGGAGGAGCACAAGCTCATCCGTCAGACCATCCGTGACTTTGTGCAGCGGGAGATTTCGCCCAGCATTGAGCGCTGGGCCCAGGAGGCACATTTTCCCTCCGAGATAGTGCGCAAGTTTGGGGAGGTAGGCGCGTTTGGCCCCACCATCCCGACAGAGTACGGCGGCGGTGGCCTCGACTATATCAGCTACGGCCTGATTATGCAGGAGATTGAGCGCGGCGACTCTGGTATGCGCTCCACGGCTTCGGTGCAGGGCTCGTTGGTGATGTTTCCGATTTACCAATACGGCTCGGAAGAGCAGAAACAGAAGTTTCTGCCCAAGTTGGCCGCAGGCGAGTGGCTGGGGTGCTTCGGCCTCACCGAGCCCGACCACGGCTCCAACCCCGCTGGCATGGCCACTAAGCTGGAAGACAAGGGCGACTACTACCTGCTGAACGGCGCCAAACTCTGGATTTCCAACTCGCCCGAGTGTCAGCTGGCGGTGGTGTGGGCTAAAAACGAGGAAGGCCGCATCAAAGGCGTCATTGTGGAACGCGGTATGGAAGGCTTCACGACGCCCGAAATCCACAACAAATGGAGCCTGCGCGCCTCCTGCACCGGCGAGCTGGTGTTCGATAACGTGCGCATTCCCAAAGAAAACGTGCTACCCCACGCCGACGGCCTCAAAGGCCCGCTCTCCTGCCTCGACTCGGCTCGCTTCGGCATCGCCTGGGGCGCCATCGGCGCGGCCATTGATTGCTACGAGTCGGCGCTGAAATATTCTTTGGAGCGCGAGCAATTTGGTAAGCCCATCGGCGGCTTCCAGCTTCAGCAACGCAAGCTGGCCGAAATGCTTACGGAAATCACCAAAGCCCAACTCATGGCCTGGCGCTTGGGCGTACTCAAAAATGAAGGCAAGGCCACATCGGCGCAAATTTCGATGGCCAAGCGCAACAGTGTGCACATGGCCCTGGAGGTAGCCCGCGAGGCCCGCCAAATCCACGGCGGCATGGGCATCACGGGCGAGTACCCCATTATGCGCCACATGATGAACCTGGAATCGGTGATTACTTACGAGGGCACGCACGATATTCACCTGCTCATCACAGGGGCTGATATTACGGGGATTCAGGCGTTCAAGTAATTGCGCAATTTGATAGTTGGATGTAGATGAGACTTCTGATCATCTGGCTGTGCATATCCTGAGTTAGTCTGGTGGGTGCAATACACTGCTATGATTCAACAGATTGAGGTTCCGGCGGGTGCAATGGCGGACTCTGTCTGGGTAAATAGGGTATTGCTTTTTTTGCGCTGGCTGACTGTGGATTGCTTTCGCTTATCATCGGTTTATTCATAGATCGGGCATGGCCTGAATGAGATGCTAAAACGAACAAGAGACCTGGGCGCTAAAACGCTCACAGATACTCTCTCCGCTTACTTGCTTTCATCCGCCTATATTAGCCCATCCATTTATACGCTCTGACTGCTATGGCCACTGCACCTGCTACCCCCGCGCCCTTGGTTTTGCTGGAATGCCTTATTGCTGGCACCTCGCACCGCGAGGGCCTGAAAGCCTATGAACCCAAGCTGGAACTTGGCCAGGCGCTGACCTTGGAGCGCGAAGCGGACAGCGCCTACGATGATTGGGCCGTGCGCGTATACACGGCCGGTCCTGAGCCCATGTGGCTTGGCTACCTTCCCGAAGGCCGTAACGAAACCGTTGCCCGTCTCCTCGACGCCAACTTTCCGTTGGCTGGCCGCCTAACACACAAATCTTGGGAAGATGAGTGGCTGTACCTGGAAATGGAAGTTATATTACAATTAAAAAAGTGATATTCTGTATCCATTTTATTTAAAAATAAGCTATGTATTATATATAAAATTATGTTTTAAATCTGGAATTATATTCTAAAAATGAAGCTTCAGGCGTCATTATCAACGTGTGCAACTTCTGCATAAACTGCTAATACAGCCGCTGGCGAGGGGTACCCTGCTTCGATGAGGGCTTTGGCATAATCACTGGTACTAGAAGCGAAGGCGCGGGCACAACGTAGTGGGCCGCGCATCTTATCCGCTTTCTATGCCTTTATACGCATACTTACTAACGCCCGCAGGTGGCATCATGAACTGCCCTGAAGCCGGGCAGGCCGAAGCCGAGATTCTCGCCGCGCATTTTCGTCACTTACAGCAGCTACAGATTGGCAAGTCGCTACAAATGGCTGGCGTAGGTGGCCAGGCGCATTTTGGATTAGTGCTCTTCGAGGCCGAAGACACAGAACTGGCTGAAGCTACCATGCAAGCCGACCCACTAGTAAGCAGCGGGTGCATGACGGGCCAATGCGTGCCGTTTCAAGTAGTACTGCAAGCCGCCGATCCTTATTTGCGCGTGGCATAGGCAACTGTAGTGGCCTACCTACCGCAAATCGTCGAAAGCATATTGTGCGGTGCTCCAAAAGGCATCCAGCGCCACCAGCCGGGGCTTGAAGAACGAAATCAAGCGGGGCCAGTCTTCTCGGTTGAATAGGTTGACGGGCGCTAACTCTTGGTAAATGCGTGCTACGGGTTGGCCGTTGGCATCTTGCGTCTCAGGCTCCCAGGTCCAGGTTTCGCCGGTGGCTTCCTCCAGCCACCGGCGCACCTCCCAGAACTGTTCGTAGAACAGCTCCCGAATTCCTGCGTCGGGGTGGGTCAGCTCAATACCAATACTGGCGCGGCGGCCATCGGCGTATAGCCGAAAGTAAACGTGCTTGAGGCCAGTTTTATAATTAATCCAGTTGGTAGGCAAGCCCTCAGCCGAGGGCACGGGAGCCATATATTGTCCAAAGGTGGTCCAGAAGGCTTGGCGGAGTTGGGTAACTTCAGTTTTACTGTACATGCGAAACGAGCGTCGGGGCAGGCCAAAGAGGTAGGCGTCGGCTTTCTTTTTGCGCAGCATGGCTGATAGCGGGCGTAGCCGATTGGTACGCCTACAGAGTAGCCAACTGCAATCAGTCCCCTACGGATGAAGAAATTAAGCGGACATCTTGGCTTACGATATCAGTGTATCGCAGGCAAAAGACTTCATGGTAACGGTGAACAGGATGCCCACGAATATTTACGGCTGAGGCAAACCAAATAGACATGCATGGGTAGTACGCCGCTGAAAAACGGTTTGATGCGGGCGGTGCGTGGTAGTAATAATGCGCTGGTGCAGCCGCTGAAATAGGACGGTGTCGCTTTCCTGGTAGTACCAGGATGGCCGGCCATCGTAGTCTCCGATGGTGCCCTTGTATAGCTCGTCGTATACCAGCCAGCCTCGGTGTCCTTTGGTAGCGGTGGCAAACTCAGTGGCTGTTTTATTGATGTAGGTAGGGATGCTGTGCGACTCTGGCCGGTAGTCGTGGCCTGCCACTGCTTTGTATTTCAGCGGGTACGCCAGCTTATAGTAGCGGTAGGGCGGTACGTGATTCCAGTTGAGATACACCACATCGCCGGGCTGGTACCGGTCGTTGATAAATAAAAAGGCCTCCCGGAAATACGATTTCTTGTAGCCTCCGAATAAGCCAGGGTCGGCTAGCTGCTGAGCTGAAGTAGCCAGGAGCGGCAATAGCAGCAGCGCGGGCACAACCCACTGCCAGCCTGCGCCCAGACGTCGGGCAAGGGTAGCGCATCCATTAGCCAGAAACAGAATAAGTACCGGGGCCAGAAACACAATCAGCCGCTCATACACCGGGTATTTGTGTAGTGCCGAAGCCACGAAGGTGAGCAGAATAGCAAAGGCCAGAACTAGGAACAACTGCCGTTGCCGCCTGAACATGGTAACTGCTCCGAGCCCTAGGCAAACTAGCGGCACAATACGCAGCACTAGGCGCGGCAGCGTGCTGCCCAGCGTGTGCAGGTCTAGCAGCAAGCCCAGCGGGTAGTCCAACGCCATGTAGAGCTGATAGAAAGGCCACCGTACCGCCGCCCGGGTGGCCGCTACTGGCATAAACGCATCCAACGTCTCAAACCAATACACCAGCCAACCCGACTCCGTATACTTGCCTGTGAAAAGCAAGTAATTGAGGGCAAAGCTGAGCAGCCAGCAGCTAAAAGGCACAAGCTGCCGCCAAAAGCGGAGCCAGTCTCCTTGCATTAAGTGCCACAAGCTTAGAGCGCCTGCTACGGCCATGAGCACAAAAATGCTGGCGTAAGAGAACCACACCAGCACGGCCCCGCCTGCGGCCCACGCCAGCAGGGCCGGCCAGTGCTTACTGCGGTGGTAGTGCGCGTAGAGCAACAAAGACACAACGGTGGCCAGCAACTCGGCGCTGTATTGTTTTATCTCGACGCTATGATAGACCAGCGGCGGCGCCAGTGCCAGCAGGGCCACGGCCACAACAGCGCCAAGTGGTGAGAGTAAACGGCGGGTGAGGGGCACAAACAGCATCAAAGCGGTCAGCGAGCACAGCAGCGGCACCAGGCGCAAAGCCATTTCCTGCCGGCCAAAGACCAGAACGGCCAAACGGCACAGCCACAAAAATAGAATGGGTGCTTTCTGCTCGTACTCCAGCGCGGGTTGTGCCAACTGCCTGAAGTTCATCCGGATCAGGCTGTTGGCTACGTATACCTCATCAATCCAGAGCGAACGATTGTGAAAAAAGTGGAACAAGCGCAGAGCTACGCCAATACCTACAAAGACCCAGAGTATAAGTTGCCAATTGATGGCTTTGGTGATAAGTGGTTGACTAGGTAAAGCCGTTTTGTTGAGAAAAGAGGTAAAGGTTGTAGCCATAGGTCGAGTAAAAACACCGTTAAGTAACAATTAAAAATTATTTAATAGCAAATTAATTATATTTATTATAGGTTATATTCAAAAAAACAAGCTGCTGATTATATATGGTAAGCAGCAACTTGCTTTCTAAAAACAATTGACTGTCAAATATTTAAACTTATGACAAGCTCGCCAGTACCCTAGTCTAATCTGTTGAGCTACTTTATTAGAATAGTTAAAAATAATTTTATATTATAATTCGTATATAGAACTGTATTATGACAATATCCGTAGATTTGCCATTATTACTCATAATTCAAGGTATCAATTCACGTGTTTCGTATTGGTCGTCCTCTATGAAGGCTGTTATTTTTGATGTAGACGGGACGCTCTATGAGCAGGCCAGATTGCGCCGGAAAATGCTGTATGCACTACTAGAGTACTATACCATACGGCCTTGGCGTGCACAGGAATTGCTGATTTTGAGTCGATTCCGAGCGGAGCGGGAGAAACGTGCCGGCGCCATAGGTCCCGATTTGGAGAATGCGCAGTACACGTGGTGTGCCGAAAAGGGTGGCTATGCCATTCCTAAAATCAAGCGAACGGTAGAGCAATGGATTTTCCAAAAGCCTAATCGCTACCTGGCTGAATGTGTGTATCCGGGCACACAGGCGTTTTTTGAGAGCCTACGGCAGCATAATATCAAAATTGGTATTTATTCTGACTATGCAGCGCACGACAAACTGGCGGCGCTGGGCCTGCAAGCCGATATCGTGGTGAGTTCCACTGACCCTTGTGTTGATCGGATGAAGCCGAATCCGGAGGGTTTGCTCTACATCGCGCAGCAACTACAAATAGCCCCCGAAGAGTGCCTGTTTATCGGCGACCGACCGGAACTAGATGGTGCGTGCGCAGAGCGAGCCAATATGCCCTACCTCATCGTGGATAAGCAACCCTTCGCGCAATTCGATTTCTACCACAAACTAAAAACTAGTTTTTTCCCTCCAAAAAACGAACAATGAATAAGACACTTACCTTACCCGATACAGATATAGTAGAGGAAGTAGTAACATTACAACCAGCTGGTCTGCGCGATTACATTGCCATTGCACGCCCCGACAATTGGGCCAAGAACGTATTTATGATGCCTGGCGTATTGTTCGCCCTGCTCGTTTACCGCTTAGGTCTCGACTCCCTCTTCGTGCTAAAGCTAGTAATGGGGGTAGCTAGCACTTGTCTGGTGGCGTCGGCCAACTATGTCATCAATGAATACCTAGACGCTGAATTTGATAAGTTTCACCCATTGAAGAAAAAGCGCACATCGGTGGTGCGCGTTGTCAACCCAACGTTGGTATATCTGGAGTGGGCGTTGCTGGCCACTGTGGGCCTGACGCTGGGCTACCTGATTTCTGTGCAGTTTCTGCTGGTGTCGGCTTTCCTGCTGTTTATGGGCGTGATGTACAACGTGCGCCCGTTTCGCACGAAAGAACGGGTATTTCTGGATGTGTTATCGGAGTCCGTTAATAATCCCATCCGGTTTGCACTAGGCTGGTTTATCGTGGCACCGGCCCTTCATTTAGCGACCTTCAAAGGAGCTGATCTATTTTGGAGCCTACCATCCTCCAGCATTCTGATTGCGTACTGGATGGGCGGCGCTTTCCTAATGGCTACCAAGCGCTTTGCCGAATATCGCCTGATTAGCAATCCAGAACTGGCAGGTCTCTACCGCCGCTCGTTTAAGTTCTACACCGAGCACAGCCTGCTCATTTCCATGTTTTTCTATGCCCTTACCTCGGCTTTTTTTCTAGGTATTTTCCTGATCAAGAACCGGGTAGAGCTACTGATTAGCTTCCCATTTTTTGCCTTGCTATTTGCTTGGTACCTGCGTCTGGGGCTGCTGCAAAACTCGCCGGTGCAAGGCTCTGAGAAGCTGTATACCCGCAAGTGGTTTATGCTGTACGTCGTGCTATTCTGCATCCTGCTTACAGCGCTCATGTTCATCGACATTCCGTGGCTACACCTATTTTTGCAGGAAACCTATTCGCTTAACTAAGGCATCCTGAGGTAGCGCAAACGTTGCGGCTGTTGCGCGCCGTAGAATAAACCAGCACCCTATCCGGCAGGCGTTATCACTGGCTTATAGCCGTGTGGCGCCCGCTAGGTAGGGTGCTCGTTTGGTAGCTACAGTAGCTCGGCCAGAGCAGTTATTTCCTGTCGGGCCTGTTGCACAGTCGGCTCCTGGCCAAATTCTCTGTCGATCCAGCCAATAAAGCCAGTGGCAAGGGCTGCTACGGCCTGTCGGCTGCTGCCTGAGGTGCCGCCTTGCAGGCCAGAGTCGGCCAAGGGTAGGGCGCCTTCCAATCCTAGTGTACCCAGTACATCCGACACGAAAGCCAACGCGCACACGTGCATAGTTTGATAAAGCAACACCAACTCGGGTAATGCCAGCGGTAGCCGCTCCCCGGCAGCGGCGGCACCTAGGCGCTCCATTATGGTGGCCATACCCGATTCGGACAAGGCCGTGAGCGATGGAAGTGCCCGTAGAAACGGGTGCGGCGACGTAGTGTGTAGTAGCTCCTGGGTGAGCAGCAGCGCCAAACGCAGTAGTTGCAAGCGACCTTCGTCGAAGCCCAGTGTAGCGGCTGGTGGCGGCGCGGGCAGCAAGCTATTTTCGTACTGCTCGAAAATGGCTTGTATCTGTTGTTGCCGGCGTCGCAGGGGAGGTAGGGCGGCCCTACCACTTGGGCCAACTAATAGCTGCTCCAACGCATTCTCCAACTCGGCGCTTAGTTGAAGGCAGTGAGCAACTACCCGCTCCAGCTCCTCATCTGAAAGCTGCATCTGTTGGCGCAAGTAGGCCCGCACTGCTGCTGCGATGGGACTGGCTAGTGCGGCACGGCCCACCAGCACGTAATCGTAGAAGCGCAGGGGGCGCGTGGCTACCAGCTGCTGCAATTCGGCGGTAGAGGCAAGCGCTAAAAACGGCATTAGGGTAGTGGCATCTAGTTGCGTGAGGTGCGTAACAGCCTCTTGCGCTGCCTCTGCGGCCCGCATCTGAAAGAAGTGCTGCGTTGCGATGCCCAATGCCGATAAAGCAGGTGCCAGCTGTGCATATGTGGTAGGCGGCAGTGACTGCAAAGAGCGGTCGTTTGGACCTGTGAAAGAAAGCATATGTGGAAGTGAGAAAAGGATTATTTATCCTGTGGTGTATATATAAAAAATGACAGACTACGCTCTCAATAATTACTTGTGTCGATAAATATAATTTTTAATTATGAATGGTTAAAAGATTCTTAATTTATTGGTATTAATCTGAAAATCAATTATATAATACTTAAATATAATAATTAAGCATGATAGATTTTGTGGCTTGTTAATATATTATATTTGCATATTCATATTAAATTGTGTATATTTGTATAATAATTCAAAATAAACATTCACTAAATCATACTACATGCAGTATCAAATCAATTCTATTAAAAGTATTTCCGATAAGCAAATAGCCATGCTCGAGCAGGAGGGTATTAATACAGCCGAAGCGCTACTCCGTGCCGCCCGTACTCCCGCCGACCGCCGGGAGCTAGCCCGTACGACGGGCATTGAAGAAATGAAGCTTTTCAAGTGGGTAAATTACGCTGATCTGTCGCGTATTGATGGGTTGGAGCCCGACCTCACAGCTTTGCTGGAACAAGCTGGCATCACTACTATGCTTGACCTGCGGGGCCGCTCGCCTTTCAGCTTACACAGCAAATTAGTGTCGCTCAACAAGCAGCAACAAGTAGTGAGCTTTGTGCCGGATATGCTGCAAGTTGCTGATATGGTGAATCATGCAAAGACACTAGAGCCAGAGGTAGCGTATCAATAAGCTACTGAGCCACGCCGGTTTGTAAAAGCTAGCCACTAAGAACAAAGTTGCCCCGCCATATATCGTTCTGATATGTGGCGGGGTAATCTTTTAAAAAGCTATTGAGATTAGTAAAAAATATAAGGGTTAAATTTTTGCTAATTTCATGGGACAAATTCGCTTTGTGCGCTGTTCTGTAGCCGAACACATTCCGCTTACCTTTGCATATGCGTGAACCCTACCTCACTGGCGGCGACGAGCACTACGACGCCACGGACAAAGACATTGACAAAGCCTTACGCCCGCTTAGTTTCGACGACTTTGCCGGACAGGATAAGGTAGTTGAGAACCTGAAGATATTTGTGGCTGCTGCCAAACGTCGCGGCGACGCCCTGGACCACGTGTTGCTGCATGGCCCACCCGGCCTAGGCAAAACTACGCTTTCGCATATTATTGCCAATGAGCTGGGCGCAGGCATCAAAATGACCAGCGGGCCGGTGCTCGATAAGCCCAGCGACCTGGCAGGGCTACTCACCAACCTCGACCCGCACGACGTACTGTTCATCGACGAGATTCATCGCCTGAATCCGGTAGTAGAGGAATACCTCTATTCGGCGATGGAAGACTACCGAATCGACATCATGCTCGATTCGGGGCCAAATGCGCGCTCGGTGCAGATTTCGCTGTCGCCGTTCACGCTGATTGGCGCTACTACCCGCTCCGGGTTGCTTACCTCGCCATTGCGGGCGCGCTTTGGTATCAATTCACGCCTGGAGTATTACGATGCGAAGTTGTTGACCAGCATTGTGCAGCGCTCCGCCGAAATTCTGGGTACACCAATTTACGAAGATGCGGCCTTCGAAATTGCACGCCGCTCGCGTGGTACACCGCGTATTGCCAACAATCTGCTGCGTCGCACACGCGATTTTGCTCAGATTAAAGGCACTGGTACTATCACGATGGATATTTCGCAGTTTGCTCTCAACGCCCTCGACGTAGATGCCCGCGGCCTCGACGATATGGACAAGCGCATCCTGAACACCATTATCGACAAGTTCAAAGGTGGACCTGTGGGCATCAGCACCATTGCGACGGCTTGTGGCGAAGAAGCCGAAACCATTGAGGAAGTGTACGAGCCGTTCCTAATTCAGGAGGGCTACATCAAGCGTACCTCCCGCGGCCGCGAAGCTACCGAAGCTGCCTACCAACACCTGGGCAAGCAAATGCCGCAGCACCTGCGTGGCAATACGAGTACAGGAGAGTTGTTTTCGTAGGATTTTCTACCTTTTCAACATCCCGCACACAGCGAAAGACCTACCTACAGCTGAACGACATTCCCTTTTGGGGTGTCTGCTGTGGGTAGGTCTTTCGCTGTGCGCGGGATGATCTATTTTTGTAGATAGTCAATTTTCTGCCTGATGCTCCCAACCGCCCACTATACTGCCTTCATTAAGCGCCGCGCTGCCGAACTGGGCTTTATGTACTGCGGTATTTCGAAGGCAGAATTCTTGGAAGAAGAAGCGCCGCGCCTGGAAAACTGGCTCAACCGCAATGCCCACGGCAAGATGGCCTACATGGCCAACCACTTCGACAAGCGCCTCGACCCGCGCCTGCTGGTAGACGGGGCAAAGTCGGTGGTTTCGTTGCTGCTGAACTACTACCCCGCCGAGGAGGACCAGCAGCCCGATGAGCCGGACACGCTCAAAATCAGTAAGTATGCCTACGGGCGCGACTATCATTTCGTCATCAAAGACAAACTGAAAATCTTGCTGGCCGATATTCAGGAGGAGGTAGGAGAGGTAGGCGGACGCGTATTCGTCGATTCGGCGCCGGTGATGGACAAGGTGTGGGCCAAGAAAAGCGGCTTGGGGTGGGTAGGGAAAAGCAGTAACCTCATCCGGCCTGGTACGGGCAGCTTCTTCTTCATTGCCGAACTTATACTGGACCTGGAGCTGAACTACGACGGTCCCATCAAGGACTACTGCGGTACCTGCACCAAGTGCGTGGATGCTTGCCCAACGGGCGCCATCACGGAGCCTTATGTAGTAGACGGCAGCAAGTGCATCAGCTACTTTACCATCGAGCTAAAGGACCAGATTCCGCAGGAGGTGGCTGGTAAATTTGGTAACTGGGTGTTTGGCTGTGACATTTGCCAGGATGTGTGTCCCTGGAACCGCTTTGCACAGGCCCACAACGAACCGCAGTTTCAGGCGCACCCGCAGTTCAAGCACCTACGCGCCGCCGACTGGCAGGAAATCACGCACGAGTTATTTTCTGAGTTATTCCGGCAATCGGCAGTGAAGCGCACGGGCTACGCGGGGTTGCAGCGTAACATTCTGTTTGTAACGCAAACCGCCGATGCGCAGGCATCGGCGGGTGGAGAAGCGGCAGAATCAGATGGCTAGTTGGTCAAAAGCGCGGTTCAGGATAGCGCGGTATACTTTGGCAAACTGGGCATAGCACCATTCTTTGAACTGGGCTATTTCTTCGGGAAGGATGGTGCGGAGGGCCTTGCGCAGTTCCTTTTCAAATAAAAATTTGTCGAAACTAACCTTAGATAGGATGGTTTTGGTGTACTCTAACATGGTGGGTGGTTTTCACTAGCGGGTGGATTGGTAGGCGGAAGAGAGCAACCAGTATACGGGCAAGTGGCAACCAGAGTCGTTGTTTCAACGACTCGAAATGCTAAGCATCAGATACTCCGGAAATTAGATTTTTCTTCCCCACAAAGAAGGTGCTATAGGATGCTCTCTGTTTAGGTAACACGCATGGTAGCAGCTTCATTAGCTGTTGTGCATAGTCGTTTTCAGGTTGGTATATAGGCTACCGTTCCGAAGCTCAAGACTTTCATATAAACAGAGCGCCCCTACCTTCCAAAGCTTCAACTTCGAGAGGTAGGGGCGCTCTGTTTTACGCGGTAAGTAGGTAGAGAACAGCTCTAGTAAATGAATAAAGCTGCCAGATTGCTGGCGGTGGTAGCTGTCATGGGCTCATCGAAAGCAGCCTGCACTTTCTGAAGGCTACCCTGGCCTACGCCAGCGGCATCAATGGGTAACAAATTGAACGGAATGGTTTGTCCGGCTGCGCGTTGCACGGTGTTGTCCTCTCCGGCATATACAGCATCGGTTAGGCCAGCCGTTGTGATAGACTGGTCGGTAGGGCTAATCCAGGGCTTTACCACAGCACCCCGGCTGCGGCGCAACGTGCGGATGTGCGCGGCGTGCCGGGCCTCTACGGAATGAATGCGGGCGGCGGCCGTCAGAAACACCCGGTCGCTTTGTACAGTGGCAAGCTGGCCTTTGTAGGCACGCACTCCCGTATCTTCCAGAAGTTGGGCTACCTGCAAAAACGTATCAAAATTACTGAACACGTCGGCAAACAGCGCGGCTTGTGCACCATTGCGGCTACCCGTAAAGTCGAAGTTGAGGTTGGTGGGCACATCGGCGCCAGATGCCTGGAGCACCCGCGTCAGAAAGGCTACGTGCTGCTGCTCGTGCTGCTGCACGGTAGCGATGCCCGCCCGCAGATCAGTTGGGATAAATCCAGCAGACACGGCGGGAGTATTGGGTACGAGACCCAGCGCACGAGAATAGAAATTATTCTCGAGCAGCTCCAGCGTAAGTGCCAGCGTAAGCGAATCGGCAATGGTTTGGGCACCGCGCCCATATGCTTGGCGCAAAGCCGAGCCCAGCACCAGCGGCACCGTAGCCACGGCCGCTTTGCCCGTGAGAGAGCCCAAGCGAGTCAGCGCGTCGCGGCGCGAGCCCAGGCGGGCCAGCAGCTCCGGATCGGCTTCGGTGAGGTTAACCAGGAGTTTGAGAATGTTCATGGGCAAGGGAAGCAGCCAGTGCTGAGCAAGCTAAGCGAAAATATCAGTGGAAACGGCTACGGTGAAATACGGCGCCAATGGGGTAACAACAGCCGAAGGCGTGAGTGTAGCGCCGAGTCCCGCCAAGTCGCCGCTACCCACAATTATGTCGGCGCCCGCGAAGGAGCCAGGGGTTTCTAGGTCGCGCACGTAGGCGGCGTGGCGGGCTTTCACAGAAGCAATCTTGCCGGTAAACAGTAGGTACTCAGCCCCCGTCGTATCGAGGGTGAAACGCGCTACGGCATCGTTGTAAGCCGCTACGGTCAGGTCTTCGAATTGCTTTGCTGCCGCCAGCACCCCGGTTCGGGTAGTGAGCGTGAGGGTAGTGAAGCTGAACATGAGCGTGGGAATGGCATTGGACCCCAAAATGTACTTGTACGCTTCCGTGTAAATCAGCTCGTGGTCGCGCAAATCGGTAAAGGTCTCCTGCTCGGCAGCCGACATACCCGCCGGGAAAGCAGCTACTATCTGCTGATAAAAAGCAAGGGTAAGCTGGTGTAGGCTATATAGGTAGTTGGACACAGCAACATTGGCGCTGGTAGCCGCTACATTATTATTATAAAACAGAGTAGGGGTAGCAGGCGCTGGTGTCGGAGAATCATCGTCGCCACAGCCGGCTAATAATAGCGCAGAGGTAGCAGCCGTGACACTGGCAGCCCGCAAAAACGTGCGGCGCGGCAGAGGAGTAGGCGCAAGCAAGGGAGTAATCTTATCTGACATACACGAAGACAAAACGAAAGCCCGGAGCAGATTCGATATAAACCGGCCGTAGACGCTGGTAAAGTTACTTAGTTCTGAATGATTAGCGGGCAGGGGGTAGGAAAAAGCAAAAAGGGTACGCCAAGTGGCGTACCCTTTTTAGTCTATTGGCCATTCTCAGCGCTTATGCAAAGAAAGTGCTGCCCGTAATTGTGAATGTGCTGGCAATTGACAGCACTGTTGGTACGGGTAGGGGCTCATCGAATGCCTCCGAGAAAGCAGAAGCAGGGAAATTCAGCGAAGCCAAAGCTGTCTGAAGGTTTACGCCTCCTTGCGTTACGTTATCTTCAGCCGGGAACGTGATGCCTGAAGGAGTATAAGCCGGAGCAGTACCAGCCCCATAGATGGCTGCTGTTTGCGCAGGCGAAGCACCACCATTGTCGGTGCCTGATACCCAGCTCTTGGGCGAAGAGCTGGGATTGCTGCCGGCAGCAGTGCCAGCTGGGGCAGTGTTCATCAAACCGCCCCGGCGCATGGTACGCAAACGTGCAGCGTGGCGTGCTTCCACCGAGTGAATGTTGAGAGCAGCAGTCAGAATATCATCGTTTGAAGCGAGGTAGGGAGCACCACCTTTGTAGGCACGTACGCCAGTGTCTTCCAGCGACTGTGCTACAGCTAAGAACAGGCCTGCATCAGTGAACACGCCTGCAAACGGACCAGTGCCTGAGCCTTTGCCCCCCGTAAAGTCAAACTGTGACACAGCTGGTACAGCAATAGGAGTGGCGCCAGCCTTTGTAAGAGCTTCACGCAGAAAGTTTACGTGGTTGTTCTCGTCCGTGCGGATTTTCAACAGCGCGGTTACGTTATTAGGGCTCATTTGAGCACGTAGGGCTGTCTGCGTGGCCGACGTCGTATTGTTACCTATCGTACCATCGCCCGACAAGCCAAGATTATAGAAGTAAGCCTCCAGGTATTCCAGCTTCAGCGCGAAGTTGAGCACGTCCGGTATAGAAGGAGCGCTGGTAGTTGTTTGGCCATAAGCTTTATTGAAAATGCTGCCCATTGCTAATGGTAGAGCGGCAGCAGTCATTTTTTTGCCGAAGCCCGTCATGTGTTTGAACACGCGACGGCGTGAGTCGAAACGTTCGAAAACTTCTGGATCGGTTTTCTCGATTTCGGATAGTATTTGGAAGAAGTTCATGCTAGTGCGAGATTTAGATGGGAGTGAAACCTAAGGTGGACTAAACGAGGTTAGAAACGTTCAGCTTGGAACCATCCATCAGGAAGTTATTGGCTACTGCTACCACTTCTGCAGGAGTCTTCGAAATTTCCAGCCCAGTGCTACCAATAGCTACAACATCGGAATCAACGAATGAGCCTTCCGTTACCAAATCACGAATCAGAGCAGCGTGACGGGCTTCTACGGATACAATTTTGCCGGCGATTACCAAGTATTGCAAACCTGTGTTATCGGTTCCGATATAACGACCAGCACCGTTGTAGGCAGATACGCCGAGATCTTCAAACGCTTTAGCCGTGCTTAGCACAGAAGTACGCGAGTTGAAATCGATGCCGGAGAAATTAGGCTCTAGTGCTTTGATAGCATTTGTACCTAGAGCAACCTTGAAGAATTCACGGTGAATTACTTCATGATAGTACAAGTCATCTAGGATCTGTTTCTCTGCACTTCCTGCTGCCAAACCTGTGTAGTAAGTGCCTGTGCGCAGGTTAGTGTAGAAACCAGCTTCCAGCTGTTCCAGCGCATAAGCGTAGTTCAAAACGCCAAGGCTGCCAGAGCCGACATCTACCATGCCCGGCATAGAATTATTGGTATCGTCGTCGTTGCAACCGGCTAATGCCAGGGCAGTTACGCCAGCCGTAGCCCCGGCATACATAAAGAAGGAACGGCGCTTAATAGGAGCGTACAATGGCTTGGTGAAGCCCGCTTCGTCTTCGCCTGGTTTGATGATGTTGGACATAATAAAAAAGGAAGATTGGGTGAAACAGGAAAACTAAGGGCAATACAGTACTGGGGTGGTTTTTGGACCGCCTATTTCAAGTAGTAAATATCCCGGAAGCTTGTTGTTTGATGTGATTTACGGCTGTGCTCAGAATATGGATTGGTATCTGTACTTTTTTTTGTCCAGCTTCTTATAAGTACATAGGTATATAGCTTCAATAGCCACAAAAAAGGCCGCTCTCAGAGCGGCCTTTTTTGTGGCTATTGAAGCTATTAAGATAGATAATGGGCTTAGCTGAACAAGCCGGCTGCTGCGCCAACCGCCGAGCGAAAGTTTCTGCCAATAGCTTTTACCGCAGCTGCATCCAACGGCTCGTCGAAGGCTTCGGAAGCGGCTGCAGGTGTGATGGTAAGGCCTGTGGGAGCACTGGACGAAGTTTGCACATTGATATTGGCCTGCGTCACGTTGTCTTCAGCCGGGTAGTCGGCATCTGTGCCCTGCGCATACACGGGTCTGGTCACAGCAGGTACCGGACCACCGTTATCAGTACCCGAAATCCAGCTTTTAGGCTTTTCATTTAGGTTGTTGAGGTCGGCTGTGGCCGCCACGCCACCCCGACGTAGTAGCCGGATGTGTGAAGAGTGACGAGCTTCTACGGAGTGAATGTTGAGCGCGGCCGTCAGAATGGCTTTGTTGCCCATTAGGTTCACGGCGCCGCCCTTGTATGCCCGCACACCTGTATCTACAAAAGCCTGGCTGGTACCATAGAAGTTGGCCGCATTAGCAAAGGGAGTAAGGCGGCCGCCAGCCGTATAATCAAACGCCGCCGCCGTAGGGTCAGGAATGGCCTGGCTGCCCAACACAGCCCGTATCGCGTTGATGTGCCCTACCTCATCGTCTCGGATAATGGTAATGGCAGGTACATCGGCCGCCGGAATAAGGTTTGGCGTATCCAGACCACGCTGGTAATAGTAGCGCTCCAGGTACTCCAGCTGCAGTGCCAAGTTCAGCGTATCCACTATTATTTGGGGTAGGGCGGAGGTTTGGCCGTATGCTTTGTTGAACATTGTGCCCAACAGGCCCGGCAGCGTAGCCGCCGTGACGGCTTTGCTCATACCCGAAATATGCTTGAACACGCGCCGACGGGTATCAAAACGCTCGTAAACCTCGGGGTCTACTTTTTCAATGTCAGAGATAACCTTAAATAAATCCATGGTGAGAAGGCAACGGGTGATGAATTGGGTGAAGAAGGCAGGTTATCTACTGCAAATTGCTGGCGCTCAGCTTAGAGCCATCAGCTAGGTACATGTTAGCCGCCGTCAGCACCTCAGCAGGTCGTTTCGACTTCTCCTGTCGAGCCGTATCACTCGTCGTGCTAAAATCCACCACGTCGTCGGCCACAAATGAATTGAACGTAATCAGGTCGCGGATGAGCGCAGCGTGCCGGGCCTCTACCGATACAATTTTGCCGGCAATAGTGAGGTAGTCTGGGTTTTGAATGTATTGACCAGCACCGTTGTAAGCGGCTACCCCCAAGTCTTCAAACGTTTTGGCAGCGTTCAGCACACTGCTACGCTCACTGAAGTTGATCGTGGAAAAATCGGGGGTCAGGTCTTGCAGTGGCGTGGCATTGGCACTGGCAATGGCCTGCCGGAAAAAGTCGACGTGAATTTTTTCGTGCAGTGCCAGATCCTGAAATATTTGCTTTTCGGCGGCGTTGGCGGTAGCGTAGTAGTTGCCCCCAATCACCTGGGCATAGAACGCGGCTTCTAGCTGCTCCAGGGCATACGCATAGTTCAGTACGCCCACATCGCCGTTGCCTACATCAATAAAATTGGAGTTATCGTCGCTATCGTCGTCGCAGCCCGCTAGGGTTAGCGCTGTGATGCCGGCTGTGGCGCCCGCATACATAAAGAAAGAGCGACGCTTGATGGGAGTATACAGCGGTTTGGTGAAAGCCGCGTCTCTTTCGTCGGGTTTGGTGAGATTGGACATAAAAAAGAAGGAAGTTTGGGTGAGGACCGAATTAATCTAGGGCAGTAGAACCTTCTCTGAAAAGAGCAGTTCTGCCGTTCTTACGAGACTTCCACATGCTTGATTAGTGTGTTTGGTAGCGTGGACAGGTAGTGCTAACGAGTTAAGGTTGAGCTACTAAGTATAAAGCGCGGGGCTATAACCAGAGTGAATGTTTAACCAGAGCCTTTGCGAGCTTGTGCACTACGTAAAAACCCTTATTTGCCTGTTGCCGACTGGTTTTCGATAAATTTGCGCGTGGTGAAACTTCAATTTGTTTGCTTTCTGCTACTGCTGCTCGTGGGAATGGCCCGCGCCCAGACGCTTGCGCCCGCCGATGCCGGGCAGGCAGTTATTACGCTGGGCCGCACGGAGTTTCCCATCAACGAGTACTTCACCATCAGCTTCACGCTCCGCGGGGCGGCGCTAGACCGCTACTCGGCCTTCCCCGACATCGAAGGCTTTAAGAAAAGCGGCAAGCTGAACACAACTACCACGCGTACCGTGGGCGGGCAATCCTCTATTGAGCTGACCATTACGCAGCGCTACGCTGCCTACCAAGAAGGGGAAGTCGAGCTGCCGCCCTTTACGATTACTGTGAATGGCCGCCCGGTACAGTCGCCGGGGGCTACGTTGCAGGTAGGGCCGCAGCAGACGACGCCCAATCCGCCGACTGCTGGGGCCACGCCCAACAACCAGCCGCTGCAAGGCATTGGTTTGCTGGATGATTTGTTTGGCAAGCCCAAGCCCGAAGCTTACGTGGAGCCGAAAGACCACGCGTTTCTGGCGCTGGTAGCCGATAAAAGCAGCGTGTATGTGGGCGAGGGCGTACACGTGAGCCTGTATTTCTACCTCACACCCGCCGACCAAGGCCTACTGGATTTTTACAACTTTGCCGGGCAGCTACCCGGTATTATGCAGCAATTACAGCAGCGTACAGCCTGGGAAGAGCACTTTGAGGATCAGGAAATTACGCCCGAATCGATTACAGTAGGCGGGAAAAGCTACCTGCGCTACCACCTCTACGAAACCGAGCTGTACCCCCTCACGGCCGCGCCGCTGCGCTTCCCAGCTATTTCCCTGCAAATGGTGAAATATAAGGTAGCAAAAGATCCTACGGCCGATCCTGCCGACCGGCTGGAAGGGTATAAAACCTACTTCACCGACCCTACCACGGTGGCCGTAAAACCATTGCCGCCGCACCCTTTGCGCGACCAGGTGCCGGTAGGTAGCTACCGACTGCGCGAGGCCATCGACCGCACTGCTTTTCGGGTAGGGCAAACGTTCGTTTACACGTTTGGGGTAGAGGGCGAGGGCAACCTGACCACGCTGCCGGCACCCACGCTGCAACCGCAGCCAGACGTGGAAATCTACGGCCCCGATATTCGGCAGGACCTTACGCGCCAGGGCGGGCGGGTAGGAGGGCGCAAGCGCTTCACATACAGGTTGGTGCCGCGTCGGCCCGGCCCGCTGGCTTTGGATAGTATGCTGACGCTCATCTGCTTCAACCCCGCTACGGCGCGTTACGATACTCTACGTTCACAACTCCTATTGTCGGTGGTGGGAGCCCCACGCAAGGCAACATTTCGCCCACGCCCCGACGACCCTTTTTATGCGGAGGCTCTGCAAACCGCTGATAATGCCCTGCAACCGCTGGATGCCTACCGTGATGTGCGCCGCTATGCCAACTTAGTATTGGTGCTATTGCTCGGCATGGCTGGGTATGGTTGGTGGCGCGGTAGGAGGTAGCAACCCCTATTCTATAGGAATCGGCCTACTCTGTAAGCACTTTTGCTCACCTTTGCGGTCAGCGAAGCAGCCTCTGCTACTGGCGGAAGGTATATTGCTCATTCTTCATTGCTCATTCTTGACTTATGTCTAACTCATTCGGCAGCATCTTCCGCATCACCACCTTTGGCGAATCGCACGGCGTAGGCATTGGCGTTACCATCGATGGTTGCCCGGCTGGCCTAGCGGTAGATGTATCGGATATTCAGGCGGCGCTGGACCGGCGGCGGCCTGGCCAGTCGGACCTAACCACGCCGCGCAAAGAGGCCGACCGGGTAGAGGTGCTGTCGGGCTTGTTTGGGGGCATGACGACGGGCACGCCCATCGGCCTGCTCATTCGCAACCAGGACCAGGCCAGCCACGACTACTCCCACATCGAGCACGCCTACCGTCCTTCCCACGCCGACTACACCTACGACCAGAAGTACGGCCGCCGCGACTATCGGGGGGGAGGGCGCAGCTCGGCCCGCGAAACGGCCGCTCGCGTGGCTGCCGGCGTAGTGGCTCAGAAGCTGCTGGCGCACTACGGTATTGAAGTAGCCAGCTACGTGTCGCAGGTAGGAGCTGTGGCCGTGCCAGTAGGCTATGAGAAGCTTGATTTAGGCCTGATTGACTCCAATCCGGTACGCTGCCCCCACGCCGAAACCGCGGAGCGCATGGCTGCGCTCATCCGCCAGACCCGCGACCGGCACGATACGGTAGGCGGCATCGTAACGGGAGTGGTACGCCACGTACCGGCTGGCCTGGGCGAACCAGTATTCGACAAGCTGCACGCCGAGTTGGGCAAAGCCATGCTCAGTATCAACGCTGTGAAGGGCTTTGAATATGGCTCGGGCTTTGCCGGCACATTGCTGTTCGGCTCTGAGCACAACGACCAGTTTTATACCGATGACGCCGGCCAGGTGCGCACCCGCACCAATCACTCGGGTGGTATTCAGGGCGGTATCAGCAACGGGCAGGATATTTACTTTCGGGTGGCGTTTAAGCCGGTCGCTACTATCCTGCAATCCCAACAAACCATCAACGACCAAGGAGAGGAAATCAGCCTAGCCGGCAAAGGCCGCCACGACCCCTGCGTGCTGCCCCGTGCCGTGCCCATCGTGGATGCCATGACCAGCCTCGTGCTAGCCGATATGCTCCTGCGCGCTCGGGCGAATAAGGTATAAAGGTAGGAGGGAGGGTGTGGAGGTAGGGGGGTAGGAAGTGTGTCATACTACCCTCAAAATCCTCTTGCCTCCACACCCTCCTACCCTCAACCAACTCACTCAGGCATTTCACTAATCCACGGGTAGGGAGCCAATTGTCGGGGCAGAGCAGCCAGATTTACATCGGGCGCAACCAGCGGCCGGGGCAGCCGCCCGTTGAGCCGCACGGAGGATACGGCGTACACTGCCACCGGCCCTAAACCGCGCTGCTGGTAGTCGCGGGCCAGAAAGTGCGCAAATTGCAGCAGCGCATCGGGGTTGCTGAGCAGATAGTGTTGCTGCCGTGGTGTGAGGTAGCGAGTGGGGTCTACAATGTCGAGCTGCCCATTGGGGCGGCGCACGTGATAGTACACGCTGCCGGTTTTGCTACGCAGCATCATGTGCCAGGCAAACTGATGCCCCTCCTCAGTCCAGTGCACGTCACCGGGGTAGAGCAGGTAGCGCAGCGGCACCAGCAGTTGAACGGTGCAGTAGAGCAGCAGAAATGTGACGAGCACAGGCGCTTGGCGCGGTATAGCTAGCTTGGCCGATAAGGAGGGTAGGGGCACCCGCGCCGCCACCCAGCGCCGGAGCCCTGGAGCGCGGCGCGGCCAGCTGGGTGGTAGAAACAGGCACACCGTTAGACCCAGCGAAAACCACGGGAACGTGCCTAAACCAAATATCAATACGTTGGAAATATGAAAGAATACCGCTGCCGCCAACGCCAACGGGCGGGTACGACGCCACAAGAGCAGGGGCACCAGCAACAGGTCGAATGCCAGGCCGGCCCTGCTCATCCATACGGGTAGCCACGGCTGCGCCAGCAGCGGGCCAATAAGGAGGTAGTGTGCTTTGGGAGCGAGCCACACGCGGAGCGAGGCACCGGCCCACCAGTCAGGATTCAGCTTGGCCAAGCCAGCAAAGAAGTACACCAATCCTAGTTGAAACTGCAACAGCCAGCGCGTCCAGATGGGTGTGGTAGCGGAAGGCGCAACACGACCGGCGCGCACGTCGGCGGAGGCGGCGCAGTGGGCGGGCGAGAGAGCCAACAGCCCCGCCAGCAGGCAATACAGATAAAAGTGGTTGATGTAGCGCGTTTGCTCGGCCAGAAACAGCCCTGTAAATGCTACGCACAAAGCAGGCGCCGTGAGCCGGAAGCGCCAGCCAGCGGCCACTGCAATACCCAAACCTATAATCAGCAGATGCAAGCCTACCATGCCGGCCGGGGGTAGCGCGGGCAGCCAGGTAAAGAACAGGTAGGAAAAATGGAAGGCCGGCTCGGTATACTCCCGGATATAGCCCAGAGCTAGGCTGCCTGCTACCTCCATAGCCAGCAGCGCGCCTATAAGCACGCGGGCTACCACCAGCCAGGCAATATCAACAGGACGAAAGAGGGCGGTAACTACTGAACGCATCTAACGGAGATACAGGCGAATCGAAATACCGCTGTGCCAGCGCTAGAGCCAATAAAGTAGCCCGCTGACCAAGGCCAGCACCGGTAGCAGGTATACCAGGGAGTAGCGGAAAATATACTGGAAAAACACTGGCATATCAATGCCCTCGTCGCGGGCAATGGCGCGTACCAGGAAGTTGGGGCCATTGCCGATGTAGGTGAGGCCGCCAAACAACACGGCCCCACTGGAAATAGCGCGCAACAGTGGCATGGTGGCCGGATCGTAGGCAAAGGAGGCCACGGCGGCTACCTTGCTGAAGTCCAGCTCGTGTCCGGCCATACTCAGGGAGACCAGGCTAGCGTAGGTAGGGGCATTATCGAGAAAGGCGGAGAGCAGGCCAGTAACCCAGTACAATACCGCTGGCGTGAGGCGAGTGGCCACGGCGGGGTCGGCGGCTAAGCGAGCGGCGAGTTGCAGGGCGGGCATCATGGTCAGGAAGATGCCAAAAAACAGAAAAGCTACCTCATAAATAGGCGCAAACGTGAAATGGTTGCCCGTGATGGCACGGCGCGTGGCCGTGCGGTAGCAACCCCAGGCGGCCAGCAGCTGCACCGCTTCCCGCACAAATGATACGTGCACGCCGGCGATATGCAAGGTAGGAATCCAGCGGAATTGCTGCGGATCCATGAACACGCTGAGCAGTACTATCACCAGCCATATCAGATTGTAACGGCCATGAAACTCCAGCAGAGGTAGCTGGCCCTCGCGGCGAATGCGCTCCTGCTCCTCGCGCGAGAAACGGCTGGGGTAGGGGTTGCGGCGGTCAATCAGCCAGAAAATCAGCAGTAGCAACCCGTTTGCTAGTAGCCAAGGTAGTGCTAGGTGCAGCGTTGTCCAGATGAAAGGTACGCCGCGCAAAAAGCCGATGAATAGCGGCGGGTCGCCGAGCGGAGTGAGCAAGCCGCCTACGTTGCTGACAATAAAGATGAAGAAAACAATGTGGTAGGGCTTGATGCGCTCATCATTAAGGCGAATAAATGGTCGGATGAGCACCAGTGAGGCGCCGGTGGTGCCAATCAGGCTGGCCAGTACGGCGCCAATCATCAACAGAATAACGTTGCGCTGGGGCGTGCCCTGCAAGCCGATGTTCAGGTACATGGTGCCGCCTACCACGTAGAGGGCACCCAGCAGCATCACGAAGGAGAAGTACTCGGCCAGTGTTTCGACGGCCATGTGCCAGTCGTGGCGGGCCAGGCCGTAGTAAAGTAGCATCAACACACCCAGGGCTACGGCAATGCGGGCGTAGTTCCGCTCCCAGAAATGCGGAAATACCAGCGGACCAGAAGCAATCAGACCAAGTAGGCTAACGAAAGGCAGCAGTAGCCACGGAGCTACTTCTGGCATGTGAACGGCGAGTAGAAGAGAAGCGGAAAAAGCAGGCAATAGCAAAAACGGTAAGTGAAAGACAAAAATAGCCCACCGGCCGTCAGCACGTGGCAGATAGGCGGGTGGGAGCTAAAACAGAAGTAGAGTTGTTACCTTTACAACATCTACGGCTCCAGTTGGTTGTAGATGCAACGGATTTGACTGCGAAAGCCAAAACGCCGTTTTTTACATTGCAACGCCTTACGTATCATCTGCCTTATGAATACCAGCCCTGCCGCCTCGCCGGTTTCCATCTACGCCGAAGCCAGCCCCAACCCCGAGTCTATGAAGTTTGTGCTTAATTCCACGCTACTCAGCGATGGTGTGAGCGTGGACTACCCCAACGTGGAAGCTGCTGCCAACTCGCCGCTAGCCCAGGAGCTGTTCAACTTCGACTATGTGGGCCGTGTGTTTATCGCGTCCAACTTTGTGACTATCACCAAAACCACCGACCACCAGTGGACGCAACTTATCCCCGAGTTGCGCACCTTCCTGAAGTCGTATGTGGAGGCGAACGGTCCCATCTTCACAGTAGATCCTGCTGAAGAGCAGCGTGCTGCCCAACAAGCCGCCGCCACCGGCGACCACTCGGAACAGGATCAGCAAACCAGCCAAAAAATCATCGACCTGCTCGATAACTACGTGCGCCCCGCTGTGGAGCAGGACGGTGGCAATATCACCTTCAAGAGCTACAACAAAGGTATCGTGACTGTGAACCTGCAAGGCTCGTGCTCGGGTTGCCCCTCGGCCACCGTCACGCTGAAATCCGGTATCGAGAACCTGCTCAAGCGCATGGTGCCAGAGGTAACGGAAGTAGTTGCCGAAGGCGTTACTGTTTAACGAAGTTTTGTGTAATAGGCTACTTGTAAGAGTGTTACTACAATACTTGTAGTAATTCAGCCATATAAAAAGGAGCGGCCCGACTTAAGTAGTCGGGCCGCTCCTTTTTTGTGTAGGAAGCAGGGTAGGAAAAGAAAACCGCCCGGCCGTTTGGCCGGGCGGTTTTACATAATGCTGCACGAAAACAGCGAACCGTAGTTGATTAAAACTATGGTTATACGTTCGAGGTCGACAGCTTAGGCGAGCCGGCATCGCCGATTTGCGTTGAGATGTCGGTACCCCGTTCGCGAGCTTCCTTGCGGCCGTACGTGTCTAGGATAATGGGGGTAGCAATGAACAGCGACGAATATGTGCCGAACACTACACCTACCAGCATCGCGAACGAGAACGAGCGTAGCGTTTCACCCCCGAAGATGTAGAGTACCAGCACCACCAGGAACACGGTAGTAGAAGTAATCATGGTGCGGGAGAACGTGCTGTTCAGGGCCGGGTTGGCTACCTGGGCAAACGTCAGATGCGGGTTTTCGCGCAGGTATTCGCGGATACGGTCGAAGATTACCACCGTATCGTTCATGGAGAAGCCCAGTACCGTGAGCACGGCCGCCACAAAAATCTGGTCCATCTCGTAGTTCAGGCCAAACAGGCGCGCGATGGGGTAGCAGGCAATAACCAGCAGGGCATCGTGGAACAGCGCGATAACGGCCGCCATAGAGTACTGCCAGCGCGAGAAGCGCAGCAATACGTACACAAAGATGCCCAGCAGCGTCAGGCCCAGGCTCAGTACCGACGTGCGCTTGATATCGTCGGCGATGGTAGCACCTACCTTCGAGGTAGACTTGATAACCGGCGCATCAGTTCCGAAATCCTTCTTCAGACCATTCATCAAGGCGCTTTCCACCTTCTGGTCAGCAGTCACGCTTTCGTCGTCGGCGAGGTAGCCGGTGGTGATGCGTAGGCGGTTGGGCGTACCGAAAGTTTTCACCTCCGTGCCAGCGCCGCCGAAGTCACTTACCAGCGCATTGTGCACTTTGGAGGCATCCATGGCCTTGTTGAAGTCTACCACGTAGGCACGGCCGCCGCGGAAGTCAACGCCCAGGTTCGGGCCGCCTTGGATAGCCATCAGCACGAAGCCCACTACGATTACCACCGTCGAGAAGACGTAGGCAATCTTGCGCTTGCCGATGATGTCGAAGTTTATGTTGGTGAACAGCTTGCGCGACAAGAAGGTAGAGAAGGTAATCTTGCTCGTCTCCTTGCCCTTCACCAGCCACTCAATAATGAGGCGCGACACGTATACGGCCGACAGGAATGAAGTGAAAATACCGATCAGCAGCGTTACGGCGAAGTTCTGCACCGGACCCGTACCGAAGATGAACAGGGTAAGCGCAATGATGAGCGTGGTAACGTTGGAGTCGAAAATAGCCGAGAAAGCGCGTGAATAACCCGCGTTGATGGCATCCTTCAGCAAATGGCCGTGGTCCAGCTCCTCCCGGATACGCTCGAAAATCAGTACGTTGGCGTCAATCGACGAGGCAAATACCAGAATCAAACCGGCAATGCCGGGTAGGGTGAGGGCGAACTGGAACTGAGCCAGAATACCCAGAATCAGGAAGATGTTGAACAGCAGCGAGGCATCGGCTACCAGACCGGCGCGGCCGTAGTACAGTGCCATAAAGCCCATAATAATCAGCAGACCAGCTACCGACGACCACAGCCCCTGGCTGATGGCTTCCTGACCCAACGACGGGCCTACCACGGCTTCCTCCACAATGCGGGTAGGAGCGGGCAGCTTACCAGCTTTCAGCACGTTGGCCAAGTCCTGCGCCTCTTCGATAGTGAAATTGCCCGAAATGCTGGTGTTGCCACCGGCAATTTCTGCCTGCACCACGGGGTCAGAATACACGTTGTCGTCGAGCACGATGGCTACCTGACGGCCAATGTTGTTGCTTGTCAGTTTCTGCCACTTTTTGGCACCAGTAGGCGTCATGCTCATGCTTACCTCGGCACCGCCGCGCTGCGGATCAATGTCGCCACGGGCATCGGCTACCACGTCGCCTTCCAGCGGTGCGGTAGCACTAGGAGCTTTGCGCACGGCCACCAAGCTCAGGTATTCCTGGCCGCCCAGTTCCTGGGGCTTCACATTCCACATGAACGTGAGGTTAGGCGGGAGAGCGGCACGCGCTTCCTGCGAACGGAGCAGCTGGTTTACACGGGCCGTATCGCGGATGTTAGCACCCAGCTGGCCGGGCATCGTGAACAAGCGGGCCAGTACCGAGCCTTGCGGACCTTTAGCCGAATCGGCAGCGGCAGTGGCGCCTTTCTTAGCCAACTGGCTGGCTAGTGACGATGTATCGCCGGGAGCAGTGGTAGTAGTAGCGGCAGCAGTAGGAGAAGCAGCTTTTTCAGCGGTTTCCTTGGCTACCAGCGCTTGGTCGAGTTGCTGAAGGTAGGGGCCGAACTCATCCTGACGCCATACTTCCCAGAACTCTAGCTTGGCCTGACCTTGCAGCAGCTTGCGCACACGGTCGGGGTTGTCTACGCCGGGTAGCTCTACCTGAATGCGGCCGGTACCCTTCACGCGCTGAATGTTGGGCTGGCTGGTGCCGAACTTGTCAATACGCGTGCGCAGAATGTTGAACGAGCGGTCAATAGCGTCCTCAACCTCCGTGTCAATAGCGCCAATTACTTTGGCATCCGAAGAGTTGATATCGATTTTGCGGCTCTTATTGGTCGTGTTAGCAAAAATGCGCGCCAGGTTATCGTTGGGCGCCACGTTGCGGTAGGCTTGCAGGAACAGCGTGGTGAAGGGCGCCGAAGGATTTGCCTTCTGTGCCTGCTGCGCCTGCTCCAGCGCTTGGTTGAACTTGGGGTCTTTGGAGTTGCCGCTCATGGCGCGCACAATCTCCACCGGCGATACTTCCAGCGTCACGTGCATACCACCCTTCAGGTCGAGGCCCAGGCCCAGCTCCGAAGCGCGCACATCGCGGTAGGTGTAGTCAACACCCAGAATGCTAGTTACGGGAGCGCGCCACACCGAATCGAGGTAGCGCTGGCGTGCCTGTTGGTTCACGGTGCCGTTTTGGGTGGCGTAGCTCACCGCGTCGGACTGTACCCGGCGCGAAATGAACGTGAACGTGAGAAAGTAAATACACAGGGCCGATACCACGATGGTTAGCCCAATGATGAGTCCTTTATTACGCATCAGAAAAGGTTTTTAGAAAGGCAATAAGCAATTAAAAATCAATTATCGGGAAGAATGCAGTTCGGAAACTGCTGATAGTCAGCTACTAGAAAAGTAATAGCAGCCTTTTGATTCCCGAAAGCTCGATTTTTTCTAGGGTGCCTGCGGCGACAGGGCCGCTACCAATAGGCGCGCCCGAAAGACTGCGCTAGGCCATATACCTGCCAACGGGCGCGGTAGTGCCAGTGCCCGGCGCACGGCCGGCAGCCAGTGCTGTGGGGTAGGGTAGGGAAGCCAGGCATCAGCGGCCGGCGCCACGTGTAGCACCAGTGGCCCCACGGCCTCCAGATTTACTTTCTGCTTGATAACGGCTGCCTTTGGCCGCAGGCCTACCCGCGTGGTTTTTCCTGGTACTACCCGAAAGGTCGTGACTGTCTGGTGGTTTAGCCCCAGCACAAACAGCACCGTGGCTGTGAGCAAGGCAAACCGCAAACGAGACAAAAACCGGGTACTCAGTAGAAACATGGGTAGGGCAATGGCTACAAATATACTAAAAGGTGAAATAGTGAGATGGTAAAATGGTGAGTTTGCTGTTCTAAAAAGCTGTTTAAGTTAATTTTTGGAGCCTATTCAACGGGGTAGAGGCGCAATATTTTGCGTCTCGTCGTTGCTGACCTTGACTTTTTAAGCGCCAATCATTCAACGACGAGACGCAAAATATTGCGCCTCTACCCCGTTCTAAATAACTTAAAGAGCCTCCAATTGCATGACTTGTGCAAACTGCGCAGTCAGAACAGCAAACGCATCATTTCACCATCTCACTATTTCACCTTCGCCTGTAGGAAAGATACCAGCACCTCCAAGCCCATATCGAAACGGCTGTTGTTGGGGATGATGATGTCGGCGTCGTTGCGGTAGGGCTTAATGAACTTATCGTAGGTAGGCGCTACGTGGTTAATGTAGCGGTAAAGCACATCCTCCAAATCGTAGCCCCGCTCGTCCCGGTCGCGCACGATGCGGCGCAGCACCTTCACGTGCTCCTGAGCGTCGATAAACACCTTCAGATTGAGCAGACGCGCCACTTCCTCGAAGTGAAACACGAAAATGCCTTCTACTACCACAATGGGGGCGGGCCGGAATACCAGCTCCTGCACCGGTGCACCGGGGTTGTTGAAGGTGTACTCTGGCCGGCGCACCTCCTTGCCTTGGCTGATGCTGAGCACATCGGCAGCATAAGCGGCTGAGTCGATAGAAGTTGGCAGGTCAAAGTTCGTGACGCCCTGCGCATCCACCAGTTGGGTTTCGCGCGGGTGGTAGTAGTTGTCCTGCGAAATCAGGCAGATTTCTTCTTCGGGAAAGGAAGCCAGCAGGCGGCGCAAAAAGGTGGTTTTGCCCGAGGCGCTACCCCCCGTAATGCCGACGATGAAAGGTTGTTGCATGGGTAGGAAAGTGGCCCGTACTGGCGGGGCCAACCCTGCAAAAGTACGTACTCTACAGGTTTGACGGCGGCGAAACCGAAATTTTGGCGCTTTCGTCGCCTATTTATTCCGCATTCCGAAAAAAGAAACCAACTCCTGCACGGCGCGGGCACGGTGGCTGAGCGTATTTTTCTGCGCTAACGGCATCTCCGCAAATGTTTCTGTGAAGCCAACAGGCTGAAATATGGGGTCGTAGCCAAAGCCGGCGCCACCACGGGGCTCCGTTGTAATGAGGCCTTCTACCACGCCATTGAAGGTGTATTTTTCTGAATCAGAAAGAATAAGAGCAATCACGGTGCGGAAACGCGCCGTGCGGGTAGGGGCGTTGACTAGCTCTGCCAAAATCTTCGCCACATTATCAGCAGCCAGGCGCTGAGGGCCGGCATAGCGCGCCGAGTACACGCCCGGTGCGCCGTCCAGCGCGTCGATTTCCAGGCCGGTATCATCGGCGAAACAGGCTACCCCAAAGTGGTCCCACACGTACTGGGCCTTCTGGTGGGCATTGCCCGCTAGCGTGTCCTGGGTTTCGGGTAGGTCGTCGGGGCCATTGATATCGGCCAAGCTTACTACCTCAATGGAAGTAGGTAAAATAGCTCGGATTTCATCAAGCTTATGGGCGTTGTCGGAGGCGAAGCAAAGACGCATGGGGTGTGGAATGGTTAAATGGCTGGATGGTTAACTGGTTGTCATTGCGAGCAGCGCGAAGCAAACCGTCCTTTTTCAGCAAATACGTTCTTCTATGACAAAGTCCTTTCGTTGGCCCTAATGTAAAGGCTTGCTGCGGCAAACAAATATATGACACTGAGAGGACGGTTTGCTTCGCGCTGCTCACAATGACAACCAGTTAACCATTCAACAGAAAAAACCGGCTAGACTTTTGAATGTCAGAGCGAAAACGTACTTTTGCAATCCCTTCCGCAAAATCGGCAGGGCCAGAAGGTTTTAACGGCATCCCGACCATGAGAAAAGACATTCACCCCGAGTACCGCGAAGTGGTATTCCAGGACACGTCCAGCGACTTCAAATTCATCACCCGTTCGACGATGAACTCGAGCGAGAACATCACGATGGAAGATGGCAAGACGTATCCCGTTATCAAAGTGGAAGTGAGCAGCGCCTCGCACCCCTTCTACACAGGCAAAAACGTGTTTATCGACACTGCTGGCCGTGTGGAAAAATTCCGCAACCGCTACCAGAAGAAATAACGGCTTTCAGCCTTTGGCTGCCGGCTTCTTTAAAAGCTCCTTCCGCTCGCGGATGGAGCTTTTTTGTTGTGTATGGTAGGATGGAAAGTCAGAACGTCATTCCGAGATTCCTCGACAAGTTCGGAATGACGTTCTGCTTTTAGTGCCTATGCTTACCCCACACCGGCAAAAACCGTAGTTTCGCGGTAGAATCCCATCGCTATGCATATCCTACTGTTCGACGACCCGGCCATTCAGCCTAACCTGCTACCCTTTACGTTTACGCGGCCCGTTGCGGCCCTGCGCTGCGGCATCTTCACGATTGCCGAGAAATGGCATTATCATCTCCAACAGCCAGTACACTACCTCACGCAACCCCATTTACGCGACAAATTTCCGGCGGGCCCTACCGATGGTCCCGCCCTCGTAATTAACGGTGCCGTGTGCCCCGACGCCCGGCTGGTGGAGCAGGTGCAGGCGCTGAAACCGGGCGAAGCGCTGCTAAGCGAAGAGCTACTGGTGGCCGCCTACCTCCCCGATGCTTCCAAAGTAGTCGAGCTGATTCAGGATGGCTACCGCGACGTGCGCCAGGTGAAAGGGACGCCTACAATCATCAGCCAGCCCTGGCACCTGTTTCAGCAAAACGGCGCGCAAATCCGGCAGGACTTCGAGTTGCTCACTCACGGCCGGGAGTCGCAACCCGTAAATGATGCGCATACTATCGTGTATGGTGCAGAGAATATATTTATAGAAGAAGGCGTGAAAATTCGGGCGGCGATTCTCAACGCCGAGGACGGCCCGATTTACCTCGGCAAAAACGTGCAGGTGCACGAAGGAGCCATTCTGAAAGGCCCATTGGCGGTTTGTGAGGAGTCGCACGTGAACGTGGGCGCCAAACTGCGGGGCGATAACACCATCGGCCCATACTGCCGGGTAGGCGGTGAGATGGCCAATAGCATTCTGATGGCCTACTCCAACAAGGGCCACGAGGGCTACCTCGGCAATTCTGTTATCGGGCAGTGGTGCAACCTGGGTGCCGACACAAATACCTCGAACCTGAAGAACAACTACGCGCCCGTTAAGATCTGGAGCCACTCAATAGGGCGCTTCGTGAACACTGGTTTGCAATTCTGTGGTTTGATGATGGGCGACCATAGTAAATGCGCCATTAATACCATGTTTAATACAGGTACAGTAGTAGGAGTGGGGGCTAATATTTTTGGGGCAGGCTTCCCGCGTAATTTCGTTCCGTCGTTCAGCTGGGGCGGCTCGGCGGGTTTCGAAACCTTTCGCCTACCCAAAGCGGCCGAAGTAGCTGAGCGTGTGATGGGTCGCCGTAGCCTTCCCTACGACCAGGCAGAGCAGGATATTATGGCCCACGTGTACGAAGCGACGGCCAAAGACCGCGTGTGGGAGCGGGCGGCTGGTGCCAGTACCGCGTCAGTAGTGATAGAGTAGTAATTTGGAGAAGTGCGGCCTAACTAGTACTAGGTAACTCGCGCTTTCATGTAAGCAGAGCAGTTGACGTATGCGTTTTGCAAATGTTCCGGGCAATGAGGAGGTGAAGCGGGTGCTGGTGCAGTCGGTGCAGCGGCAGCATGTGGCGCACGCGCAGCTGTTTCGCGGGGTAGAGGGCTCGGCTGCGCTGGCGTTGGCCTTGGCGTACGCGGCCTTTCTCAACTGCGAAGGCCGTGGTCCGCACGATGCCGATTCGTGTGGGCACTGCGCCAGCTGTCAGAAAATCGATAAGCTGATTCATCCGGACCTCAACTTTATCCTACCCGTCACTACCACCAAAGCAGTGCCGAAGGATGCAGTGAGCAGCAAGTTTGCCGGCGAATGGCGGCCATTTGTGCTCCAAAACCCGTACCAGGGGCTCAACGATTGGATGCAGCACATCGGAGCCGATAACAAGCAGGGCAGCATTTCCAAAGAAGAAAGTCTGCAACTGCTACGGTTGGTGTCGCTCACGGCGTTTGAGGCGCGTTATAAAACGGTTGTTATCTGGCTGCCCGAGCTGATGCACCCGGCGGCGGCTAATGCTGTGCTGAAGCTACTGGAGGAGCCACCACCCGCCACCGTGTTCTTATTAGTGAGCAATGCGCCCGAGCAGCTGCTACCTACTATTATCAGCCGCGTGCAACCCATTGTGGTGCGCCCACTGTCGGAAGCGGAGCTGACAGCCTACCTCCGCGACCAGCAGCAAATACCCGAAGCCAAGGCGCACCAAGTGGCCCAACTGGCGGAAGGTAACGTAGGCGCGGCTCTGGCTGCGGCCAGCACCTCCAGTCAAGACCACGACTACCTCACCTTCTTTATAGAGTGGATGCGGCAGTGCTACGGATATAAGGTAGACAAGCTGCTGGGCAAAAGCGACGAGTTTCAGAAGCTGGGGCGTGAAAATCAGAAGGAGTTGTTGCACTACTCGTTGGGCGTGTTGCGCAAAGTGCTTCTCTTCGGCCTCGACCCGAAACTGGTGCCGCATTTGGCAGCCAGCGAGCAGCAGTTCGTGACGGGTTTTAGCAAGTTTGTGACGCCCCGCAACGCCGACCCGCTCACCCGTGAGCTGAATGACGCGCACTACCACATCGAGCGCAATGCCAACCCGCGCATGGTGTTCGTGGATACGTCGCTGCGGGTGGCGGAACTGCTACGGCAGAGCTAAAATACGGCCTTGAAGCGCTGGGAACACCATAAATACGCTTTGGTAAAATACTATAGCTGCTGCTAAAATACCTATAGTTACTACCGCCGTGCCTACCCTACGTATCTTTGCAAGACGCAAGAAACACGTTTTTCCGAGCGTCGTACGGAATACCGTTCATCGCTTATTGCTCATCTACTTATGAAATCTATTCGCATTGGTACCCGGGGGAGCAAGCTAGCCCTGTGGCAAGCTAATCACGTTGCAAGTCGTTTACAACAGCAGGGGCTACCCACAGAAATTGTCATCATCACCACTAAAGGCGACGTAGTACTGGACCGCTCCCTCGATAAAATTGGGGCAAAGGGTGTATTTACGGAAGAGCTGGAAATTAGCCTGCGCACGGGCCATATTGACCTGGCCGTGCACAGTGCCAAGGATGTGCAAAGCACTATCCCGGAGGATCTGGAGCTGCTGGCTTTCATGGAACGCGAGCAGGTGAACGACGTAGTGGTGAGCTTCGATGCCAGCTTGGACCTCACACGGCCCGGCTTGGTGCTCGGCACCAGCAGTACGCGCCGCAAGGCCATGCTGCAACGCTACTACCCTAATGCCACTACGGCAGAGTCTCGCGGAAACCTGCAAACACGCCTGCGCAAGCTGGAAGAAGGCCAATACCACGCGCTGGTGCTAGCCTACGCCGGCGTGCACCGTATGGAGTACGACGACCTGATTCGGCACGTGCTGCCGGCTACTCAATTTGTGCCAGCCACTGGCCAGGGGAGCGTGGCAATTGAGTGCGCCCGCGCCCTAGCGCCAGAGCTGAAAGACACCTTGTGCCAAGCCCTCGACCACCCCGCCACGCACACGGCGCTGCTTGCCGAGCGGGCTTTTTTGCGGACGATGGAAGGCGGCTGTAGTATCCCATCCTTTGCACTAGCCACCTTCACACCCGAAGGCGCCTTGCAACTCCACGGCGGCCTCATTAGCCTTGATGGTCAGCAATATATTGACGAAAAGCAGGTGATTACAGAGACTTCACAAGCAGAAGCCATGGGCGTTCGTGTTGCCGAAAGCGTGTTGCAGCGTGGCGGTCAGCAAATTTTGGCCGATATCCGGGCCCAGCGGGAAGGGTAGAAGCGAATAGGAGAATAGTTAACACAGCGTCTGAAATCTGAGTGTATGACATACCTGAAATCGTGGGGTGCAGTTTGGTTACTGTTTGGGTTCTTGAGCGCGGGCTGCACGGCCACTCGTTCTACCACCACGAAAACCAGTAAAAAGGATGAAGTCGTTACCATCAGCACGTCGCAGGGTGATATCCGGCTGATTTTATTTGACCAAACGCCCCGGCACAAGGCTAACTTTCTGAAGCTGGCCAAGAAAGGCTTTTATGACGGCACTACCTTTCACCGCGTCATTCCGGACTTTATGATCCAGGGAGGCGACCCAAATTCCAAGGACGACAATCCTAACAACGACGGTGCCGGTCAGCGCAACGAAAAAATGATTCCAGCTGAAATCCGGCCTGAGTTGCACCATCGCTACGGCGCCGTGGCCGCGGCCCGCACCGGTGACGCCGTGAATCCACGCCGGGCTAGTAGCGCCTCACAATTTTACATCGTGGAAAATCGGCAGGGAGTGCCTCGCCTTGATGGTGCCTATACTGTGTTTGGGCAGGTAATCAACGGGATGGATGTGGTGGAGAAAATAGCCGCCGTGCCCAAAGACGGCCGAGACCGGCCCCTTACCAATATCAAAATGAAGATGAAGGTAGAAAAGCTGCGCAAAGAGAAGATTACCGAGCAATACAACTACCGTTACTAAGCCGCTACTATGGCCAAACGCATTCTAATTACCGGTTCCAATGGATTGCTGGGGCAAAAGCTGGTTGCGTTGCTTCATACGGAGCCCGAGGTGGAAATAGTGGCCTCGTCGCGTGGGCCTAACAAGCTCGTTGGGTTGTATCCCAACGTCCGGTTTGTGCCTCTCGATGTAACGGATGCCGCTCAGGTAGCCCAAGTGCTGGCGGAAGTGAAGCCATCGCATCTCATTCACACGGCTGCCATGACCAACGTGGACGAGTGTGAGCTGCACCGCGCGGACTGTTGGCAAAAAAACGTGATGGCTGTAGAAAATCTGGTGGCCGTATGTGAGGTGCTATCGGTGCACCTTGTGCACGTCAGCACCGATTTCGTGTTTAGTGGGGAGGAAGGGCCGCTGGCAGAAGACGCCCTACCCGCACCAGTCAACTACTATGGGGAGAGCAAAGCGGCCGCCGAGCAGGTAGTGCAGGCCGCTACCTGTCCTTGGAGCATCGTGCGTACAGTGCTAGTGTACGGTACCGCCCACGACTATGGTCGCACCAATATTGTACTGTGGGTGCGCGACTCGCTACGTGCCGGCCAGCCGATTAAGGTAGTAAATGACCAATTGCGCACACCTACATTGGCCGAAGACCTGGCCGTAGGGTGCTGGCTGGTGGCCCGGCACAATGCCACGGGCATCTTCCACATCAGCGGCAACGACTTGCTGACTCCTTATGAGATGGCGCTACGCGTGGCAACTTTTTTTGGTCTGGATACATCTCTGCTTACCAAAGTAGATAGCACTACTTTCTCACAGCCAGCCCGGCGGCCGCTCCGCACCGGCTTCCTCATCGACAAAGCGCGACAGGTGCTTGGGTATCAGCCACATTCTTTCGAGGAAGGTATCAGCTTATTAGCCCAACAGACAGCAAACTAGATGTAGATCATCATAAAAAAACCCGCAGACAGCATCTGCGGGTTTTTTATACACCTAAATTTTTGCAACAATCCTAAATCCTCATCAAGCACCGCCTGCAACATAATTGACGGTCAAGTCAGATTCATTAAGCTATGAAAAAGCACCACTTACGCGAAGGTAAACAGGCGATAAAAAACGTCCCGGACGTGTAGCAACCAAACATCTTGTATCTTCCAAGATAGTGCTTCATTGTCCCTTTAAAAGGGCTTGAAAACTATCAAAAGAGTTGAAAGAGGTCTGTTTAAATATAGCTTTTCGTTGGTAGGACGCTTTCCTGTTAGCAAAGCTAATAGGGAAAGTATGCTCATAAAAAGGACAGTGTTTTGTTAATAGTGACTTAAACTATTTATGTGATTTATTGTACATTTAGAATAAAATACTCTGAATAGTATAAGAAAGAGCATAGTAAATGCTTGATACTAGCTAAAAGCGTAAGATTATGTTGTAGGTGTATTTGTGCAAATCTTGCTTTTTTTGTGACATTTGGTCTATAATTTTTTTTGTTGCTTTACTCGCTAAGTTGACGCAATGCCAATGAAGTGACAAATAAGATAGTAGCAGGGTACAGGAGCAGCCACCAAGCTGTAGGATCAGAGGCAAAAGTGGCCAAAAGACGGCCCCAACTGGGTACTTCTGGTGGTAAGCCTACCCCTAAAAATGACAGCGTTGTTTCTAAGGCAATCACGGACGCGATGCTAAGTGGGAAAACCGCTAGCGCTGGCCGCCACGCGTTTGGGAGCGCATGACGTAGCAGAATTTGATAGCCCGGAATGCCAGCCGCTCGCACTGCTTCTATAAACGGCATCTCCCGTATTCTGAGCATTTCAGCTCGTACCAACCGGGCAGGGCCTATCCAATAGGTGCACAGCAGTAACAGCAGCAGTGTTGTGACCGAGGGTGGCTGCACTGCTGCCAAAGCCAACACTAAAATAAGCCGGGGAATAGAGGCAATAACGGCTATAGTTCCTGTAATCAGGCTATCGACGGGTAGGGGGGTGTTGCGATAGAAACCAGCAAGCCCTCCTAACAAAATACCTATAAGAGTAGCAAGAACGGCGGTCGGTAGGCTGAGGCGTAGCACAGTACGGGTGCCAAATAACAGTAGTGCCAGCACATCGCGGCCGTAGGAGTCGGTGCCTAGCCAATGGCTACCCGTACCGGGCGGTTGAACCGTAGCTGCTAAATCAAGATGGTCGGGTGCGAAAGGCAATGGCAACCAAGGAGCTACCACGGCGCTTAGGAGTAAGAGCAGCAGCCAACTAATTGCCAGTTGATTGCGCCAACCGGAAAAGAAAATACGACTACTCATACACGCAGCCTGATTCGAGGGTCCGCTACTAGGTAGAGTCCATCGGTGAGGAACTGCGCTAGTAGCCGAACCAGTGCCGTGAGGAGCACGCCACCTAACACCACAGGATAGTCGTGACTGGCGGCAGCTTCCGCGAGCAAGCGTCCTACGCCAGGCAGTGCAAAAATTACCTCTACTATCACGGCTCCAGCTACCAAAGCGGGTAGCAAATCAGTGAGTTGTGCAAGGCTGGGTAGCAGCGCATTACGTAGTATGTGCCGGCGTACTACCTGTTTTTCGGGGGCACCCTTAGCGCGGGCTGTGGCTGCATAGGCTGCCTGTCGCTCGTGTTGCAAGGCCGCATCCAGCTGCACCACTAAGTGCGGTAGATTGACAAGAGTGAGGCAAATGAGTGGCAGCGTGAGGTAGTATAACAGCGTACCGACTCGCGTAAAGAAGGAGGTGTCGGTGACTTCTGATGCTTCGCCCAGACCGTACGCCGGAAACCAGGCCAGCATATCAGGATTGGCAAACAGCAGCAGTAGCAGTAGCGCTAGCACAAAAAGTGGCAAGGCATCCAGCGCATATAGCAGCCGGAGCGCGTGTGGTCGTAGTTGCTGATATACTGACAAGCGGGTGGCCAGCCACAGCGCTAACAAGATGGAGCAGATAGCAGCCAGCGTTGTGAGCGGCAATGTGTAGGTTAGGGCAGTAGCCAGCAGAGCAATTACCGGTTGCCCATCGCGGTATGAGCGGCCTAAGTTGCCGCGCAGCAGCTGCCGCACCCATTGATGATACTGATTGTGCGTGCCGTGCCACTGCCATTGCGGTGGCGTATCGGTAGCAGGCGGGGATAAGTAAAAGAGGGGTAGGTCCAAACCAAGCCGGTGCCGGAAGCGCTGCTCGGCAATGCGCTGCTGAGCAGCGCTGGAAGCCTTCATGCTTATTTCTCCTACGGATAGCTGCTGCAGAATAATATCCGAAGGCAACGAGCGGCTTAGTAGGAAAACCCCCGAAATAGTCAGCCAGAGGGCAAATAATAACCGCAGCAGGCGTAGAAGTACATACCGCGCCATATCAGCTACTAGTTCGTAGCCGTACGGTAGATACGTTGTAGCCAGGCTTAATAGGAGAAGGTTCCAGGCCAGTAAGTCGTCGATCGGCAGCCATTTGATAGCGTAAAAAATACAATACTACCTCGGGACTTTCCTCCTGCATTACGCGCTGGAATTCCTTGACCAGACGGATTTTCTGTGCCTGATTTTCAGCAGCTGCTAGTTCTTCAATAAGCTGATCGGTAGCAGGAGTGCCGAAGCCGCTAAAATTGCCGCTATTGGTATACTGCGAGTGAAATATGGGAGCGAAGTTGAAAGTCGTTGGGTTGCCAACTAACGACCGTAGAAATATATCTGTATCACCACTGCGAAGTTGGGACACAAATAAGGAGCGCTCTGCGGGGCGCAGTGCTACTGGAATGCCCAGCGTAGCCGCCGCGTTGCGAAATTGAAGCGCTGCGGCTTCATAAGCTGGGTCGCCTGTTCGGTAAGTAATGGTAAGGCGTAACCTTTGTAAGGTAGCGCCCGCAGTAGTTCGCTGCCAACCCGTTGGCTGACGTTGCCAGCCAGCTTGTTGGAGTAAGATTGCTGCTTTCGATAAATCGTATGGCACAAAGGGTAGACTACTATTATAGTAGTGCGTGACCTGCGGGGCTACAATACCCACGCTGCGATACGCCATGCCTTGGCGCGTACCTTTTATCAGAGCAGGAACATCAAACAGCCGGCTTAACGCTTGGCGAGTTAGTCGATCATGTAGTATAGCCCGCCGCGTATTGAAACCCACGGTAACCATTTCGTACGAACCAGTGGAGTAAAAAGACAGCCACTTGGCTGTAGCGGACTGCTTCAGGCGCAGATATTCTCTGGCCGGCAAACGCGGATATATATCCAGTTGATGCCGACGAAGTGCCAGTACTGCCGTGTTTTCATCAGGAATAATTTCGAAAACGATTTTACGTGGGTAAGCCTGTAGTTGAGTAGGCGCAGGTTGCACGTTATCGCCCCACCACGTAGTCTTGCGCTGAAACGAAAGGTAGCGGCCACTCTGCCACTGCTGCAACCGATAGGGGCCACAGCCCGGTAGATTACCTGGGTTTTGGTTGAGGCGGGCTGCCAGATAACGTTCAACAAAGCGTGCTACTACTGGATTTTTGGCTGCTCCTGAAGTGCGTAATGTAGAAAGTGGTAGGGCGGTGAAGCTACCTTGCGGGTCAAGAATGTGCTGAGGTAGAATAGGAAAATCACCCGAATCAAACCGGTACTCGGGCGACCGGCCCTGGCATACAAAAGTGAAGCGGTATTGATCGGTAGAATCCGGAATTACTTTCTCAATAAAATTGAATTGCGCTTGGTTCGCTTCATTAGGAAGGCCTGGGCAACTCATCACTGCTAAGGTAAAAGCTACATCCCGCGCTAGAATCGGGCGGCCGTCATCCCACGCAGCAGCCTTTCGGAGTCGATAAGTAATAAAAGTTGAAGAATCTACGTAGCGGACTTCAGGCAAAGATTCGGCTAGTAATGGCACACGAGCCTGCGTACTATAATCTGTGCCTAACAGGCTGAAATGCAGTAAGTCAGTAGCCTGAGTTGAGTTGGCTGAACTAAGATAGAGCAATGGATCCAGTGTTTCTGGATCGGCAGTCCAACGTACACGTACAGTAGTAGGGGAAGGGGCCGAGGAAGTACAGGCGCCCAACCCAGCTATAAGAAAAAAGAGGAGAGTATAAAGAATTTGCTTCATTGACTAACAGCCGCATGAGCGTACTGTCAGGCAAGTTAGTAAAGAAATCTACTCACTTTTTAGAAGGCTATTAGCAAACATCGCTGCTACCCCAGCCACCACGCCCCGAGAAGGCTACATCGCTTGTACCCCAACCGCCGCTGCCAGTGATGTCGCTCGTACCCCAACCGCCGCTGCCAGTG
>Ga0210040_10000784_pt1 | contig 51159 bp, 41 predicted proteins | sample CryGeyCG12114_NA_FD_185462 | JGI IMG/M metagenome (GOLD analysis project Ga0210040, IMG submission 185462) | Groundwater microbial communities from aquifer - Crystal Geyser CG19_WC_8/21/14_NA (SPAdes) (version 2) | ecosystem: Environmental > Aquatic > Deep subsurface > Groundwater | place: USA...
CGTTTGAGGCGAACGGGCGGAGTCAGATCCGGAGCTCCCCGTCTCCTACTTGATGAGCGTGAAGATGTTGAAGACCGGCAGATAGAGGGCGACGATCATGCCGCCGACGACGATACCGATGAGCGCGATCATGAGCGGCTCGATGAGCGACGTCAACGCTTCAGTCGTCGACTGCACCTCGTCGTCGTAGAAATCCGCGATCTTCTCGAGCATCTGCTCGAGCGAGCCCGAATCCTCACCGACCGCGACCATCTGCGTCACCATCGCCGGGAACACCGGCTCCTGCGACAGCGGACCCGCGATCGACTTACCGACCCGAACCGACTCGGTCACCTTCTTGAGCGCTTGTTCGATGACCCAGTTGCCCGAGGTCTCACCCACGATGCTGAGCGACTGCAGGATCGGCACACCAGCGCCGATCATGGTCGAGAAGTTCCGCGTGAAGCGGGCCACCGCGACCTTCTTGAACAGCATCCCGAAAACCGGCATCTTGAGAATCAGCGGGTCGACGAAACTGCGCACCCGGTCGGTGTAGCGGTTCTTCCCCCACCACGCGGCGAAGGCGACCCCTGCGACCACCAGGACCGGTGCCGCGAAGCGCATACCCTCCGAGAGCCAGACGAGCATCTGAGTCGGCAACGGCAACTGTCCGCCCAGACTCTCGAACATGCCCTTGAACGTGGGAACGATGAACAGCAGCATGCCGATCACCGCGAGCACCGCCATGCTCAGCACGACGACGGGGTAGGTCAGCGCCGACTTGATCGTCGAACGCAGCTTGTGCTCCGACTCGTAGTTGCTCGCCACCGACATGAGCGCGCCCTCGAGGAACCCGCCCGACTCACCGGCACGTACCAGGTTGATCATGAGCGGCGGGAACACCATCGCATGGCGACCCATCGCGGTGGACAGCGACGCCCCACCTTCGACCTCGTTTCGCACATCCGCCAAGGTTCGGGCAAGCTTCGGGTTCTCGGTCTGCTCCGCGAGGATGCTGAGCGTTCGGAGCAGCGACAGACCGGACGACACCATGGTCGCCATCTGACGGCTCATCACCGCGAGATCCTTCAGCCCGACCTTCTTCTCGAAGCCCGGGATCGTGATCTCTTGATTCAGACCGGTACCAACCGCGGCCTCATCGATGGCGAGCGGGGCGACACCCATGCTCTTCAGTCGCGCGACGGCTGCTCCCTCGCTCGACGCATCGAGCTTGCCCTTGACGAGCTTGCCCTCGATCGTCCTGCCCCGATAGGACCACGCCTTGACCGCCGTGGTACTCACGACAGTTTCCCGCCGAAGCCGCCGAGGTCACCAGCCGCCGGATCGAAAGCGCTGCCGAGACCGCGTGACGCGGGAGCGCCACGGTGGATCAGCTGCTTCAGACCCTCGAGATCCTGAGCCTTCTCGATCGCGGCTTCATGCGTGATCGTGCCGCTATCGACGAGCTGCGCGAGGTTCTGATCCATCGTGTGCATACCGCTCGCACGGCCGGCCTGCATGGCCGACGGGATCTGATAGGTCTTGCCCTCACGGATCAGGTTGGCGATCGCCGGATTCACGAACATGACCTCGGTCGCAACCACACGTCCCTGCCCGCTCGCCTTCTTGACGAGCGTCTGACAGACCACACCCTGCAACGTCGCGGCGAGCTGCGCTCGCACCTGACCCTGCTGGTGCGGCGGGAACACGTCGATCACACGGTCGATGGTCTGCGCCGCGTTCTGCGTGTGCAGCGTCGCGAAGACGAGGTGGCCGGTTTCCGCTGCGGTCAGTGCGACCGAGATGGTTTCGAGGTCTCGGAGTTCACCGATGAGGATCACGTCCGGGTCCTGCCGCAGCACATGCTTGAGCGCAGCGGCGAAGCTGTGCGTATCGCTGCCGACCTCGCGCTGATTCACGATCGAGCGCTTGTTCGGGTGCATGAATTCGATCGGATCCTCGACCGTCACGATGTGGTCAGGCCGGGTCGCATTGACGAGGTCGATCAGCGCGGCCAGCGTCGTCGACTTACCGGAACCGGTCGGCCCCGTGACGAGGACGAGTCCACGCGGAAGAGCCCCGAACTTCGCGACCGAATCGGGGACGCCGAGACTGTCGAGCCGCTTGATCTCCGTCGGGATGATGCGGAATGCAGCCCCCATCGCGTCACGCTGCTGGTAGTAGTTGACGCGGAACCGGGCCTCGTCGGAGAGCGAGTAGGCGAAATCGAGCTCATGCTCGCGCTCGTAGCGTTCCCACTGCTCAGGTGAAAGCAGGGTACGTAGCGCACTCGAGACCCTGGCTTTCGACCAGATCGGCATGTCGGGCGCAGGTCGCAGCTCGCCGTCGAGGCGAAGCATCGGAGTCGAGGCGGCCGTGACGTGGAGGTCCGAGGCGCCGAGTTCGAGGACGCTCCGCAATGCAGCAAGCAGCTCAGGATCGGCTCCTGATGTTCGCGGCACGGCACCATCTACGGCAGCTGCGCGGGGCGGGACCGACGCGACGGACGGCAGCGACGCCGAGGGCGCAGCAGGCGCTACCTCAGCGGATGCCTCGGCGAGCGCCGCGGCCCCTCGCGCGATCGAGTTCGCAGCGGCCAACTCGGCGGCTGCGGCCTCGGCCGCGTAGCGGGCTGCCGCGCGAGACGGCAGATCACCGCCGGCGGTGATGTCCCAGACCGGACGCCCCGTACCTTCGTTTCGCAACGTTTCTTCCATGAACGCTTCCCCCATTCAGCGTTGCAAGCAGTTCGCCTAAGCGGCTACTCGCAGAATCTCTTCGACACTCGTGAGCCCGAGTTTGACCTTCGCCCAGCCGTCTTCACGCAGCGTCGTCATACCCTGCTCGATCGCGACCTTGGCGATCGTCAGGCTCGACGCCCGCTCGACCGCGAGACGCTCGATCTCTTCGGTGACCGGCATGACCTCATGTACGGCGACACGTCCGCGGTACCCGGTGCCTGAGCACGCCGAGCAGCCGACCGGACGGTAGATCTCCGGAATCGCCTGGTCGGTGAAGAGCCCGAAGCGCAGCGGGACGAGCTTGTTGACCTCGTGCTTGTACGGTTCCTTGCACCGCTCGCAGAGCCGACGAGCGAGACGTTGCGCGACGATGCAGTCGAGCGCGGATCCGACGAGGAAGGGCTCGATGCCCATCTCGGTGAGACGCGTCACAGCGCTCGGTGCGTCGTTGGTGTGCAGAGTCGAAAGCACGAGGTGGCCGGTGAGTGACGCCTCGATCGCGATCTGAGCCGTCTCGTGGTCGCGGATCTCACCGAGTAGCACGACGTCGGGGTCGCTTCGGAGGATGGACCGCAGCGCGCTCGCGAAGGTGAGCCCCGCCTTCGGGTTCACCTGAACCTGGTTGATCCCCGGCATCAGGTACTCGACCGGGTCTTCGACCGTGATGACGTTGATCTCCGGACGCGCGACGGCCTTCAGGGTCGTGTACAGCGTGGTCGACTTACCGGAACCCGTCGGGCCGGTCACGAGGATCATCCCGTACGGCTTCTTATAGGCCTTCTCGAACGTCTCGAGGTTGCGGTCGAGGATCTGCAGATCCTTGATGCTCAACGCCGTGTTCGAGTTGTCGAGGATACGCATGACGACTTTTTCGCCCCACACAGTGGGGAGCGTGGCGACACGGAGGTCGATCTGCCGGGTGCCGTGGGCGACCGAGATGCGGCCGTCCTGCGGGCGACGTCGTTCCGCGATATCGATGTCGGCCATGATCTTGAGGCGCGAGATGACGCCGCTCTGAATGGACTTCGGCGCCGACTGCATCTGGTGCAGCACACCGTCGATGCGGTAGCGGACGGAAACTTCGTGTTCGCCCGGCTCGATGTGGATGTCGGAGGCCTGGTCCTGGATGGCCTGGCTGATGAGCAGGTTCACGAACCGCACGATGGGTGCGTCATCGTCGCTGTCTTCAACCGGCGAGTTCGACTGCTCGTCGGCCGCGCTCTGCTCCTCGAGCGCCGACGTGAGGTCGCTCATCTCGCCCTCTGCACGAAGGTGGAGGGTCTGCGCGTTCAGCAGATCGTGACGGACCGCGACGCGCGGCTCGATGTGCATCCCGGTGACGGCGCGCACATCGTCGAGGGCGAAGAGGTCGCCGGGGTCGACCATGGCGAGGACGAGTTTCCCGTCATCGATGGCGATAGGCAGGACCTCGTAGCGTCGGCACATCGCCGCCGGAACCAATGCGGTGGCTGCCGGGTCGACCGGATAGTCGAGCAGTTCGACGGTCGGCAGGTTCGCGCGGACGGCGCGGGCCGTGGCGACTTGCGCCTCGGAGATCGTGCCGCCGTCGAGCAGACTCTGAATCGTCGCGTCGTCACCACGTTCACTCGCGGTTTCGAGCGTCTCCGGCGGAACAAGTCCGCGGATGACGAGAATCTCGGTAAGCGATGCCACACGTCCCCCTGACATGCGGAAGGTCAGAAACGTATCCGGTGCGATTCACCGGAACGTTCGAAGTCCCCCCGACTTCTGTGCCAACGCTACCCATGAGTGCGTGCTACGGCGATCCCTCAATGGAGGGTCGCCCGTTCGGGGGTGTTTCCGAGGGGCGCGACTCCTCAGCACTCAGGCGGCGCGGCAGATCTCCGCGACGAGTTCGTCGGCGAGCTTGCGAACCTTCGGTTCGACGTGCGCGTCGACCGCGCGCAGGATGAGCGATTTCTGCCGCCCGAGACGCGCTACGGCGTTTTCGAAGAGGGTCCAGTAAGTGCGGATGAGTGCGACGCGCGCGTCAGCGACCTGGTCGGACTGAACCTGCAGCGTCGCCGGCCGCACGACTCCGTCCCCTTCGCGTTCGAGAACGGAGTCGAGGGAGTCGCCGTCGTGCGTCGTGAACCGCACCAGGCCCGAGTCGACCGTGACGATCCATTCGTCCCGTTCGCGCAGTTCGGGGAATTGCGCGGCGACTTCGCGATCGAATTGCTGAGCGAGGAGAAGCTCGACGGCGCCGAAGATCCCGTGAAGTGGACCATGAGGCAGCTCCTCGAGGCCGAGAGCGTCGACGTAGCGAGGGCACAGAGTGCACACCGAGGTGCGTCGATACGAGTCACGCGGCTCCCACTGGGGCAGCCAGGCGAGCCAGTGGTAGAACGCGCTGTCGAGCTCGCGTTCGAGACGATACGGACGCAGGACGCTCATGAGCGCACCGCGTCGCGGGATGAGCATGCGGGTGCAGCCGACGAAGAGACGCGGGTATGCACGTTCAGGGGGAACGTCACCTTGGGTCCAGGTGTATGAGAGGGGGGAAGCGTCACGGTGGGTGACCGTTCTCGCTCGCCGACCGGGTAATCGGCGTTTCGTCAGGTTACGGGCTTTTCAGAGCGCCCGAATAGTCCACGTTCGGGGGTCACGAGCCGGTTCTCGCCCACCCCTCCGCGGTCCTCTCGATAGCGCCTGCCTCGGCGAAGGCGGTGAGCCACCCCTGCATCGGCCAGCTCCCCCATCGGGAGGAGAAGAGTCGGCCGTTGCGCAGGATGTCGTCGAGGTGCTGCCACGGTGGCTGCGAAGTCGGATGGTACTGGTGGTAGGCATGCGCTCCGCCGACCCACAGCATCGGGATGCCGGCTCCTCTCGCGGCGAAAGCGAAGTCGGTGTCCTCTCCCCCGTACCCTGCATACTCCGTGTGGAAGCCGCCCGTCGCCTGCCAGCCATCGGCCGTCATAGCGAAAGACAGCGACCAGAACAGCGGATAGTCCTCGGGGGACGCAGCATGCACCGCGCCGTCAGCGGGCGCGGGCCGTGCAGGATGCGGGTCGGTCAGCGACGCGAGCTCCGCATCCGCTGACACGATCACGCCTTCCGGCAGATAGCTGACCGGTCCGCAACAGATGGCCCGCGGATGCTCGGTCGCCGCTCGCTGGTAGTACCCGACGAGCGAATCACCCGGAAGACAGTCGGCGTCGAGGAAGATGAGCAGGTCGGCGCCCGACGCGATCGCCGTTCCAGCCCCCGCATTCCTCCCCGCTGCGAGCCGCATCCCGCCCGCACCCGGAGGGACATGCACGACCTCGGCCGCCGCCCCGACCTCTTCGGGAGCGGGGTCAGCGTCGAGCCAGACGACGACCCGGGCGACATCCGGGTGTCGCCTCGCCATGCGCTGCTGCTGGCGGCGCAGATGGTCGAGACGAGCGCGGGACGCGAGAGTGATGAAGGCGATCACCGAAACGTGCCGACGGTGTGCTCGATGACGGCGGAGGCGCGCTGAGCCGCCCCGCTGACGCTCCACCTGCTCCAGTCGGGGTGAATGGACCTGGCCTGCTCGAGGAGATCCCCCCAGCGCTCTGCGACCGGCCACTCCTCGGCGACGACGGCGAGGCCTCCGCGGGCGAGCGCCTGAGCGGTCCATCGCTGCTCGTCGAATGGACGGGACTGAGGGATCACGATCGCTCGAGCCCGCGCAACGGCGAGATCGGCTATCGCGTTCTGACCGGCAGCGGACACGACCACATCCGCTGCAACGATCGTCTCGAACGGATCGTCTCGCCAACGGTCGCCGCTTCCGCCGATGACCTCCCAGCGCCAGCGGGGCGCCGCTGCCGCGGCTGCGTCGGCGTGCGATGCGAAGCCGTCCGGATCATTGACCCCACCGGCGAGGACTGCGACCGTATGGGGCTCCGCCGTCGCATGCACTGCCCGCCCCTCGAAGCGGGAGTCCGCCGTCGCATGCACTGCCCGCCCCTCGAAGCGGGAGATCCCCCCGACGTAGTGCACACGCGATCCGAGCCGACGTAACGCCGGGGATGCATGCGCATCCTCCGGCCAGGGGGCGATGACCGCATGCGCGGCGTCGAATGCCGAAGTGTGCGCTCCGTCGCCCCGGTCGCCCGGCTGGGTGAAGAGAATGAGAGGCAGACCCAACAGTCGAACGAAGAGCGCGACCTCGGCCGAGACGTCGACGACGAAGGCATCGAGTCGATCGATCACGGCCGCGCTCGCGATCGCACCGAGGCGCGAACGATGCCCCGGATGCCCGACCGGCGCCCAGTGCAGGAGACCGCCCGCGGTCGGATCCGCCGCATCCGGTCTCCTGATCTCGCCGGACGGACCGGTGAAAGTATCGTCATCGCGCTCCAGCTCGACCCATCGGGTGCGCACCGGCAGGGAAGCGGGGGACGCAAGCGAGCTGAAGACGGTGACATCGGCATCGAGATGAGGACGCACCGCGAGGAACCGCATGAGGTGACCGGACCCGTGATGATGCACGTACCACCCGACGTGGGTCACGCCGGTACCGCCACGGATATATCGAGTCGCTGCGCCGGCGTGCCGATGAGCTGCCGGTAGAACGACTCGAGCTCCTCCGCGCCGCGGCGAAGAGATAGACGACGGACGGCATCCGAACGGATCGCACGGCGGCGGGCGATCCCGACCTTCGCGCTGAGTGCACGTGCTGCATCCGCGAGCGCGGCCACATCGCCCATGGGCACGAGGCGAGCGCCGAGGCTTTCGGCGACCACTTCGGGGACACCTCCCGTCTTGAAGGCCGCGACAGGGGTGCCCGTGGCGAGCGCCTCGGCGATCACGAGGCCGAACGGTTCATCCCACATGGGGGTGACGAGCGCGCACGAGCTTCTGCCGACGAGACGCGAAAGCTCGGGCTGACGTAATGCACCGACGTATCGGATGGACGAGTCGAGCGACGGCCGGACGAACCGGTCGAAATAGTCCGCGTCGCCGATCCGGCCCGCGATGACCAGAGCGCGGCCGCTGGCGCGGGCGGCCTGGATCGCGAGGTGGGTGCCCTTCTCGGGGACGATCCGACCGAACCACACCCAGTCGGGGCCGCCCGAGCCGAACGACCAGCGGTCGCTGTCGATCGCGTTCGGAAGCACGCGCGACTCGATCCCCTGCGACCGCCATTCCTGCGCGGTGTGCTCGCTGACCGCGAGGAATGCGCTTTTCGGCGCGGTCGCGGCCTCGTGCGCCGCGAGCATCTCGGGTAGCGGCGGGGTATGCAAAGTGGTGACCAGCGGAGCACCCAATCGGCCTGCGGCAGCGAGGAGATCGCCATGCAGGCTGTGGTTCTCGATCAGGTCGAAATCGGACGCGTTCCGCTCGAAGTGCTCGATCACCCTCACGTATGCGGCGCGAGTGTCTTCGAGGTAGCCGAGCGGATATCGGACGTCCGACGCCTCGGCCGGGTTGTTCCACCGGACGGACGGCATGACGAGCTGCGACGGCGTCTCATCGAGGAAGTCGGACCCCTCCGCGGCGACGAGCATCACGGTGTGACCCCGCCGTCGGAGCATGGCGACCCGGTCCCAGACCATGGCTTCGAGTCCACCGGGGTGCGGCTGCGCGATGGGGTACCGGGTAGGGGCGATCACCGCGATATGCAGAGACCGCCGGGGGCGCTTCACCGCACCCCACCGCTCACCACACGCTGGTAGACCTCGGCATGCGCACGCGCGACCTCGTGCTGCTGGTCCTGGCGAGCGACTTCGCGCTCTGCTATCAGGGCCGCGCGCCCGGGCGAACCCGGCCGGGTCTCCGCGGCCATGGAGGAGGTGACGGCGTCGGCGAGCGACCGCGCATCTTCTTCGGTGAAGAAGGAGAAGTCCTCGTCGTGCTGCTGCGGGATGTAGCCGATCTCTTTTCCGACAACACGCACTCCGAGGTCGAAGCACAGCTCGACCCAACCGGAGTGAGTGCCGTAGCGGTACGGCAGCACGGCGACATCCAGATCGGCGACCGATTCATCGAGCTGTCGATCATCGAGGCGCGGCCGCTGTCGAACGAAGACCGCACCGTTCGATTCGGCGATGCGGAACACCTCAGCCAGTGCAGCCGAATCGCGGACCGCCTCGTTCACGTCGATGCGAGCGACGCAGTCGACTCCGTCGGCTCGAAGCAAATCGACCGCGTCGCTGATGAGACGTGTGGTCGCCACCGCGTCGATGTTGGGGCGAAGATCCCGAAGATGCGTGCCGATGACGACAGCGGCGGACGAAGCGCCGAGCGGCGCGGCTGAATGAAGATCCCTGACGCGGGGATGAGGGATGACGGTGGCGCGTCTTCCCCATCCCGATTCGATCTCCGCGGCCGCACCGTCAGTCAGCGTGATGACCTCGGCCGCTGCCTCGAGCAGAAGGTCGAGATCATCGAGATGCGAGCGCTGATCGACCAGCTGAGGGTTGACGAGGTCATGCGCGGTGTAGATGAGGGGGCGGCCCGCAGCGCGAAGCGCGGCCAATGCCGCGCGGAGCGCGCCTGGCGGAAGCGACTCGACGCCGAAGTGGACGTGCAGCACATCGAAACGGGAAGCGTTCGCGGTGATCCACTCGGGCGTCAGCATCACCGGTGGCCACCACTGTCCCCCTGCGACGCCGAGAGGCACCGGGTCGGCGAGGACGGTGACGACGAGATCGTCGCCTTCGGCCGCGTCCGGCGGAAGTACGATGCTGCGCACATACGGATGCCCTGATGGCACCGACGCCACTCGCAGGCCCGGGCGAGCGGATGGGACAGGCGAGTTCAGCGCCGTGGGCGCGGTCTCCATGGTCAACAGAAGCCTCCTCGACAGGGCATCGGACGGGCCGGGGCGGCGCGACGGGCGCGACGGAGCGTCCGTTGTTCGAGGGAAAGGTGTTGAAGCCGGGGCGGGCCTCGGCGCCACATTATTGCCGCGCTCCTGAACGTCGCCTGTGCGGTATTCGAAAATCACGCCGGAGTTCGTCGAGGTGGGTGCGAGAGGATCGGAACGCCCATGGAATCTCCCGCTGCCCTCGCCCGTCGACGCCACTTCGGCGACTTCTATCGAATCTCAGAAACCCACTCCACGTCGGGCGAACCGCTCGGGCTCGTGATGGGGAACTGCCAGGCCGAATCGCTGCGGATCGCTCTGGGAGACTCAACGGCGCGCTTCGTTCGCACGCCCCCCATTCACGAACTCGTGGCAGACGACATGCCGTACCTGCAGCATTGGCTGCACCGGTCGGACGTGCTGATCAGTCAGCCTGTCGCAGCCGGCTATCACGGCCTGCCGCTCGGGACGGGCGAGCTGATCGCCGGGCTGCGTTCAGGGGCGCGTTCCGTGGTCTTCCCGGTGATCCGCTTCGCGGGCCTCTATCCGTATCACGTCATCGTGCGGCCCCCTTCCGCCCCATCGCTCTCGCCACCCCTCGTCGCGTACCACGACCTCCGGCTACTCGGCGAGGCATCGGACGGCGTCCGGCGCGGAAACGATGCCACCGCGGCTCGAATCCGCGCCATCGCCGACGAATCGCGCGCGCAGCTCGAGGAGCGTGAACGACGCCATGGCGCCATTGCCATCTCCGACCTGTTCGAGCGGCCACACTTCGAGCTGATGCGCACGATCAACCATCCCGGCAATCCGGTTTGGGCGGAGCTCGCTCGTCGCATCCTCGAACGTCTCGGGACCGCGGCCGACCCCGCCGATCCAGGCCGCCCTTTGCTCGACTCCGTCCACGCGCCGCGAGAAGCCTCCACGATCGAAGCATGGGGACTCGGGGACGACCCGACGGATCACTGGCTGATCGCAGGCGCACGCGTGCCCGCCGAGCAGGTCCGCGAAGCGCACCTCGACTGGTACCGGAAGCATCCCGAGGTCATCTCCGCCGGACTCGTCCGGCATGCGACCGCCGCTCGAGCGCTGGGGATCGCATGAGCGCGGTGACCACAGCGGTCAAGAGCCCCCTTCTCGTCGTCACCGGAGACCGTACGCACGGCGTCGATCGCTACGCCATGGATCTGGCGGATGCGGTGCGGGCGGCAACCGCCGACTCCCGCACCGCTCTCCTTTCGAAGGGGCCGCTCCCGCCGGGTCCCCTTCACGTGCACTTCACCGATCGGCTCTGGGGCAGCTCGCCCCGCGACGCGGCCGAACGCTTCGAGTCGCTGGCCGCGAATCGGCTGGTCTCAGTCACCCTGCACGACCTTCCTCAGGACTCCGACGGCCGCGCGCGCCAAGCGGCGAGGACCGACAGCTATCGCCGAGTCGTCGATGCGGCCGCCGCAGTCGCCTGCAACTCGCAGCATGAAGCGGCGCTGCTCGAGCGCGCCATGGACCGCTCGATCGACGTGGCCGTCATCCCGCTCCCCGTCGACGTCGCGCCTCCGCCCGCAGCGCGTCCCACGGGAGATGGGCGTATCGCGGTCCTCGGTTTCTTCTACCCGGGCAAAGGTCACAGCGAAGTGGTCGATGCGGTCGCCGCGCTGCCGCAGGATCGAGTGCCTCGTCACGTCGTTGCACTGGGCGGCGTTTCGCCAGGACACGAGTCGGAACTCCACGACCTCATCCGCTCCGCCGCGAAGCGGGGTGTGAACCTGCACTCGACGGGATACCTGCCAGACGAGCGGCTGCTCGATCTCAGTCGACGCGTCGCGGTTCCCGTGATCGCGCATCAGCACGTCTCGGCCTCTGGCTCCCTTGCGACGTGGACAGCCGCGGGTCGTCGTCCGATCGTCGTCGACACCGGATACTTCCGAGAGATGGCCGAGCTTCGTCCGGGCACGCTGACCCTCGTCCCCCAGACCGAACTCTCCGACGCCATCCATGCGGCGCTGACCGATCCTGAGTCGACCTGGCTTCCCCCTGGCATCCTCACGGGTCCAGCACTGCCCGATGTCGCAGCCGCCTACCTCGAGTGGTGGGGCAGGGTGCTCCCATGACGTCGAACACTCCGCCGTTCGGTCGGACCGTGCCGGGAAACCGCTGGGACCTGGTCCGGGACGTGCACGCTCCCGTACGCACGGTCTCCGTCATCGTGCCGCATTATCGCCAGCAGGCGGAGCTCGACCGCACTCTCGCCGCGCTCGCTCGCCAAACCCATCCGGTGAATGCTCTGCAGGTCGTCGTCGTCGACGACGGCTCCCCCGAACCACCGCGTGTGCCGGACGGAGTCCGGCTCGTTCGTCAACGCGACGAAGGCTTCCGACTAGCGGCCGCCCGGAACGCCGGCGTCGCCGCGAGCGACGGTGAGATCCTCTGCTTCCTCGATGCCGACACAGCGCCTGAGCCCGACTACGTCGCACGTATGACGCGCCTGCCATCGCTCCTGCCCGAGGCGGTCACCGTCGGGCGCCGTCGTCACGCCGACTTCCGCGACGCGTCGACACCGGTCGAAGTGGCGGGGCCCGCCGCCGCGCTGCCGGAACCGAGCTGGCTCACCGAGTCGTACCGAGCATCCGCCGATCTGCTCCGATCCGACGACCGCTCCTACCGCTATCTGATCGGCGCTGTCACAGCGTGCAGCCGATGGTTCTTCGAGCAGGTCGGAGGCTTCGACGAGGACTTCCGTGAATACGGAGGCGAAGACTGGGAATGGGCGTATCGCGCATGGCTCGCGGGCGGCATCTTCTGTCACGTCCCCGACGCCGTGGCCTGGCATGACGGTCCCGATTGGGCGGGCCGGGATGCGCGCAACGGCGCGCGGCGGGTTCTGAAGAACCGCGAGTCGCTCACCCTCGCGCGCAAGATTCCCGTCTCCGGCTCCCGCGGGCACGCGATCCGCACGGCTACCTCCGATGTCGAGGTGCGGCTGACCCCGTCGACGAGCGACGCCGCCACATTCATCTGCGTCGACAGTCTTCTCGCCCTGGTGCCTGAAGCACAGGTGTTGCTGCCCGCCGATGCCGCTGCGCTGTTCCCCGACGATCGGCGGGTAGTGACCGAATCCGATTCAGGCGGAACCCCACCGCGCGTCAGAATCGATGTGATCCGGCCGGTGCAGTTCAACGCTGAACGCGAGGCGTCGGCATCGTTGCGGGTCGCGATCCGCGAGGTCGGAGTCGATGCGCTCGCAGCTGTCGAATTCGGCGATGACGCAGGGCTTGTGCTCACCGTGACATCGGCGCGAGCCTTCGCGCGAGAACGCCGGTGGAGCAATCTCGACGGCTGGCAGATCCGTTCCCGGATTTCCGACTGGAAGCGCCTCGACGGGGCTGAACCTGAGCTTGCGGCCTACCTCGGCGGATGGGGCTGACGACCCGCTTGCGCGCCGCGAGTGAGGCGTTAAAGAAGTGAGGCGCGGAGCCCCCCGACTCCGCGCCATCCGAAGCCCCCCGGCTCCGTCATGAAAGAATTTACGCGAACGCAAAGCCCCCCACAGCCCCCAACCCGGGTGTCGGTAACAATGAGGACACCATGGGGTACAAGTCGTTCAGCCGCGCGCAAGCTGCCGACGGGCGAGCACGCGTCGGACCAGATCGGTGACGCTCTGCTGCGAGGCAGGAACGATCGAGAGCTCCACGCGGTACGGTGCGCGGTGTGCGAGGCCGGGCTCGACAGCCGTCGGCGCGATGCCCTGCATACGCAGTCGTGCCTGAGCGGCGGAAACGTCAGCGGCGTCGACACGCCCGCGGACTGTGTGCCCCCAGGTGTCGTTGCCGACGAAGTCGAACGGTTGCGTGTCAGCGCCGGATGCCACGCCGAACGCGGGCGCAGGCTCGATGAGCAGTGTCAAGATTTTCCCCTCCGAGCGATCCCCCGAACGCTCGTGTTGCAAACGTTAGCTGTCACGCACGCGTACTGATACGCCCACGTTGTGGTGTCATGTGTCGTTGCGGACACTAAGCAGTTCGCCCACCGAAGCGTTCCTGGCCTCGGCTCGGTCGCCTGCTGCGACGGCGCAGCGAGCCGCGAGGGCGGTGAACGCGTCGACGGCGTCGAGCGCGACGATGCTGCCTTTCGCGGTCGGCTGCCACGAAGCGCTGATGGCTGTGAAAAGTTCTTGGGCCGCGTCCGATAGGCGGTACGGCGCCGGCTCGACGATGAGCGTCATTGCATTCCCCCGACGAGTCGCCACTCCCCCCGAGCGGCGTCCTCACCACGAGGATAGGCAGCGCACCGCCCCGCAGACAGGCCCGTCTTGGAGTGCCCCCTGTTAACGGGGAGAGCCCCCACACCGCCTCGACGATGTGGGGGCTCTGCCGGTATCAGCGATATCAGCTGTAGTTGGTGCCCGAGCTGCTCGTGTCTTCACCGCTCGCGAAAGCGTCGAAGTCGACGAACGACAGGTCGGCTTCACCGGAGAAGGCGGTGTCGTCCCCGAACAGGCGGTTCGGGTAACGCTCGGCCTTCGCCTCTTCGGTCGGCTCCACCTTGATGTCGCGGTACTTGGCAAGGCCCGTACCGGCGGGGATGAGCTTTCCGATGATGACGTTCTCCTTGAGCCCCATCAGCGAGTCCGACTTGCCCTCCATGGCGGCCTGCGTGAGCACGCGGGTCGTCTCCTGGAAGGACGCGGCGGACAGCCACGACTCGGTCGCGAGCGACGCCTTGGTGATACCCATGACCTCCTGGCGAGCCGAAGCAGGACGGCGACCCTCGGCAACCGCTGCGCGGTTGACCTCCTGGTAGCGCGACCGGTCGACGAGCTCACCGGGGAGCAGATCGGTGTCGCCGTGCTCGACGACGGTGACCTTACGCAGCATCTGGCGGACGATGACCTCGATGTGCTTGTCGTGGATCGGCACACCCTGCGAACGGTAGGTGTTCTGCACACCGTCGACGAGGTGCTGCTGCACGGCACGCACGCCCTTGACGCGCAGGACCTCCTTCGGGTCGACAGATCCGACGTGAAGCTGCGTACCGAGCTCGACGTGCTGACCGTCCTCGACGAGGAGGGTCGCACGCTTCAGCACCGGGTACACGTGCTCTTCGTCACCGTTGTCAGGCGTCAGGATGAGGCGGCGCTGACGGTCCGTGTCCTCGATGGTGATCCGTCCAGCCGCCTCGGCGATGGGGGACGCACTCTTCGGGGTACGGGCCTCGAACAGCTCCTGCACGCGGGGAAGACCCTGCGTGATGTCATCGGCCGACGCGACACCACCGGTGTGGAAGGTACGCATCGTCAGCTGCGTTCCGGGCTCACCGATCGACTGGGCCGCGATGATGCCGACGGCCTCACCGTTGTCGACGAGCTTGCCGGTCGCGAGCGAACGGCCGTAGCAGGCGGCGCAGACACCGACGGCGGACTCGCAGGTCAGGACCGAACGCACCTTGATGTGCTCGATACCGCCCTCGACCAGCTTGTCGATGAGGACGTCGCCGACATCGTCTCCGGCTTCCGCGAGAACCTCGCCGGCCTCGTTGACGACCGCGGCCGCGAGGCTACGGGCGTACACCGAGTTCTCGACGTTGGCGTCGCGGACTCCGCCTTCGGCGATCGGCAGGTCGAGACCCTTGCTCGTACCGCAGTCGTCCTCGCGGATGATGACATCCTGCGAGACGTCCACGAGACGACGGGTGAGGTACCCGGAGTCCGCGGTGCGCAGAGCGGTGTCGGCCAGACCCTTACGGGCACCGTGCGTCGAGATGAAGTACTCGGCGACGGTCAGGCCTTCACGGTAGGAGTGCACGATCGGACGCGGGATGATCTCACCACGCGGGTTCGACACGAGTCCACGCATACCGGCGATCTGACGCACCTGCATCCAGTTACCACGGGCACCGGACGACACCATCCTGAAGATGTTGTTGTCGGCAGGGAAGTTGTCCTGCATGGCCTGGGCGACCTCGGCGGTTGCCTTGTTCCAGATCTCGATGAGCTCCTGGCGGCGCTCAGCGTCGGTGGTCAGACCCTTGTCGTACTGGCCCTGAACCTTCGCGGCCTGCTTCTCGTAACCCGCCACGATCGCCGTCTTGCTCGGCGGCGTGATGATGTCGGAGAGAGCAACGGTGACACCGGAGCGAGTGGCCCAGTAGAAACCGGCGTCCTTGATCCGGTCGAGGGTCGCTGCGACCTCGGTCTTCGGGTAGCGCTCGGCGAGGTCGTTGACCAGAACCGAGAGGCGGCCCTTGTCGGCGACGGCCTCCACGTAGGGGTAGTCGACGGGGAGCGCCTCGTTGAACAGCGCGCGTCCGAGCGTGGTCTCGATCAGGAACGGCTTGCCCTGCTCGAAGCCCTCGGGCGCCTGACCCTCGGCGAAGTACAGGCCTTCGAGGCGGATCTTCACCTTGGAGTTCAGGTGCAGCGTGTTCTGGTCCTTCGCGAGGATCGCCTCGGCGATCGACGAGAACGCACGTCCCTCACCCACTCCGCCTTCGCGAAGGGTGGTGAGGTGGTGCAGACCGATGATCATGTCCTGCGAAGGCAGCGCCACCGGACGGCCGTCGGACGGCTTCAGGATGTTGTTCGAGGCGAGCATCAGGATGCGAGCCTCGGCCTGAGCCTCGACCGACAGCGGCAGGTGGACAGCCATCTGGTCACCGTCGAAGTCGGCGTTGAACGCGGCACACACGAGGGGGTGCAGCTGGATCGCCTTACCCTCGACCAGCATCGGCTCGAACGCCTGGATACCGAGACGAGCATCGGCTCGAACGCCTGGATTCCGAGACGGTGCAGCGTGGGTGCACGGTTCAGCAGCACGGGACGCTCGCGGATGATCTCTTCGAGCACGTCCCAGACCTGGGGACGGCTGCGCTCGACCATGCGCTTCGCGGCCTTGATGTTCTGAGCGTGGCTCAGGTCGATCAGGCGCTTGATCACGAACGGCTTGAACAGCTCCAGCGCCATCTGCTTGGGCAGACCGCACTGGTGCAGCTTCAGCTGCGGGCCGACGACGATGACCGAACGGCCCGAGTAGTCGACGCGCTTGCCGAGCAGGTTCTGACGGAAACGTCCCTGCTTGCCCTTCAGCATGTCGCTGAGGGACTTGAGGGCACGGTTGCCGGTGCCGGTGACGGGGCGACCGCGGCGGCCGTTGTCGAACAGTGCGTCGACGGCTTCCTGCAGCATCCGCTTCTCGTTGTTCACGATGATCTCGGGGGCACCGAGGTCGAGCAGACGACGCAGACGGTTGTTGCGGTTGATGACGCGACGGTAGAGGTCGTTCAGGTCGGAGGTCGCGAAGCGGCCACCGTCGAGCTGCACCATGGGGCGCAGTTCCGGCGGGATGACCGGGACGACATCGAGCACCATCGCAGCCGGCGAGTTGCCGGTGGCGAGGAAGGAGCTGACGACGCGCAAACGCTTGATCGCACGGATCTTCTTCTGGCCCTTGCCCTCGGAGATCTGCAGACGCAGGTCCTCGGCTTCGGCGGCCAGGTCGAAGGCCTCGAGACGCTTCTTGATCGCCTCGGCGCCCATGTAGGCGTCGAAGTAGATGCCGAAGCGGTCCTGGAGCTCGTGGAAGACGGCATCCTCGGGCTTGAGGTCGCCGACCTTCAAGCTCTTGAACTCGTCCCAGACACGCTCGAGGTGGTTGATCTGCTCGTCGTACGACTTGCGGATCTGGCCCATCTCCTTCTCGGCGCCGTCCTTGGTGCGACGCTTCTGGTCGCTCTTCGCGCCTTCCTCTTCGAGAGCGGCGAGGTCGCCCTCGAGCTTCTGGAGGCGGTCGTTGATGCGCGAGTCACGCTGGTCGCTGAGCGTCTTGATCTCGAGGCGGAGCTCGTTCTCGAGGTCGGGCATGTCGGCGTGACGACCCTCGTCGTCGACGTCGATGATCATGTACGCCGCGAAGTAGATGACCTTCTCGAGGTCCTTCGGTGCCATGTCGAGCAGGTAGCCGAGGCGGCTGGGGACACCCTTGAAGTACCAGATGTGGGTCACGGGGGCGGCGAGTTCGATGTGGCCCATGCGCTCACGGCGCACAGCCGACTTCGTGACCTCGACACCACAGCGCTCACAAACGATGCCCTTGAAGCGGACACGCTTGTACTTACCGCAGGCGCACTCCCAGTCACGGCTCGGCCCGAAGATCTGTTCACCGAACAGACCGTCCTTCTCGGGCTTGAGCGTGCGGTAGTTGATGGTTTCGGGCTTCTTGACCTCACCGAACGACCAGCGGCGGATGTCGTCGGCCGTGGCAAGGCCGATGCGCAGCTCGTCAAAAGTGGTTACGTCGAGCAATTTCTCTTCTTTCCTAAGTTCCGTGTGACCGGACTAATGAGACGAATGCTTAGTCAGTGGCTGCGGATCAGATGTCGTCGATCGAAGACGACTCGAAGCGCGAGGAGATGTTGATGCCGAGCTCTTCGGCGGCACGGAAGACCTCGTCGTCCGTGTCGCGCAGGCTGACCGCGGTGCCATCGGCCGAGAGGACCTCGACGTTCAGGCAGAGCGACTGCATCTCCTTGATGAGGACCTTGAAGCTCTCGGGGATGCCGGGCTCCTGGATGTTCTCGCCCTTGACGATGGCCTCGTACACCTTGACGCGGCCGAGGATGTCGTCGGACTTGATCGTGAGGAGCTCCTGGAGCGCGTAAGCAGCGCCGTACGCCTCGAGAGCCCACACCTCCATCTCACCGAAACGCTGTCCACCGAACTGCGCCTTACCACCGAGCGGCTGCTGGGTGATCATCGAGTACGGACCGGTCGAACGGGCGTGGATCTTGTCGTCGACCAGGTGGTGCAGCTTCAGGATGTACATGTAGCCGACCGAGACCGGGTCGGGGAAGGGCTCGCCAGAACGGCCGTCGAACAGCTGCGCCTTACCGGAGGATCCGATGAGACGTTCGCCGTCGCGGTTGACCGTCGTCGAGTCGAGCAGACCCGCGATCTCTTCTTCAAGAGCACCGTCGAACACGGGGGTGGCGACCTTCGTGCCGGGAGCAGCCGTGTGAGCCTGCGCCGGAAGACGCTTCGCCCAGTCGGGGTTGCCCTCGACCTGCCAGCCCTGCTTCGCGGCCCAACCGAGGTGGGTCTCGAGAACCTGACCGAAGTTCATGCGGCCCGGGATACCGAGCGGGTTCAGGACCACGTCGACGGGGGTCCCGTCGGCGAGGAACGGCATGTCCTCGATGGGCAGGATCTTCGAGATGACGCCCTTGTTGCCGTGACGGCCGGCGAGCTTGTCACCCTCGGTGATCTTGCGCTTCTGAGCGATGTAGACCACGACGCGCTGGTTGACGCCCGAGCCGAGCTCGTCGTCGTTCTCGGCGGAGAACTCCTTGACGGCGATGATCGTGCCCTGCTCACCGTGAGGAACCTTCAGCGAGGTGTCGCGCACCTCGCGGCTCTTCTCGTTGAAGATCGCGCGGAGCAGACGCTCCTCGGCCGAGAGCTCGGTCTCGCCCTTAGGCGTGACCTTCCCGACGAGGATGTCGCCGGGGCGGACTTCGGCACCGATGCGGATGATGCCGCGCTCGTCGAGATCGGCGAGCAGCTCGGGGCTGACGTTGGGGAGGTCACGCGTGATCTCCTCTTTACCCAGCTTCGTGTCGCGGGCGTCGACCTCGTACTCCTCGATGTGGATCGAGGAGAGCACGTCGTCCTTCACCAGGTTCTGGCTGAGGATGATCGCGTCTTCGAAGTTGTGACCCTCCCACGGCATGAACGCGACGAGCAGGTTCTTACCGAGCGCGAGCTCACCGTTCTCGGTGGCGGGACCATCGGCCAGAACCTGACCGACCTCGACCCGCTCGCCCTGATCGACGACGACACGGTTGTTGTAGGACGTGCCCTGGTTCGAACGGTCGAACTTGCGCAGGTAGTAGTTCTGCGTTCCACCCTCGTCGAGCTGGATGGTGACGACATCGGCCGAGACCTCGGAGACGACACCGGCCTTGTCGGCGGTGATCACGTCTCCGGCGTCGATGGCGGTGTAGCCCTCCATACCGGTACCGACGAGCGGCGACTCGCTCCTCAGCAGCGGAACGGCCTGACGCTGCATGTTCGCACCCATGAGGGCGCGGTTCGCGTCATCGTGCTCGAGGAACGGGATGAGCGAGGTCGCAACCGAGACCATCTGGCGCGGGGAGACGTCCATGTAGTGGACGCGGCCCTTGTCGACCAGCTCGACCTCTCCGCCCTTGGGGCGAACGAGCACCTTGTCCTCGGCGAAGTGGAAGTCCTTCGTCAGCGGGGCGTTCGCCTGCGCGACGAGGTACTCATCCTCTTCACTCGCGGTCAGGTAGTCGATCTGAGCGGTGACGACACCGTCGACGACCTTGCGGTACGGGGTCTCGATGAAACCGAACGAGTTGATCCGCGCGAACGAGGCGAGCGAACCGATCAGACCGATGTTCGGGCCTTCAGGGGTCTCGATCGGGCACATGCGGCCGTAGTGGCTCGGGTGCACGTCGCGGACCTCGACACCGGCACGCTCACGGGACAGACCACCGGGGCCGAGCGCCGACAGGCGACGCTTGTGGGTGAGACCCGCGAGCGGGTTGTTCTGGTCCATGAACTGCGACAGCTGCGAGGTTCCGAAGAACTCCTTGATCGCGGCCACGACGGGGCGGACGTTGATCAGGGTCTGCGGGGTGATCGCTTCGATGTCCTGCGTCGTCATGCGTTCGCGGACGACGCGCTCCATGCGGGAGAGACCCGTGCGGACCTGGTTCTGGATCAGCTCGCCGACCGCGCGGATGCGACGGTTGCCGAAGTGGTCGATGTCGTCGATGTCGAGGCGGAGCTCGACGGGCTCGCCGTCCCGCATACCGTTCAGCGTGGTGCGGTTGTCGTGCAGCGCGACGAGGTACTTGATGGTCGCGATGATGTCTTCGACCGTGAGCACCGAGTCGGACAGCGCCTTGTCGAGTCCGAGCTTGCGGTTGATCTTGTAGCGACCGACCTTCGCGAGGTCGTAGCGCTTGCTGTTGAAGTAGAAGTTGTCGAGGAGCGCACGCGCAGCCTCGGCAGCGACCTGCTCGCCCGGACGGAGCTTGCGGTAGATGTCCTTGAGCGCCTCTTCCTTCGTGAGGATGTTGTCCTTCTCGAGGGTGGCCTCGATGGAGGGGTAGCCCTGGAAGTGCTCGAGGATCTCTTCGCTGGTGAGGCCGAGGGCCTTCAGGAAGACGGTGACGGACTGCTTGCGCTTGCGGTCGATACGGACGCCGACCTGGTCGCGCTTGTCGATCTCGAACTCGAGCCATGCGCCACGGCTCGGGATGATACGAGCGGAGTAGATGTCCTTGTCGGAGGTCTTCTCCTGGGCGCTGTCGAAGTAGACACCGGGCGAACGTACGAGCTGGGAGACGACGACACGCTCGGTGCCGTTGATGATGAAGGTTCCCTTGTCGGTCATGAGCGGGAAGTCGCCCATGAAGACCGTCTGGGTCTTGATCTCACCCGTGAGGTGGTTCATGAACTCCGCTTCGACGTACAGCGGAGCGGCGTAGGTCTTGCCGCGCTCCTTGCACTCGTCGAGGGTGTACTTCTTCTCCTCGAGGAACGGGTTCGTGAACGAGAGCTGCATCGTCTCGGCGAGGTCCTCGATGGGTGAGATCTCTTCGAAGATCTCATCGAGTCCGCTGCGCGTTGGGAGGTCGGTGCGGCCCTGGGCCTGCCCTTCGGTGACGCGTTCCTTCCACGCGTCGGAACCGACGAGCCAGTCGAAGCTCTCGGTCTGCAGTGCGAGCAGATCGGGAACCGTCAGGGTGTCGGTGATCTTTGCGAACGAGAGCCGGGATGCGTTCCGGCCGTTCTTGGGAGTGGTGGACGGTGCGTTGTTCGCAGCAGCCAAGGAAATAACCTCCGAGGCCCACATGGGGCCGTTCGTTGAAGTCGGTGTGTCGAATAGCGAGGTGAGGCGCTGCTCCCCAGACGGTCGTTAGAGTTGTTCCCACTCGAAAACCGGCCGACCACGAAGTGGTTCGGGACGGAAGATCTTCGAGCGCACGACGGCCGACCGCAATATGAAGGCGTGATTGTCTGTGTCGATTCGCCGACGCGCGCAGCATCGGCAAGAGACATGGAAGCGCAAGGGACTAGTGTATGCGGCCCGACGCTCTGTGTCCAGCGAATTCCTTGACCCTCGGCGAGTCGTCCTGTATAACCGCGAACCCGCCCTCCCTTTGCGTACCAAATCAAGGAGTTTCGGGCTCCGCTCCCCGTCAGGCGGCTCGATTGGGCCGATCTGAGTCGGATCTCCTTGATTCGGTACATGGGAGGATCGGTGGATGGCCGAAAGACGTGACGACGGCGTGATCGCGACCATCAAGCTCCCCGGTGGAGAGCCTGCTGTTCTCGAACGCGACCGCTTCCGTCCGGGGATGGTGACCCTCGTGGTCGACGGGACTCCGCAGTCGCAGGTCGATCTCGACGATCCCACCGCACTCGGGTTCGAGTACATCCAACGCATCGGCAACGTCATCGACGTCATCGGCGAGCCCGGCGCCCCCATCTCGGCACTGCATCTCGGCGCCGGCGCACTCACGCTCCCCCGCTACATCGCAGCAACCCGGCCGGACTCGAGGCAGCAGGTGATCGAGATCGAGCAGACGCTCGTCGAGTTCGTCCGCGAACACCTCCCTCTCCCCCGCGAGGCGGCGATCCGCGTCCGCTACGGCGATGCAAGGGAGAAGCTCGCGAATCTCCCCTCCTCTCTCGCGGGCAAGCTCGATCTCGTGGTCGTCGACGTCTTCAGCGGCGCGAGGATCCCGGCGCATGTGACGACGGTCGAGTTCTACCGATCCGTCGCGGCGCTCCTCGCCCCCGACGGCCTCGTTGCGGTGAACATCGCCGACGGCCCCGGACTCGCATTCGCGCGTGGGCAGGCGGCGACCCTCGACGAGGTGTTCGCCGAGACGGCAGCGCTCGCCGAGACGCAGATCCTGAAGAGCAGGCGGTTCGGCAACGTCGTCCTCGTTGCGACGCCGGGGAGGCTCCCCTTCGAGTGGATGCCCCGGCTCCTCGCGGCAGGCCCGCATCCGGCGAAGGTGGTCATGGGGCGAGAGCTCACCGATTTCATCGCCGGCGCACGTCCCGTCACCGACGAGACCGCCGTCCCGTCGCCGCTTCCCGGCCGAAGCATTTTCCAGGTCCCCCGCTCCTGACCTGCGGCGGTCCGGTTCTTTCGGAGGCGGCCCTGCGAGCGTTGACGCATGCGCGCCTCAGTGATCGTCGTCGCCATCGGAGTCGTTGCCCTCGCGGGATGTTCCTCCTCGGCCCCCTCCGCTCCCAGCTACTCTCCGCAGAACCCGACGGCCGCGGCGACCCCGTCATCGCAGCCCACCGGCGCGGTCCAACCCTCGGGCGATCCGGCCGAGCTGGCGACTGGTCTCGCGGCGCCCTGGTCGGTGCTCCCTCTCGAGGGCGGATCCGTACTCGTCTCCGAACGGGACTCGGCCCGCGTCCTAGAACTTGCTCCGTCCGGAGAGGTGCGCGAAGCCGGCACGGTGAGCGGTGTCGACCCCGGCGGCGAGGGCGGTCTGCTCGGGCTCGAAGTGTTCACGGAGGGCGACGCCGAATGGATATACGCCTATTTCACGGCGACGGATGACAACCGGATAGTTCGGATGCCGCTCACCGGCGAGCCTGGTTCTCTCGTTCTCGGTGAGTCCGAGGTGGTCCTCGACGGGATCGCGAAAGCCGGCAACCATAACGGCGGCCGCCTCGCATTCGGCCCTGACGGAATGCTCTACGCGACGACGGGTGATGCGTCACAACCCGACGCGTCACAGGATCCGATGTCCCTGAACGGCAAGATCTTGCGGATGACGCCGACGGGCGAGATCCCGAGCGACAACCCGTTCGAGGGCTCCCTCACGTGGAGCCTCGGGCATCGCAATCCGCAGGGACTCGCCTGGACGGAGAGCGGCGCGATGTTCGCGGCCGAGTTCGGCCAGAACACGTGGGACGAGGTCAACCGGATCGAGCCCGGCGCGAACTACGGCTGGCCCATCGTCGAAGGCACCGGCGGCGCACCGGAGTTCGTCGACCCCGTCGCGCAGTGGCCGACGGATGAAGCGAGCCCGAGCGGACTCGCGGCGGTCGGGAGCACGTTGTTTCTTGCAGGGCTCGGCGGCGAGCAGGTGTGGATACTTCAGGACGCCGAGAGCGGGGACCCCGACCTGACCGCCTTCGCGGACGGATACGGCCGGATCCGCGACGCGGTAGCGGCTCCCGATGGCTCGCTCTGGCTGCTCACGAACAACACCGATGGACGCGGCAGCCCCCGGGAAGGCGACGACCGCCTGCTCTCTGTGCCCCTCGCACCGCTCTGATCCACGAGCTGCCACCACCCGCTGCATCTGTCGGTGGGTGCCCCTAGCGTTCCCTGCGTGCCGGGTTCGATTGATGTGCCGAGAGACGGAAGATAAGGCGATGGCAGAACTCGATAAGGTGCGTGGCTGGGCTGAGGCGCTCATCACGCTCCATCTGACCCCCGGCTGGAGCTTCGGCTTCGACAACGCGAAGCGGCGGGCCGGGCAGTGCGACTACAACGCGAGGCGGATCACTGTCTCGCGGTATCTGGCTGCGCGATACGCCGACGATGAGATCCATCAGGTGCTGCTGCACGAGGTAGCGCACGCCAAAGCAGGCCACCGCGCAGGTCACGGCCCGAAGTGGCTGAGCGTCGCGCGTGGGCTCGGCTATGAGGGAGCTCGTCTGCATGAGGGTGAGAGCGCCCACGAGCTGGCTCCGTGGATCGGTCACTGCCCGAGCGGGCACGTGCACCACCGCTACCGCAAGCCGACGGTTCCGCTCTCCTGCCGTCTCTGCGGCAAAGGCTTCAGCGAGGCGCGGGTCATCATGTGGCGGCCCCGCGAAGTCACGAATGCCGACCGTCGAGCAGCGATGGCTGCCCGATAAGGGAAAAGTGTGAAGGCGGGCGACCGAAGCCGTCCGCCTTCACACTGATCCTCACGGGAGGATGTCGATCACTCGGTGACCGATACCTCTTTCCAGAAGACCACGTATCCGCTGAAGTCCTTGCCCACGCGGTCGAATGCGCTCGGGATGGGGTTCGGGTAGCTGAAAGCGCGATCCTGCAGCACTGTGTCACCGTCTTTGACGTTGAAGTACTGGCAGTCGCCCTTCCACGGGCAGTGATACGGAGTGGGGCTCTTCTCGAGCAGGTCGGTGTTCACGCTCGACGGCGGGAAATACCAGTTGCCCTCGATCTGGATGAGTTCGTTTTTGGGTGCTTCAGCGATGACCGTGTCACCGAGAACTGCCTTCATTCCGTCTCCTTACGATTACTGGAGCGAACGCTACGCCCGCTTCTCGGATTCGTGCTTCGTGGGCTGGCACAGGGCCGGGGGCCACACTGTCCATTGTGACTTCTCCCGCTGATCCGTCTCCTGATCGCACGCACTTCCCCTTCCGCGCGATCGGGAGAATCGCGTTGGGCATAGCGCTGGCGTTCGCCGGCACCGCCCACCTGAGCTTCGCGCGGGAGTCGTTCCAGGCTCAGGTTCCGCCGTGGCTGCCCCTCGATGCTGACTTCGTGGTCGTCGCCTCGGGTGTCGTCGAGATCTGCCTCGGGATCGCACTCGTCGTCCCCGGACCGCACACCGTCGTGACCGGCTGGATCGCGGCGGCGTTCTTCGTCGCCGTTTTCCCCGGCAATATCTCGCAGCTCATCACCCGCACGGACGCATTCGGACTCGACACAGATCTCTCTCGCGCTGTCCGCCTTCTCTTTCAGCCGCTACTCGTGATCTGGGCGCTCTGGTCGACGGGCGCCTGGCGCGCGCTCCGCGAAAAGCGGGCAGCTGAACGAAACGCAGCGAGGGACGTCAGCTGAGCCGGATCACCTCGGTACGGTCGAGCCGGGTACGCGCGTCCTCGATGGCACCGCCGCGTCCTGTGGCGAGAAGGATCTGCCCGCTGACCGACGCGGACAGGATGTGCGACACGGCACGGCGCAAACCCTGGAACGCCGCCACCGCAGCCGCGGCTTCCGGTGCGGCATAGTCGATTCCGACTTCGGCGAGCGCATCGATGACAGCACCTGCCACGAGTAGGTCCTCGACGCAGAAGCGGGTCTCGCCCGCCGACTGCTCTCCCATCGCGACTACCGCTACCGCGAAACGGTCGCCCTTGTCGGCCTGCTGCTCGAGGACCCAACGTGCGGTCGACGAAGCGTTGCCGGTCGTGGCCTCGAGCACCGGCCCGGCGAAGCTTCCAGGCAGCTCGGCCCCACCTGGTCGAAGCGCGTCGATGAAGACCACGACATCGGCGCCCTCAGTGATGTTGAGCCAGCCGGTCGCGCCCCAGTCGAAACGAACCTGGTAGCGGGTCTGCCCTGTGGCCACGCTCACACTCACGGTTCCACGCTAGTGCCGTCGGAGCAGCGGCCCAGGTTGCGCTGTAACACTCGGGCTCATGCGCGTCCTGCTCAAGCTCACCCTCGACTGCGCCCCCGAGGCTGCATGGCGGGCCATTCAGTCTCCGACGGTGTTCCGCGAAGCGGCGATTCCCGTCATGAAATTCCGTTCACTCGAGCCGAACGGCTTCCCTCCTCGTTGGGAAGAGGGCCAGCACCCGGTCGCGATCAGCCTTGGCGGCATCCCGATGGGCACGCAGGCGATCGGTATCGAGCTGCCCGAGCGGCGCCACGACGGCGTCCAGATCCTGCGCGACAACGGAACGGGCCTCACCGGATTGAACGCCGTGTTCGACAAGTGGGACCACAGAATGGCGATCGCCGCACATCCGACGGAACCCGGCAGAACCCTCTACCGAGACCGACTCGTCTTTTCGGCTGGGGCGCTGAGCGCTGCGGTGTGGCCGTCGCTCTGGCTGCTCTGGCAGATGCGCGGCGCACGACTCACCGCCCTTGCCCCGTCGTGGAGCGAAGATCGAACCGGTCAGGTCAGCTGACAGAAACGCTCGGCCTTCGCGGTCTCGCCCGTCACCAGGATCACGTCATCCTCTGACAGCACCGTGTCGGCGGTCGTGTATTGCCAGCGCTGACCTGGCTTCTTCAATGCGATCACCGTGACGCCGTACCGATTGCGGATGCCGAGCTCGCTGAGCGGGGCACCCGTCACAGCAGGGCTCGGCTTGGTCTTCACGAGCGCGAAGTCGTCACCGATCTCGAGATAATCTTGCATCGATCCCCGAACGAGGTGCGCCACTCGGCGTCCCATGTCCTTCTCGGGGTAGATGACGTGCTTCACGCCGAGCTGCTCGAGGATGAGGCCGTGTGCGTCGCTGACCGCCTTCGCCCACAGGTCGCGCATCTCGAATCGAAGCAGCAGCGAGGTGGTCAGAATGCTCGCTTCGACATCGCTACCGATCGCGACCACGACCCGGTCGAACTCGAGCACCCCGAGTTGGCGGAGGGTGTCCTCTTTCGTCGAGTCGGCCGTCACGACGTTCGTCAGCTGGCCGTTGAGCGACTGGACGATGTCCTCGTCGGCGTCGATGCCGAGCACCTCGGTACCACTGCGCATGAGCTCGAGGGCGAGGGCGCTGCCGAAGCGTCCGAGCCCGATCACCGCCACTGAGCCCGCGGCGCCGGTGAGCTTGTTCGAGCTGGCACGGTGTGCGCTTCTAGCCAATGATCGGCCTTTCTTTCGGGAACTGATAGGCGACGGAACGCGGTCGCAGTGCCAGCGCCGTGGCGAAGGTGATGGGGCCGAGCCGGCCGACGAACATGAGAACGACGAGAACGACCTGCGCCGAAGGGGGCAGTGAGGCCGTGATCCCGGTTGAGAGGCCGACGGTGGCGAAGGCCGAGACGCTCTCGAAGAGAACATCGGCGAGCCGGTTGTCGGTGAGTATCTGCAGCAGCATCGTCGCCCCGACGACGAGAGCGACAGACAAGAGGACGACGGCGATCGCCTGACGGTGAACCGCGCGGGAGAGCCGCTTACCGAGAACGTTGACCACGCCGTCACCGCGCACCTCGGCGAGGAGGATGAACAGGAGCACGCCGAAGGTCGTGATCTTGATCCCGCCCGCCGTTCCGGCGGGGCCGCCGCCGATGAACATGAGCACGATCATGCCGAGCAGGGTCGAGTCGTCCATCGCTCCGATGTCGACCGAGTTGAACCCTGCTGTACGGGTCTGCACGGATTGGAAGAAGCCCGCGAGGATGCGCTGATCCCACCTGAGCGCCCCGAGAGTGTCGGGGTTGCTCCATTCCAGTGCCGTGATGAGAACGGTGCCGACGAGGAGCAGCGCGAGCGTCATGAGAAGCACGAGACGTGTGTTCATCGTCCACAGCCGTGGGCGGGCGACGTGCCTGCGCAACTGCATGATCACGGGGAACCCGAGACCGCCGAGGATGATCGCGCAGGAGAGAGTGAGGTTGACGACCGGATCGCCGACGAACTGGATCATGCTGTCGCTGAACAGAGCGAAGCCGGCATTGTTGAATGCTGAGATTCCGTGGAAGACACCGAACCAGACCGCCTCGCCGAAACCCATCCCGTAGGCGGCCATGCCGTGCACGGCGAGCACCACGGCGACGATCGACTCGATGAGCACCGAGATGGCGACGACGTTCATGATGAGCTGGCGGACGTCGGCGAGCCCCATGGCGTGCGCCTCGGTCGCCGCGTTGATACGCCCACGATAGGAGAGGCGGCGCGCGATGACGAGGCCGACGAAGGATGCGAAGGTCATGACCCCGAAACCGCCCACCTGGATGAGCGCCAGGATCACGGCTTCACCGAACGGCGTCCAATAGGTAGGCGTGTCGACGACGACCAGTCCTGTGACGCACAGGGCGGACACCGCGGTGAACAACGCCTCGTTCCAGGCGGCGGCGCCGGGCCCCGCTTTGGCGAACGGAAGAAGGAGAAGCGCGGTGCCGAGGATGGCGACACCTGCGAACCCGGCGAACACCACTTGCGTCGGATGCAACGGCCGGCGATTGCGCTGGCGACGACGTCGCTCTGCCACGGTCACCGCTGAACTGTACTCCTGTCCGAGCCGCCGCGAATCCCGTTTCACTGCGGTGAGATCAGCGCTCGCAAGGCAGCTGCGCCGAGGCGTTTCCAGGGTCCCCCGCGCCTCTCCTGCTAGTGTGGGACTTCCAGCGCGACGAATGCGCTGCGTCTGACGATTTTCGTCCCCCTCTTATCGCCGCTTCTCACCGGCAGGGACTTCTTCTGAAGGCGAACGACTGCGCCGCCGGCGCGCTCGCCTCATCGCCGCCCATCACGCGGCCCATTCAAGAAATATCCACTTATGTCTGCAACTTTCAGCACGCTCGGCGTGCCCGCCCCTCTCGTCGCCGAGCTCACCGCTCAAGGCATCGAGAGTCCCTTCCCCATCCAGATCGATTCGCTTCCAGACACGCTCGCCGGACGCGATGTGCTCGGCCGCGGCCGCACCGGCAGCGGTAAGACGCTCGCCTTCTCGCTTCCGCTCGTCGCTCGCCTGGGTGGTTCACTCGCCGGTGGATCACGCCGCTCAGGACGCCCCCTGGCCCTCGTGCTCGCGCCGACTCGCGAGCTCGCAACCCAGATCAACGCGGTCCTCGAACCCCTTGCGGCCCGCTACAACATGAAAACCACCACGATCTTCGGCGGCGTCAACCAGAACCGTCAGGTGGCCGCGTTGAAAGCGGGCGTCGACATCGTCGTGGCCTGCCCGGGCCGGCTCGAAGACCTGATGAAGCAGAAGTTCATCACGCTGGACGGGATCGAGATCACAGTCATCGACGAGGCCGACCACATGGCCGACCTCGGCTTCCTGCCCGCCGTCACCCGTATCCTCGCGGCGACGCCCGAACGCGGCCAGCGTCTGCTGTTCTCGGCGACGCTCGACAACGGGGTCGACAAGCTCGTGAAGCGCTTCCTGCACGACGAGCGCATGCACTCCGTCGACGAGGCGAACTCACCGGTCGCCGCGATGACCCACCACGTCTACCAGGTCGACTCGCCCGAGGCGAAGAAGGCGCTCGTCCAGCGTCTCGCATCAGGCACGTCCCGCCGGATCCTCTTCACCCGCACCAAGCACCACGCGAAGAAGCTGGCCGCGCATCTGACCGCATCCGGCATCCCCGCGGTCGACCTCCAGGGCAACCTGTCGCAGGCGCAGCGTGACCGCAACCTCGCGGCGTTCGGCGGCGGCGATGTCAACGTCCTGGTCGCCACCGATGTCGCAGCCCGCGGCGTACACGTCGACGGCGTCGAACTCGTCGTCCACGTCGACCCGCCGACCGAGCACAAGGCGTACCTGCACCGCTCGGGTCGCACCGCCCGCGCCGGTTCGGAAGGCGACGTCGTCACTGTCGTGCTCCCCGGCGAGCGCGGCGACGTGACCAAACTTCTCCGCAAGGCGTCGATCGCAGTCGAGCCGCAGCAGGTCAGCGCGGAGTCGGCAGCGGTCGACACGCTCGTCGGCCCCGCCGCTGCGTACGTGACACCTGCGCCCAAGCAGCAAGCCCATCAGCGCACCCCCGGCACGAGCCAGGGCGCGAACGCGCAGCGCAAGCGCGCCGCACGCGGCGAGCGCCAGGGCGGACGCGGCGACAACGCCGGTACGCGCGGCACGCGGTCCGAGGGGCAGCGCTCCGAAGGCCAGCGTTCAGGCGGGCAGAGCTCGGGTGGACAGGCACGTCGGACTCGCACCGAGGCGCCTCGCACGGCGAGCGCTTCGCAGCCTTCGACTCGCGTCTCCGCGACTCAGCCGGCAGCCCGCGCGAACAACCCGCGCCGTGCATCGAGCGCGGGTGGAGCGCCGAAGCTCATGGTCGGGCAGGCCGTTCGTCAGAACGGTAACGGCGCAGGTCGTCGTCGCGGACGCTGAGCCTGAATCAGTCCAGACGTCCCACTGAGGCCATCGCGGCGCGCACCAGCGCGCCGCGACCACCCTCCATTTCGGCCGTGACACTGGCGCTGACCGCTTCGGCCGGTGACATCCAGGTGAGTTCGAGCGCGTCCTGACGCGGATCGCACGTCCCCGTGACCGGGACGACGAAGGCGAGTGCGACAGCATGCTGCCGCTCGTCGGTGAACTGGGTGATGCTCGGAGTCGGGAAGTACTCGGCGACGGTGAACGGAGTGGGACTCACCGGCAGCTGCGGAAACGCCATCGGCCCGAGGTCCTTCTCGAGGTGGCGGAACAGCGCATCCCTGATCGTCTCGCCGAACATGACACGGCCCGAGACGATCGTGCGAGTCATCGTGCCCGCTGAGCCGACGCGGAGGAGCACACCGACCTCGGTGACCTGCCCCATTCCGTCCACCCGCACGGGGACCGCTTCGACGTACAGCAGCGGCATCCGCTGACGGATCCCGGCGAGTTCTTCCTCGCTCAGCCATCCGGGGTTCGGGTCGGGCGTTCCCGTGCCTACGAAACTCATGCTGCCCATTCTCACCCGGGTTCCGCGGCGAACGTGACGCCAGGCACTCAGCGACGGGCCAATCGGCCTGAGTGATGATGGTCCGCATGTCCTCGACCCCCTCGCCGCAGATCGATTCCCGAGCCGTTCTCTGGTCGGCGAAAGCTTCGGAACTCGCCGAGCGTCCCCTGCTCGTCCTCCTGCACGGGGTCGGCTCGAACGAGGGCGACCTGTTCTCGCTATCCCCTCACCTTCCGCTTTCTCCGGTCATCGCATCGCTGCGCGCGTTCACTCCCTACGGTCAGGGCTTCTCCTGGTACGAGCTGGGTACCCCAGGGGACCCGAAGAGCGAAGGCGTCGATGCCGCAGCCCTCGCCGTCCTCGCCTGGCTCGACGGGCTCGACCCTGCGCCGAAGAACGTCGGGCTCCTCGGGTTTTCGCAGGGCGCCGCGGTGGCGATGCAGACGTTGCGGCATGCACCTGACCGTTTCGACTTCGTCGTTCAGCTGTCCGGCTACGTGACCGGCGGCGAGGCACCGGGCGACGATGAGCTCACGCGACTTCGCCCCGACGTGTTCTGGGGACGCGGGACCGAGGACGAGGTGATTCCCCCGCGCGCGATCCAGCACACCGAGCAGTGGCTGCCCGAACACAGCACCCTCGACGCGCGGATCTACGAGAGTCTTCCCCACGCCGTCTCTCAGGCCGAACTGAGCGATATCGGGGCGTTCATCCGCCGCCACTACGACGCCTGAGCCCCTACCTCGGAAGGGGCCTTCACAACGTCGACGAGGCCGCGTTGCTCACTTTCGGCGCAATGTCGGGGGTTTCGAGGATGATGATCCGGTGACCACGCCGCACGAGAGCCTGGGTCGCTTCTCGGAAGCGACTCGCGAGTGGTTCACGGGCGCCTTCACCGAGCCGACCGACGCCCAGGCCGGCGCCTGGTCTGCGATCTCGAGCGGCTCCCATGCCCTGGTCGTGGCGCCCACGGGGTCCGGCAAGACGCTGGCGGCGTTCCTCTGGGCGATCGACCGCCTCGCTTCCGCGCCTCCGCCAACCGCGGACGATGGCCCCCGCACCCGTGTTCTCTACCTTTCACCGCTCAAAGCGCTGGGCGTCGACGTCGAGCGCAACCTCCGCAGCCCCTTGGTCGGCATCACGCAGACCGCCAAACGTCTCGGCTCGACGCCGCGCGACATCCGAGTCGGCGTGCGATCGGGCGATACGACGTCTGCCGACCGGCGCGCGCTCGTGAGCAACCCGCCCGACATCCTGATCACGACGCCCGAGTCGCTGTACCTCATGCTCACCTCGGCCGCGCGCGAGACCCTCACGGGCATCGACACGGTCATCATCGACGAGGTGCACGCGGTGGCCGCGACCAAGCGCGGATCGCATCTCGCACTCTCGCTCGAACGGCTCGATGCGCTGCTCGAGCGACCCGCACAGCGCATCGGGCTCTCGGCCACGGTCCGCCCCCTCGACGAAGTGGCTCGCTTCCTGGGCGGCACCTCCCCCGTCACGATCGTCTCGCCCGGAAACTCCAAACGATTCGACCTGCGCGTCGTCGTCCCCGTCGAGAACATGGCCGAACTCGGCTCCGCCCCGAGCGACGACGAATCAGAGCCCAAGAACGGTTCGATCTGGCCGCACGTCGAAGAAGCGATCGTCGACCTCGTCACGCAGCACCGATCCTCGATCGTCTTCGCCAACTCGCGGCGCCTCGCCGAGCGCCTGACTGCGCGGCTCAACGAAGTCTGGGCCGAGCGACTCGAGCTCGAACTCGCTCCCGTCGGTTCCCCCGCAGCTGTAACACCAGCCCAAGGTGGATCCACTCGAGGCGCCGACACACTACTCGCGCGCGCCCATCACGGCTCCGTCAGCAAAGAGCAGCGCGCCTTCATCGAAGACGACCTGAAAAGCGGTCGCCTCCGCGTCGTCGTCGCAACCTCGAGCCTCGAGCTCGGCATCGACATGGGCGCCGTCGACCTGGTCGTGCAGGTGAGTGCGCCACCCTCAGTGGCGAGCGGCCTCCAACGACTCGGCCGCGCAGGTCACCAGGTCGGTGAGATTTCCCGCGGAGTGATGTTCCCCACCCACCGCGCCGACCTCGTGCACTCCGCTGTGGTCGCCGGACGCATGGTCAAGGGCGAGATCGAAGCCATCTCGGTACCCGCGAACCCGCTCGACATCCTCGCGCAACAGACGGTCGCAGCATGCGCCCTCGACGAGCTCGACGTTGAAGAGTGGTACGACACCGTCCGCCGCAGCGCCCCCTTCGCCTCCCTCCCACGGTCGGCCTACGAAGCCACACTCGACCTTCTCGCAGGCCGTTACCCGTCTGACGAATTCGCCGAGTTGCGTCCGCGACTCGTGTGGGACCGCGACGCCGGTACCCTCACCGGCAGGCCAGGTGCACAACGCCTTGCGGTCACCTCAGGCGGCACCATCCCCGACCGGGGCCTTTTCGGGGTGTTCATGGTCGGCGATGCGGGCGGTTCCAACCGTGTCGGCGAACTCGACGAGGAGATGGTCTACGAATCGAGGGTCGGCGACGTCTTCGCGCTCGGCGCGACCAGCTGGCGAATCGAAGAGATCACCCACGACCGCGTCCTCGTCACTCCTGCGTACGGCCAGCCAGGGCGCGTCCCCTTTTGGCGCGGTGACGGACTCGGCCGTCCCGCGGAACTCGGGCGTGCCATCGGTGCTTTCCTACGCGAAGTGAACGGAATGGACTCCGACGCGGCCATGACGGCGGTGTCATCACGGGGGCTCGACCAACGTGCGAGCGCGAACCTCCTCGCCTACCTCGCCGAGCAGCGCGAAGCCACCGGCTCGATCCCCACCGACCGCACCCTCATCGTCGAACGCTTCCATGACGAACTCGGCGACTGGCGCGTCGTGCTTCACTCACCATTCGGGATGCAGGTGCACTCCCCGTGGGGTCTCGCCGTCGCGGCCCGGGTCGAAGAGCGTTACGGCATCGACGGCAACGTCATCACCAGCGACGACGGCATCGTCGTCCGGCTCCCCGATACCGACGGCGAACCGCCGGGAGCCGAGCTCTTCGTCTTCGACGCCGACGAGATCGACGACATCGTCACCACCGAAGTCACCGGGTCCGCTCTCTTCGCATCCCGTTTCCGCGAGTGCGCCGCCCGGGCACTCCTGCTCCCCCGATACAACCCGGCGCGCCGCTCCCCGCTCTGGCAGCAGCGGCAGCGCGCCTCGCAACTGCTCGATGTCGCCCGCAAATATCCGACCTTCCCGATCATCCTGGAGACGATCCGTGAAGTGATGCGTGACGTCTACGACCTCCCATCACTCGGGGTGATCATTCGCGAGATCGACCAACGGAAGATCCGGATCGTCGAGACGACGACCACCGTCGCGTCCCCGTTCGCGAGCTCGATCCTCTTCGGATATGTCGGCGCCTTCATGTACGAAGGCGACAGCCCACTCGCCGAACGCAAGGCCGCAGCCCTGGCGCTCGATTCTTCGCTCCTGTCCGAGCTACTCGGACGCACCGAACTGCGTGAGCTGCTCGACCCCGAGGTCATCGAGAAGACCGAGCGCGAGCTTCAGCGCCTGGCGGATGACCGTAGGTCGAAGGATCTCGAGGGTGTCGCAGACCTCCTCCGGCTGCTCGGCCCGCTCAGCGTCGACGAGGTCGCAGAGCGGCTGCTGCCCGAGGTGGCCAGTGAGGCCGCAGGCTGGCTCGACGCACTCGTCAACGCGGGACGTGCACTCAAAGTCTCGATTGCAGGTGACGCGAGATGGGCCGCCATCGAGGACGCGAGCCGGCTGCGCGACGCCCTCGGTGTGCCACTCCCGATCGGAACCCCACTCGCGTTCGTCGAACCTGTCGACGACCCTCTCGGCGACCTGATCAGTCGATACGCCCGCACCCATACGCCTTTCGCCGCTTCTGCTGCCGCTGCCCGCTACGGACTCGGGGTCGCGGTCGTCACCGACACGCTTCGCCGGCTCGGCGCCGAGCGTCGCGTGGTCGACGGCGAGTTCCGCCCCGGTGGCTCCGGCACCGAGTGGTGCGATGCCGAGGTGCTGCGCCGACTGCGCAGCCGCTCTCTCGCTGCCCTTCGCAAGGAGGTCGAGCCGGTCGAAGCAGCCACCTTCGCGCGCTTCCTTCCGGTCTGGCAGAACGTCGGCGGGAAACTCCGCGGGATCGACGGTGTCGCAGCCGTCATCGATCAGCTCGGCGGAGTCCCCGTCCCCGCCTCGGCCTGGGAGAGCCTCGTACTTCCCTCTCGCGTCCGCGACTACAACCCGTCGATGCTCGATGAGTTGACCTCAACGGGCGAAGTCCTCTGGTCGGGCGCCGGCTCCCTGCCGGGAAACGACGGCTGGGTCAGCCTCCACCTCGCCGACACCATCGCGATCACCCTCCCCGAACCCGAGGAGGTCGAGACCTCCCCCCTCGAGCGCGAAGTCCTCGCCTCGCTCGGTGGCGGGGGCGCCTACTTCTTCCGTCAGCTCTCCGACGTCGTCGGCAGTACCGACGACCAGGCTCTGCAAACCGCCCTTTGGAATCTGGTCTGGGCCGGCCTCGTCAGCAACGACACCTTCGCGCCGCTGCGCGCGCTCGTCGGCTCGGGCGGTTCCGCGCACCGGCAGCCGCGGAAGCCGTCCCGAACCAGGTCGTACCGCTCGCGGTCGCTGCCCCGCGCTGCCATGCCCGCCAGGTCCGGCACCCCGCTCGTCGGTGGACGGTGGTCGATCGTGCCGCTCGCCGAAACCGAGGCGACAGTGCGGGCCGCCGCGACAGCGGAGATCCTTCTCGATCGTTACGGCGTCGTCACCCGCGGATCAGTGATGAGCGAGCGGATCCCTGGTGGCTTCGCCCTCACCTATAAGACACTGAGCGCGTTCGAGGAGCGCGGTCGCGCACGTCGCGGTTACTTCATCGAAGGGCTCGGAGCCGCGCAATTCGCAACAACCGGAGCGGTCGACCGGCTCCGCTCCTTCTCGCGGGCCCCGGGCGACGAACGAGGAGCAGAGCCGACCCTCCTCGTGCTCGCAGCAACCGACCCCGCCAACCCCTACGGCGCTGCTCTCCCGTGGCCCCAGCTCGAAGGCCATCGCCCCGGCCGCAAGGCCGGCGCACTCGTCGTTCTCATCGACGGTGCACTGGCGTTCTACCTCGAGCGAGGAGGCAAGTCGATGCTGACCTTCACCGAAGACCGTGCCGACCTCACGCGTGCCGCTTCCGCTCTCGCTGGCCTCATCCGTGGCGGCGCGGTCGACAAGCTCAGCATCGAGAAGGTCGACGGTTCGTTCATCCTCGGCACAGAAGCAGGGCACGCGCTCGAAGCGGCCGGGTTCACCGCGGGGCCCAGAGGAGTGAGGCTTCGTGCCTGAGGGCGACACCGTCTACCGTCTCGTCAAGTCTCTTCGGCCCGGGTTGGTCGGAAGCGTGCTCACGGGATGCAGTGTTCGCGTGCCGAAGTACGCCGAGGTCGACCTCACCGGTGAGCGCATCGATTCCATCGACAGCGTCGGCAAGCACATACTGATGCGGGTCGGGCCTGCACTCATCCACTCCCACCTCAAGATGGAGGGCGCGTGGCACTCCTACAAGCGCGGTGAGCGTTGGCGCCGTCCCGCGCACGAAGCCCGCATAGTCCTCGACACCGTTGACCGGCAGGCGGTCGGTTTTGCGCTCGGAATTCTCGAGATCCTTCCGATCAGCGAAGAAGACGCCGCGGTCGGATATCTCGGCCCCGATCTACTCGGGCCGTCCTGGGACGCCGACGAGGTTCAGCGGCGAATGGAGACGGAAGGCGATCGCGCGATCGGTTTGGTGCTGCTCGACCAGCGCATCATGGCGGGCCTCGGCAACGTGTACCGCAGCGAGATCTGCTTTCTGAAGGGCGTTCTGCCCACGACGCCGACATCCGGGTCCGGAGAGCTCGCGAGCTGGATCGACATGAGTCGCCGCACCATCGTCGCGAACCGTGACCGCCCCGAGCGGGTCTTCACGGGCGACACTCGAAAGGGACGACAGAAGTGGGTGTACGGACGTTCGGGGAAGCCGTGCCGACGGTGCGGCACACCCATCCGACGCGAATGGCTCGGTGACCCGCCGGTTCCCGGTCAAGGCGCTCAAGACCGTGTCGTTTATTGGTGCCCGAACTGTCAGCACTGAGGCCCGATCAGTCGGTCGATATGTGCATCGAAGCGATTTTGTCCAGCCCCCAGAACTCTTTAACTCGCGGGCGGCGTGTCCCTTCAAGCCGGACCTTTCGTGCAGTAGATTTTGCTCGTCGGGACACTCACACCCCATTCACAGTCCGACACTGATATCCGGGCTCACCCCTTCGCCCGGGGATTGCTGGCACCCGCTATGGCCACAACCTTTTTCACCCCACCGACCCAGTTCGACCCCGACGACTTCGAACCCGTCTCAGCACGGTTCTCGTCGACCGACGAATTCCTCACATTGACCGGCTCGATTCCGGTCCCGTCGAAGCATCATGACGAGCCCGCCGCTTCGGACCGCCCTGTTCGCCTTCGGCGAACGAGCTTCGTTCCGTCCCCTCGTCAGAGGGCGCTCGTGAGCGTGGCGACCGGCCTACTAGGGTTCACCCTCCTGCTGGGCGTTGCCGGCGTGGCGCTACTCGCGTAGAGCCCCGATATCTCCTATTCATGACGCGCGCTTGCCCGTCTAGCCGGCGGCGTCGCTAGCGTTCAGGCCTCGCAGTTCGTAGAGGTCGACGATCCGCTCGAAGTCGCGAACGCCCACGCGCGCCGCCCACGCCACCCACGCTTCGAAGAGCCCCTGCGCTGTTTCCGGGAATTCGTCGACGACATCGACGAGTTCTGTGGGGTCGGACTCCAGATCGTAGAGCTCCCACGGCGACGCATACTGACGAACCAGCTTCCATCGGCCATCGCGCACCGCCGCGTTGCCACTGTGCTCCCAAAACAAAGGAGTCCCCTGGTCCGCGACCGCCGCGCCGCGGACCAAAGGCAACAGGGTCCTGCCCTCCGGCGGAAGGATGTTGGCCGTCTCAGCAGACGGGTGCTCGACGCCACACGCCTCGAGCAGGGTAGGGAGAACGCTTGTCAGCTGCTGCGGCTCGTGCACGATCTCTCCGCTCGCGACACCTCCTCGCGGCCACGAGAAGATGAAAGGTGCAGCGACCCCACCCTCATGCACCCACTTCTTGTAAAGCCGGAACGGCGTATTCGACACGTTGGCCCAAGGGCGTCCGTAGCTCGAGAAAGTGTCAGCACCACCCGGTCGAATCTCCGGAGAGTTACCGAGCCGTACGGGATCACCGTCCCGAGTCACCGGGCGATAGAAGTCGCGCTGCTCGAAATTGCGAATGTGTGGAACCTCCTCGGGTGAGGCGCCATTGTCGGACAGGAAGACGACGATGGTGTCCTCTCCGATCCCCCGGTCCTGGAGCACAGCTCGAATGCGGCCTATTCCGGCGTCCATCCTGACGACCTGCGCCGCGTACGCCTCCATCCGTTGTGCCTGCCAACGGGGTTCGCCGACTTCGCTCCACGGCTGCTCCTCGGAATCGCGTGGGCTCAGAGTCGTATCGTCGTCGACGAGCCCCAGCTCTTTCTGGCGAGCCAAACGGCTTTCACGAAGGACATCCCAGCCTTCGTCGAAAAGCCCCGCGACCTGTTCGATATCTCCGTCGAGCGCGTGCAGCGGCCAGTGCGGCGCCGTGTAGGCCACATAGAGCAGGAACGGTTCTTCCGCGTCCGCCGCTGCACCGATACGCTCCACGGCTTCGTCGGTGATCGCGTCGGTGTAGTAATAGTCGTCCGCAAGCGCTTCACTGCTGATGGGAGCTTCGCCTCGCACCAGGGTCGGTGGGTCGAAGAAGCTGCCACACCCCGTCAAAGTGCCGTAGAAGTAGTCGAATCCTCGGCGGGTGGGCCAGGCATCGTTCGGGGTCCATACATCCGACGCGAGGTGCCACTTTCCCACCGCCGACGTGGCGTAGCCGGCGACGGAGAGTATCTCGGCGAGCGTCTTGCCCGCAGCGTTCAACGACCCCGGGTATCCCACTGGCGCATCATCGGCGGTGAGGACACCGATGCCGGTCTGGTGAGGGTGCAGCCCGGTGAGCAGCGAGGCGCGAGATGGGCTGCAGCGGGCGGTCGTGTAGAAGTGGCTGAACCGCACGCCGTCCGCCGCGAGGGCGTCGAGATTGGGAGTCGGTATCTCGCCGCCGTAACAGCCCAGATCGGAGTATCCCAGGTCGTCGGCCATGATCAGCACGATGTTCGGGCGTGCAGGAGGAGTGTTCGTCATCGATCTTCTTTCACGTGGTGTGCGGACGCTCGCGGTTGCAGCCACCGCTCGACATCAGGCGAGCTCGGCTAGTTCGTCCGCGAGTCGCCGCAGCTGCTGCCACGGCAGGACGCCGATCATCTGGAATGCCGCCCGGTAGAGAGGCATTTCTCCGCACACCTGTGCGAACGAACCCACTTTGACCTCGCCGCAGTATCGAGACAGCAATTGCCGCGCCGGATCATGAGCGAGGAGTTCGTCTACTCGCGTCCGGACGCTCCAGCGCGAGTCGGGGAATTCCTCGATTTTCGGCGCAGGTTCTCGCGCTTTCAGCGCAGCCTCTTTTTGCGCGCGGCAGAGAAGATGAGCAGCGCCGAGAGCTCCTTCGGGCGGGATACCGAGACGTTCGTACTGGCTCGGCGGCGCCTCTGCCTCGATGAGCTTCGCGCGGAGAGCCCGAAGCATCTGCAGTTCGAGGTCGTCGTCGAAGAGGGGAGAGTCCTGAAGGGGGTCCTCGTCCAGATCGAACAACAGGGTCCCGAAGACGTATGGATCGGTGAAGACGGCTCCGTCATAGCGCACGACCTGCTGTCCGCGCGTGAAGGGGAAGCCCTCATGCATCTCGCCGGTAGCAAGCTGCTCGGCCGGGAAGAATCCGCGCATGTGAGTCGGCATGAGCGTGTGCTCGTGAAGCGGTTCGTTCCCGGTCTGAGCAGATGCCCTCAGATAGACGTAACGACCGTCGGTGATGCCGACATGCCCACCGAACGCCCCGAAGAGACCGTAATCATGGATCTGCGTGCTGCTGCCCATGACCTCACGCAGCGGCCGCCCCTGCATTCGCTCGGTGAGGGGCAGATCGAAGGCGTCGAGGAGTGTCGGCCCCAGATCGATCGTCTGCACGAGAGCGTCCGACCGACTCCCCGCCCCGCCGACACGTGGATCCCAGACGAAGAGAGGCGTGTGCACCGTCTCCTCGTACCAGGGCGGGGTCATCTTGCCCCACCACCCCTGCTCACCGAGAAGGAAGCCATGGTCGGTGCAGACGATGAGCATCGTGTCGTCCCAAAGCCCGTACTCGTCCATGGCGTCGAGCACCCGCCCGAGTGATTCGTCGCACTGCGAGACGAGTTCGGAGTAATGCTGGCGGACACTGTGCTGAACGTCCTCCTCCTCGAGAACCTGCATGTATTCGGGCCAGTCATAGTTCGGCAACTGCGGGTCGACCGGTCCGTAGAGCCCGCGGAAGCGTTCCGAGGCATCGAAGGGTTCGTGAGGATCGAAGGTCTCGATCTGCAGGAACCAGTCCTGTTGACCAGAGTTGTCGCGAAGGAATTCGAGTCCCGCATCGAATGTCCGGGTTTGCGGGTACTCGTCGTGGCTGTCGATGTATTGGCGGTTGATCTGATCCTGACGCCACGTACCGCCTCGTCGAACCCGCAGATCGTCCCCGACCTGAGGATCTTCGACCCGGCCTTTCCACGGATCCCCCTGCTGCCCGCGAACCAGCGAGAACGTACCGTACCGGGGATGGTAGGTAGCGCCGCCGTCCTCCCAGTAATGCATGTGATCGGTTGCGAGGTGAGTGGCGACTCCGGCGCTCTGCAGCATCGCGGGCACCGAATCATCGAAGGGCTCAAGCGGCCCCCAGCCCCTGTGCAGGAAGTTGTAGCGCCCGGTGTGCAGCTCTCGTCGTGCGGGCATGCAGGGGAGGCTTCCCGCATAGCAGGTGTCGAAAGTCACTGCCCTCTGCGCCAAACGATCGAAATTGCCGACCTGGATTCCGCAATCGGACTCGTAAGGCGTGAGGTACTTCCGATTCAAACTGTCGAACATCACCATGATGGCGCGCATACGAATTCCCCTATCCGGCGGACTGGATGTGCTGAGTCGGCTACCGCCTTGCGGGCAGAGCGGGCCTGCTCAGCCCTTGACCGCTCCACCCATCAGGCCGGCGACGATCTGACGGTTGGCGGCGATCGCAAGGATGATGATCGGCACGGCGGTGACGACACCGATCGCGGCCATGCCACCGAACTTGATCTCCTGCGGCTGAATGAGCGTTGCGATACCGACAGTGATCGGCGCTTGCGCTCCACCCGTGGTGAATACGAGCCCGAAGAGGAACTCGTTCCACACCTGTATCGCGGTGTAGATGGCGACAGCCGCGATACCAGGCGCCGCGAGCGGAAGCATGACCCGGCGGAATGCGCCGAAGTCGGAGGCGCCGTCGATCGATGCCGACTCACGCAACTCGGTCGGTAGAGCATCGAAGGCGAACTTCAACATGATCATGGCGAAGGGGAGATTGAATACGACGTTCAGCAGGATCAGGCCGAGAAGTGAACCATTGAGGTTCAGCGTCGTCAAGGTGCCGAAAAGCCCGGGAACCAGAGTCATCGGGGGAATCACCTGCAGCAGTGCGGCCGCGGCGAGCACCCCGATGACAACGCGCCTCGGCCAGTTGAGCTGGCTCAGGCTGTAAGCGGCGAAAATGCTGGCGATGAGGCAGATTCCAGTTGCGGCGACAACCAGGATCACACTGTTGACGACCTGCGTGCCGTAGATCTGGCCGGGGCTGAACACCTGCAGGAAGTTCTCCAGCGACAGATCGATGTTCCAGCCCGGCGTGACGATCGATCGCGGCTGCTGAAAGGCGACAACGACCATCCACAGGAGCGGAACGACAGTCGCGGCGATCGCTCCGGCGAGCACCAGGGCGGTGATGGACGAGAACGGCGCACGACGACGGACGGTGTCAGCCACGGCTTCTCCTTCCGATGAGTCTTTGGAAAATGAATGAGACGACGATGGTGACGACCACCAGAAGCACGATCGACACGCTGAGCGCTGCCCCGTACCCGTACTGGAACGCTTCGAAGAACACGGTCCGCAGGTAGATGGACACGACGGTTGTCGCGTCGCCGGGACCGCCGAAGGTGAGCAGATACATCTCGTCGAACGCTTTGACCCCCATCACCAGGCGGATCGCGGCGACGCCGAGGATCGCCGGCATCAGCAGCGGAAGGACGATATACCGGGACGTTTTCGCGCCGCTTGCGCCGTCCATGCTCGCCGCTTCCAGAATCGATGAATCGATTCCCTGCAGAGCCGTATAGACGAAGAGGAAGACGATGGGGGTCCAGTGCCACACGTCGACGATGATGATGCTCACCATCGCGCCGACGGGCTCACCGAGCCATGCCTGGCCGGAAAGACCGACCGATTCGAGCATCTTGTTGAGAAGCCCGATCTGCGGGCTGAGCACCAGCAGCCACACGACGCTGATGACCACCGGTGCGATGATCGCGGGCCAGATGAGGATGTTCTGCAGCCAGGTCTTCGCCCGCACCAGACGGTTGGTGAAGAGCGCGAGGGCGACCCCGAGTACAACTGTGAGAACGACGGTCGCCACGATGAAGACGACTGAATTCCAGATGGACCGAGCGAACGCGTCGTCATTCAAGGCCCGCTCGAAGTTGTCCAAGCCGACGAATCGCCAGGACAAGTCGCCCGCAACCAACCGGATGTCTCCGAACGACATCCAGATCAGTTGACCAACCGGAAATGCGATCAGGCCCACGAAGAAAACGAGGACGGGAACGACGGACAGATATTTGAACCACGAGAACTTTCGCCGCGGCCGCGGCCGGGCAGCGGAGGCCCGCTGCCCGGCGCGGTGTGATGCGAGCGAAACACTCACTGCAGGAATCCGGCTTCCTCGACGACTCGGGTGACACCCGTTTCCAGCTCTTCGATGGTGCTGTCCAGATCGAGCTGGCCGGCGAGGTACTGACCGATAGTGGGTTCGGTGATGTCCAGCATCTGCGGCGTGAACGGATACCGAAGGGCGGCGACGATCTGCTCTTCGGAGTCCGTGATGACCTGTAGATCCTCGCGGTCGGTGTCTAGGTCGGTTCGCGTGGTGATGCCTCCGAGATCGGCCCATTTCTGCATCGTCTCCTGGCTGGTGAGCCAGTTGAGGAAGTCGTAGGCCGCCTGAGTGCGTTCCTCGGGCAGACCCGCGGGGATGCCCATCGTCCAGGTACCGCTGGTCGGGGTGCCTCCCGGCACTACCGCGTATCCGATCTGACCGGCGACGTTCGACGCCCCCGGGTCTTCGAGCGGCGCCGCTACAGCAGTCACGAGCATGCCCTGCAAGAGGCTCCCGCCCTGCATGAGCGACGTTGCTTCAGCCTGGGCCACGGTCTGCGGCGCAGCCGGTCCCACGTCGGCGAGCGCTTTGAACTGTTCGAGCGCTGCTCTCATCTCGGGGGTGTCGATCGTAGGCGTGAAGTCGCCGTCCTCCGCACCCTCGAACCATGCCCCGCCCTCTCCGGCGAGGATGGCGCCGAAATCGAAAGTGGGTGTCTTTCCGCGAACTACGAACCCGTCGGTGACGGCACCTGCATCTCGTGCCACGTTGGCGTTCTCGATGGCCTCATCCCACGTGGTGGGCACTTCCAAGCCGAGTTCTTCGTAGATGTCTTTGCGGTACATGAACTCGGTGATGTTGCCGTTGATGGGAAGCGCGTACGGCACTCCGTCTACGGTCGTCGAGCGTGTCTCCGTGTCCCAGCGACCGACGCCATCGAACTCGATGAGGTTCTCATCCCAGGTGAAGTCGGGGTCGATGTCGGTCAGCGGCTGCACCCACTGGTTGTCATAGAACTGGCCGACCCATTGCTCGTTGATCTGGAACAGATCGAAAGCGTTCGAGCCGCTCTGAGCGGCATTCGCTTCCTGGGTCAGCAAGCCGTCGAACGGGAACACTGTCAGATTGACCGCGATCCCCGTCTCGTCTTCGTACTGCGCGACGATCTCCTGGTAGCTCGGCAACCAGGGGACTTCGGCGACGGGGATGTTCAGTTCCGTCACCTCGGCGCCCTCACCGCTGCCGCCGCTGTCGCTGCTGCAACCCGCGGTGATGACTGCTACGAGGCAGGCCGTGATTGCAGAGCCCACCTTGAGTGGAGTCCTGGTGCGATCATTCATCGATGCTCCTTTGTATCGATCTAAGAACCTCTTACGCGCCGATCGAACGGCCGTTTTGGATCGATGCAAATCTAGGACTGATCGATCCGGGCGTCAATAGCCGGTCAGCGTGGGCGAGGGTCAGCTGACCTGCTGCGGTTCATCTCCGCATGACTCTCGGATCGAGAGACGCGGCTCGATGACGTACCGGTCCGACCCCTCTCTGCCTTCGATCAATCGCACGATCATGCGCGCCGCGCTCTGACCCATCGAGCTCGCGTTGATCGATATCGAGCTGAGGGACGGCGACCAGTTGGCCGCAAGTTCGACGTCGTCGAATCCGATCACCCTGATGTCGTGCCCCACCCGAATGCCCGAATCCTGCATAGCTCGCATTGCGCCGAAAGCGATTGCGTCGCTGTGACAGATCACCCCGTCTGGATGATCGTCGGCAGAGTCAAGCAGATCCCGTACAGCCTCGTAGCCCGCGGTACTGGAGGTGTTCGTCGGCAGCGACCATCGCTCGACCATACGAACGCCGGCAAGGTCGGCCACCTCAGCGATGCCCCTCGCGCGTTCCTTACGCACCCATGCGCTTCCCGGCCCGCCGAGATAGGCGAGGCTCGAACAGCCGTGCTCCACGAGGTGATTGGCTGCGAGCTGACCGGCTCTGCGATCGTCCGAGCCGACGTAGGGAGAGTTCAGCCCTTCGATCGATCGAGTCAAGATGACGTGCGGCACCCCGAGGCGCTCGAGCGGCGCCGTCAAGGACGGGTTCGCACCGACGGCCGGAACGATGAGCATTCCGTCCACTCGATACTCACTGAGCACCCTGATCAACGCATCCTGACGGACGATCTCGTCGAGAGTCGTGCCGAGAAGGACCGTGTATCCGGACGGTGCGAGTTCCTTTTCGACAGCCTCTGTGAGATCGGCGAAGAACGGGTTTCGAAGTCCGCCGACGATGAGCCCGATGGTGTTGCTTCGCTTCATCCGGAGGCTTGCGGCACGGCGGTTGTACACGTAGCCGAGTTCTTCGGCCACCCGAACGACGTGATCGCGTGTGGCGGCAGCGACCAGCGGGCTCTCCTGGAACACGAGCGACGCCGTGGAGCGAGAGAACCCCGCGTGTCGTGCGACGTCGGCCAGGGTCACGGGGCCGGCCTCGCGCGCTTCATTACTCAAGAAGAGTGCACCTTCCACGCCGTTGGAGCGATCCTAGCGACATCGCCGTTATGAACCGACCCGACGGGCGAACGGAGCTCTACGTGGCCTGGGAGGCGAACCGACGAAGGCGAAGACTGTTGGTCACCACGAACACGGATGAGAGCGCCATCGCAGCTCCCGCCAGCACGGGGTTCAGCAGCCCCAGCATCGCGATCGGAATCGCGGCGACGTTGTAGGCGAATGCCCAGAACAGGTTGCCTTTGATGGTGCGCAGCGTTGCACGAGACAGCCGGATGGCGTCGGCCACCGACGTGAGCCTGCCCCCGATCACTGTCACGTCGCTGGCCGCGATGGCAGCATCAGTTCCCGCTCCCATAGCGATTCCGAGGTCGGCCGCAGCGAGCGCAGCTGAGTCGTTGACTCCGTCGCCGACCATGGCGACGACGCGACCTTCCGCCTGCAATCTCCGCACGGTGTCGAGTTTGCCGGCAGGACTCACCCGAGCGAAGACCTCGTCGATGCCGACCTGGTCGGCGACGTGGCGGCCAGCCCCGTCGTTGTCTCCGGTGAGCAGGACGGGTCGAAGGCCCAATGAACGGAATCGTTCGATGGCGGCCTGTGCGTCGGGCTTGATCGTGTCCGCGACGACGAGCACCCCGCGGGCCTCCCCGTCCCATGCGACGACAACGGCGGTGGCCCCCGACTTCTCGGCTCTGTCGACGGCGGCGGCAAGCGCGTCGGGCATACCGACCGACCAGTCTGAGCTCAGCCATTGCGGACGCCCGACGAGGACGACGCTCCCGTCGACGAGCGCCTGCACTCCTGCGCCGGCAGACGAGGCGAACTGCTCTGTGGGCGCCAGCGTGAGGCCTTCGAACTTCGCGGCCGACGTGATGGCGCGGCCGACCGGATGCTCGGAATCCGCCTCGACGCTCGCCGCGCGCCGGAGAACACTGTCCCGGTCGCCACCGTTCGCGACCACGACGTTCTGCAGGGTCATTTCGCCCGTGGTGATGGTGCCGGTCTTGTCGAGCACGATGGTGTCGATGGTTCGGGTCTGCTCGAGGACCTGGGGGCCGCCGATGAGGATGCCGAGCTGAGACCCCCGCCCGGTGCCGACAAGCAACGCGGTAGGGGTCGCCAATCCAAGGGCGCACGGACAGGCGATGATCAAGGTGGCGACCGCGGCGGTGAAGGCGACGGTCACCGACCCGCCAGAGACCGACCAACCGACGAATGTCGCTACCGCGAGTCCGATGACGATAGGCACGAACACTGCCGAGATCCGGTCGGCGAGGCGCTGGACTCTCGCCTTCCCGGTCTGCGCGTCCTCGACGAGGCGCCCTAGTCGGGCCAGTTCTGTATCGGAGCCGACCCGCGTGATCTCGACGGTGAGACGACCGCCGACGTTGATGGTGGCTCCCGTCACCCTGTCGCCCGTGCTGACCTCGACGGGGACCGACTCTCCCGTCAGCATGCTGAGATCGACTGCCGATGCCCCCTCGCGAACGAGTCCGTCGCTCGGAATCTTCTCTCCGGGGCGCACCACGACGACATCGCCCGGGGTGAGCGCCGAGACGGCGACACGTTGCTCGACGCCATCGCGAAGCACCGACGCATCCTTGGCGCCGAGCTCGAGCAGCGCGCGCAGTGCTGCACCGGACTGCTTCCTCGCACGAGCCTCCATGTAGCGCCCGCCGAGGATGAACACCGTCACGGCAGCAGCGACCTCGAGGTAGAGGTCAGTGGCACCCGGTGCCGAGGCGAAGAGGCTGAAGCCCATGTGCATGCCGGGCATACCCGCGTCGCCGAAGAAGAGCGCATAGAGCGACCATCCGAACGCGGCGAGAACGCCGACGCTGATGAGGGTGTCCATGGTCGCAGCCCCGTGACGGGCGTTGACTGCCGCTGCCCGGTGGAAGGGCCATGCGCCCCACACGGCGACAGGAGCCGCCAGCGTGAGAGTGAGCCATTGCCAGTTCGTGAACTGCAGCGCAGGCACCATGGAAAGGAGCGCCACGGGGATAGCGAGTGCGGCGGAGATGAGCAGCCGCTGCCGAAGCGGCGCCATGTCATCGGGCGCCTCCGCTTCGGCAGCTCCACCGATGGACGATGCGGGAAGGGGAACCGACGCCTGGTATCCCGCCGCTTCGACCGCCGCGATCAGGGTTGCGGCGTCGACATCACCGTCCACGTGGACTTGCGCCTTCTCGGTCGCGTAGTTCACGGTGGCCTCGACGCCCGGGATCTTCGTGAGCTTCCGCTCGATCCGACTCGCGCATGACGCGCAGGTCATGCCCGTGATGTCGAGTTCGATGGCGGGTGCGCTCATTCGGACGCGACCTCGTAACCCGCGGCTGCTACTGCGCCGCGAAGGGCTCCGTCACTGACGGGCGCGCTCGTAGTCACGGTCACGACAGAGTCGCGCTCATTCGGACGCGACCTCGTAACCCGCGGCTGCTACTGCGCCGCGAAGGGCTCCGTCACTGACGGGCGCGCTCGTAGTCACGGTCACGACAGAGTCGCCACCCGCCACGAGTTGCACGGAGGCTCCTTCGACACCGTCGAGCTCGGTCAGCTCTTCGGTGACGCTGGCGACGCAGTGCGCACAGGTCATCCCCCGTACGAGGAGAGTTGTGCTTTCCGAGCCGGAGATTGAGTCATGCGGTGCACTGGCCGGCGCGGTCGCACAGCACGAGCACGCGTTCGTGGAGGCGAGGGGAAGTTCGATTCGTTCGGTGGTCATGACAGTTCCTTTCGGCGCAGCGACGTTTCAGGAGCGGACGAGGCGGGCGATAGCGGCGCTCGCCTCGCGGATCTTCGCGTCGGCGACGTCACCGCCTTCGGCAGCAGCCTCGGCGACACAGTGCGACAGGTGGTCTTCGAGTAGCGACAGGGCGACCCGCTCGAGCGCCTTGGTCGCTGCCGAGATCTGGGTGAGGACGTCGATGCAATAGGTCTCGTCTTCGACCATGCGGGCGATCCCCCGCACTTGCCCTTCAGCTCGGCGCAGCCGCTTCAACAGGTCGTCTTTGTCGTCGATGTACCCAACGTGATGAGTGTCCATGCGCCCTCCGCATCCAGGTGGACTGCAAAGATACCATACCCCCCTAGGGTATAAGGCTGAGTGCGCGTTCGGATGTTCCGCACCTCGCGTGGAGCGTCAGTCAGATCGTGAAATGCGGGCGGATGTTCCACGCGGTCTGCGTCTCCAAGACACCCATGAGCGCAAGAGCCTGCAACCGTGCGTGGTCATCGCTCAGACGGGAGTAGACGTCGATCGCGAGTGGAGGCGGCTCCCCGAACTTGGGGATCTCGATCTCGGCCCACGCGTCTTTCGCGAGACCGACGAAGGGACGCGCGGTGCCCTGCCCCTGAACGTGAGTGCCGAGCGCGAGCGCGAGAATGGCAAGCGCGTCGATCTTGCTCACCGCGCTGCGCACCACGATCGTGACGTGATACTCGACCTCGGATGGCCTCATGCAGCCCAAGGCTAAGGTGCGCCTCTGGACGTAACGATTTCGGACCCGAATCTGTCGACCGGACGTCGTATCCGTCAGACTCGCGCTATGCGACACCCTGGCTCTCTCCTCGGATTCGTACTGATCCTCACGCTCACCGCGTGCGGTTCGCCGGACCCTGCACCGGATCCGGCCGCACCTGCGGCATCGACAACGCCGACGACCTCCGCCCCCGTCTTCGCCAGCCCCTCCCCCACAGGAGCGGCGACGCAGGAAACCTCGAACGGCTGCCCGGCCAATGACGTCCCGGTCCCGACCGATGCTGATCCGGTCGCGATCGGTGACGTCGACCGTGACGGACGTCCCGACACCGCCTTCTACACGGAAGCGAACGGCTTCTACTACGGCATCCGGACGGGTTCAGGGGCGACGATCCTGCTCGACGACGATCTGGCGGGGCCAGGAAAACACAACGGCTGGACCTCGATCCGCGAGAAGGCAACGGTGACCGTCCTCGACGACAGTCGAACGGCGTCCCTGCATGCGTTCATCGACTGCGCTTTCGTCACCACCGTCGATCACAATGGCGAGCCGTATCGCTTCGGGCTGAAGGGTTTCAGCGACTACGGCACCGGTGTCCAATGCACTGACGACAACGGGGGCGGCTTGCTCTACGGCGTGCTGGCGAAGCGACGGAACGACGGGCTGTACGACATAACGAGGACCCAGATCCTGCTCGAGGACAGTGGACGAGCAGCCCGGAACGGCCCCACCGACGTCGTCGCAGAGGGCCTCACCGCGGACGACAGCCAGGTCGCACTCGCGATGCGCTCCACGTGCGGAGAGGCACCCATCGTCAGCACATCGGGACGGTAGCGAGCACCGACTGACTGGACGGTTCTGCTCTCGTCAGCCCACGTCGTGGCGACGGACCACCACAACGGTGACGTCGTCCATTTGACGCTCGAAGCATGCCTCGGCGACGACGGCGTCGACCATGTCGGCTGCAGAGGCGAGCTTCGAGCTGCGCAGCAGGACGCGAGCGATCTGATCGATGGAGTCGTCGAGGCCACCGAACGCGTCGAGTAGGCCGTCGCTGAAGGTGATGACCGCTTCGCCGGGTGCGAGAGCAGTTCGGATAGCGGCCCAGTTGGTCGGGAAGCCGAGCCCGAGCGGAAGGTCACCGTTGTAGAGGCGGCTCCACGTGCCGTCGGCGCGGAGAATCAGACTGAGACCATGTCCTGCGTCGGCGTACTCGAAGGTTCCGCTGGCCGCGTCGAAACGAGCGTGGAAGAGCGTGACGAACGGTTCCACGTTGGACAGCTCGAGTGACAGGCAGTCTTCCACCCGGCGTAATGCTGCGACGGGATCAGGCTCGGCTCGGGCGCTGCGGCCCACTGCCCGGGCGGTCGCGGCGATGATGCCCGCTCCGACTCCCTTGCCCATGACGTCGCCGAGGGTCACCGCGAAACCGTCGGGCGTCTCGTACCAGTCGTAGAAGTCGCCTCCGACCGCCTTCGCGGGCAGACATACTCCTGCCAGGTCGTACTCGCCGATGGTGGTGAGATTTCCCGGGAGCAGCGCCTGCTGCGCGTGAGCCCCCTCGGAGAGGTCTTTGACGCGCGCAGCGTCTCGCGCCTTGAGGAGGGCATAGCGTTTGCGGGCATACGAGGAGACGGTGTGCACGACCGAGGCCGCGAACGTGTAGGTCGCAGCTACGAATAGGCTGCGGATGAGCTCGCTCGGATTCTGAAGGTAATCACCGCCCACGAGCGTCGGCAGCAGCACGGAGATCAGGACCCCGCCCGATGCGTACCAGATGTGGCGGGCCCCTGCCCTGGTCGCTACCCATACGAGCGGCGGGATGGCGAGGACCGAGAAGATCGACGAAGTGCCGCCGCTTGCGGAGCGCAGCACTCCGACGGCGATGAAATCCAGAAGCGGAACGACGACCACGAGGTTCCGGACGGACGGTACGCGGAGGCCGACGGCGGCCCACAAAGTCGCGACTGCGACGATACTCAAGCCGACGACGAAGCCGGATGTCGAGGTGATCGCGGCCGAGGGAATGATGTAGCAGAGGCCTGCGCCGATCGCGAAGAGTGCCACGATCGGGCTCTGCCACGCGGCGGACGTGAAGCGCCCGTTTCTGCGCTCGACCAGGGTCGCTATCGACAGGTAGTGCACGAAGCGCTGGACGGATCTGCTGAGTCTTCGACCTGACAGCGTCGGCTTCGGGCTGCTCGGTAGGGAACTCGCGACGTCAGGCGTCGGCGCTCCGGACGGCGGCTGCACCAGATCGACTCTCGTCTGGTCAATCGTCATCGGAATACCGTCGATCCTGGAGATGTGCGTCGCTTGACGCCCCGCATCGCGGGTGCCACCGATACTACGGAGCAGC
>Ga0210040_10000785_pt1 | contig 51126 bp, 36 predicted proteins | sample CryGeyCG12114_NA_FD_185462 | JGI IMG/M metagenome (GOLD analysis project Ga0210040, IMG submission 185462) | Groundwater microbial communities from aquifer - Crystal Geyser CG19_WC_8/21/14_NA (SPAdes) (version 2) | ecosystem: Environmental > Aquatic > Deep subsurface > Groundwater | place: USA...
ACTGGCAGATGTGGTCCAGGTGGTCGACCAGCACCTCCAGGTTGCACTGCATGGCTACCGGCGTCGATTCGCCCCGCACCCAGCCGGGCACCATCATCCAGGCATCCAGCGCACCGCCGATAACGGCCCCGCGGGCTATCAGGGCCTTGATTTGCTCGTCGCTGTATTGGCGGTTGTGGTTGACCAAGGCGCGGCAGTTGTTGTGACTGGCCCACACCGGGCCATTGAAGTGGTCGAGAGCTTCCCAAAAGCTGTCATCGCACAGATGCGTGGCGTCCAGAATGATGTTGAGGCGCTCCATCTCGCGCAGCAGCGCGTGACCAGCCGGGCCCATGTGGCCGGTGGCGTCGGTGCCCTGGGCGTAGCGGCCGGGGCCGTAGTGCGCCGGTCCCACGGCTCGCAAGCCGGAGCGGTGGGCCTGCTCCAGATAGTCTACCGTGACTAGCGAGTCGGCCCCTTCCAGACTCAGGATATAGCCAATGGGCTTGCTTTCGGCGGGCATCGTGTCGTCGGCCCAAAGCGCCAGGTGCCGTTCCAGGGTAGCCAAGTCGTGTACCTGGGTCATTTCGCCGGCGGCTTCCATGGCCTGATACCACGCCAGCTGGCCCTGCGTTTGGGCCCAAGCTTGGGCGGGCGAGTGCCAGCCAGGCAGCGGGTTATCGGGCGCCACGAAGCGGGCAATTTGCGTAGCCACCACCAGCCCGATGTTTCCCCGGCGCAATTCGGGTAGGCTCACCACGGCATTGCCCCGGTCGGGCTTGTCGGTGAGGCCGGCTTCGCGGGCATTGAGGGCGGCTACGGGCTGGGTCAGGTCGCGGTTCCATTCCAGCGCGTTCATGCTCAAATCCAGATGCGCGTCAACTATCAGCATGGGCTACACAGTAAGGGTACGGTTGCGCGCGACGGTTTGCCACGTCCCGGCAGGCTGGTGATGTTCTATGAGGGTGGCCTGCTCGTAGAGGGCCACGGTGGGGCAGATGTGGTGGGGTAGGCCATAGAGCAGGTCGCCTACCCGAAAGCCGTGGCCCGGCCCGGCCTCCAGGACCAAGTGCTCCTCGCTGTGCCCGATGGCTTTTAATCCGGGAGCATTCAGGAACGTAACGCGTTGGCCCAGCGGGTTTTCGGAGGCAATGGCTTTGTGTCCCAAATCCACGCAGAGGGTAGTAGGGGTAGGGAGAGACACCACCCGCGTGAGCACCAGCGCTGCCGGCTCAAACGGTTGTTCCGCAAATGCCTGGCCGTAGCCGCCGTCCCAGTAGATGAAGGTGCCAGGGCTGCATTCCACCCCGGCCCGGACCGCGTGCACAGGAAAGGTAGGCGTACCGCCTGCCACGATAACAGGCTGAAAGCCTGCCTCACGCAAGCGGTTCGCCAGTTCCTCCACGGGCGCAAAAGCTGCGTGGCAGCGCATTGTGCGCTCAGCCAAGTCGGCCTCGTGGATGTGGCCATCGTAGGCGTGTAGCCCTACCAGGCGCAGGTGGGGTAGGGCCGCGCACTGCTGGTAGAGGGCGAAGGCGGCGGCGGGGGCAATGCCCGAGCGGTTCATGCCCACGTTCAGATCCAGGAACACTGCAACGGGTAGTTGACTGGCGGCGGCCAACTCGTTGAGCTGCTGGGCCGCTTCGAGATTGTCAAGCAAGCAGGAAAACCGTGTTTGCGGATACTCCTGCACCAGCTGAAGGAAGCGTTGGGCTTTGGGACCAATGGGCTGGTAGGCCAGCAACACATCCGGCGCGTGACACTGGCCCAGCAACTCGGCTTCGGCAATGGTGGCACACTTAAACTTGTGGATGCCGGCGGCCATCGTCAACCGCACTGCCTCCGCGCTTTTGTGCGTTTTCACGTGCGGGCGCAACCGGGCCACGTCGTCGATGCTCGTCGTGAGCTGGGCCAGGTTGCGCTGCACCCTATCCGGGTAGACCACTAGCGCGGGCGTATCCAGCGCCGCCGCGCCTACAATGCGAAACCATTCCTCCATCGTCAGTAAAAAAGGCTTTAAACCAGCTCAAACAGAGCCTCAATTTCCACCGGAATGTTGTCGGGCAATGAGCCAAAGCCCACGGCGCTACGCACACCCACGCCGTTTTCGGGGCCCCACACCTGCGCAAACAGCTCGCTGCACCCGTTGATGATGTAGGGGTGGCGCTCGAAATCAGAGGTGCAGTTGACCATACCCAGCACCTTAATCACGCGCTTCACCTTATCGAGGCTGCCTAAGTGGGTGGCAATGGTAGAGAGCATGGTGAGGCCTACCTGCCGGGCCGCCAGCTTGCCCTGCTCCATATCAAGCGCATCGCCAATGCGGCCGATAATCAGGCTCTTATCGTCTTGCACCGGCCCGTGGCCCGATACGTAAAGGTACTTGCCGTCGATGAGGTAGGGCCGGTAGACACCCAGCGGGGTAGGCGCGGGCGGAAGGGTGAGGCCAGTGGCGGCGAAGTTTTCGGAAGGAGTAGTCATTAGGTGAAATATTAGTACGCAATCAGTTGATTTAGCAACAACACGCCCACCAGGCCCAGGCTGCCCACCAGGGCTTCCATCACGGACCACGAGCGGAGCGTGTCCTTCACGCTGACGTTGAAGTATTCTTTGAACAGCCAGAAGCCCGAGTCGTTGACGTGCGAAAACATGAGGCTGCCGGCGCCCACGGCCAGCACCATCAGGTTGGGGTTGGTGTGGGTTTTTACCAGCAGCGGTGCAATCAGGCCCGCCGTGGTGAGGCCGGCCACGGTGGCCGAGCCCACGCACGCTCGAATGATGGCCGCCATCAGCCAGCCCAGCACCAGCGGGGGTAGAGCCACGTGTTGCAGCTGCTCGGCAATGGCCAGGCTGGCGCCGCTATCGGTGAGCACCTGTTTCAGAGCGCCCGAAGCGCCAATGATCAGCAGAATCATGCTGATGTCTTTCACGGCGCCGCCGTAAATGGTCATGATCTGGGACATGCTGCGGCCCTGTTTCAGCCCCAGCGAGTACGTAGCGTAGGCCACGGCCAGCAGCATCACCACCGAGGGTTGTCCCAGCAAGGCCATCGCCTGCTGGAAGGGTAGGCCTTCCAGAAAGGGATAAACGGCGGCCAGCATCAGCAGCAGCACCGGCAGCAAAGCCGTGAAAAAGCTGTTGGCCGTGCCGGGTGGGTTGGCGGCGGGTGTGGTGGCGGCAAACGCCTGTAGCGGCTCGGCTACTATGTTTTTCAGGGTGCGGGCAAACAGCGGCCCGGCAATGATGATGGTCGGGATGGCTACAACCAGCCCGTAGAGCAGCGTCAGGCCCATGTTGGCATTGAACTGAATGACCAGTGCCGTGGGCGAGGGGTGCGGGGGTAGGAACCCGTGCGTGACCGACAGAGCCGCCAGCATGGGCAGGCCAATATAAATGGCGGGCAGCTTGTATCGGTAGGAAACGGAGAAGATCAGGGGTACCAGCAGCACGAAGCCGATGCCATAGAACAGCGGAATGCCAATCACGAAGCCGGCTACCACCATGGCCCACTGAATATAGCGCGGGCCGAAGGCACGCATCAGGGCGGCGGCCAACTTTTCGGCGGCGCCGCTTTCAGCCAGCAGCTTGCCCAGCATGGCCCCAAAGCACAGAATAATCACCAACGACCCCAGCGTGTCGCCAATACCCTTTTCAATGGACTTCGGAATATCGGCCAGCGGCATGCCCAGCACCACGCCAGCCACTACGGAAATCAGCAGAAAGGCCGAAAATGCATTGATTTTGCCGACTGCTATCAGCAAGACGAGGCCTACAATGCAGAGCAGAACAAGGACGAGGGTCATGAGGTCTTAGTTTACGTACAGCTCGTCTACCAGCAGCCAGGCGTTGCCGCCCGCTCCGTATTCGCCAGCCGGAATAGTGCCCTGGTTGAGGGCCGTAACCCGCACGTAGCGCGCGGCCACCGCATCAATGGTAGCGCGCACCGGGTTGATGCCGTTTGCGGGAAACTGCATTTGCCGGTACACCTCGCGGTAGTGCACGCCGTCGGTGGAAACGGCAAACACCAGCGCGGTGGGCGGCCACATTTTCTGCCAGTGGTAGTTGAGCACGTGGGTGCCCAAGGTACGAATCTGCTGCACATCGCCCAGATCCAGCGTTGCGACCAGGTCGGTGCCGCTGAAGCCGTACCACTGCCCCTCGTTGTAGCGGGGGCTGCCCGCTACCCCATCAACCAGGCCCCAGGTAGAGCGACCCTGGTGGTAGCTGCCCGCCGGCGGGTGGGCCAGCGTCACGGGCTTGCCAGTGGAGAGGCCCACGGTGAACTCCCGCCGGTAAAGAGGCTGTACCTGGGTAGGGCCCTCAAACACAGCGGCCTGCACCACACAGCTACGGTTGATGGACAAGGGCGTCTGGTAAACAGGGCTTTGTGGAGTAGGCGCGCTGCCATCGGTGGTGAAGCGGATGGCACCGTTGGCCGCGCTAGAGCGCAGTTGCAACATCGGTAGCCCTGCGGAGCTGGCCCAAAGCGAATCGGTCAGCCAATCGTAGGTGCGGGAAGGCTCCACGCCTTGTGCGCGCAGGCGGGCATCGTGGGCGCGGGTGCGGGCCAGAAACGCGGGGTAGTTGCGCCCGTCCCGCGGCGACCACGCTATTTCGGCCAAGGCCAGCAGGCGCGGAAACACCATATACTCCAGCTTGCCGGCTGTGGGCATGTACTCGGTCCAGACGTTGGCCTGCACGCCCCGCACGTGGCGCGCCTGGGCGGGCGTGAGTTCGGCGGGCACCGGTTCATAGCGGTAGAGCTGATGCAGGGGCGTGTAGCCGCCGGCCGCCAGCGAGTCGGTGGGGTAGAGGGTCTGGTAGTAATCGAAGTAGACCTGTTTTTCGGGCGTCATCACCACGTCGTGGCCCAGGCGCGCGGCTTCTATGCCGCCCTGCTCGCCGGTCCAGCTCATCACAGTGGCGGCGGTGGGTAGGCCGCCTTCCAGGATTTCGTCCCAGCCCAGCAGCCGCCGATTCAGCGTAGCCAGGTGCCGACTGATGCGCCGCACGAAGTAGCTCTGCAACTCCCGCTCGTCGCGCAGGTGCTCCTCGCGCATGCGGCGCTGGCACTTCGGGCAAACTTTCCAGCGGGTCTTGGGGCATTCGTCGCCGCCAATGTGCAGGTACTGGCCCGGAAACAGGGCCGCTACCTCGTCCAGTACATCAGTCAGAAAGGTGAACGTGTCCTCGTTGCCGGCGCAGTACACATCCTCAAACACGCCCCAAAAAGTAGCCGTGTGGTAGGGGCCGCCCGTGCAGCCCAACTCTGGGTAGGCCGCCAGCGCCGCCGAGGCGTGACCCGGCATTTCGATTTCGGGGATGATGGTGATGTGGCGCTGGGCGGCGTAGCGCACCAGGTCCCGCACCTCGTCCTGCGAGTAGTAGCCGCCGTAGCGCTGCCCGTCGAAGCGGTGGGGTAGGTCCCGCTTATGGCCGATCAGGGTTTCGTTGCGGTAGGCGGCCACCGTTTGCAGGCGCGGATATTTCTTGATTTCGATGCGCCAGCCCTGGTCATCGGTGAGATGCCAGTGAAAGGTGTTGATCTTGTAAAACGCCAGCACATCCAGCCACTTCTTGAGCGTCGCCACCGGAAACATATGCCGGCTTACATCCAGGTGCATGCCGCGGTAGGCAAAGCGGGGGTAGTCCGTAATGGAGCAGCCGGGCAACGATACGCGGGTGGCCTTGCCGGACGGTACCAGCTGGCTCAGGGTCTGCAAGCCGTAGAAAACGCCCGCCTCGTCGTGGCCGGTCAGCGTCACGCGGCGCTGGTCGATGGTGAGCGTGTAGCCTTCGGGCTGCGGCACCGCCGCGCTGTCCAGTTGCAGCACTAGCACGTCGGTGCGGCGCTTCGTTGGCTTCAGCTCCACTGCTACGCCGCTCACTTGGCGCACATACTCTTGAAAGCGGGTGGCCGGCTCAGCCGATAGGCCAGGGCCTACCCGCAACGCCGTGTGCCGGCTGAGGGTGAACACCTGCCCAGTGGTAGTGGCCTGCACCGGCCGCGGCAGTAGGGGGAGTTCCTTGGTCTGTGCCTGGGTTGTGGGTAGCAGCCCTACCCAACCTAGTAGCACCAGCAGCGGCAACATCCAGAGGCGGCAGGGGAAGGAAAGCAAATGCAGCAAAATGGAGTGTTTAGGAGATAGAGATAGGGTAGAGACACCCGAAGAAGTCAGCCGTTGCGCTTAAGACCGAGGCAAAGCGCCGAGAAACAGCGTGGCTACTTAGTTTACCAGTTTGGTGTCGCCCTCCACGGCTACTCCGCTTTGCTCGGCTACGGCTTTGTATTCAAAAGAACCTTTAGCGGGCTTTGTGGTGCCGATGAAACGACCGTCGGGCCCTACCTTCACCCAGTCAGAATATTTCCACGGGTCGGCGTAGAGGGTTTCCACGCGGCCGCGGTAGGCACGGTAGGCGAAGCGGGCGCGCGTCACCTGCTTGCCTTTGTAGTTGTAGAGGCGGCCACTTAGAGCGGTGCCAGCGGTGCCGGGTTTGGCGGCGCCGGTTTCCACGGTCACGGCCTCGGCCATGGCGGGCGCTACGTGGTCGAGCTTGATTACCACGGCGTTGGGCCAGCGGTGGTCGTCGTAGATGCGCTGGGCCTTCACCACCGATACCTCCAGGCCGTTGGCGGTCTGCTTGTAGCGGGCGCTCACGTCGAGGTTCGGCTTGTACTCCATAATCTTACTGTTCTGGCCCAGCACGCTCACCGCGGTGTTGGGTTGCGCCTTCACCGAGTGCAGCGTAAAGGTGCGCCGCTCGACTTCCTTCCAGTCGGCCACATCCGTTACGATGGCGTAGAGAGCGTCGCCCTTGGCCGTAAACAGCACGTTGTTTTCCTTGTTTATCACCCAGGCGCGGGTGCTGTCGATGGCCTCGTGATTGAGGAAGTACCAGGCGGCCATTTCGCGCAGGCGGTCTTCCTGCTCCTGGGGTAGGGCGCCGTTGGGCTTGGGTCCCACGTTCAGCAGCAGGGAGCCGCCCTTGGAGCGGGCTTCTACCAGCAAGTCAATCAGCTGGGTGCCCGACTTGTAGCGCTCGTTGGTGGGCTGATACTGCCACGCCGTGCCAATGGTGATGGGCGACAGCCACGGCTGGGTAATGGGCGTGCCGGGTAGGGTTTGCTCCGGCGTTTTGATGGCCCCGCGCGTGATGAGCAGGTTGGGCTGCAAGCGCCAGCACGTTTCCTTCACTACCTCCTTGGGCTCGCCATCGATAAAGAACACGTCAATCTTGCCGTAGTTGGTCATCAGTTCCTCGCACTGCCGACGGTTGTAGTCCTCATACTTCTTCGCCAGCGCCGCATCCATCTTCACGTTGTCGCGGCTGATGGGCAAGTGGTTGGCGTGCAGGAAGTAGAAATCCTCGGGCGAAAAGTAGAAGCCCACGTCCAGCCCTACGGCGCGGGTGGCCGTCACAAACTCCTTCAGCAAGTCCTTCTTATAGGGCGTTTTGGTGATGTTGAAATCCGTGGTTTTAGTGTCCCACATGCAAAAGCCGGCGTGGTGCTTCGTGGTGAACACAATGTATTTCATGCCCGCCAGCTTGGCCAGCACCGCAATCTGATAGGGGTCGAACTGGCTAGGGTTGAAGGTCTTGGGTAGCTCATTGAAGAACCGGTCAGCGTACTCGTCCGAGGCTCCTACCAGCGAATGGCTGATCACCACGCCTAACTGCGCATCCACGCTGAAGTGGATAAATAAACCGGCGGCGGTGTTCTTCAGCCACTGCTCGCGCTCGGGCTTGTTGAGGTTGTAGCTGCTTTTCTCGTCGTCGTTCACCACGTCGTTCTGGGCCAACGCGGCGTGGCAGCAAAACAGCAGCAACAGACAGGTAATTAGTTTTCTACTCATTCTGAACGTGTATAAGTAGTCCGGGCAGGCTCTCCTACCCGGACATGAAAGCGAGAAGGCAGGTAGGGCTATTTATCCCAATACACCCGCGTAAGCAGCGTATTCGCCCCCTGGCGGGCTATGGCCGCGTTGTAGGCTGCCGTGTTCAGGTTTTGCTCGGACACCGGGTACAGGAAGCGGCGCGGAAACTGCCCGCCGGTAGCGTTGCCGGAGTAGTTGTTGGGCGTGAGGGCAGGGTAGCCCGTGCGCCGGTAGCTGGCAAAGGCCTCCTGTGCATCCGGGAAAATACTCACCCAGAACTGCGTGTACACCTGCTGCATCTGCTCCTCAAAGCTGCCTGCTACCAACTGGTTGTTGTTCACGTATGCCGTAATCCGTTGGGCAGAAAGGGCGCCGTCGGTGGGGCTGATGATGGCCCATTGCCGCAGAGCCGCCCGCACGCCGTTGCTGTACAGGGTAGGGGCCGCCCCGCCCGACCACCCCCGCAGGGCAGCTTCGGTTTGCAGAAAATACGACTCGGCCGCCGTGAAAACCAGGCGGGGCGAGTTTAGGAGCAAGACCGTTTTGGGGTTTGGCTCGCTGAGCTGGGCAAAGTTGGCGGGTTTGGCGCTCAGGTTGGCCGGCATGCCCTGCTGCTTGGCAAAAGCCGTGTCGGTTTGGTTGGGCGTGCCCCCGGTATACACCACCGAAATAATGCCCAGGCGTGGGTCGCGGGTTTGCTTGAGGTAGTCGATGAATACCTTCTGGTACTTGCCGCCCTCCTGGTTGGTATTGCCGTTGGCGGCAATATAGTCGCTGATGAGCAGGTTGTAGGCCAGCGGGTTCTGGTTGATAATCTGCCCACTAGCCAAGTAGTTGACCTTCGCAATGTCGATGTCTTCAGTAATCACGCCCCCGGCCAGGGCTTTGGTAGCCCAGGTTTGGGCAGCGGCCACGTCCACTTTGGTCAGGCGCATACCCAGGCGCAGCATCAGGGAGTAGGCAAATTTTTTCCACTGGGCCGTATTGCCGTTATAGAGCAGGTCGGCGGCGCCGAAGGTCGGCTTGGCGGGGTCCAGGCTCGCGGCGGCTTCGTCCAGCTCCTTCAGCATATCCGCGTATATGTCCTTCTGCGGGTCGTAGGCGGGGGTATACTGTGCATCGGTGTAGCCCTGGTTGGCCTGGAAGTACGGCACGTCGCCGTAGACATCGGTGAGGCGGCTGTAGCAGTACACCCGCCAGATGCGCGCCGCGGCCAGCATGTTCACCTTGGCGGGGTCGTCCTGCACGGCGTTGATGACCAGGTTTATTTCGTTCAGGGCATTGGGGTAGGCGGTGCTAAAGGCACCCGACGACGAGTTCACCTGGCTGGCAATGTACTTGGAGCCAAACCCGGCCACGTCGTTGAAGCTGGTGGTATACTGCATGGTGCCCAGCAGCAGGTACAGCATGTTGCCTACCCCGTCGTACTGCGCCTTGGTGAAGACGTACTCCGGGGTGATGGTACCCACGGCGTTGGGGTTGGTGTTGATTTCCTCGAAATCCTTGGTACACGCGGTCAGCGTCAGCACACCAACCCCGACCAGTAGAACACACTTAAGGAAAAATCTATGCATCGTTGTGGGGGCTGAGAGTTAGAATTTCACGGACAGGTTCAGGCCGTACGAGCGGGTGCGGGGTAGGCCAATGGACTCCAAACCCTGGTAGTTGCTGTTGCTGAAGCTCTGCTCGGGGTCGAAGTCGGTGTGCTTCATCAGAATCAGCAGGTTGCGCGCCACGAAGGCAATAGTGGCCGATTGCAGCTTGAAGCTGCTGATCTGAAACGCTGGCAGGTTGTAAGCCAGAATCACCTGGCGCAGCTTGATAAAGCTGCCATCGTGCAGGAACAGCTCCGAGTAGTTCTTGTAGTTGTCGTAGTAGTTGCGCAGGCCGCTCACCGGCACCAAGCGGGAATAAGGGTCGCCGGAGCGCGTCACGCCCGTGAGCTGCAAGCCGTCTTCCCGGCCCGGCAGCGTCGATTTCAGCAAGCCCAAACGGGTTTCGTACACCTCGCTGATGGAGAACACCTTGTTGCCAAACTTACCATCCAGCAACACGTTCAGCGACAAGCGCTTGTAGCGGAAATCGTTGCTGAAGCCCATCGTCAGGGGGGCCACGCTCTTGCCCAGCGGTTGCAGGGCAGTGGCTACCGGGTAGCCGCTGGCCGCGTCGAATACGGTGTTGCCATTTTCATCCTTTTGAATGCGGGTACCCACAATCTCGAAGGCCGACTGCCCCACCGTGTTGTTGATGTAGGCCCAGTTGCCCACCGTCGAGGTCAGGTTGATGGAGTTGATGCCCTCCACCAGCTGCAACACCTTATTATCGTTGTAGGCCAGGTTGTAGCTAGTGTTCCACGAGAAATTAGCCGTCCGGATAGGTGTGCCGCTCACCAGGGCCTCAATGCCGCGGTTGCGCACCTTGCCCGCATTCAGGTACACGCTGTTGTAGCCAGAGGTAGGACTGATCGTGGTATTCACGATATCGTTGTCCGTCAGACGGTTGTAGTACGTCAGGTCGAGGCTGAGGCGGTTGTCCAGCAGCTGGGCTTCCAGGCCACCCTCGGCGGTAGTAGATAGCACTGGGCCCAGGGTGGCGTTGGTGATGCCCGCCAGACCGGAGCCGGGCACGTTGCTGCTCACGTTCTGCAACGGCCTACCCGAGCTGGGTACGTTGCTGTACGTCAGGTTCACGGCGTAGGGCTCGGGGGCGCCCTGCCCTACCTGCGCGTAGGCACCGCGCAGCTTCAGCAGGTTCACCGCCCGCGGCAAGGTGACCACATCCGACACGATAAAGCTTCCGTTGACGCTGGGGTAGAACTTGCTGTTGTTGCTGGGGCTGAGCGTGGAATACCAGTCATTGCGGCCAGTCACGGTCAGGAAAAACAAGCTCTTGTAGTTGAAATCGGCGGAGCCAAACACCGAGTTCACATCCTGACGCTGCGCCAGGGCGAGCGTGGTACCCGAAGCCAGGTTGTTGTAGCTGTAGAAAAATGGAATGGTGAAGCCCGTGCCCGCTTGGTCCAGCTCGTTAAGCGACGAGCGCCGCTTGTTGGCTCCGGCCAAAAACGACAGCCCTACCTCCTTAATCTGCTTGGTATAGGTGAGGGTAGCTAGGCCGTTGGTTTCGCTCACGTCGGATTTAATACCCGCGTATTGCCCCGTAAGCGCATAAAGCGTGCCCGTGGGCGTGATGTTGCGGTAGTTATAATCGTAGTGGTCCTGGCTCACGGTGCCCTTTAGCACCAGGTTTTTTGCCAGTTCGTAGCTCAGCGAGGCCTGCCCGATAAAGCGGTTTTTGCGGTCCTCCTGCTGAAATTTGTTGACCACGAAATAGCCGTTGGTGGCCACGCTGGCGTCGTTCCACACGGTTTCGTAGCCGTTGGCGTCGTAGCCCGGCTTCAGCCAGCGCACGTCGGCGGTGTTGGCAATCATGTACGGCGACCAGTTGGGATTCGCCAGGGCGTCGCCGGCGCTGGGGCGTTTGTTCGCCGTTTCGATGTTGTACTGAGCCAAGGCCTCGTAGCTCAGCCGCGGGCTCAACTTGCCGCTCAGGTTCAGGTTGCCGGTTTTGCGGTTGTAGGTGCTGCCCGGCAGCAGGCCCTCACTGTCTAGGTTCGACAGCGAAAAGCGGTAGGCAATGCCCTCATTACCACCTGACACGGCCAGCGTGTTGGTGAACGTGCGCCCCAGTTGGTAGAAATGCTTGAGGTTATCCTTCTGCGCCACGTAGGGGTGGGTCTGGCCATCCACGCCCACGTAGTCGGTGGAGCCGTCGAGCCGCGCGCCCCACGACCGGCGCCCCGTCGATTGGGCGGCGGCCAGGGTAGTCGGCTTCACGCCCCCGTCGCCCTGCCCATACTCGTACTGAAAATCAGGGAAAACGGAAATGGATTCGATGGTAGAGGTCGAATTAAATTCCACCCCAATACCCTTCTGCGCCCTGCCTTTTTTGGTGGTAATCAGGATAACGCCGTTGCCGCCTCTGGAGCCGTACAGCGCCGCCGCAGTACCGCCCTTCAGCACCGTAATCGACTCAATATCATCGGGGTTGATGCTGGCAATGCCGTCGCCGCGGTCCACGTTGGTGCCCCCGCCGTTGGCCGTAGGCGCCTGCCCCGGCACCGAGTTGTCCATGGGCATACCGTTGAGCACGTACAGCGGCTGGTTGTTGGCCGAGCCCGACAACGAACCGTTGCCGCGAATAATCACCCGGCTGGAGCCGCCCGGCCCCGTGGAAAGGCCCGCCACGTTCACGCCTGCCACCTTGCCGGTGAGGGCGTTGGCCACGTTGTTTTCGCGGGCTTGCACCAAGTCTTCACCCTTCACTTCGGCCACAGCGTAGCCCAAATCGCGCTTTTGCTTGGCAATGCCCAGTGCCGTCACCACCACTTCATCCAAGGTCTGGTCGCTCTTGGCGAGCTTAATCGTGAGGGGAGCCGCCCGATTTGTGACGGTCACTTCCATTTTGGCATACCCAATAAAGGACGCCACCAGCACCACGGGTTGGCCCTGGGAGGTAGGGGGAAGCTTCAACTCAAAGTTGCCTTCAGCGTCGGTGCCGGTGCCAATTTGCGTGCCTTTCACCACCACCGTAGCGCCCGGCACGCCCGAGCCGTCCTCCAGCACCACCTTGCCCTTTACTACCTCGTCGGCGAGTTGGGTGTTGGTTGAGGAGTAGATAACATACTGCTTGGCACCAATGCGCTTGAACTGCAAATGCACCGCAACCAGTAGCTGGGCCAGGCTATTGTCTGCTGTTCGTTTTGAACTGCCAAGGTCAGCAACAGCCGCTGCCACTACGTACTTATCATCCAGTAGGCCCTGTTGGAAAGCCACCTGAATCTGATAGCGGGACTTCAGCTCGTCGATAGCCTCCCGCAACGGCTTTTTTGCGGTTTCGGTGGAGTATTGCGCCTGCTGATCATAGGACGATTTTTGAGGTGTTGTGTGTGCCGCAAACGCCACCTGTGCGTGGGTAGGAACACTCTTCAATAAAACGACCAGCAATGGAACGCACCACTTACCGGAACCCGTAGAGTCAAGTTTTCTCATGCAGTTAAATTGAAAGAGTTAGTGAACAATTATTTGTTTTCCGTTTTGGTAGATGTTCACGTGTAAGGAGGTTGAAATAATTTCTAATAAGGGTGCTACCCCTGTAACCTGTATTTCTCCTTCAATTTTTAACTGCTTAATGGCGCTATTTGCGTACTTAATCTGATAGCCATAAGAATCTTCTAGCGTCTGTAAAATATCCACTAGCCGGGCATCGGTAAAAACAAATTGCCGTTTCGACCACGTAGTTAGTTTTTCGGGATGAGCCAGCTTTTGTTTAGCTGTAATAGTGTGGGCAACATATTTTACATAATCACCCGGTGCTAATACCAGCGAGGTAGGAGCGGTTGCTGCTGTGTCAGTTAATTTAATTTTGCCCGATACTAATCCTACTTCAACCTTTTGGCGCCGATTGTGCACATTAAATGTGGTGCCCAATACCTCAATGGATAAATCGTGGCAGTGCACCACAAAGCGTTCCGCAGGTTTTATATGCGCCGAATCGGTATTAAGATGTACTACCCGGAAAAAGCCTTCGCCCTGCAACCATACTTCGCGGCTGTTTTTTCCCCAGCCTCGCTGGTAGGTTAGCACCGAGTTGCCGTTTAGCAGCACGCTCGTGCCGTCGGGTAGCACCACGGTTTTTAGCTCGCCAAACGCTGTTTGAAAACGCTGCTCTTGGTTGTACCAGAGCGCGAGGGAGCCCAGGCTCACGGGTAGAACCACAGCGGCCACGCGCAGCACCCTCGCCAAGCGGCGCCTGGGTAAGGGTAGGGGGAGCTGGCGGGTAGGGTGGGATACTGGTCGTGCCTCCGATGCAATGCGCTGCCAAACAGCTGCTTGCCGTGCCTGGTTGGAAAACGTGTCCTGCGTTCGGTAAGCGCGAAGGACACTGGTTGCCTCCGTTATGGCCACCTGTACAGCCGGGTAGCGCTCCGCTACCTGCTGCCAGAAGTGGGTAGACTCGGCCGTGGGGCGAAGCACCGCAGCAACGAAGTCGTCATCCGCCAACAGGTCGGCTGTGGTGAGGGAAGCGTATTTGGCAAAATCCATAGAAGCGCACGAACTGTACACTTCCTATAGACTTGGGGGTTACTGAATTATCCCTTCCACAACAGAAAAAATAAAAAAAACATAGCATTGCCGTAATAAAGAGACTAGGTTTTAGTATAAAAAATACTGATTTTCAAGCGATTAAGCGCTTATAGGTTGAGGTTCAAATTCCGTCTCGTAAAAGCGCCTAGATAGTAGCTTTAACTCTTCAACGCTGCTTCCATGCTATGCAATGCCTTGTAGAGGAGCTTGTAGGCTGAAGACACGTTTATATCCATGATATCGGCAATTTCTTGATAATCAAAGTCTTCATAAAATCGCAGAAAGATAATTTCTTGCTGTCGCGGCGGAAGCTTAGCTAGGGAGAAGGTGATTTTAGTCTGGAGCTCCTTTTCTTCCTCGCCAACTATTATTTTTTGATCAAAAGAAATTTCAAATGGCGCTGCGCTGTCATCCAGAAATTCAACGAAGCGGGATTGAATTTGCACCTTTCGAAGTAAGCTGTTGCGTAAGGATTTATATAAGTAGTTTTTGACCGATATAGGGTTGCCTAAACTTTGTCTATTAGTCCATAAACTGATAAATAAATCCTGTATAGCATCTTCGATTGTATTGACATTTTTAGTGAATTTATAGCCATAATTATTCAATAAAGTAAAATGCTGATCGTACAAAACAGTGTAAGCATTCCAGTCGCCTTGCTTGAACAGATTCCATAATACCAATGCTTCCTCAGTTGACGACATAAAAGACTGCTAAAACTAGAAAGTGTACACGATGAAGTACTCTGTATGCTATGACAAAACTCACTATGCCAACTCATAAATAGCATTTAATCCAATGAATTTTTAAGTATTAGCTAAATTTTTAATAAATACGATTAGAAAATAGTACTATATTTTTGTTTGTATAATATTTTATAGGCTGCGCCTACAGGCTATAAGCCATGGCAAAGACTATTGGTGATGGTGCTATGAGTTGTGCAGGGAACATTGATACAGGTTGTTCGTGAAAATGCTAGGCAGTAGCCTGGCAGCGGCCAACTACCGCATGTAATACCGCAGCCGCTCCTGTATCTTTGAAGCTTCCCCCGGCGCGCCACCACCGTCTTCGCGCCGGATCAAAGAAGTATGAGCTTATTCGATTCGGCGGCGAAGCCCGTGCGGGTGGCCGTGGTGCACGTGTTTGCCACCGGCCCCTACCAGCCCGGCAACGGCCACGGGCTGCTGCACGTGGGCCTGCTGCCGCTGGTACCCGATGCCCAGGTGCAGGCGTGGCCGCTGAACCCCGGGCGGGAGCACGCGGCGGCCGTGTTTCAGGCCTGCCGCATCAGCAACGAAAAAGCCGCCGAAGCGCCTACCTGGCTGGAAAGTAAAGCGGAGGTGCAAGCCGCCTTCGCGCAGTTCGATGCCCTGCTGATCCTGGACCGCGCCGGGCAGCCCTCGCCCGAGCGCGACTGGCTGGAGCAGGTGGTGCTGGCCGACATGCCAAAAGCGCCCATCTGCGTAGCCCTGGACGAGCTACTGGCCTTCTTCCTACCCCACGAGGTGCTCGATGATGCCGACGACCTCAAGGAAAAACTCCTCACCGACAAAGCCTGGCGCGAGCGGCTCGGCTACGAAAAAAGCCTGCCCCAACTGCCCTTCGTGCTGCACGCCATGCGCCGGAGCGTGCGCTGGGTGTTGACCAGTCTGCTGCGCGTGCAGGGCGCCGGCAGCGGCTCCTGGCTACCTGCCTACGCATTGTTGCACACCATAGTAACCGATGCCACGCGGCGGCCGGTGGCCCTGCGCGGTTTCCGGCTGCTGCGCGCCCTGGCCCAACAGCCCGACTGCTGCGACGATGCCCCGGCCGCCGAAGAAACCACCCGCGAGGCCACCCAGCGCCGCCTACCCCGGCCTGCTGCCTTTCCCGAGCGCCCCCAGGCCCAACAAGCGCAGCAGCTGCTACTGGAGTGGCTGGCCCGTTGGCGCGACCAGCCCGACGATGCCGCCGCGCCCGGTCTGGGCATCAATCAAGTATTGAAGGAAGAACACGTAACCGAAGCCTTTGCCGAGTTGCGCAAGCAGGTAGGCGCCGATGAGCTGAAGGTGCGCGAACCCCAGCTGCGCTACGCCCGCTTTGTGGCGCGGGCCATTGCGGGCGAGGAAGGGCCGTATGCGCTGGAAGCCGGTACGGGCACGGGCAAAACCTTCGGCTACTTGGTGCCCGCGCTGGAGTACCTGCGCATTGCGCCCGGCGCGGCCGTGATTGTGGCTACTTCCACCAAGAATTTGCAGGAGCAGATGCAGCACGGCGAATTGCCGGCTCTGCTGCGTCAGCCCGACGGTAAGCGCGTGCCCCGCTACGCGGCCATTCGCACGGCCATGCTGAAAGGGAAGAACTGCTACCTCTGTGCCGAAGCGCTGGGTAGGAACTTCGAGGCCAGCTTTGAGCGTACCGCCGACTGGGCCGAGCGGCTGGCGTGGCTCTACCTAGCCCTGCGCCTGCGCGACACCCACGGCGAGGTAGAAAACATTGCGCCTCAAGTGGCCGACCGCCTCGGTGGGGCCTTGTTTGGCCTGCTGCGCCGCGTCACGGCCGACCGCGCTTGTCGCCACGGCAAGCTGCCCGACCGCACCGCCTGCGTGTATCCCGCCCACCGCAAGCGCGCCGAAGAAGCCAACCTGATCATCGTGAATCATCACAAGCTGGCGCTCCTACCCCCACAATTGCTGGAGCGGGCCAAGGTGTGCATTGTGGATGAAGCCGACCGTTTTCCGGATAATTTCCGCTCGGCGCTGGCCCGCACCTTCAACGCCCGCGAGCTGGTGGAGGAAATCGTGGAGCCGTTGCTGGGTGGCCCCAGCGCCGTGCCGCGCCGGCCGGAGGAAGCGCCACCGACGGAGAAGGAGCGCCTGCGCCGTCCGCCCGAAGGCCTGTTGCGGGAGCTGGACGCCCGCTTCAGCGACGAGGAATATGCCCTGTGGAGCAAAATCCCGCTCGACGAGCGCCCCGGCGCCACCGACGCCGAGCAGCGCGCCTACGAAGCCTGGGACGAAGCCCGCCTGCACGACCTCGTGAACCACGCCGCCCTGCTGCACCAGGTAGCCGAAGCCATGCACGACACCCCCGCCGCTGCCGATGCGCTCCACACGGCCCACCTAGCCTCAGCGGCGTCCGCTGCTGCCGCCGACCCGCTGCGCCGGCGCCGGGCATTGCGTACGGTGCGGCAGGCTGTGGAGGCCGTGCGCGAGCCGTTGCTGGCAAGCCGCAACGCGTTGCAGGAGGTAGGGCAGCACTTTTTGCCAAGCGGATATAGTGCGGTGCGGCTACCGTTTCCGCTGGGCGAAACGCATTGGCAGGACGAGGTATGGGTGCGCCCGGCCTACGGGGGTAGGGGAGGGCGCATGGCGCTGGCCGAACCGTTGCAAGCTGCGCTGCGCCCCTTGCTGGCGCCGCTCACCGCCGCCGCCCGTGAGCTGGGCCTCATCGCCCGGCAGCTGGGTACGGCCCTCAACCTGGGCAACGCCGTGGACATGGACGAGGAAGAAACCGACTCCCCGCCCGACCACGACGAGCGCCTGCGCCTGCGCACCGTGCGCCTTGTAGACACGGCCCTGGGCCAGGTGGAAGTGCTCACGCGCCTGCTGGGCGAGTTCCCATGTCGGGGCTTCGTGCCGGTGCTGGAACGCGTCCGTGACCACGACGAGTTAGGCTGGAACCTCGTTCGCAAGCCTTACGACCTCTGGCCCTACCTCACCACCCACGACCCTACCTCTCTGGCCGTACTGGAGCAGTTCGCTGATGAGCCCGCCGCTACCTTTGCCGAGCGTCAGGCCGTGGCCCGGCAAGCCGCCGGCCGCTTGGCCAACGAGCCCGCCACGCCATTGTTCGACCTGTTCCGGACAGTTATCTTCACTTCAGCTACCCTGTACGTCGAATACAAGCTCGACTACTTCCGCCGTCAGCTCGACCAGCGGGTGCCGTTTGTAGCCGAGGAGCGCATTGCGTCGGTGTTTGATTTCAAGGATGAAGACCGCGAGCCGGTGCTGGGTAGTATTCCGGCCTACCTGCCGCCGTTTCGGGCGGGGCTGATGCCGGCGGCGCTGGAAAGCTGGCGCGTGGCCCAGTTGCGCACGATGCTACCCCTGCTGGTGGCGCTGGAAGGCCGTACGCTGGTGCTGTTCACTTCGGTGGAAGACCTGCGCTTTGCCGCTGAGTGGCTGGCCGGACCGCTGGCCGCGCACGACATCGAGCTGATTTGCCAGCGTGGGGCCAGCCAGTGGGAAATCCGGCGGTTTCGGCGGGTGGCGCAGTCGGTGCTGCTGGGCGTAGACCGTATGTGGACGGGCGTGGACTTTGCCGGGCCTACCCTCTCGCAAGTCATCGTGTGGCGCCTGCCGTTCCCCTCGCTTGGTGACGTGCTCATCAGCCACCGCAAGCGCTACGAGGCCGACGACGTGTTCTGGAACCAGTTCTACCGCCCGGCGGCTCGCCTCAAGCTGCGCCAGGGCTTTGGCCGCCTCGTGCGCCGCGAGAAGGACCGGGGCGCCTTCGTCATCCTCGACGCCCGCGTGGCCGCCACCTTCTACGCCGACGTGCTGGAGGAGCTGGAAATCCCCCTCATCCCCGACCCGCACGCCCACGCCCTGCTCACGCGCACCACCGGCCCGCTGCTACACCTGCTCAAGCTCGGCACAGAGTTCCAGCGCCGCGGCCTGAGCCTGGAAAAGTTGGTAGGGATGCTGGCAGGGTAGGGTAGAGAGGAAAGGTTGGGGTAGGGGCGGCTTGCAGCCGCCCGCTGCAACGGACGATAGGGTAGGGGAAAGAGCTAAAAGCTAAGTCTAATTCCCCTCCTTTTTTAAGGAGGGGTGCCCGCAGGGCGGGGTGGTAAAACCGTCAGAACGACAGCTAGAGCTAGTTTTTCTAGGCTTCAACTTTCTAATTCTAACATCGTGCAACGACTTTACCACCCCGCCCTGCGGGCACCCCTCCTTAAAAAAGGAGGGGAACTAGCTCTAGCTTTAGTTTCCTCAGCCCCTAGTTGCTAGTCCCCTTTTCCTCCTACCTTGCCTATCCATTCAACCACACCTATGCCACACCTTTTCTCCCCGAAAATCCTGCTGCCTACCCTGCTGGCTGCCACCTCCTTACTAGCCAGCTGCGGTGGCGATTCGGAGAGCCGGAAAATAGCCGAGGCCGAGGCCAAGCCGGATGCTTCTTTCGGGCGCTATAAAACCCAGTTCATCGACTCCTTGTGGTACTACAACCCGGAGTGGGCCTCCGGGGCCGGCTACCACCGCTACGACTCGCTACTGACGATTCCGTCGGCGGGGCGGCGGCAGACGGAGGCCGCTTTTGTGGCGCGGCGCCTGAAGGAAATGCAAACCTGGCAGCTTGGCGAACTGTCGACCGACAACCAGATTGATTACCAGCTGATGCAGAACTACCTGCACGGTGCCCGCTGGTACAACGACACCTTGCAAGCCTGGCAGTGGGACCCGTCCAACTACAACGTCAGCGGCGGGGTAGCCGAAATCCTGAACGGCCGCTACCAGCCGTTGGACCGTCGCTTGCGCAACATTTCTCTGAAAATCAACCGCAGCACAGAGTACTACGAAGCGGCCAAATCCAACATCAGCCAGCCTACCAAGGAGCACACGGAACTGGCCATTCTGCAAACCCAGGGTGGGATGGACGTATTTGGGAAAGCGCTAGCCGACTCGGTGGCGCGCTCGGGGCTGTCGGAGCAGGAAAAGCAACAGCTCACCACGCGCATTGGTGTGACGCGGCTGGCTATGCAGGAATATGTGCGCTTCCTGAAGGAAGAAGTGCTGCCGAAAAAGAACTTCCGCAGCTTCCGGCTGGGCAAGACGCTGTTTGATCAGAAATTCGCCTACAATATTCAGTCGAGCTACACGGCCGAGCAGGTGTACCAAAAGGCCTTGGCGCACAAGCAGGAACTGCTGCGCGACATGCAGGTGCGCGCTACCCGTCTGTGGCCCAAATACTTCCCCAATCAGCCCCAGCCCACCGATACGCTGACCCTGATTCAGCAAGTAGTGAGCAAGCTATCCGCCAAGCACGTGGCCAAAGACGGTTTCGTGGCGGCAGTGAAGGCTCAGATTCCTACCCTCACCAAGTTTGTAGACGATAAGAAGCTGCTGACCCAGGACCCCAGTAAGCCGCTGGTGGTGCGCGAAACGCCCAAATACATGCGCGGCGGCGGCGCGGGCGCCAGCGTGTCGGCCCCCGGCCCTTATGATAAGGGTGCCGATACCTACTACAACGTGGAGCCGCTCGACAACCTCACCGATGCCCAGGCCGAAAGCTACCTGCGCGAATACAACGACTACACACTGCAAATCCTGAACATCCACGAGGCCATTCCGGGACACTACACGCAGCTGGTGTACGCCAACCGTTCGCCCTCGCTCATCAAAAGCATCTTCGGCAACGGGGCCATGATTGAGGGCTGGGCCGTGTACTCAGAGCGGATGATGCTGGAAAATGGCTACGCTGGCGGCTCCGACGAAATCTGGCTGATGTGGGACAAGTGGAACATGCGCGTGACCCTGAACGCCATCCTCGACCACGAAGTACATGCCGGTACCATCACCGAAGCCCAGGCCGTAGCCATGCTGCGCCGCGATGGCTTCCAGGAAGAAACCGAGGCCCGCAACAAGTGGCGCCGCGCTACCCTCAGCCAGGTGCAGCTCAGCAGCTACTTCAGCGGCTACACCGACATCTACGGCCTGCGCGAGGAAATGAAAAAGCGTGAGGGTAAGGAGTTTGCCATCAAGCAATTCAACGAGCAGTTCCTGAGCTACGGCAACGCACCCGTGAAATACATCCGGCAATTGATGCTGAAGAAGGTAGATTAATTAAAGGTGTCTGACTGATGGCTAAAAAGCCAGGCGGCGGTGTTTTACCAGGCACCGTCGTCTGGCTTTTTAGCTATGCTACACAATTCCTGTGATAGGAGCGTGTTCGCACAATATTTCAATATGGGAATTTATAGATTCACTTTTGTGTCTGCGCAGGACAGACACCCACCGAACCCTTTATCTCTGCCGCCCGAAATATGCTGTCCATGAAACTAATTGATACGAACGACGAAGGCTTGCGCACGCTGATTCACGATTACCCCAAGGTAATTGCCAAGTTCACGTCGGCCAACTGCACCATCTGTGACTTGCTGGCGCCGCCGTTCGAGAAATTTGCTGCTGAGCCCGCTTATCAGGACATCGCCTTTCTGCGCCTCGACTCGGACCAAAACCCGGTGGCCAAAAAGATGATGGTTGAGCGCATAGCCCCGTTTTTTGTCATCTACTACAAAGGCCGTATGCTGGAGTGCGATACACTAAAAACGGAGGAGGAAGTGAAGGCGTATCTCACACGACTGCTGGCTTATGTGCCTCAGTCGGTTGTGTAAAAGACCTGTTGAGCTCTACCTGAACACGCCCGTAAACCTACATCTTGTGTAGTTTTGCGGGCGTGTTTTTTCTGCTTTCCAAAATTCTCTTCTACGCCATTATGCCCATTACGTGGCTGCTGGCGTTGTTGCTGGCGGCTGTGGTGGTACGCCGCCCCGTGTGGTCGCGCCGGTTGCTACTAGCATTTGCCGGCCTGTTTGTGCTGCTCACCAACGGTGCGCTCATCAACGAAGCCCTGCTGGCCTGGGAGCTGCCGCCCGTGCGCTTGGGCCAACTGCCGCCCCATGCTGATGCGGGGGTTCTGCTCACCGGCATCACCAAAACAGGCAAGCCGCCCCACGACCGCGTGTACCTGAACACCGGCGCCGACCGCTTCACCAATGCCTTGTGGCTGTACCGGGCCGGCCGCATTGGGCGCATCATCGTGTCGGGTGGGTCGGGAGAGGTAGGGGGCAGCGACTCGGGGCGCTCCGAGGCGGCCGAGCTGGCTTCCTTGCTGCGTCTGGCCGGCGTGCCTCAGCAGGATATTCTATTGGAAGAGCGCAGCCGCAACACCCGCGAAAATGCACTGTATACCCAGCAGCTTTTGGCGCAGCATCCAGAAATGAAGTCTCTGGTGCTAGTTACCTCCGCGTTTCACCAGCGCCGGGCGTTGGGCTGCTTTCGGCAGGTAGGGCTACACCCGATTGCATTTCCGGCCGGCTACTATTCTGGGGGGCGCAAGGCAACACCTGGCTATTGGCTACTACCCGATAGTGGTGCCCTAGACAAATGGGGCATACTACTGCACGAAATAGCTGGTTATGTGGTGTATAAGGTGCTGGGGTATTGTTAGAAATGGTGAAGTTGTGAGCGGTGAAGTTGTGAGGTAAAAAAAGCGTTTGTTATCCCGCGCATCAAGCGGCGACCAAGCCTCTTCTCACGCGGTGAGGGTGGGTAAGTCGTTGTTATGGTAGTCATTCTAGCGTGAGAAGGCCTTTGGCAAGTACAGGATGGCATACTTTTCCGCACTCCGCACTCGCTCGGTTCTGCCGAGTGAGCCCTACGCCTGAGGGGCTGCGCCCCGAATCCGTTCGCGCCATCTGCACGAAGTCGGCCTAACGTTAGGTAACCGCGCGCAGCAGAGTTGCCTGGGCGTACTGCTCATTCGGCTTAGCCAAGCGAGTGCAGGTCCTTTATTTTACTCCGTTTTCTTCTCCTCTGGCTTCTCACCCGTGGCAATCCACAGGCTCTTTTGGTTGACGAACTCACGGATACCCAGATAGGAAAGCTCGCGCCCGTAGCCCGACTGCTTCACGCCCCCAAACGGCATCTCGGGTGACGACTTCACGATGGAATTGACGAATACCGCGCCGGCCTCCACGCGGCGGGCTAGGGCTTCGCCGCGGGCCACATCGCGGGTCCAGACGGAGCCGCCCAGGCCGTAGGGCGAGTCGTTGGCGAGGCGCACGGCATCGTCGGCGTCACTAGCCTCTAGCACCAGCGCCACCGGCCCAAATAACTCCTCGTGGTAGGCCGGTTGGCCGGGTTGCACATTGGTCAGAATCATGGGCCGAAATAGAGTAGCGCCGGGGGCATCCTGGCCACCATCCAGCGCAATGTGAGCACCCTTGGCCACAGAATCCTGCACTTGCTGCGTCAGGGTGTTGGCCAAATCAGGGCGGGCGAGGGGGCCGTACTGCGTGGCCTCGTTGAGCGGGTCGCCGGTTTTAAAGGCTTCTAGGTGTGCTTTTAGCTTCTGCGTGAACTCCGCCACCACCGGCTGCTCCACAATAAATCGCTTGGCCGCGATACAACTCTGCCCCGCATTAATCATGCGGGCCTGGGCGGCGTTGCGGGCGGCCACGTCCAAGTCGGCGTCGGCCAGTACAACAAACGCATCGGAACCGCCTAGCTCCAGCACGCTTTTCTTGAGGTATTTGCCGGCCAGCGCGGCCACGCTGGCGCCGGCGCGCGTGCTACCTGTGAGCGTCACGGCCCGCACCCGGTCGTCGGCCAGCAGGGGCTCTACCTGGTCCGTGTCGATAAGCAGCGTGCGGAAGGTAGCGGGTGGAAAGCCAGCATCGTGGAAAATCTTCTCCAGCGCCAGGGCACACTGCGGCACGTTAGGCGCGTGCTTCAGCAGGCCCACGTTGCCTGCCATCAGGGCGGGCGCAGCAAAGCGGATGACTTGCCACAGCGGGAAGTTCCAGGGCATAATGGCCAGTACTACCCCCAGTGGCTCGTGGGCAATGAGGCTGCGTTGCGCTTCCGTTTCAATGATTTCATCGGCTAGGAACTGCTCGGCGTGCTCGGCATAGTAGTCGCAGGTGGTGGCGCACTTCTGGGCCTCGGCACGGCCGTCAGCAATTGGCTTGCCCATTTCCAGGGTCATGAGACGAGCCAATTCTTGCTGCCGCTCGCGGAGCAGATCGGCAGCGCGGCGCATCCGTTCGGCGCGGTGGGCAAAGGAGGTAGTGCGCCATTCGGCGGCCGCGTGGTGAGCTTCTGTCAGGATATGCTCAGTTTCGGACCAGGCAAACGGCGTAAACTGCTGTAGTACCTGTCCGGTGTAAGGATTAACGGATTCTATGGCCATCACGAAAAAACAAGCGTCGAAAGAGTATAGCTACGCAGTGGGCTTCGGGAGGGTCTACCGGAGGGCGAAAACTTGTAACACAACAATAGGAAAGTAATCCGTAGAAGCTACTTCAGGAAGGAGAACTACACGGGGCAACCGGGCCGCGTCGTGCGAATACAATCTTTATCCTGTATTTTCGCCACCATACCGGGCCCTCCGACCGCTGCTTCACTCGCCCTTTTACTTCATATTCTGTGTCAGCTACCATCCCAGAGTCATCTACCTCCTACCCGGAGGAACTGCTCGTGCAGCGCTTGCGCGATCAGGACGAGTCAGCCATGACCTTGTTTTATGACAAATACTCGGCGGCCTTATACGGGGTCATCCTACGCATCGTAAAGAAGGAAGAAATAGCCGAGGACGTGTTGCAAGAAGGTCTAGTCAAAATTTGGCATTCCTTTCAGTTCTACGATTCGTCCAAAGGGCGACTTTTTACGTGGGTGCTGAATATTTGCCGCAATTTAGCCATCGATAAAATCCGGTCTCGACAGTACCGCGTAGGTACTCGCATGACGCCGCTGGAAGACAGCGGGGCCATGCGCCAGGCTGCCTCCTCCGGGTTTCAGCCTGAGCATATAGGACTACAGGAAATCACAAATCAGCTCAACCCTGAACAGAAACAAGTGATTGACCTGTTATACTTTGGCGGTTTTACTCAAAGCGAAGTGGCAGAAGAACTCAACTTGCCGTTGGGCACCGTAAAAACTCGGGCCCGTGCAGGAATTAAGGTATTATCAAAACTGATTCGATAGCCGTGGACATTCAGCAATACATCGAATCAGGTGTTCTGGAGCAGTACGCCCTGGGCGAGCTACCAGAAGTAGAGCAAGCGGAGGTCGAGCGCCTCGCAGCTACCTACCCCGCTATCCGGCAGGAGCTGGATAGTGTACAGGAAGCCCTTAGTGGGTATGCGGCGCAGTATGCCCAAGCGCCGCCCGCCGGTATGCGCGAACGGGTTTTGTCTGGCTGGAAAGCCGCCATTGATGCTGGCGTGCCCGAGCCTGCCCCCGCCGCCGAACCGGAGCCAGCTCCGGCTCCTGTGGTGCGCTCCATCACGTCGGCTCCCGTAGCTGAGCCAGTGGCAGCGGCTCCTCGCTTCAACTGGCTGATGGCGGCCTCCATTGCATTTCTGCTCCTGAGCGTAGGCGTTAACTTCCTGCTCTACTCAAAATGGCGAAATGCCGAAACCAGCTTGGCAGCCGTAGAAAGCGACCGGTCGTTGCTAGCGGCTTCACACATGGCTGTGGAGAAGCGGCTAGGCGAGCAATCCACCGAGTTGTCGGTGCTGCGCAATGACGAGTTCCGGACGGTGGCTCTCAATGGCACGCCCGCTGCACCCAGTGCCCGTGCCAAGGTGCTCTACAACCCCAACACCCGCACCGTGTACGTAGACGTGCGCAGTCTGCCGGAGCCTCCTGCCGGCAAGCAGTACCAACTGTGGGCCCTAGACAAAGGCAAGCCTGTGGATGCCGGTGTACTGGATTATGCCACCGCGGCTGGCGAAGGGCTGCAACACATGAAAGATATTGCCAGCGCTCAAGCGTTTGCCATGACGGTGGAAGACGCTGGCGGTAGCCCTACCCCCACACTGTCTACCATGACCGTGGTAGGTAATATATAAGCATAGCGTAGCCACCAGCCAAACCTCTAGGGCGTGGCTGTACGCAAAAAAAGCGTTCCGCTATCAGGTTATCTGGTAGCGGAACGCTTTTTTTGTGTACACCGATGATACTATTTCTGACTTTGATTTTGACTCCGTGCACGGTACCATCTTTACGCTGCTGAAGCGCTACGTTCAAACTCAGTACGACCACAGCACCTGGGTGCGGCTGATAGAGGTGTCCGGCTTATCTGCTGTCGACTTCGACCACCGTAACGTGTACCCCGACGAGCACATGTACGCGCTGGTAGGGAAGGCCGCCGAAATGACAGGGCTTTCGGCCGACGAGCTGCACGAGAAGTTTGGCGAGTATCTGGTGCCCGATCTACTGTATATGTACCAGAAACTCATTCAGCCGGAGTGGCGCACGCTGGATATGCTGGAGCACACCGAAGCAGTGATGCACACCCGCGTACGCGCCGACCACGCCGGCTACCGCCCGCCGGTGCTGGATGTGCGCCGCGTAAGCCCCCGTGAGGCCCTGATAGAATACGTGTCGCCGCGACGAATGGGCGCACTGGCGGTGGGCATTGTACGAGGCTTGGCCCGGTATTTCGACGAGGAAGACTACATTGTAATAGAGCCAGTGACCAGCGAAAATGGCGAACGGGTACAGATCAGGGTGCATCTCCTTGAAAGGGAGGAATAAGAGAAATAGAGCAATCCGACAGCTCTTTTTCAAGCTGCACCGTAGGGGTAGGTAGCACCAGTAGCTGCTACCCAGAGGTAGGCAGCCATACATATATGATTCGAAATTTGCACCGGACACTTCTTGCAGCATGCGCGTGGGCCACTCTGCTGACGGCTGGTTGCTCGTCGGGATCAGAAGGACAGGCGCGCGCATCGTTGGGGAAGGCTCCGCAGCAGCAGTATCTCCAGCCCTACTTTGATGTCGACTGGGCCATGCGCCCCCTGTGGGAGGATGGTCTGGCCGAAATAGCACGCTACGATGCTCAACAGGTCATCAACGGCAAGCCACTACCCTACGAGCTGACCCAGGTGACACAGCTGGAAGAGTTCAACCAGCAGTTCGACGTACGGACGGATAGTGTGCAGCGCGACGACGTTTTTCCGGTGGTGCGGGTTAGTCAGTTCGGCTCGTTGCCGACTGATATGCCGCCGTTTCACTTCCTGACCACGTTGTTCTTTCGCCGCGACAGGCCCACGGTGTTGCACAAGCTGACGGCTACCTTGCAGGAGGCTGCTGGCAACACGTCCAAATCATTCAACGATGATGATTTGCAGTATGTGGAAACCTACAACTCTTACCACGATGGCCAAGGGGCCGGCCGGCGCCTGTTGCGCCACGAAGTGCTATTTGAAGATGCCTTGAGCTATTGCCTTCGTGGATTGAAATTCAATGAGTTGCCTGCTTTTGATGCCACTATTGTCGGGCAGCAGCAGACTAGTAGTGCTGCTCCGCCATTGCTCTACCAAGCCCGTGTGACGGTAACCGACCAAGCTGTTTCTGACAGCCTGGCCGCCAGCTGGCGCGTTACTATAGTGCTCGACAAACAGAAACAGAACGTATACTGGTTTGCCCACGACTACCCTAATCTGTTGCTACGCCAAACAACCTGGAACGGCCGCATACGGCGGCTAAAATCGGTGACGCGGGCAGTTTATGGCCTACCCCAAAACGGCACGGCCACTCATAAATAAACAAGTAGCCCTGGTACCAGGTTGGAAAATTAAATGAGAAATAACCCGCTGGTGTTGCTTGAATTTGCATTTATGCCGGTAATTTGCTGATTAAGCCAGTAAGCAGTTCCCTGCGGGTACTCCCAGGTGGCTACCTGCTCAGGCAGGGGCTGGTTTCTTTTCTGACAACTAACAGGAAATGGCAGGTAGATACCTTCCTTTGCTTATCTTCCCGCATACGCACATCACCGTGGCACAAAAATACAACAAGCGCGCCTCTATCACCGACTTAGCGAAGATTCTGAATCTGTCGCCGTCCACTATTTCACGGGCGCTCAATGGCCACGCCGATATCAGCGAAGCTACCAAGCAGCGGGTGTGGGAAGTGGCCAAGGAACTGAACTACCAGCCCAACCACCTGGCAGCGGCTTTGCGCCGGGGGCGTAGCAATATGCTGGGCGTTATCGTGCCCCACATCAACGGACACTTCTTTCCGTCGGTTATGCACGGCATCGAAACTGTGGCCAGCAAAGCCGGCTTCAACGTGATGATTTGCCAGTCGAACGAAGACGTGCAGCGCGAAAAGAATAACATCGACGCCATGCTGAATGCGCAGGTAGAAGGTATTCTGGTGTCGCTGGCCCGCACCACGCACGATTTTCAGCATTTCGAGAAAGTGCGTCAGCAGAATATTCCACTGGTGTTCTTTGACCGGATGCCGGAAGTTTCCAACGTTAGTGGTGTGGTGCTCGACGACCATCAGGGCGCCTACATGGCCGTGCGCCATCTGCTGGAGCGGGGTTGCCGCCGCATTGCGCACTTTGCCGGTCCTCAGCATCTGAACATCTACCGCAACCGCCACAACGGCTACCTCAACGCTCTGCAAGCGTTTGGCCTACCCCACGACGAGCAGCTGATGCATTTCCTGCCCAAGCTTCAGCAGGATGCCGGCGAGCAGGCCATGCGCGACCTGCTGCAATTGCCCGAGCCACCCGACGCCATTTTTGGCTCTGGTGATATTCCGGTGGCTGGCGCGCTGGAAGTATTACATGCCCAGGGCATTCGGGTGCCTCAGGATATTGCCCTGGCAGGTTTCAGCAACGAGCCATTTACTACCCTCACTACGCCTAAGCTCACCTCCGTAGACCAGCGCGGCGAGCAAATGGGCCACTCGGCGGTACAGTTGTTTCTGCAAATGCTCAAGCGCAGCGACAACTTTGCTCCCCATCGGGTGGTGCTGAAGCCCCAATTGCTCATCCGCGAGTCGTCGATGCGGTAGGGGAGAAGACTATGAGTATCTATAATGATTTGTTTACGCGTGCCCAACAAGAGCAGCGGATGGTAGGCATTCGCAGCAATACGGGCGAACCGGGCCGTTTTGCGGTAGGCTTCGTGCAGAGCTACAGCGAGGAAGTGCTTCTGCTGCGCGTCATCAACCGCGACGGGATGCAAACGGGGTTGCAGTCTTTCAACCTGAGCGATGTGTTTCAGGTTGACTTCAACGACCAGTACATCCGCAACGTGGAGTTTAAGGCAAATAACCTGGACCGGGTATACGCCAGTGTGAAAACGCCGCCTTTCCTGGCCAGTCAGGAGCTGAATACGCCCTACCTGCTGGAAATGGCACGTGAGCACGAGCAGCTGGTGTATCTGAGCACGTACCTGTCCACCACTTTTTACGGCTACGTGCGGCAACTCACGGAGCGCGAGCTGCTGCTGGAATGCTACACCGAGTTTGGCATGGCCGATGGCATGGCTGCTATTCGGGTAGAGGACGTGCGTAACGTGGTGTGGAGCGACGAAGACACCCGTGTGATTGAGCTGCACCTGAAGCTCCGGGCTGGCGGGTAGACACCGAACAAATCAAACTCCGGCAGGGTAGGGTTGTTGGTAAAGCATCACCTACTATCCTGCTTATGCGTTTGTGTATTTTTCTGCTTGCCTTGTGGCTGAGCGCGGCCGGCGCTGGGTATGCGCAGTCGGTCGCAGTTCCGGCATCGCTCAATGCCACGCTTGATGGCTACGCGTATCCCTACCCCGTGCAGCAGCTGCCTTTGCGCCTGGAGGGCCAGCGCCTGCACATGGCATATATGGACGTGGCCCCCACTGCCAAAGCCAATGGCCGCACGGTAGTATTGCTGCACGGCAAAAATTTCTTTGGCGCCTACTGGCGCGGCACCGTGCAGGCGCTCACGCGAGCGGGCTTCCGGGTGGTAGTGCCCGACCAACTGGGCTTTGGCAAATCCGATAAGCCAAATATTCACTACTCCTTTCATCAACTAGCCCGCAACACCAAGCGCCTGCTCGATACGCTGGGTATCCGGCGCGCTGTGGTAGTAGGGCACAGCATGGGCGGAATGCTGGCCACGCGCTTTGCCTTGCTCTACCCCGAAACCACCGAAAAACTGGTGCTCGAAAACCCTATTGGGCTGGAAGATTACCGCCTGGCGGTACCCTTCCGCAGCATCGACGAAGCCATGGCGCAGGAGTTGCGCGCTACCGCACAGAGCATTCGCTCTTATCACCAGAGCTACTACCCCAATGGCTACCCTGCCGCCCACAACGAATGGGTAGCCCCGCTCGTGGCCCAACTCACCCACCCTGATTACCCCCAAGTGGCCCTGGCTAGCGCCCTCACCTACGCCATGATCTATCAGCAGCCGGTATGCTACGAGTTTGCGCAGGTGCGGGTACCCACGCTGCTCATCATCGGGCAGGACGACCGCACAGTGGTAGGCAAAGCCTTGGTGCGCAACCCTCAAGTGCTAGCAACTCTGGGACAGTACCCAGCCCTCGGCCGCAGCACTGCTGACCAGATCAAGGGTAGTAAGTTGGTGCCACTGGCGGGGGTAGGGCATATCCCGCATTTGCAGGTGCCAGAGCAGTTTTATAAGGTGTTGCTGGCCTTTTTATAAAGGTTGCCGAAGAAGCGAATCCACTAAAAATGAAATAAAAAAGGGAGGCAGATAGGGCTTCCCTTTTTTATTTCATGTCTGTTTTTTGAAACTGCACAGTATATAAATTAGAAAACGCTTCGTCTATTAATATAGACTTATCATGCAAAAGTACATTTAATGTGTGTCTAAAAAGGTATTATGTTTGTAATGAAATGAATTGACTTAGTGGAAGTGCAAAAACAGCATCAATATTGCTATGCGGATGATGTTGCATTGAAATGATAGAGAAGTAGCGTTGAATAATAGCAGGTGCCTGTAGTTTATGTAAATGCTATTTTGGATAAAATGAATTGACTATCTGCTATTATATAGTAAATAGTCTATGCCTTGACCTTGGTTGTCACTTCCGCCCCAACCAGTTACGTATGAGCAAAAAACTTTACTCGTGTATTCTGCTCCTGTTGTTGCCTCTGCTGCTACGTGCCCAGCAGCAGGACACTACCCGGCAACAGGAAGTGCCTATTCGGAATATTGATATTGAGAACGTAGATATTCTTCCCAGCGCAGTGGAGATTGATGGCTGGCTGCTACTCGATAAGGACATTCAGACGGAGTTGGATGGGGCTATGCAAAACCTCTACAATTTCAAGTACGACAAGGCCGAGAAGCAGTTTCGGTCGCTCAGGCGGCGCTATCCCCATCATCCCATGCCCTACTTCCTGATGGGCCTGAACACGTGGTGGAAGATTATGCCCAACATCCCGCAAACCAAGCAGTACGACCAACTGCTGTTTGCCTACATGGATACGGCCATCACCTACGCCACTCGTCTTTACGAAGCCGACCATAAAAATTACGAAGCCTGCTTCTTTCTGGCTGCCGCTTACGGCTTTGATGCTCGCCTGAATGGAGAGCGGCACAACTGGCGCCGCGTTACCGTGAGTAGTAAGCGGGCACTCGACTACCTCGAAATCAGCAAGCAAGCCAACGGCCTGAGCCCGGAATTTCTGTGCGGTCAGGCCCTGATCAACTACTACTCAGTATGGCTCTCTGAGACGTATACACTGCTACGACCAATACTATTATTTTTCCCGAAGGGCAACCAGCAATTGGGTGTTGAGCAGTTACGCGAGGTAGCTAACAAGGGCTTCTACACCGCGCCGGAAGCCAAGTATTTCTTAATGAAAGTACTGGCCGAACAGAAGAACTCGGCCAGCGAGGCCTTGGGGGTGGCCCAACAGCTGGTCAAAACCTACCCTGACAATGCTTATTTCGAGCGCCTCTACGCCATGTTATGTTTTAACGAAGGCGAGTTCTGGGAGTGCGAGAAAGTCAGTAAGGATATACTAGACAAGCTAAACCGCGGTCTTCCTGGCTACGAGGGTACCAGCGGCCGCTATGCCACCTATTTTATGGGGTGGATAATGCAAAATAAGGTGCGCAACCTGGCAAAGGCCAAGGAATATTACCAGCGCTGCATCGTGTTTGCCGAAAGCACTGGCGAAACGCAGAGCGGTTTCTACCTCTACGCCAACCTCAACCTGGCCCATCTGGCCAACGGCGAGAAAGACGTGCGCCGTGCCAAGCAGTACTACACCGTAGTAGCAGAACGTGCCGAGCGTAAATCGGATATGTGCCGTGAGGCGCACACGTACCTAAAGAATAACTAGCGAATTTGTGGGTTTGGAAAGTGCTGTTGGACCGTTACATAGAAGGTAGCGAACCAGCTTGCTTGCCTCGTTGAACGACTTCAGCGGCGCGAGCAAGCTGGTTTGCTACCTTCTATGTAACGGTTCGATGACACCTGAATACCTGCATTGCTGCACAAACTCACCCCTCTCAATGATGATGGTGGTGCCCGGCATCGGGCTTGCCGAAGAGGTTGCGTAGCGTGCCCAGCACGTAGAGAGCCGCCCAGCACACGTAGAGCCAGTTGAACCCCTGTACCGTGTGATGAAAGACGAAGTGCAATAGTAGATGCGCCCCGCCACTCATAATCAGGCCGGTGAGGGCGATGAACTGATAGCTATTGAGGACACTGGGGTGGTAGAACTTAGAAAAATCCACGGGTAAGAGAGCTAAGGGTAGGCAACGCAACACAACGCACTAGGCGAAGGTGGACGCAAAAATCCGAAAACATTTTGAGTACGCAGGATTGTCCCGGGCGGCTGGTGTGGGGTAGGAGCACGGTCAAACTATGCAGGCTGGGTTGCGTATTGTTAGGAAAGATCTTCCCACGCATTTTATCCCAGCAAGATGGCTACGAATAAAGACGGCAGCATCACTGACCAAGAAAATATTATTCCGAAAAACGAGCAGTTCGAAAAAGAGAAGGAGTTTGACGAAAGTCAAAGCAATGACAAAGAGATGAGCGACCCTTCTGCGGCGCGCTACACGGGCGCCAACGGCTACAAACAGCGCAGCGACCAGAAGGATCAACTCGAAAACCTGCACATTGGGGGCGATGAAACTCACCCCCAGGGCGGTAATGAACACCACGCCGAGGGTGAAACTGCCCAAGGCCCTGGTTTCACAAAAGAAGGTAGTTACGAGATGGGCAACAGCATCCGCACGCAGGACCAGGACTTTGGGGAGGACGCGCCCAGTGGCCCCGCCCGCCCGGCTCACGATTAGTCGTAATAGTTACAGATAAAAACCCCACGCCGCAATGCGTGGGGTTTTTGCGTTATGCGTTAGGCGCAGGTGTTCGTTTCTCAGAGCGTTTCGCAATACGCTACCACTCAGGACATGGTAAAACGCAGTGAGAATTCCATTTCATGTATTTTCTGCTGCACCAACTTCTCAGTAGCCTTGCTTCTACTCCACAAGCCGCGCTATTTGTCTTTAGCTAAGGAGTCGCTGTGCGCTTATTCTGGTGAACAGGTAAAGCCTCTATTACTATTGCACCATTTATGGATGTTGGAGAGGAAATGCTTGCGAAATAGCATAGTTAGCACCTGAGAAGTCATATTTATGCTTCAGGCTGCCTGCTAGAAGCGTCTGTAAGCTATAAGTTGAAATATTCTGTGTGATAATTGGAATAAAAAAACATAAAGTGATATGGTTTTATAATAATAGTGCAATATATTTGTGTGCCTGATCGGTAGTTCATCTATAAGCAAAGAGTTGGACTTAAAGCACAGGTTGAGCAACACTAAGTCGTCATTGCAAACATTGTCAGGCTATTATCAGATGAATACATTTTCTACTACCCGTCTCGGTTCTGATTATGTAGCTCGTTTTGGACAGTTGGGGGGTAGGAAGGCCTTCACTTTCCAAAAGAGTAGCCTGATTTGCTTGCTTATCATGCTGCTGCTCGCCCCGTGCGCTGGTAGCTATGCCCAAGGGTACGCCAGTGATGCGCTGCTAGCCAGCACTATCAATGTAGCAAGCGCAACAGAAGCAACGCACGCCTTAGAAGAAGACGTGGAGTTGCCGGTTGCTACCCACACCTCGGTAGCAATGATGACAGTTAAGGGGCGAATTATTGATGTGGATAGGGACCCATTGGTAGGGGCTACTGTCTTTGTGAAAGGTACTCGGATTGTTGCCATCACCGATGCAGACGGGTGTTATACTCTCACGGTGCCAGTTGGCACCTACACGCTCCGCTGCGGCTCTGCTGGCTACTATGATTATGAAAAGGCCGCCCGCCCCACCGCTACCGACTTAACCGTGGTGCTGCAATACCGGCCGGATGCTTTCAAGCACGTAAAGCAGCGGTAGCAGCCTACCCTTTCAACACACAAGCCCCGCCAGGTTACCTGGCGAGGCTTGTGTGTTGAAAAGAGGAGCGCAACTCAGCAGCTAGTTATCAGGTTGGTTGCTTCCGAAGCTTTTGCCCAATACAAAATAGACAGGCACGCCAACGGCCAGCAGCAAGAGCCCACGCTGCGAAAAAGCTGCCGTGGCCGGGCTGAACAACAAAATAGCGCAGAATGCTGAGGCCAGCACGATGTAGAACAACGGCACCAACGGGTAGCCAAAGGCCCGGTAGGGGCGGTGCGCAGTGGGGCGGGTGCGGCGCAGCACAAAAATGCCGATGATGGTGATAACGTAAAATAAAATCACCGAGAACATCACGTAGTTGAGCAGCTCGCCATAGGAACCTGTGAGGCACAGCATACTAGCCCAGGCGCACTGGGTCCAGAGGGCCACGCCGGGTACGCCGGCACGGTTGAGGCGGGCCAGCGGTGGGAAGAACAGGCCATCCTTCGCCATAGCGTAGTAGGCACGGGCACCGCTGAGGATGATACCGTTGTTGGCCCCGAAGGTGCTGATCATGATGAGCACGGCCATGACGTAGGCGCCGGTGCGGCCCAGCATACTCTCCGCCACGGCAGTGGCTACCCGGTCGTTGGCAGCATACATGATGCCGCGCCCTACCACATCGGTAGCGGCGGCGGTGGGGTCGCCGGGGATGGGTAGCACCAGCAGATACACCACGTTGATGAGCAGGTAGAGCGCCGTAACGATGGCGGTGCCAATGGCCATGCTGAGTACAATGGTGCGCTCAGGCTGCACAATTTCATCGCCCGAAAACCCGATGTTGTTCCAGCAGTCGGAGCTGAACAGGGAGCCGGTCATGGCCAGGCCAATAGCGCCTACTAGACCCCAGGTGTCAAGGGGGGTAGCGCGGCCCAGATCATCGAAGCTGGCGGCGTGCCACATATCCGCGAAGTTGATTTGCACCGCCTCATGGTTGACGCCCAAAATCAATCCGAACAGAATAAGCAGGGCCAGCGCCACTAGCTTGGTGCTGCCAAACACGTTGGAAATCAGCTTGCCGCCGCGTACCCCGTTGGCGTTCACCCAGGTCAGGCCAATAATCATAAGGATAGCCAGCAGCTGCACCGTAGTGAAGGTGAGCGGCCCTAAGGCAAACAGAACATGCTGCTCGCTGAACCACGGCAGTAGCACCCCCACAAAGCGGGCAAACGCCACGGCCACGGCCGCAATAACGCCGGTTTGAATGACCGTGAACAGCGACCAACCGTAGAGAAAAGCCACCAGCTTGTTGTAGGCCTCGCGAAGGTACACGTACTGTCCGCCTACCTTCGGAAACATGGCCGATAGCTCGCCGTAGCTCACGGCCCCAGCCAGGGTGATGAGGCCCGTGATGAGCCATACCACCAGCAGCCAACCCGCCGAGCCTACCTGCCGGGCAATGCTGGTGGAAACAATGAAAATACCAGAGCCAATCATGCCACCGGTCACAATCATGACGGCGTCGAACAGCGTAATGGCCCGCTGAAAGTGGCCTTGTTTTTCAGACATAAAGACGGAAAACGGAGTAGAAGTGTATTCGGGGCGGAAGATAACCAGATTTTACTGTGCAGTCGGCTAGTACAACAGGCACATTGCGCCACAACTTTGTTTGCCGCGCCCACTCACGAATAGCTACTTTTGCTGTTGCATGTCGCATAAGCTACTCGCCTTCCTGGTAGGATTGCTCCTTATTTCGGCCCTGGGCTCCTACGTGTACTACCGCCATACGGTGGCGGCCGTGCCCGTAGACCCTTGGTCGTTGGTGCCCGACGACGCAGCGCTGGTGCTTACTACCGATGACCACCCCACGTTGGTGCGCCACCTCCAGGAAAGCCAGCTCTGGGACAACCTAACGGCTGTGCGCTACTTTCAGCAGGTAGAAGACAACCTGACTCTGGCCGATAGCCTGGTAGGCGGCCGCAACGTGGTGCTGCGGTTTCTGGGCCGCAAGCGGGTGCTGACCTCCGTGCACGTGACGACGCCGGGCACGTTCGACGTGCTGTTTCAGGTGCCTGTGGGTACCGTGCGCGAGTACCGGCAGGTGCGGGCGCTGGAAGACGCTCTGCGTCGCGACCCACGCTATCAGGTCAGCACGCGCACGTTTCATGACAACCAGCTGATGACCATTCGGCAGCGCGGCACGGGGGCAGGCATCACCTATTTCAACTACCGCAATCAGCTCCTTATCAGCGCCAATCCTACGCTGGTGGAAGCCGTGGTGCTGCGTCTGGAACATCCCGATGCTCCTACCGTGGCCGCCGACTTCCAGAACACGGATTACCTGAGACTGCCCGATACGGATGCTACCCTGCTGCTGAACTACCGGCGGCTGCCGCAGCTGCTGGGCGTGTTCTTCCGCTCGGAGTTGGAGGGCGACCTGACGGCCCTCACCAGTTTAGCGCGCAACGGGTTGTTGGGCATACGATTGGCAGGTAACAAGTTAGAGTTGAGCGGCTTTAGCAACCCCGAGATTGCCCGCGGCTCGTTGCACGAGCGCCTGCGCGGGCAACCGACACAGCGCCTGCAAATGGCCGAGGTGCTCTCCCTGCGTACAGCGCTACTGGTGCATATGGGGGTAGGGCCAACTGGCGTGCTGCGCGAGCCCCACCCCCTTGTCACCGACTCGCTCACGCAGCTCACGCAACCTTTGATTGATAGTCTGGCCGGGCAGTTTTCGCGGGAGGCGGCGCTGTGCTACCTGGCCGCGCCCTCGGCACGGGCGATGCCGGGCAAGCTGGCCTTAGTGTATTGTGCCACACCCGCCCGCGCCGGTGTGCTGCTGGGGCAGCTGCGCCGAGCCACGGGTACTACGCCCTCGTTTGAAAGGGTGGGGGTGTACCAACTGTACCAAGCCGGTGTGCCCGAGCTGCCGGCCCGCTTGCTGGGGCCGCAGTTTGCCAACTTTGGTCAATCCGTGGTGACGCAGGTAGGCAACTACGTGGCCTTTGGAGCAGATGCGGCTACCCTGCGCACGTGGCTAACCGATGTGTCTGCCCGCGAGGTGTGGAGCCGCTCGCCGGTGCAGGTGGCCTTTTTGCAGGAAACGGCGTCGTTGGCCCGGCTAAGCATTTTGCTGGACGTACGCAATGCTTGGAACATGCTGCTGCGGGCGGCGGTAGAAGAACGCCGGGCGGGCCTGCTGCGCAACGAAAACCTATTCAAGCGCTTTCCGCAGATTGCCTTTCAATGGGTGCCTGCCACCAACGAAAATGATTCGGTGGCGCAGTACTACACGCAGTTTCTGCTGCGTCACCCGGCCGTCGGGTCGGCCGTGGCGCAGGCACAAACCGCCAACAGCAACGATGCGGTGTTGCTCTTCAAAACGACCCTGACCTCGGGGCCGGCGCTGGTGCCGGTGGCTGGTACGCGCAACGCTGGTGTGCTGGTGCAGGATGCTGCCCAGGTGCTGCATTATGTAACGCCCGAAAATGTAGTGGCCTGGTCCGACTCGTTGTTGGGGGCGCTGGTGCAGCCCATTCTGCGGGTGGGGCGAGAGGGTAGCTATCAGCACCTGCTTGCTACGCCTACCCAACTGCACCTGCTAAACGAGCGTGGCGCGGAAGCTTCCCACTTTCCCTTCAACCTGCCTGATACCGTGCAGGCTACGCGCCTAGTGATGTCGCCTACCGCAGGTAGCGCAGCCACACGCCTGTTGATAGCGGGCGGCGGAAGCAACCTGTTTCTATACGACACCAACGGCCAGCCCTACGCTGGCTGGCAGCCTAAGCGCGTAGAGTTTAGCATGGCTGGCGCGCCGCAGTATTTGACCGTAAATGGCCGCGATATTGTTGTGGTACCGCTGGAAAACGGATACGTCTACGCCTATGACGCGCGGGGTGGGCTTTATCCTGGGTTTCCCATTAGCATGGGTGCGCGGCTGCAAAGTGGGGTAGTGGCGGAGAGCGGCCCTACCCTGCGCCGCACTCGCCTCACGATGGTAACGCAGCACGGCGAGCGGGTTGTCTTCACGCTCAGCGGCGACATTGTGAGCCGAAGCCGGGTGGCCACTTGGAATCGCAGCTCTGTTTTTCGTCTGATTCCGGACCAGAACAAGGCCAGCTACGTGGTGGTGCGCGAAGACGACCAAGGCCAACTCACGGTGTTCAGCCCCACGGGCCGGCAGCTGCTTAGTCGACGCTTTCTTACTTCAGGCATGAAACCGGTGCAGTATTTCAATTTTGGCGAGAAGCACCAAGTAGTAGCCCTCACCGAGCCCGGCCCCGGCAACGTGTACCTCTACGATGCTGAGGGCGGCCTCATCAGCGGCCATGCCTTTGCCAGCAGTGCCCCCACCATCGCCCTCGACTACGATGCTGCCCGCCGTGCTTACCAACTCTACCGCGTGGCCGGCCCCGAGCTGCACCGCACGCTGGTGCCGTGGGAGTGAGGAAGAAGGTAGGGACTTCTTGTCATCCACCGCACTGGCTCGGCTGTGCCGAGTGAGGAATACGCCCCAGCAGCTTTGCTGCACACGTTTCCAATCGTTGGCGCAGCATTGTTCATGTGGCGCTGCCGGATTCGGGGCAAAGCCTCTCAAGCTTACACTCGGTATAGCCGAGCGAGTGCGGGGCAGGTGGTGAGGTAATGAGTGTGTGGAAGATGTACCTATTCTTTAGCTACTACTTATCTGACAGCCAGCCTTTACGCCAGAAATACACAAGCTGCCCGATAACAATCACCACCAGCACCACAATCAGCACGGGGTAGCCGATGGGGCTGTACAGCTCGGGCATGTTGAGCGGGTAGATGTGGCCATCGGGGCCTTCGCGCTGGAAGTTCATGCCGTAGAGGCCCACCACGAAGCTTAGGGGAATGAAGATGCTGCTGATGATGGTGAGCACCTTCATCACCTCGTTCATGCGGTTGCTCTGGTTCGACATATACAGGTCGACCAGGCTGCTTACCGATTCGCGGTAGCTCTCGGCCAAGTCCATGGCCTGAATGGCGTGGTCGTAGCAGTCGCGGAAAAACACCTTCATTTCCTCGGGTACTACCTCCTCGGGCATCCGGAGCACTTCGGCAATTTTCTCGCGCTCGGGGTACACCAAGCGGCGGAAGCGGATAATGTCCTTTTTCACCTGCAAAATGCGGCTAAGCAGGCGGCGCGAGGGCCGGTCGGCCAAGATGCGGTCTTCCAGCACCTCAATATAGTCGCCGATGGCGGCCATGGTGGGGTAGTAGTGGTCGAGCACCACGTCGGTGAGAGCGTAGGCAAGGTACTGTGGCGGCCGCCGCCGAATGCTGCTGAAGCCCGAGCGCAGGCGCTGCCGCACGCTGTCGAGGCAATCCTCGTAGTCGTCCTGAAACGTGAGCACGTAGTTGGCGCCGGTGAAGATAGACAGTTGGTCGTCGTCGATGTCGCGGGAGGGGGTGAACTCCGTCATGCGCGACACCAGAAACAGGCGGTTCTCGTCAAACAGCTCCACTTTGGCCCGCTGGTAGTCGCCCAGCACGTCCTCCATTTGTAGCGGATGAATGTCGAAGTCGGCCATCAGCTGCTGCATCAATTGTAAATTGTTGTAGCCGCGTATATCAATCCAGTGGCGCTGCTCGGGATGAGCACGGAAATAGCCAATCAGGTCTTCGTAGTTGTCGTACTCCTCTTCCTGCATACGCTGCTCGTCGTAAGAATACAGAAACAGGCGCGGGCGCAGTGCTTTGGGCGAAATCACCAGCGTACCCGGCCGTTGCCCCACCACCTGGTCGCGGGCCTCGCGGGTAGCCTCGCGGTCCGAAATGCCGCTGAGGTACTCAATATCCGGATCTTGCTCGGGCTCTTGGGAGGGGGGAGGGGTAGGTAGGGCAGCGGTAGGGGAAGCAGTGGAAGAATCCATAGAGGGCAAATGGGAAGAGATACGAGCAAGGTACGTAGTTGCCCGGGCAAAAGGTAAACCACCCGAAACGGACGTTTCCCTGCGTTACTATTGAACAGCGTGTCCGCAAGCGGACAATTTTTTAGCGTAGTAAAGGCGTGCTGTGATAGGTAGTACACTGTCTATTAGTTCGTTGTGAGTTTGGCTCGGCGCTTGGCTATTTGTACGGGAAACACCCTTCTCCCCGTACAAAAATGGACAGAGTTATATCGTCTGCTACACAACGACGGCGCCACTGGCGGCTTGGGCTATGGCTGGCAGCCGCGCTACTAGCGGTAGGCGCGGCCCTGGTGGCCTTTCGCACGGTGCTGCAACCCAGCATCCGCCGCGCCGAAATCCTGACCGCCACCGTGGATACTGGCGCCGTGGAGGCTTCCTTGACCGCCGCCGGCCTCCTGATTCCCGCCCACGAGGCCGTGCTCACCAGCCCCATTGCCAGCACCGTGCGGCGCGTGGTGCGGCAGGTAGGGCAGCCCGTGCAGCCGGGGCAGCCCATTCTGGAGCTAGACAAAGAGCTGACGGCCATCGAACTGGCCAAACTGGAAGATGCCCAGCAGCAAAACCGCAACAAGCACGACCAGCTGCGCCTGACGCTGGAGCGCGCCCTCAACGATTTGCAGTCGCAGGAGCAGGTGCAGCGCGTGAAGGTAGGCAGCCTGCAATCAGCCCTGCGCGACGAACAGTATATGCTGAAAATTGGCGGTGGCACCGCCGAGAGCGTGCGCCAAGCCGAGCTAAGCCTGAAGGTAGCCCAACTAGAGCTGCGCCGCTTGCAGGAGCAGATTGGCAACCAGCGCCGCGCCAACGCCGCCGACGTGCGCGAGCTGGGCTACACCATGCAAATGCAGCAGCGCAGCATTGCGGAACTAGCCGGTAAGCTCGCCCAGGCCGATATCAGCAGCCCCCGGCCCGGCGTGCTCACCTGGGTGAACGAGGACCTGGGTAGCACCGTGCGCCAGGGCGATGTGCTGGCCCGCGTGGCCGACCTGAGCAGCTTCCGGGTGCGCGCTACCATTGCCGACACCTATGCTGGCCAGCTGAGCCCTGGCGGCGCGGTAGTGGTGCGCCTCAACAACGACACCGACCTGCGCGGCACCATCGGCACCATCAGCCCCGCCGCCGATAAGGGCGTGGTAACCTTCTACGCCCATTTGCAGCAGGACCACCACCCCGATCTGCGCCCCAACCTGCGCGCCGACGTGTTTGTGGTGACCAAAGCGCATCCGCACGCCGTGCGCGTGAAAAACGGCCCCTTCTACCAGGGCGGCCGCGAGCAGCCGGTGTTTGTGGTGAAAGACGGCTGGGCCGAGCGCCGCACCGTGCGCTTCGGCGACAGCAACTTCGACTACGTGGAGGTAGTGAGCGGCCTGCGCCCCGGCGAGCAAATCGTGCTGAGCGACATGAAGGAACACCAGGACACCCCGCGCCTGCGGATAACGGAATAAGGTGATGAGAAAGATAACCTCACCCCCCGGCCCCCGCCTGCTGACGCTGCTCTTCTTAATACTCCTCAGCTCCCTACCCCTGCGCGCCCAAACCCTCACGCTGCCCGGCGTCATCAGCGCGGCGCTGAAAGAATCGGCGGTGGCGGGGCAGGCCGCTACCACCCGCGAAACCAGCTACTGGCAATACCGCACCTACCAATCGAACTACCGGCCGCAACTGGCCTTGCAAGGCACCGTGCCCAATTTCAGCCGCGTGATTACGCCCGTGGTGCAGCCCGACGGCACCATTGAATTTCAGGCGGTGCGCCAAAACTACTCCACCCTGGGCCTTACCCTGAGCCAGGCTATTGGCCCCACGGGCGGCTCGGTGTACGTCACCTCCGAGGCCCAGCGTTTTGATGATTTCAACCGCAGCACCCGCCTCTACAACAACCAGCCTTTCAGCCTGGGCCTCACGCAGCCGCTGGGTCGCTACAATGCTCTGCGCTGGGCGCGCCGCATCGAGCCGTTGCGCTACCAGGAGGCTGGCCGGCAGTTTGTGGAAGAGCGCGAAGCCATTGCCCAGCGCATCACGGAGCTGTATTTTGATGTGCTGCTGCAACAGGTAAATGCCCGCGTAGCTACCCAAAATGCCCAGGCCAACGCCGAGCTGCTGCGCCTGGGTAGGGAACGGCAGCAGTTGGGCCGGCTTTCCCAAAACGACCTGCTATTATTGCAGCTGAACCTGCTCCGCTCGCGCCAGGCGCTGGTGCAGGCCCGCCTCGATGCCCAGCAAGCCGCCGTGGGCCTGCAAAGCTACACCGGCCTGCGCGCCGATACGCTCCTGCTCGCGGTGCCCGACGATGCGCCGCGCCCCACGGTAGCGCCTACCCAGGCGCTGGCCTACGCCCGCCAGTACCGTGCCGCGCCGCTGGCCTTCCGGCGACGCTTGCTGGAGGCCGAGAGCGATGTGGCCCAGGCGCGGGGCACTACTGGTTTTATGGCTACGCTGCAAGCCAACGTGGGCTACACCAACAGCGCCCAGGATTTCTGGCGCACCTACCAGCAGCCGCAGCAACAACAGCAAGTTAGCTTGGCGTTTGCGGTGCCGGTGGTGGATTGGGGTAGGCAGAAATCGGTGCGGAAGACGGCCGAGCTGAGCCGTCAGCAGGTTGCCCTCACGGTGGCCCAGGAGGAGCTTACCTTCGAGCAGAGCGTGACCACGCAAGCCGCCCAGCTCGACGGTCTGCACGAGCAGCTGGTCCTGGCTGCCCAGGCCGATACGCTGGCCCAGCAGCGCTACAACATTGCTCAGGCTACCTACAAGGTAGGCCGCATCAGCCTCACCGACCTCAACATTGCCCTTGCGGAAAAAGACCAGGCTAAGCGCGCCTACATTGCGGCCCTGCGCGCCGCCTGGGTAGCGCACTACCGTCTGCGCGCCCTCACGCTCTATGATTTCGAGCGCGGGCAGCCGCTGGCGGAAAGGTTGGCAATACAAGATTGACCGTCTTTTCTATCCGCATGAATCCGAACACGCTGTTCGATTTCGGACAGATTTTACCAGCTTGGTTTATAGTAAAATGAATATAAGTATTTGAAAATAAATCAATTGAATAAACGGCACGCGGCTTGGCTATATACGCCTACCCTCAACCGCCAACGACTTGTAAACGGACACTCCACGCATCTTTCGCCTACCCCTATGACCCAGCTTCCTACCCCTGCTACCTCGCCGGCCCCAACAACAGCGGCCGGGCCGGCCGTTATCCAGCTCACCGGCATCGAAAAAGTCTACCAGACCAAAACCATCGAAACGGTGGCCCTGAACCACGTGAATCTGTCGATTCAGAAGGGCGAGTTTGTGTCGGTGATGGGGCCGTCGGGGTGCGGCAAGTCTACCCTGCTCAGCATCATGGGGCTGCTGGATGAGCCTAGCAGCGGCACCGTGGCCATCGACGGGCGGTCCGTAACCAGCTATTCCGACCGGGAACTGGCGCACTTGCGCAACCACAAAATCGGCTTCGTGTTCCAGAGCTACCACCTGATCAACGACCTCTCAGTGCTCGACAACGTGGAACTGCCCTTGCTGTACCGCAAAGGGGTAGGGGGCGCCGAGCGCCGTCAGCGCGCCCTGGCCGCCCTCGACACGGTGGGCCTGAGCGCCCGCACCCGGCACTTCCCCAGCCAACTATCGGGTGGGCAGCGCCAACGCGTGGCCATTGCCCGCGCCCTGGCCGGCCAGCCCGAAATCATCCTGGCCGACGAGCCCACCGGCAACCTCGACTCGGTGATGGGTGAGGAGATTATGGACCTGCTGCTGACGCTGAACCGCCAGCAGGGCGCTACCATCGTGATGGTGACCCACGACGAGCAGCAGGCCCTGAAAACCGAGCGCATTATCCGGTTCTTCGACGGCAGCCAGGTCAATTAACATGGTGAAGTTGTGAGGAGTGAAGTTGTGAACTTTCAACCTCGCCGCTCACCACTTCACTCTTCACAACCTCACCTTTGATTTCATGCTTCTCAACTACCTCAAAATTGCCTGGAAGGTGCTCTTGCGGCGCAAGTTCTTCACCTTCATCAGCTTGTTCGGCATCAGCTTCACGCTGATGATCTTGCTGGTGGTATATGCGCTGTTTGACCATACGGTAGGCGCCCATACGCCGGAAAAGCGAATTGACCGGCTGCTATTTATTACGCACCTAGAGCTGTGGTCCGACCACAGCCAGAGCAATTCGACAGTGGGATATGCCTTCTTGAATCGTTACCTGCACGTACTTCGCACGCCGGAGAAGGTATCCATCGCTTCTTCGGGGGGTAGCGCGGTGGCTTACGTGAACAACCAAAAGCTGAAGCTGGACACCAAAGCGACGGATGGCGAATTCTGGCAGGTGCTGGATTTTGATTTCATAGCGGGCCGGCCCTACACAGTGCGCGAGGTGCGCGAGGCGGCTCATGTGGCGGTTATCAACGAAACCACGGCCCGGCGCTACTTCGGCACGACGCAGGGTGTGATAGGGCGCACTGTGGAAGCTGACCAGGAGCGCTTTCGGGTGGTAGGCATCGTGCGCGATGTGCCGGCCGCCCGCTTTTACACGTCGGCCGATATGTGGAAGCCGATTACGGTGAGTAGCATTAACCTACAAGATCCTAACTATCTAGGCCCGTGCATCGCTATTCTGCTGGCCCCTACCGCCGCTGCTGTGCCTACTGTGCAGCAGGAGTTTCAGCAGGTGATAGACCGGGTGCCGGTTCCCAGCCCCAAAGACTACACGGAGGTGCGCGTGTACGCCGAATCGATGTTTGCTAACATGGTACGGGTCTACTTCGGTGAGTCGGGGCCTGACAATGGGTTGGGGCGGTTCGTGCGGCTGCTCCTCGGCCTGGGACTGTTGTTTATGCTGCTGCCAGCGCTGAACCTGATTAACCTGAACGCGAGCCGCATTTTGGAACGCAGTTCGGAAATCGGGGTGCGCAAAGCCTTTGGCGCGACGGGCAACGTGCTGGTCGGGCAGTTTCTGGTAGAGAACATTTTCCTGACCCTGCTGGGGGGAGTACTCGGGCTGGCGCTGGCGGCCGGAGCGCTGGCAGCGCTTAATGCCAGCGCTTTGATACCCTATGCGCATTTTGGCCTCAACGGCCGGGTGTTTGGGGTAGCGCTGTTGATTATCTTGTTTTTTGGGGCATTGTCGGGAGTATACCCGGCCTACCGGATGTCGAAACTACACGCCGTACAGGCATTGAAAGGAGGAACCAAATAATGCTACGCCATCTAGTTAAGCTGATGTGGAATCGTCGTCAGGCGAATGGGCTCCTCATCACCGAAATCTTCTTTGCCTTCATCGTCCTGTTTATCGTGGGCAGCGCCTTGATTTACAATCAGCAGAACTACCGTACGCTGCTGGGTTTCGATTACGAGCAGGTGTGGCAAGTTGACCTAGATGCCGGCAACGACCAGCGGTCTGACCGCGAACTGGAAGCTACGCAACGCCAAATTGTGCAACGTCTGCAAACCCTACCCGGTGTACGCGCTGTGGCCCGGACCAGCTCTAACACGCCCTTTTCGGGGAATACTAATCGTAGTGACCTGAAGCGCACCAAGGGCAGCGGCGGCGCTTATACTAATGGTAACTTCTACTACATGGAAGACGCCATGCAGCCGGTGCTACACCTGCACATCACGCAAGGCCGCTGGTTTGATAAGCGCGATGATGGTGCGGCGCGGCTACCCGTCGTTATCACACGGGAAACGCAGGAAGAACTTTTTCCCGGCCAGTCGCCGCTAGGTCAGGTGCTATACAGCGGCGACCTGGAAACGCAGGTAGTCGGCGTGGCGGAGAGTTACCGGGCCAGCGGCGACCTAAGCGACCCTCGCGCCGCGGTTTTTCTGCGTGTTAGTCCGCAGGATACCACGTTTGCACACTTGGAAAAGCTGTTGGTACGCGTGCAGCCCGATGCTGGGGCCGAGTTGGAAAAGCAAATGAGCACGGAAATTATGCGCATCGGCCGGGGTTGGGGCAGCAATATCGGCCCCTTGTCTGAGTATCGCGTCAGCCAACTGAAGCTTGTACTGACTCCGCTGATAGCCCTAATTATCGTCTCCCTATTTTTGATTATCAACGTGGCCCTGGGCCTGTTCGGCGTGCTGTGGCTCAACATCAGCCGGCGCCGGGGAGAAATCGGGGTGCGGCGGGCTATGGGCGCCACGGCCGGCAACATTAGCTGGCAGGTGCTGGGCGAAATCCTGGTGCTCACTACCTTCGGGCTGCTGCTGGGGCTGCTGGTGGCGGCGCAGTTTCCGCTGCTGGGCGTGCTGGGCGTGCAAACCGGCGTCTACCTCACGGCCATGCTGCTGGCGGCGGGGCTCCTCTACCTGCTGGCTACCGTGTGCGCGCTCTACCCCAGCCGCCTGGCCGCCGGCATTCAGCCGGCCGTGGCACTGCGAGAAGAGTAAGCATCAGTGGCTAGGCCTTTCGGCCGGATTTATAATCCGGTTGAATGGCGAGTTTCTTCTGCCTGACCCTGCGAACCTCCGCGAGAGACGGCACCAGCACAAGTAAACAACATGATCCTCATAATCGACGACGACCCCGCCATTCGTATCTCTCTCGGCCTCTTGCTGAAGCAGGCCGGCTACTCCACGCAGGCCGCCGCCACCCCCGAGGCGGCCCTGCAAGCGGTAGCCGCCACGCCGCCAGAGCTGGTGCTGATGGACATGAACTTCTCCCTCGACACCACCGGCCGCGACGGTCTGCAACTGCTGGCTCAGGTGAAGCAGCTGGCCCCGCAGGTGCCCGTAGTGCTCATCACCGGCTGGGGCAGCATTGCGCTGGCCGTGGAGGGTATGAAGGCCGGCGCCGCCGAGTTCATCACCAAACCCTGGAACAACGACGCCCTGCTTCAGACTATTCGCACCCTGCTCAGCCTATCCGCCGCCGAGACTCGGGGAGCGACGCCCACGCGCCGCCAGCTCGATCAGCAGTACGATTTCGGCCAGATAGTAGGGCAGGATGCCCAATTGCTGCACGTGCTGCGCCAGGTAGGGCAGGTGGCGCCCACCGATGCCTCGGTGCTGATTGAGGGCGAGTCGGGCACGGGCAAGGAGCTGATTGCCGAGGCCGTGCACCGCAACAGCCCGCGCCGCAGCAAGGCATTTGTGAAGGTGAACCTGGGTGGCATTTCGGCATCATTGTTTGAGAGTGAGCTGTTTGGGCACCGGCGCGGGGCTTTCACTGATGCCAAAACCGATAGGGTAGGGCGCTTCGAGCTGGCCAACGGCGGTACCATTTTCCTGGACGAAATTGGGGAGCTGGACCTCACCTCGCAGGTGAAGCTGCTGCGTGTGCTGCAAGACCGCACCTACGAGGTGCTGGGCGACAGCAAGCCGCGCCGTCTCGACATCCGGGTAATCTGCGCCACCAACCGCATGCTGGCCGAGGAAGTGCGCGCCGGCCGCTTTCGCGAGGATTTGTTCTACCGCATCAACCTGATTACGGTGCGCCTGCCCGCCCTGCGCGAGCGGCCCCAGGATATTCCCTTGCTGGTGCAGCACTTTGTGGCGGGGTTGCGCACCACCTACGCCCGCCCGGCCCTGAAGGTAGGCGCGCGCGCCGGGCACTGGCTTCAGCAGCAGCCGCTGCCCGGTAACATCCGCGAGCTGAAAAACCTGGTGGAGCGCGCCGTGCTGGTGTCCGGTCACGATGAGCTACTGCCCGAGGACTTCCAGGCGCAGGTGCATTCCCTACCCACCCGCGCCCCCGAGCCCGGCGAGCTGCCCCCGCCCGGCACCATGACCCTCGACGAGCTGGAAGCCCAAATGATTCGCAACGCGCTAACGCACTACCAAGGCAACATCAGCCGCGTGGCCAAAGCCCTGGGCCTGAGCCGACCCGCGCTATACCGGCGCCTGGAGAAATACGAAATTCCCTACGAGTAGGGGCGCGTCGCACGCGCCCGTCGTGGCGGAGGTAGGACGGGCGGGGTAGGGGCGCGTTGCACGCGCCCGTCGTTGCTGAGGTTGTACATAGTTTCGAACGCAGTGAGTAATCTCGCGTGGTAGTAATTTCTATCTCACATCAGCACGCGAGATTTCTCCCGCTGGTCGAAATGACGTTCTTTTATAACAACGACGGGCGCCTGCAAGGCGCCCCTACGGCCACCACCTTATGTCGCTCCGCCTTCAGTTCCTACTTTTCGTCACCCTTATGCACGCGGTGCTGATTGCGCTGGCGGCCCAGCTGCGGCACACCAACGTGCCGCTGTTTGTGGGGGCGGAAGTGCTGCTGCTAGTCAGTATTGGGCTGACGGTGCAGCTGTACCGGGGCTTTGTGCGGCCATTTCAGCTGATTGCGGCCGGTACAGAAGCCATACAGGCCGGGGATTTTTCGCTGAAGTTTGTGCCCGTGGGCCAGCGGGAAATGGACCAGCTTATCGGCGTATACAACCACATGATTGACGAGCTGCGCCGCGAGCGGATTACGCAGCACGAAAAGAGCTTTCTGCTGGATAGCCTGCTGCGCGCCTCGCCCGCCGGGGTGCTGCTGCTGCGCTTCGATGGTACCATTGAAAGCGTGAACCCCGCCGCCGAGCGGATGCTGCAACTACCGGCCGCCGCGCTGCTGGGCCAGCCGCTGGCTGCCCTACCCGGTGCCTGGGGTACCACGCTGGGCACGTTACCGCCTGATGTGCCGCAGGTGGTGCGCCTGTCGGGCGTGCAAACCTACCGTGCCCACCGCGCCCACTTCCTCGACCGGGGCTTCACGCGCTACTTTATTCTGCTGGAAGAGTTGACGCAGGAGCTGATTCGGCAGGAAAAACAGGCGTACGAGCAGCTGATTCGGATGATGACGCACGAAATCAACAATTCCATTGGGGCCATCAACTCCATCCTGCAAAGCTTTCACCACTACGCCCCTCAGCTTCAGCCCGACGATCAGCCCGATTTCCGGGAGGCGCTCGACGTGTCCATTCAGCGCAATACCAACCTGAGCAACTTTGTGGGCGGCTTTGCCAATCTGGTGCGCCTACCTCCGCCCACGCTGCGGCCTACGGAGGTGCACGCCCTGCTGCACCAATTGGCGCGCCTGCTACACGTGGTGAGCGAGCGGCGCCAGATCACGTGGCGCTGGCAGCTGGCCGACGCGCCGCTGTGGGCCTCCCTGGATCAGCAGCAGTTGGAGCAAGCGCTGCTCAACATTGCCAAAAACGCTCTGGAAGCCCTACCCGACGGCGGCACGCTCACGGTGCGCACCCAACTCACTCCGCCCCTCATCGAGCTGGAAAACAACGGCCCCGCTATTCCGCCCGATGTGCAGCAGCGCCTGTTCACGCCGTTTTTCAGCACCAAGCGCGACGGTCAGGGCATTGGCCTCACGCTGGTGCGCGACATTCTGCTGCAACACCACTTCCCGTTTCGTCTGGAAACCGTGGCTCCCGGCCGCACGGTATTCAGCATCTGGCTGAGTGATGAGGGTAGGTAGAGGGAAACAGTAGCCTATTATTCCTCGACCAATTCGGAATGATAAGATGCGTTTTGAGTACATAGACACGCAAGATTTCTCGCATTCGTCGAAATGATGAGCAAATGCGGTTATCCGACAAACGCGAAATCTGCTGTACTTTTGACCAGTATCTCACTCGCTGCTTTGCTCCCTACCCCCGCGCCGCTTTTTCCTGCCGATAGCCGCTACCACTTGCGCCGCGTTGTGCTGCCCGCCGTGCTGGTGCTGCCACTTGCCTACGAGCCTTATCTATATCTGCTCCCCCAGCACGTAGCATTACAGCACGCGCCGGGGGAAGCACTGTTTTTTTATCTCGAAGACCACCAACTGAATCAAACGGTAGGGCAGTGGCAACTCACTGTAGTCGACCAGCAGGCCTATAGCCCTTGGCAGGCGCCGTTTGGGGGCGTGCAACTGGCGCCTGGCGTGCCAGAAGCGGCGGTGCGGGCCTTTGTACTGGCGGTGCAGCAGCAGCTGTTGGAGCAGGGCGTGCGGCATGTGCAGGTGCGTACCTACCCCACGAGCTACGATGAAGCCGCCAGCCACCTGCTGCGGTCAGTGTTCGAGGAACTGGGCTACCGCATCGCGCGCATAGAAACCAACAATACACTGCCGCTGACGCAGGCGTTTGAGGAGGGGCTGCATCCCTCGGCGCGGCGGCGGCTACGCAAGTGCCACCGCCACGGCCTGCGCGTGGAGCAGGAAACGCCGCTGTTCCTGCCTCTGGCTTACGAGTTTATGAAGCAGTGCCGCCAGGAAAAAGGTCAGGCGTTGTCGTTGCCGCTGGAACGCTTGCAGATGTTGTTCCGCACGTTTCCCAACGACTACTTCCTGTTCTCAGTACGCGACGCAACCGGCGTCTGGGCCGCCATGACGGTGCTGATCCGCGTCAGCGACCAGGTGCTGTATAATTTCTACCCGGCCAGTCCGCTAGCGTGGAACACTTTTAGCCCAGTGATTCTGCTCACCCAGGGCCTGCACGCTTTTGGGCAAGCCAGCGGCTACCGCCTCCTGGACTTAGGCACCTCCACGCTGCCCGAAGGACCTAATGAGTCCCTGCTCGTTGAGCAGCAACTAAGCACTACCCCCAGCCCACGCCTGATATTGGAATGGTGAGCAGTGAAGGGGTGAATTTGGCGTTATAATGGTGCAATCTGCGCAACTTGCGTCATCTGTGCGATGAGACCATCAAACTCATTAGTTCATCGTTCACTACCCATGTCCACACTACGAAGCTTTTTACGCGGATCAGCGGGGTCGGGAGTGGCGGTGGTGGCGCGGGGGGTAGGGGCAGTGGTGCTCAATAAGCTGCTGGCCGTGTACGGCGGCCCCGGCGGCCTTACGCTGCTGGCGCACTTCCAAAATTTGCTGGGTCTGTTTACTACTTTGCCCGGTGAAGGCGTAAACGTGGGTATTATCAAATATTTGGCGCCGTTGCGAGCGGGCTCGGGGCGCTATCGGGCGTGGCTGGGGGCCGGTGCGGTGCTCAACGCGGTGGCACTGCTGCTAGGGCTTGGGCTGCTGCTCCTGCGCCCCGCCCTGCTCATCGAGTTGCTGGGGCCAAGCCTCGGGCTGCGGCTGGGCTTTGGGCTGGGCATCAGCCTATTGATAGGTTACGCGCTACTACAAACAGTATTGCTGGCGGCAGGTAGGCTGCGGGCCTACGTACAACTTACAGTGATGCTAAGCCTGCTGAGCGTAGCGGCCGCGGCAACAGTACTGTTGTGCGGCGGTCTGGTGGGAACGGCGCTGCTGGCCTACCTAGTGGCCCAGGGTAGCTTGGTGGGACCAGCTTTATGGCTAGCAGTTCGTGCCGGGTTAGTGCGGCGCGGGTGGGGTAGGGTGAGCCCCGCCGCGCTGCG